>Ga0192254_1158_pt1 | contig 1030 bp, 4 predicted proteins | sample Koala_Koa26_K3_FD_131242 | JGI IMG/M metagenome (GOLD analysis project Ga0192254, IMG submission 131242) | Enriched cells from koala feces incubated with labeled cellulose particles, San Francisco Zoo, California, United States - Koala_Koa2-6_K3 ... | reverse complement strand
AAAAAGCCTATAACGAGGAATACGAAGCTATTACGTGGGAAGAATGCACGCTGCGAACATATTTAAATGGTACGTTTTATAACAGCTTTTCCGAAGAAGAACAAGAAATGATCGTAGAAACCAAACTAACGAACTCCGATAATCCAGAATATGACACAGACGGCGGCAACGATACAACAGATAAAATATTCCTAAGATAAAATATTCCTACTGAGCTTAGACGAAGCAGAAGAATATATGACAAAAAGTGAACGAACTGCCAATGGTTGGTGGTGGCTGCGGTCGCCCGGCAATTCTCAGCGTACTGCGGCGTTAGTCTGTTCCCACGGCGACATCGTTACATTTGGCATCTATGTCAACTATGAGCTTGGGGTTCGTCCTGCTCTGAATCTGAAATTTTAAATGCACGCTTAAAAAATCACAGAAACGCATTGTATTTCTCCCAGAACTATGTTATACTAAAGCTAGTAGAAATTTCGGTGAAAGTGAGGTAGGATCACATGAGTAACTTCAAACCTATCCCGATTGGCGTAGAGGATTTTAAGCGTCTGGTAGATGATGGCTATTACTTTGTAGATAAGACGCTCATGATAAAAGAAATCTTAGACAAAAAGGGTGCTGTTAATTTGTTTACACGTCCCAGACGATTTGGCAAGACACTTAACATCAGTATACTGCAGCGATTCTTTGAAAAGACGGATGAGGATAATGCATACTTGTTTGATGGTCTGAACATCTCTCAAGCTGGCGAGAAATATATGCAGCATCAGGGGCAATATCCGGTTTTCGCTTAAGAGCATGAAGCAGCCAAATTTTGAATATGCTTTTTCTGAATTTAAGAAGTTAATCCTATCAGAGTTTATTCGGCATGAGGAGATATTGGATTCTAATCGCTTAAGCATATCATACAAAGAGTGATTTCAAGAGATTTTTGAAAATAAGGCTGCGGATAAGGAATATGTTTCAGCAATTCGATTGCTATCCGATTGCCTGTATGCCACTTATCAAAAGAAAGTCATCATCCTCATCG
>Ga0192254_1133_pt1 | contig 3002 bp, 3 predicted proteins | sample Koala_Koa26_K3_FD_131242 | JGI IMG/M metagenome (GOLD analysis project Ga0192254, IMG submission 131242) | Enriched cells from koala feces incubated with labeled cellulose particles, San Francisco Zoo, California, United States - Koala_Koa2-6_K3 ... | reverse complement strand
CGGTTACTGCGGCTGTGGTGGTTGTAGCGGCTGTAACGGATGCGGTACATACGCCGGGAAGGCCTGCTGCGGCGGTGGCGGTGGCGGCAGTGGCTACCGCGGCTACGGCGGCTGCGGCGGTTACTACAGCGGCGGCGGTGGCGGTGGCTACTGCGGCTACGGCGGCTGCGGCGGCTACAGCGGTGGCGGTGGCGGTGGTGGCTACTGCGGTAGGGGTGGCAATGGTTCACCTGCACCAACCTCTTGCGGCTGCGATGGCGGTGGTGGCGGCGGTGGCTACTACGGCTGTGGTGGTCGTGGCGGCGCGAGGTCAGGCGGCGGCGGCGGCGGTTGCTGCGGTAATGGTGGCAACGGTGGTTCTTGCACCTTGAACACAGATGGTGGTGGTGGCGGCGGCGGCGGCAGCAGTGTTGGTGGCTGTGGTGGCTGCGGCGGCCGCTACGCCGGCGGCGGCGGCGGCGGCAATGGCGGTAGTACTTGCTGCTGCGGTTTTGTTCATATAACCAGAATCAGCTAAGGTTGATAGAGGAGCGAAACTCGATAGAGTTTCGGTTCTTTGGTTTTATCGTCTATCGAAAGGAGTTTCCATGTCGTATGACGTCAATGACATTGGTGAGTCGGTATCAAAACTCGCCAATAAGATGTCAGACTTGTCAGAGACTGCGACAGATGCTATGAAAGGAAATGCCATGGGTGATATCGCAGGGCTTCTTGCTCTCATGCAAAACAACAAGGGTACCGATCTTCCCGGTCTCTTGTCGCTTGCCAAAGAGCGAGGATATGATAAAGGCTGGGGCGGCGAAGGGATGTTTCTTTTCGTCTTCCTTATCCTTTTCCTTTTTGCCGGTGGTGGCTGGGGTGGCTTGAATCGAGGGCAACAGGCTGACTTCACTGCTCTCGCTGGCACGAATGCGGAAGAACTGGTTGGCCTTCATGACCGCATTGCTGATGCCCGCAATGCTACTCAGAGTGGTTTCCAGCAGATGCAGACGTGGTTGTGCGAATCCATCTCTAATGTTATTTCCGCAACCCGCAATCAGGGCGACCGCATTGCTGATGTTACCCGTGGTGTCGGTGACACTGTTCGCGATTGTTGCGCCCGACTTGATTTAGCACTTGCAAATTTGGTCAATCGCGTAGATAATACAGCAAGGGACATCAAGGAAGGCAACACTCTTCTTGCTTCCAAAATTGAAATTGAAGCACTTAAAGCAGAAAATGCCCGCAATGCTATTGAAGCCCGTATCACCCAAAATCAAAAGGATGGCTTCCTTATTATAAATCAGCGTTTTGATCAACTGGAGAATAAAATACTTACTACTCAATTGGCGCAGGATAACGCACGACTCACTAGGGAGAATGAGGCTCTCCGTGACACTATCCGCGAGGACAAGATTGCAGACAAAACAGTCGCCCGTCTCGAAGGCTTTGCCCTTCGCAATTACACTCCCACTCGGACGACTACAACCACGGATGAAACCTAATGCCTACTGGCACCGGAAATTCGTCGTCTGGTATTGGCAGTCTTGGCGCGTGTACTGGAACCAGCTGCTCCATGGCAGTTGGCCCCGGCACATGCGCTTGTGACTGCTCTCTCGCGATGGGTTACTGCGTCTGTTCCTGCCCTAATAGTATTTGCATTGGCGGTTCCGGCGTTTCTTGTGTTCATGTTGGTTGCTATCAATTTTCCGAAATGCAAAGTTGCATAACAACACTAAACAACTGTGTAACAACTTTACAATCCTGTATAAACACCATTCAGAATTGTCTTAATAACTTATAATAAGGAACCCAAAAATGATTATCGACTCGAATCTTGTACTGATTGACCATCTTACCGAAGAAGAAATTGGCAGCGCTGGACAAAACATGTCCCGTGCCGTCCCTCTCACCTCCTTCCTTGAACCCGGCCGTCAGGGCCCGATTCCGATTGTGGTGCAGCTGAGTGATGGCTTGGTTGATAGCGAAACTATCACCTTTACACTATTCCAAGGTGATACCGAAGCCGAAGCCAACAACAGCAGCAGCGAGGACGGCTGGGAAGAGATCGGCACCTTCACTGCCTCTGGCCCGATGAAGAAGGGCTGCCGTATTGGCTGGCGGTTCCTCCCCCGTAGCGTCACCAAGCAGTGGCTCCGGCTGCAGGTTGGCGCCACCGGCGAAAAGGAAAAGGATAAGGAAGACGAAAAGAAACATCCCTTCGCCGCCCCAGCCTTTATCATATCCTCGCTCTTTGGCAAGCGACAAGAGACCGGGAAGATCGGTACCCTTGTTGTTTTGCATGAGAGCAAGAAGCCCTGCGATATCACCCATGGCATTTCCTTTCATAGCATCTGTCGCAGTCTCTGACAAGTCTGACATCTTATTGGCGAGTTTTGATACCGACTCACCAATGTCATTGACGTCATACGACATGGAAACTCCTTTCGATAGACGATAAAACCAAAGAACCGAAACTCTATCGAGTTTCGCTCCTCTATCAACCTTAGCTGATTCTGGTTATATGAACAAAACCGCAGCAGCAAGTACTACCGCCATTGCCGCCGCCGCCGCCGCCGGCGTAGCGGCCGCCGCAGCCACCACAGCCACCAACACTGCTGCCGCCGCCGCCGCCACCACCACCATCTGTGTTCAAGGTGCAAGAACCACCGTTGCCACCATTACCGCAGCAACCGCCGCCGCCGCCGCCTGACCTCGCGCCGCCACGACCACCACAGCCGTAGTAGCCACCGCCGCCACCACCGCCATCGCAGCCGCAAGAGGTTGGTGCAGGTGAACCATTGCCACCCCTACCGCAGTAGCCACCACCGCCACCGCCACCGCTGTAGCCGCCGCAGCCGCCGTAGCCGCAGTAGCCACCGCCACCGCCGCCGCTGTAGTAACCGCCGCAGCCGCCGTAGCCGCGGTAGCCACTGCCGCCACCGCCACCGCCGCAGCAGGCCTTCCCGGCGTATGTACCGCATCCGTTACAGCCGCTACAACCACCACAGCCGCAGTAACCG
>Ga0192254_1127_pt1 | contig 3285 bp, 3 predicted proteins | sample Koala_Koa26_K3_FD_131242 | JGI IMG/M metagenome (GOLD analysis project Ga0192254, IMG submission 131242) | Enriched cells from koala feces incubated with labeled cellulose particles, San Francisco Zoo, California, United States - Koala_Koa2-6_K3 ... | reverse complement strand
ACCGTCAGGACGCAGGACACGCATCATCGCCGTAAGACAATCACGTTGCCATTGTACATAATCCTCATGTTTCATTGCGTCTCCATGATTGTCATAACCTTTTTGCAATGCGGGATTCTTCCATTTTCCGCCGCGACTGTCCTTTAGGCCGTTCCCTGTACTCTTTTTTATGTTGTACGGCGGTGATGTGACTATAACCTTCACGCTCTCGGATTCTAGGCTGTTCATAACGTCTATGCAGTCACCATGATATAACGTGCCGTTTGGTAATATGATTTTGCGTATTGGAAGGCTCCTGTTAATCAAATTCACGTTCCTGTTTAGTGGTTATGCGATATGAATTTTTGTTAACCATTATGATGTCACGTGAAACTAACAATGAATTAATAAGTGGTTCAATTTTGTCGGCACGTATTTTCGCTCGTTGTACTAACCGAGATTTGGAGCAGCTAAACGATTTCCCTGTCTTCCTACGAGACAAACATTCGGCCTGAATCGCTTTCTTGATTTCGTTCAGCATCTGCTCATCATACGTATCGGCAATACTAGAAGATGACGCATGGCCTAATTGATTTAACGACCAAACAGACACCTTTTCGGCCCACTCAACATCCTTAACATCAACCCTAACCCCTTCGACTTTGCCTGAACGGCAAACCGCATGAATCATAGCCAATTTAGTGGTAATTTCCCACACGCGCTTGAGGAAGGCTCCACGAATAGACTCTTCCTTGCTGCCTTTCGCATTACAAGCACGTTCTTTAAGGGCATACCAGCCATGGATAAACTCCAGTTTTTTATCAGCCTCAGGGGTATATTCACAAGTATACGGGAGAATAGTGTAATCGATAAATTTGGGTTCTTTTATTATACTACCCTGATGATCAGGTATAAGTGTAAGTTTATGGCTGGCTATAAGTTTACAGAATTCCAAAAGATCGGTAGGGATGCCAGTATTAATCTTGGTAAGTAGTTCGCCGGGGTTAAAAAGCGTGCTATCAAAAAGCAAAAACCGTGGAAGTAGGCCACCAGTAGCATCAGTGCCAGAGCAGGATTTCCAAAATTCATACGGATTACTCGCGGCAAGTATGTGCATATTATGCCAGCGATACCGGAATCGGTTAGCCTTGTCGCTTGTACTGGAGCTGTTGCCTATAGTAGTGTTGGTATATACCTCCTTAAATGTATCAGCAATGCCGCGAAGGTATTGAGGCGCCCTTGGATTGTTTGCGGCATCCAAGTACCGGTGGAACTCATCGATACAGTATAGAGTACGGCAAAAAGGAGCGCGATCGGCAGGTACATCACTATCATCATCAGGTTCGCGGTAAAAACTGCGCTCAATAGCTACACTAGAGGCAAATCGGGTTGTACGTACTAAATAGGGGTCAAGTGGATTGAGAAGTTTGTAGATAGCTTTAAATGTTTGTGTTTTGCCTGTGCCAGATGGAGCGATAAGCATGGTATAAAGGTTAGTACGTAAATAAGTGGGTGACTCAATAAGGCCACCTAGAAGAGCTGCAAAGGTACTGATAGCACCGCCAAGGGCAAGGACTGGGTTACAATGGCCAGTATAAGCCAACAGATAATCCATCATGTCAGAGAGAGGACCAGATGAAGGGAATAGACCGGCAGGAAAGCCAGAGTCGGGAGCCTCCGCAAGTGTACGGACTTTACGGATATTAACTAATTCGCCAGTGCTTTGGGAGTAGTCTACGGTTGGGATAAATTGCTCAACCCGCAAAAACTCGTCGATGTTTTCGGGCTCATTCGCTCGTGCTTTTTGCTCCTCTTCGAGCCTTTGCATAGCGCTCGTGAGATCATCTTCCCTGAAATAAGTATTGCCAAGTTTAATTATTGGGTTGCCTTGGTCATCAAACACCTTGTTGCCATATTCGTCGGTATCTGTAAAATCACTCATTATTATTACCCCCCTATGTACGCCCAACCCCATACATCATCTTGGTGATGGATGCACCACGCCTCTTGCTCGTCCTCTGTGCCATAGATAGGATATGGCTCATTATCCACGTCGGGCGCACCTTTTTTGAGTGTTACAGGGTACCTGCCAAGCTCACGGGCTAGATCGGAGACGTCTCGCCGAAGATTGCGCATTTCGGAATCGAAACTACCTTCCCACATGGTTAATCTCCCAAAAAAAACCGCAGCACCGTTGAGGTTGCATGCGGTCAAAGAAATCGTTAGGTGTGATATAACCTCCCCAACGGTGCCTGCGTCTTGTATATACTGTCGTTGTTTCTTTGCTGCATGCACTGGTTACTATAAGCCAAGCCAGCCGGTTTGTCAAGTGAAATTTCGGCGGCCGCAACTTTTTTTTTGGCGTGTGGCGCGGCGCGGGGATTATTAGCGCCAGTATTAGTGCCAGTATTAGTGCCAGTATTAGTGCCAAGGGAGCCAGTGTTAAGATACCTAACCCAGTAATAGCTGGTTGGCATGGATACGGCGGTTACACGCGGTTACACAAGTTACACAGCAAATGGTTACACAGGTTACACAGGTTACACAGGAGATGCAAATCGGTTACAAACGGTTACACAAGTTACACGGCAGCCACTATTTGGTTACACGCGGTTACACAGGTTACACGGCGGAGAGCGCGGTTACACGGAATCTGTGTAACCGGTGTAACCGAAATCGGAGGATAAAGTATTACTACGTAATACTTTATAATAAGTTACAGAAGTTACAGATATATGTGCTGAGAGTAGCTGTGTGTGTGTATTACTGTGTAACCTGTGTAACCTGTGTATCCGATGCTATAACTCCTTATGCCACAGGAGGTTCCGTCGAAATTTCGGTTACACAGGCCGTGTAACCGTGTGTAACCGACGCTGTAACTGCTTATACTGCAGGAGGTTATGCTGTGTAACCGTTACGTACGTGGCAGATTGAGAGGTGGTGATGTGGCCTATGTACAGATCGGAGAGACATACGTTGCAACTAACAATCAAGCTAATGATTAGCTTGATTGTGATTGGGATGGATGGTTGGGATGGTTGTGGTCATTGGCATGGTAGGTTAACCACTGGCATGGTAGGTGGGAGAGATGGATAGGCCCCGCGCCCGATGGGGGGATAGCAAGGGGGCGCGCGAGGAGTTAAGGGAGGAGTTAGGGGAGGAGTTAGGACGGTACGCGTGTGGATGTGATTAAGGGCGATTAGAGGCGCTGTAAGGCACGTGGATGTGGCGGGAGGTATAATAGGGTGCCCGTGACTGTGATGTGCAGCCATGGGCTTGGAAATGGCATGTAAGGGGTATGGAATA
>Ga0192254_1125_pt1 | contig 3399 bp, 3 predicted proteins | sample Koala_Koa26_K3_FD_131242 | JGI IMG/M metagenome (GOLD analysis project Ga0192254, IMG submission 131242) | Enriched cells from koala feces incubated with labeled cellulose particles, San Francisco Zoo, California, United States - Koala_Koa2-6_K3 ... | reverse complement strand
CGGCGGCGGCGGCGGCTACTACGCCGCCGGCGGCAACGGCGGCGGCTGCGGCGGCGGCGGCGGCGGTGGCTACTACGGCGCCGGCGGCGGCGGCGGCACCTTCGGCGGCGGCGGCGGCGGCGGCTACTGCGGCGCCGGCGGCGGCGGCGGCGGCTACGGCGGCGGCGGCGGCGGCGGCAGCAGTGTTGGCGGCTGCGGCGGCGGCAACGGCTGCTACACCGGCGGCGGCGGCGGCGGCAATGGCGGCAATTGTTGCTGCTGTGGTTTTGTTTGTATCTGCAGAATTCGTTAACTTAATAATCATTCATCGAAAGGGGTTTCATGTCGTATGATGTCAATGACATTGGTGAGTCAGTATCAAAACTTGCCAACAAAATGTCAGACTTGTCAGAGACCGCGACAGATGCTATAAAGGGGAATACTATGGGTGACATTGCAGGACTCCTTGCTCTCATGCAAAACAACAAGGGTACCGACCTTCCCGGTCTCTTGTCACTTGCTAAAGAGCGAGGATATGATAAAGGGTGGGGTGGCGAAGGGATGTTTCTCTTTGTCTTCCTTATCCTTTTTCTTTTTGCCGGTGGTGGCTGGGGTGGTCTGAACCGTGGTCAGCAGGCTGATTTCACTGCCCTTGCTGGCACGAATGCGGAGGAACTCGTTGGCCTTCATGACCGCATTGCCGATGCCCGCAACGCTACCCAGAGTGGGTTTCAGCAGATGCAGACATGGCTTTGCGAATCTATCTCCAACGTTATTTCCGCAACCCGCAATCAGGGCGACCGCATTGCTGATGTTACCCGTGGCGTTGGCGATACCGTTCGTGATTGTTGCGCCCGGCTTGATTTAGCACTTGCAAGTCTGGTCAATCGTGTAGATAATACAGCAAGGGATATTAAGGAAGGCAACACCCTTCTCGCTTCCAAAATTGAAATTGAAGCACTCAAAGCAGAAAACGCCCGTAATGCCATTGAAGCCCGTATCACCCAAAATCAAAAGGATGGCTTTCTTATTATAAATCAACGTTTTGATCAACTGGAGAACAAAATACTTACTACTCAATTGGCGCAGGATAACGCACGGCTCACCAGGGAGAATGAGACTCTCCGTGACGCTATCCGCGAGGACAAGATTGCAGACAAAACAGTCGCCCGGCTCGAAGGCTTTGCCCTTCGCAATTATACTCCCACCCGGACGGCTACAACCACGGATGAAACCTAATGCCTATCGGTTCTGGAAATTCATCATCGGGTGTTGGTAGTATGGGCTCATGCGCGGCTGGTGATTGTTCCATGGCGATTGGCCCCGGCACATGTGCTGCATGCTGTTCCCTTGCGATGGGTGTCTGTGTCTGTTCTTGCGCCTGCAGTATCTGTATTGGTAGTGATAAAATTACATGCGTTAAAATAGGGTGTTATGACCTTAGTGAAATTTTGAAGCAATACACGTAATAAGGACAAAAAAAATGATTATCGACTCGAACCTTGTACTCATTGATCATCTTACCAAAGACGAAATTGGCGACGCTGGACAAAACATGTCCCGTGCCGTCCCTCTCACCTCCTTCCTTGAACCCGGCCGTCAGGGCCCGATTCCGATCGTGGTGCAGCTGAGTGATGGTTTGCTTAGCGAAGAAACTATCACCTTTAAACTGTTCCAAGGTGATGAGTATGCCGAAGCCGAAACCAGCAGCAGCGGCAGCGGGGACGACTGGGAAGAGATCGGCACCTTCACTGCCAAAGGCCCGATGAAGAAGGGCTGCCGTATTGGCTGGCGGTTCCTCCCCCGCAGTGTCACCAAGCAGTGGCTCCGGCTCGCAATTGATGGCGATTCCGACACGAAAGACCACGAAGCCGACAACCTCAACGTCTTCGCTGCTGTTGTCCGTGAAGATCTGTTTGAGTATGATAAGCTGCTCTACATCAACGCTGGCCGGAATGAATGGGAAGCCAAGGAAGCGGCACTCAGCACCAAGGAGTAATCCGTGCCACTTGAACCCGGCAAACTGGCAATATTCAATATGGCATTAGGCTTCATTGGGACTCGTACCATCGCGAGTCCCAATGAAGAAACGCTTGAAGCTATCCAGTGCCAGCTATTTTGGGACCGTGCCAGAAGGTCAGTCCTTTGCGATTATCCACGCGACCATCCATGGCCATTTGCTTGGCAACGGGTTCAACTTGCCCAACGTGTATTTCCAGAAGTCTATGACGGCGTCTGGAAATATTGCTATGGTTGGCCTAATGAAGCATTACGTATTATAGCAATTCATAATCCGGGTAAAGGACGGCACGACAGAACCCTTCCTTTTGTCGTCCGTAACATTGAAAATAGTTCAGCTCCCATTGTAGCTAACCAAGCTATCTTTTGTGATATTTCTCCGGCCCAAGCTGAATGTATTGTTGATGTTGTGGATGAACGTGTATACGATCCACTCTTTACACAATTGGTAGCCCGCAAGCTGGCCAGCTATATTGCTATTCCACTTCTCAAGAATAACCAGAACAAGGTGCAGGAAATCGAACAGTTGTATGATGTGGCCTTCCAAAAAGCGAATGAGCAGGCAGTACAGGAAAACCTCAAGGAAGACCTCAAACAGATGGATGATGGCCGTAGATGGGCTGATGACCACGACCCATGGCTCCTCGCCCGCGGCGGACTCCCCCCTACTCACTGGCCCTTATATAATGTGGAAGAAACAGAATAATGCTTACCACCACGGATAGGCGTGTCCAGTATACCGGCGATGATCAAGCGAAGGAGTTTACGTTTGATTTCCGCGTTTGGGATAGATCGCAAATCAAGGTTTATCAAGCCAACGAAGATGAGGCATGGTCCGAAATTGATATTACGGACCAGTGCGAAGTTACGATCGACGATGATAATACTGGTAAAGTAACATTCACGAGCGCTCCCAAAAACGGTATCACCATCGCCATTGTCCGTGAAATGCCATTTATTCAAGAAGACGAGTACATTAACGGCACTCGCTTCAACCCTGAGGAAATTGAAGACAGGTTTGACCAAGACTGTGCTGAACGTCAAGAATTGTTGGATGGATTAGACCGTGCCATTAAGGTGCCAAATACATCGACACAAACACCTGAAGAGGTATACGAAACGCTTATCGGGGGTTCCGCTTTAATACAATCATATATTAATGAGCTAACGGAAATTTACCAAAGCATTCTCCAACTTTATGGCGAATTCAAAGGCGAAGTTGGTGAACAAGGGTACATGGCAAATAATGAGGTATCTTGGGATTATGAGGCTCAAGATACCGCTAACGAGGCCGCCGCAGAAGGTGATATAGTTGTCGACATCCCTGATGGGCTTCAATACCGCAAAGGCATGAACCAACTCCATGTCGATGTGGATGGTGTTGTCGTTGCGGTAGATAAG
>Ga0192254_1120_pt1 | contig 3814 bp, 7 predicted proteins | sample Koala_Koa26_K3_FD_131242 | JGI IMG/M metagenome (GOLD analysis project Ga0192254, IMG submission 131242) | Enriched cells from koala feces incubated with labeled cellulose particles, San Francisco Zoo, California, United States - Koala_Koa2-6_K3 ... | reverse complement strand
CCGGGATAAGGGTAAAATGATCCGCCACCTCTCTCCGTGCAGTTCATCCTCCGGAAGGTAGGACATGGTGGTGTATGCCAGATACTGAACACCCTCGAGCAAGGTCCAGACATCAGAAATCTCGTCGCTGCTAACACCATCCACATCCAGCATAAGGCAGCTGCGGGACGTCACGCCGTCGTCACTGCGCCTGCTGCCCTCCACGCCAACAATCCACCACCCGGTATGGTTTTTATACCGGCTTTTCGCCTCCGTTTCCTTTAGATGAAAATAATCGGAAAATTTTATACTTTTTATTTGGAAATACGGATTAGTTTCCGTATCTTTGAGACAATCGGAGATTTCCCCCCAGGTGAGATCCTTGGAGCTCCTGAAAGAGACGTCCTTGACCCCTGGCATATCAGACCGGAAACCACCAAAAACAACACTGAATTTTTTGGAAATGTCCCCGCTTACAGTGGGGACTTTTTCTTTTGTATTCATAACTCTTTTTTTTAATTTATACACGGTATTCGTCCGGACAATTCTGATTGTAAATATTCGTATTGATTCCTCTGGTCCTGCTGTCTCCAGCCCAGTCCTCGACCTTACGGACCAGCGGTCGGGGATCCAGCTCCATCCAGTCGAAATCACGGTAAACCCAAAGTTCCCTGCCTCTGCCGTACCATACGGCTGCCAGCCATGCCGTCCACGCGGGTAAGTGCTTCCTCTGGGACAGCGCCCACTGCTGGAGCGCTTTTACGTCCACCGATTGAATCCGGTTCCCCGCCGGATGCCAGTGCAAAGGTTCGTTAACCGCCAGCACGAACCGGTGAAGCCTTTCCAGGAACAGGTATTCCAGGCATATTCTTTCCTTTTTTGTAAAAAAATCCGTTTGATACTGGGGGCGAAGCCTTACCATCCATTCCAGGGCACTCAGAGACTCCTGCCCGCTATGCCACTCGCAGTGGTAGTCCTGTTTTTCAGGCATAAAGGCGATTATTCTTCTTAACAGGTCATCCATCAGCCACAGTTGTCCGTCCGTGTGTGCGCGGCTCTGGAGTTTTTTAAGTTCGGAGGAGGAGAAGATCCCTATTCCTAGTAGATTTTTATTCATTTTTTTAATTTTTTTTTATCTCCGCCGTCTCGAAACAAAAAAACCCGGGCAAAATGAGTACGGCATTTTACCACGGGCTTCCTATTTAAAACAACAGAGTTGTTAAAAATCGTTTTTATATACGTTTCCTGTTTATTGCCGTACTTTAAACATTCCACCGCTACAAATATAATAACTTTTTTTGTTTCTTTCAAATTTTAAAGCTATAAAAATATCTTTTTTTTCTGGCTTATTTTAAGCCGTTTTAAGGCGTTAAAAACCCCGGGTGGTACTCTTATACCACCCGGAGGTTAAAACGTCCTTAAATCGCCTTAAAATGGCAATTCGTCGTTATTTTCCGTTTCCTCTGCAGCTCCCGCGCTGTACTTTTCTTCCGGTACCCCGTCCGGGTCGTCAAAGTAATCATCGGCAGCCAGCCAGTCACGGCGCAACTCCCCAAACCGCCCGTCGAGCAGCTGGAACGTATAACCCTGCTTGCCCATCCGGTTGAAATAATTCGCCTTTAGGACGATATCCGTCGCCGAGGCAAGGAAACTGGCGGGTAGCCGTCCCTTTAGCTCTTCGTTGTAGATATTGACACTGACGAACGTGGTCGGATACTCCGTAGCGACCGGGCGACAGTATTTCCCATCCGTCTGCCGGCGGATGACGTCGTTAATCAGTTCTACCCCACTGTTGGGCAGGGCGACGCTCCACTTTTCAAACTCCTGGTTCCAGCGCATCAGCAGCGGCTGTTCGTCCCCGCTCCGCTGGTACCGGTATACCAGCGTCCGTTTTTCGTCGTCTTCGAATACGATTTTTTGTTTCATCTTTTTTTGATTCATTTATAACCGTCCGTCAACCGGTTGTTTTAGTTTTGCGCCCACCCGCGACGGATACAGGGCGGCGTGTTGTTTCTCGATCTGTTCTTTAAGGGGGGCGAATAGGGCACGCTCGCCCTCCTCTACCTCAACTGTAATGCCGTAGCGTACTGACTCGTAATTGCCAAGGTTATGCACGATCTGTAAACTAATCTCCTTTACTTTCATTGTCTTCTTCGTCTTTTAGTTCAATCATTTCTGCTACCTGCTGAATTTTATGGCGCATTTTTCGGATACGAAAAAGTCCTGCCATAAATTGCTCCTGTGCCTGGGCATCTTTTTCCACTATCCGGAAAGCAATGTAAATATCCTCCGGGAGCTTGCCACTGCCATGAATGAGCCACACCTTTTCGGCGCCTAGGAAATAATACCACTGCAGTTGCCAGTGATAACGCTTCATAATTTTCGTTGTCTGGTAGCGGGAAAATTTTAGCTCTAGCACCGACCCCTCTGCGGGATCATAGCCGTCGGCGTGGGCAACAAGTGCCGGCAGTCCTTCCATGGGACGCCTAAGGATGTGCTGCCGCTGGATGGGGGATATCCAGTTTGCGTTTGCGGCAATATCATTAAAAAAATAATCCTCGAATCGGTGTCCCGCCTCCATTGCCTCTGTTTTTGGAGGCTGGAAAAGATACCGCCCCGGCAAATCACCGTAAGCCACGGCAAGTCTCAAAAAGTGGTTTAATCGCACCTGCAGCCCACCTCCGAGCCGTCCCACCAGGGCGGCATCGGTGCCACCCAAATAGCCGCTTCGATTCTGTATGTTACTTAAGTCCATCGCCCCAAGGGTTATCGATTTTAAACTCTTCATAAAAATATGTTGCCACTCGGACGGCTTCCGATACGGAGAGTTTTATGCGGCGATCGCCTGAGATGCGTGCCCGAACGCTTTCATAATTTTCCACACCAAACAGATATTTCAGCCCCGCATAACAGGTTTTTTTTTCCTGTTTGTTTAATAGGTCCCACCCGTGGCGGAAAGGCATTCGTCCGTTGGGATTCTCTGTGGCGTACCGGAGGACGTTTTGCTCATACTGTGTCATAATTCACTCTTTTTTGGCAGTGATTGCAGTGCTGCGATTAATAATTCTTGCACTTCTTTTATTCTCCATTGGAGCGCCTGCATTTCCATTTGCTGAGACCTTACCAGCTGGCGGAGCTCTTCTTCGCTCATGCTGCTGATTTCCTCAGTTGTGTAATACTTTTTTGTTTGCATTGTGTTTTTTGTTTTTTGTTTTTATACTTTATTTATTCCCTCAACCTAAAAAAAGGTTTTTTTGTTTCATGTTAAACATTTCAGCACCAGCGGGAAAGTCCCTGAATTCTGCATAACTCCTGTCGTTCCCGCTCTATCTCTTCCACCCAAAGGATGCCATAATATTCTGCATCTTCTAAGGCTTCTCTTTTTTCAATTTCCTCCCATTCTTCCAGGGGGCGCTGCGCCTTGATTTCTTCTAATTTTCTCAGTTTCTCCTTTGCTGCATTGTAGCTACTTTCGGCATCGTAAGGGCGGAGGGCATATCTTTTTTGTCTTGTCATTTTTTGTTTTTTTTCTGGGGAGGGGTTTTCCTTCCCCGGGTTCCTTTTAATTACACTGTAAAATTACAACCATTTTTTTGACTTTGCAAAATTTTTAAAGAAAAAAAACAAATAAAAATACTCTGCACAAAAACAAAAACCGTCCTCCCGGTAAAAAGAGGACGGCCCTGCGGAATTGTTTCACATGAAACAAAAACAAATATTATTCTGTCGTTTCTTCTGTTTCTTCTTCTTCTTTTCCAAACTTCCAACAATGGGAATCGGGTGCATAGGCAAGGGCGCGAAGCACTCCATGCGGCTGGCTCTCCTCGCTGGTTGT
>Ga0192254_1117_pt1 | contig 4208 bp, 11 predicted proteins | sample Koala_Koa26_K3_FD_131242 | JGI IMG/M metagenome (GOLD analysis project Ga0192254, IMG submission 131242) | Enriched cells from koala feces incubated with labeled cellulose particles, San Francisco Zoo, California, United States - Koala_Koa2-6_K3 ... | reverse complement strand
AAGCGACCGCTATACTGCAAGCGAAATTCGAAGCCTTGAAAGAAGATATTGCAACGCTATCGGGCAGAGTGGACAAGCACAACCAATTACAGGAGCGTATGCTAAAAAATGAATGCAAGATTGAAGAACTCGAAAAAGAAATTGACAGCTTCCCCTAAAAGGGGAGGTGCTGAACGGAGTGAAGCGGAGGAGTCAGGCCCCTCAGTCACACCTATGGCGTGCCAGCTCCCCTTTCAAGGGAGCCGTATAAAGAAAGTGCTGAAAAAAATCCCTTATTAACTATTTTTCGGATTTGTTTATTATTGCCATGGTTGTCTGTTGGATTCTGGTGCTTGTAGCTATGTGCATCATGGCAGTTTATGCAACGGTACACTATGCATATGTGACCATTTGGAGCGATATTGCAAATTTAACCGGCATTCCCTTAAGTTGTGGCGGTGCGGTTTGGATGATAAAAAACAGCGTCCAGCACGCTATCGCCAATAACCGAGGTGAACAGGCGAAAATGGATTTTCCGAGGGTGGATAATACGGATGTGGAGAAGGAAGATGAAGTGAAAGAGTGAAAAAAACACCGCCAACTAAAGCGGTTGACGGTGGAGAGGATTATTCAACGTGTAATTTTTGCAAGAGAGCTTCTTGCAAGGCTTGTGAAAAATTAATGCCGGATAATTCAGCTTGTGTGTTTAGCCACGCAGGAATTGTACAGTTTTTTCGAACAGCTTTTTCCCCATATTTTTCGGCATAAGCGTCCATGTCAAGGATTAGCATGGACGTAAAGCCGTTCGGGTATTCATCGGCGTGAATTGCGGTAATTTCGCTGGAAATCGGGGGCGTGTTGCCGTCCTCTAATTCTGTCAAGACCCAGCCTAAAGCGGCGTCCACCGCCATTTCGAATACTTCTTGTATGGTATCACCACAGGTGACACAACCGGGCAAATCGGGAACAATGGCGGTAAAACCATCGTTTGGTGAATTCGGGTAAATGCATACGGGATAGGATAATTTCATGAAAATACCTCCGTTTCACAATTTGTGGGAGAAACGACAGCACAGCAAAGCTAGGGCTTATTTCAACCCTGCTTGCTTGAGAATGGATGCGTATGTTTTTGGGTCTAAGTCTTTTCCGTGTATCGGAACGGTAACTTTTCCCTTTTTTGTGGGGTGAATCATTTGTAAATGCGATCCTTTTTGCGCTTTTTTTACCCATCCATCTGCTTGTAAAATCCGAACAATTTCTTTAGCTGTCATTTCCTTACCTCTTGTAATATATTATAACACGTATTATGCGCATTGTCAAGCCTTTTTCAAAATTTTTTCGATTTTTTTCAAAAAGCACTAGGGGGACAGTTTTCCTGACTTAGGGGGACAAAAATTCTGACTTCCCGACATTAATGTCGGGAACATACATAATCGCATTTTCAAAAAAATTTATTTCGAAAGGGTGATATTATGTCAAAAACAAACAGTGGCTTAGTCACCTACGCAAAGGCACAAATCGGCTTGCCCTATTGGTACGGTACATTTGGTCAAACGGCGTCTGAAACGCTTTACACGGCGAAAAAGAAGCAATATCCGAGCTATTACACGGCATCCGATTTTTCTAGCCAATACGGCAAGAGGATTCACGACTGTGTAGGGCTGATAAAAGGCTATCTCTGGAGCAGCTCCACCACGGCAGCACCGACATACACGGCATCGCAAGACGTTTCCGCATCGGGAATGTACTCGAAAGCGACCACAAAGGGCGGCATTTCTAGTTTTCCTATGAAAGCCGGTCAATTGGTGTTTAAATCCAGTTCCAGCGGCATCCACCATGTAGGCGTTTTCGGCGGTGATGGCTATGTCTATGAAGCAAAGGGGCACGCCACGGCGTTGTAAAAACGGTTTACGCTGCGAAGGATTGGCAGTATTGGGCACAGTGTCCATGGTGTACGGATAACACGACAAGCACGTCCAGCAGCTCCACAACGTCCAGCACGTCCACCACAAGCAAAACAGCGACCGCCGTCGCAAAGTCAAAAGACAGTAGCTTAGCAGGGACGTACAAGGTGACAGCATCCCAGCTCAACATGAGAAACGGTGCTGGTACAAGCTACAGCATTATGACAACGCTGTCAAAAAATACCAAGGTGAAAAATTACGGGTATTATACCGAGGTCAGCGGCGTAAAATAGCTTTATGTGCAAGTCACGGGCAGCGGTGTGACTTATACGGGATTCTGTAGCGAGAAATATTTGACGAAAGTGTAAAAATATAGCGGTATCGGGCATTTGTGGCTGCCTGATACCGCTTTTTTTATTTCTTGATGAAAAGCAATAGGGATAATGGCGTGAAGATGATTTTGTATTGGATGGGATAGGGGGACATGTCACCGCCGACCAAGGAACTGATGAAACTGGTGCTAGAGGAGAAAATTGCACACGGCGGACACCCTATTCTCCGCTGGAACATGGACAACGTATTCGTTCGCACCGACCCTGCAGGCAACATCAAAATGGATAAGGAGAAATCTACAGAAAAGATTGACGGTGCGGTGGCGACTGTCATGGCTCTTGACCGGGCAATACGGTGCGATGCAAATCTTACGAATTCCGTGTATAACCATCGGGGCATCCTTTTCATATGAACATTTTGTAAAATATCAGCGATTCGCTTGCATTTTGCAAGCGAATCGAGTATAATAATAGACGAAAGGATGTGATTCTCATGGCAAGAACATCAAATGTGTTTGCAAGGGTAGAACCCGAAGTAAAAGAACAGGCTGAAATGGTTTTGAATCAGCTTGGTATCCCAATGTCTAATGCAGTTGGTATGTTCCTTAGACAGGTGGTCATTCAGAGAGGTATCCCATTTGAAATGAAGCTTCCTGCTAACAAACCACTGGATATGAGTCAGATGATCAAGGAACAGTTCGATGCAGAAATTCAGAAAGGAATCGCTGATATAGAAAATGGCAGAGTCTATTCAGTGGATGAAGTCGAAGAAGAAATGCATAGGTTATATGGTATATGAGTTGGACTGTGAAGTACACCAATCAAGCTCGTGAGGATATAAAGGCAATTTACGAATATATCGCCTTTGAATTATCGGTTTCGGATACAGCAACAGGACAGATTCAAAGAATATTCAAAATGGCTCGTGGACTTGATGAAATGCCTATGAGATTTAAACTTTATGAGGATAAGCCGTGGAAATCAAAAGGCTTACGGTTTGTTCCCGTAGATAATTATCTCATTTTCTACCTGCCAATAGAGGAAACTAATACAGTTAGTATCGTTCGTATTATCTACGCCGGTAGAGATGTGAACAAGCAACTACAGAATACGGAAATATAATACGATTTTTAAATTGGCATCTATCAGCAATGATAGGTGCTTTTCTTATGCTCATTTTTCAAAAGAAGGGAGATTTTTATGAGTATTTTTTCGAGTATGTTCAAGGCGAGGGATAAGCCCAAGGACAGCACGGCAGGCCTGGGGGCAGCTTCTGCCAGCGCATGGATGTTCCGCTTCGGCGGCTCCTCATCCAATAAGCTGGTGACCAAGCGGTCAAGTATGCAGGTGGCTGCGGTGTACGCCTGCGTCCGGGTGCTGTCAGAGGCGGTGGCGCAGCTCCCGCTCCACCTGTATAAATACACGGGCGATGGCAGTAAGGAAAAGGCACTCGACCATCCACTCTACCGGCTGCTCCACGATGAGCCGAATTCTGAAATGAGCAGTTTTGTGTATCGGGAAACCGAGATGTGCCACCTGCTCCTCTGGGGCAACGCTGCTAGGCGGCATTCTCTTTTTCGAAAAGTAACAATCCCTATCCGATGATTTTGGACGGGAATTGTCGCAGCATAATTTCAGCTTATAACTTCTCCAAAAGCTCCTTACGCTTGGCATCGAACTCTTCCTGTGTGATCAAGCCGTTTTCCAACATTTTCTTGAGGGAGTCCAGCTTTTCCATGGTATCATTTCCGGTTGGCTGTGCAGGTGCAGCTGTTGGCGCAGGCACAGGATTGTGGAAGGTCTTTTTCTTTGCTTACTTTTTATCTTACAATAAGAGAAAAAATCTGACTGAAACCAGATGTCATTTATACCTAATATTCTTTTATGTCTATATCTCAGATCTATTGTAGAGTATCAGCGTGAATTTCATCATATTTTAGATTCAAAGCGGGACGAACCCCACAATAATCATTGCTATATGTATAACTGATAC
>Ga0192254_1103_pt1 | contig 5450 bp, 8 predicted proteins | sample Koala_Koa26_K3_FD_131242 | JGI IMG/M metagenome (GOLD analysis project Ga0192254, IMG submission 131242) | Enriched cells from koala feces incubated with labeled cellulose particles, San Francisco Zoo, California, United States - Koala_Koa2-6_K3 ... | reverse complement strand
TCTCGCCCTGCTCGCCAACTTCCCCGAAGAATACGAAAACGAATGGCAATACGCATATTCCTGGCCAAATAAAGCCCTCAAGGTGCATAGGATTCATAGCCAAGGGAAAGAAAACCGGCTGCACAAAGAACAATACGCCGTGCGCGTAATTGACGATATTACAGCGATTTTATGTAATGTGAAAGACGCCCAGGCGGAAATAACACAGGATATAACCGAGGTTAGCCTCTGGGACGACATGTTTGTAGCTAGTATGGCGCGAAAACTGGCGTGCTTGATTGCCGTGCCGATCCTCAAAAACAACAGTCAAAAGGTGAACGAAGTCGAGCAGCTATACGCCATGCAGCTGCAAAACATGCGCTCCCAATCAGCGAGCGAAGAAGAGGAGGCTCAACTGGAGGTCCCCGATAGTTGGCTTTTGGCCCGAGGCGGCTGGCATGGGTAGTATCTTCTCCTGGCTTTTCGACAATATTTCAAGCGCGCTCATAGCCGCGCTGCTTATTGCCTGCCTGGCTCTTGCCTCTCTGTATAAATGTACGCGTGATGAACGCGATGTGGCATTGCAAAACGCGGCCATAGCTATAGAAACTAACAAAGCCAACAAAGAGACTATAGGTACTCTTGAGACGGAAATTGTGAAACGCGATGAACTTGCCGCAGCCTGGCAAGAAGAATTAGCCAAGGAAAGAAAGGCGCGAGATGACGCGCGTAGAGAGCTTAACGCGTTGCTGGAGCAAAATGAGAGCGTTCGCGATTGGGGCTCTGAGCGGGTGCCTGATGATGTGTGGGGCTTGCTCAAGTAAGCTGCAGGTGATAACGGTAACCGATACTGTTTATATTCGCCCACCCGAATATCTGCTCGAGCCATGTGCAAAAACCGTGCCACCGATAAGCGGAACAAATCGGGACTTGTTACAATTCGCCATTGACCTCGGACTGGATCTTGACGCGTGCAATGAACGAATCAAGCTCATAAAAGAGTGGAACGCACAATGACAAACCGGTATACCGGCGCAAAAAAGCTACCCCTGGACCCGGGATGGTCCTTCCGCTGTATGACGGATGAAGAATGCGAGGCGGCGTACCATAGGCTGATGAAAGAACGCCTCATGTGGGCGTATTGGCCACAGCATGGGGATAACTCCACATTAGAGCACTGGATGGCCGTGGCAACAAACCCCGAAACTTTTCCTATGGCTTTTTTGTGCAACGAGGAGCTGGTGGGATTTTCGCAAAACTTTCCGGCCTACTACATGAGCCGATGCATGACGGTCAATCCGGTAATGTTCCGAAAGTTTTTCCCCCTTGGCTCCGTAGGATTCTGGAACGCCAGCGCATGGGCTCTTAACGAGCTTGATTGCACCTCACTCCTGGGGTATACGCCCGTTCGGAATCGACATATTGCAGTAATGCTTGAAAATATCGGGTACAACATTATAGGGGAAATCCCTGAATTTATTTATTATGCGCGGCTAAAGCGATATGATGACGCATATGTATCGATAGCTACGAGAGAAAGTTTAACCAAGGCCAGGGAGGAAAGGCATGAAAATCTACAATAAAATCGTCTGGGACTTTGAAACCCTCGAGGTTCTTGAAGAAGACTCTTTTGAATATAACGGCCCCGTAGCTTGGTGTGGCGGTGGTGGCGGAGGAAAGGGCAAGAGTAGCAGCAGCACCGACTACGTGGTTACTGAAACCCCCACGAAACAGTCCTCCAAGTCCGTTTCCGCCGGTGCGACGGCAGCCGCAGCCACACAGCGTGAAAAGGCTTCCAAGAACAGAGGTGTGGCGGCAAGTATCTTGACGCAAAGAAGGCAGAACACGAGTGGTAACGCAGGATTGACTAGCCAAAATAGTGGCTCTTCGACTTTGGGGTAAAAATGCCTACCGCGGGCATTTAAGCCTTGCGGCCCTGGGCAAGCCAAGGAAAAAAAAGTGCCCTTCGATATTACACGCTTGCAAACGAGATACGAGGAGCTTCGGCTTGAAAGATCGGGGTTCACCGAAGTCTACCGCGAGGTCACGCGGCTCTTCGCCCCTGGCCGCTATAGGGATGATACCACAAGTGACTATCATCTCCGGCCATACCCTATAGACTCCAAGCTCGTGAACTCCACCGGCGTTCTCGCTTTGCGCGCAATGGCCGCAGGGCTCCACGGCGGCATGACAAGTCCGGTCCGCCCCTGGTTCCGTCTCGGTTTGCAGGGTGACCCCGCCGAAGTTCCCGAGGGTCTTAATGCCTGGCTTGACCTCACCACGCAGGTCATGCAGGCCGTTTTGCACCAATCAAATTTTTACTCGGCCGTACACGGCCTTTATGCCGACCTTGGTGCATTCGGAACGGGGCTACTCGTTGAAACCGCCGATGAAGACGGGGTGCATTTTCATCTGTGCAATCCCGGCGAATTCGTAATAGATATCAATAGCAATAATGAAATCGACACCTTCTACCGCCGCATGCACATGACCGCGCGGCAGATTGTCGACAAGTTTGACAACAAGAACATACCGGACTTCATCAAGGGGCAGTGTGAACATACGCGCAACGTAACCGCGCGCTATGACGTCATCCACGCGGTCTTTCCCAGGAACGAGTTTAAAACACTGGGGCGAGTGGCATCAACCGACAAGCCCTACGCGTCCGTGTATTTTCTCCTTGGCTCATCTTCTTCCAGCACGGGGGAACTTACCGGCCTTGGCGGGAAACCTTCCATTCTCGAAGAAGGCGGCTATGATATGTTCCCCGCCTTCGCCCCGCGCTGGGATATCTCAAATTCCGACCGCTACGGGATAAGCCCGGCCATGCAGGTATTGCCTGACTGCAAAATGCTCCAGGCGATGACCACGACATTGCGAAAACTCCAGCATAAGGCCGCCGACCCGCCACTAGTAGTAGACCAATCGCTCCGCGCTACCGGCGTGCGTTTAACCCCTGGCGGCCTTTCCTATTTCGACTCAACCCGCACGGGGGTAACGCCGGTTGCGCCCATCCATCAGCCGGACGCGCAAACGCTGCAATATTCCATGCAGGCCATTCAGGAAGTAGAAGAAATCATCAACGACGGAATGTATGTCGAACTGTTCCGCACCTTCCTTGATGACGAACGCCATAACGTCACGGCCACGGAAATCTCGGCGCGCCAATCGGAAAAACTTGTCCTGCTCGGCCCCGTCCTGGAACGGCTCCACAAAGAACTCTTGCAGCCGGTCATTCAACGTACTTTTGCCCTTATGCGCGAATGGGGCGCACTCCCGCCTCCGCCGAACAACGTTGATATCATTAATGTTGATGTCGCCTTTGAAAGCGTGCTGGCGCAAGCGCAGCGGGCGAGCCTTAGCGCAAATATTGAACAAGGTGTTGTTTTTGTTGGGAATCTGGCACAAATGGCTCCTGAAGCCCTTGACCTGCTTAACGCCGACAATACGGTCCGTGCATACCTTGACAGAATCGCCGCTCCGGGGGGCATGCTCCGCGAGCAAAGCGAAGTAACGGCCATCCGGCAACAGCGCGCTGAACAACAGGCGCAGCAACAACAAATGGCTATGGAAAACCAGGCGTTGGCGGAGGCCGGCGCCTTGGCTGACGCGGCCAAAACAATGGGTGAGACAAGACTAGGCCAGGGGTCCGTGCTTGATAACCTGCTCGGCGGAGTACAATAAACCTGCGGTGCTTAAGCCAAGCCAAGGGAAAAGCCATGCCTGCGGCAGGCCAAGAGGAGCCTAGCGGCGATTGAGCTATGGAAGGATACAAACGCGAAAATCTCATAACCGCCGTTGACCAGCTCGGCAGAAGCTCCGTAGGGCGGGAATTTCTTCTCTGGCTTCTCAACGAAGCGGAGGTCTTCACGGCGGACTTCCCACAGAACGAAAAACGCACTACATGGCAAGCCGGCCGTCGCGCGCTGGGACTGCAGGTTCTTGAACTGTGCGCCAGGGCTGGGAATCTCGGGACGGTGCTCATAGCCGAAGCTCTGTACGAAAAAAGCTCAGACGTCGCTAGCCCACTGCAGGCGCCGCAGGAAGCCAAGGAAGAAGAAAATGACTGACGCGCAGCTGACAAGATTAATCGACGCCCTGGACAGAATAGCGGCCGCGCTTGAGAGCTTCTCTTTGGCCGGCCGTTCCGGCGAAATTTCCGGGGATATAAGCGCGAGCGGCGTCACGCCAAAGCCCCCGATTAAAGTAACGGCGCCCAGACGGCAAGTAACAAGTAAAACTACATTAAGCAGGAGAAAATAGTCATGGCTGAAATGGAAGGCGCAAACGCCGGTTTGGCCGAAGAAAGTATTGTCGGCAGTATGGCGGAGGCAAACGAAGGGATTGCTACCGCTGCCGTCCCCGAAGGCGCAGGACTGGTATCGAATGCTCAAGCGCCGTTGGGCTCTCCCCAGCCCGCGGCTGGAAAGCTTTACCGGCACCTGCCGTGAGCTTGGCCTTTCAAAGAGCCAGGCGGAACAGGTATTGGCCTGGCAGAAAGACCGTCTGCGCGAGGCCGAAACGGAAACGCAGCGCAACACTGAAATGGTTGTGCGTGAATGGAACACAGAAATCCGAAATGATGCTGAATTCGGCGGTATCAGGTATACCCGCACGATAGCCGACGCTCGCGCAGCTCTCGCAACCTTTGACCCTGACGGCAGTCTTCGCCAGCTTTTGAAGGATACCTACGGCGAGTACCACCCCGATGTTATTCGTTTCGCGGCCAGGGTCGGACGGGCAATTTCTGAACACAAATTTGTCGAAGGAAACGCGGGGCCGGAGCCGAAACAAACCCCGCTGGCGGAACGGTTTTATGGACGCGACGGCGCAACAGTAATGCATGGCATTTAACCGCTCAGTCGCCGCTGGGCCCATAAAGACAGAAAGCCAAGGAAAGAAGTATGGTCGGCAGTGAAGAATACCTCACACTGTTCTCACTCCGGCAATGAATAGGGGAAGACACCAACATACAAGAGAAAGCACTGCATTATAACTTGGCGCGCGAGAGGGCGGCTATAACTTTAATGCAATAACAATATAACAAGATTATAACAGGAGAAATAACATGGCTTACGAACCAGGTGGGGTCGGCACTCTTGCTGAACTCCAGGAATTCTATAGGTCGATGAAGATAGACACCACGACCATTGAGTTGATGAATCAAGTCAATGACATCCTCAGCGACATTCCTTTCCGCGAAGCTAACTCTATCAAGGGGCACGAAACGCGTGTCCGCACCGGCCTTCCTGATGTCTACTTTAGGCGTCTGTACCGCGGCACCCCGCTTTCGCGCTCGCAGTACAGCCGCGTTGTGGAAGGCATTGGCATGCTCGAAGCCCGAATGGAGTTAGACGTTAAAGAGAAAGAGCTTTACGGCGCGACCTTCAACGCCTATCGCCTGCAAGAAGGCAAGGCGTTTATGGAAGCCCTGCGGCAGAAAGCCGCTGAACTGATGTTCTACGGCGATC
>Ga0192254_1098_pt1 | contig 6032 bp, 7 predicted proteins | sample Koala_Koa26_K3_FD_131242 | JGI IMG/M metagenome (GOLD analysis project Ga0192254, IMG submission 131242) | Enriched cells from koala feces incubated with labeled cellulose particles, San Francisco Zoo, California, United States - Koala_Koa2-6_K3 ... | reverse complement strand
GCAGTTGTGTTCCAGGTATAATAAAAGACGGGTCACTTGGAGAATTTTCATAATATCCACAATGTGGGCAAACGCCGCCAGTAAATTCCGTTCGTTCCATACAATGGTTATAATATTTCACAAGACAGTTCAAATAGCGGTTATGCTGAAAATAATTATGAAACTTATGACAATCAGGAATATCCGGATTATGACACAGGTTATTCAGAAGATTATTCTTATGATGATTATGATTCTGATACGAATTCTAAATACAATCAAGAAAAAGCAGGTGCAATTGATCGGTTGAAGGTTCCGATTATTGTGGGTATTGTTTTGCTTTTGATTATGCTGATTGCAGTTTTTGTCTTTGCATCCAGTATGTTTGATGATGACGGCAGTACATCTTCTACTGCGGCTGTTTCTACGACTACGACAATGACGAGCGAGACACAAGAAGCAACGACGGAAGCAGAAACTGGTGACAGCATTATGCCAAACTTAGTTGGAAAAAATTATGAGAATCAAAAAGCACAGTACTCTTCTTGGATTACATTTGATGTGGAAGAGGTTTATAATGATAACTATAATGCAGGTATTATTTGTTGGCAGGAGTATGAAGCGGGGGAATCATTCGATTCATCAAAATCTGTAAAAATACAAGTGAGCAAAGGTCCGGCAACGATTGAAATTCCAAGCTATAGCAATACACTTTATAGCACTTATTGTGCAGAACTTGATGAATTGGGTGTACCTTATACGGTTTCTTATGTTGCAACTTCTTCTTATACAAATAATGTGGTGGTAAAGGTGACAAAAACAAAAAATGACGTGGACGAAACAGAATTAGCTGCAGGGGATACCATCGACATGAACGACGGCTATTCGTTGATTGTATATTATGCATATAATCCTCCGGCTACGACGGCGGCCACGACGGCGGCCACGACGGCAGCTACGATGGAAGAAACAGAAGTGGTAGAAACAGAAGCTGCAACAACGGCTGCCGCAGAAGAATCTGTTGCTGAAACGGCTGCACCAGCAGAGGAGGAAGCCGAAAACTAAATTTTAGCGAAAAATGAGAATCAATTGCAAAATAATGCAGTAGATTCTCATTTTTGTAATCAAAATAAAATGACATAATATCTTTGATTTGTGCAAAATGTCATTTGATAAAAAGCAAAAAGTGTAGTATAATAATAACATAAAGATGCGTAGCTATTTGCGTAAGTCCAGTCGCATTTGGTTACTTTTTTATGCAATTTTTGCCAAATAACAGATATTACGTTGTATATTGTATCAAGTGTAGCTTTTGTTTGGTAATTTTTTCAAAGATGAGGAGTGTTTTCATGGAAGAAACCAAAAAATCAAGTAAGATGGCAATTGTCCCAATTCAAAAATTGTTTATTACAATGGGAACGCCGATTGTACTGTCTATGATGCTGCAGGCGGCATATAACATCATAGACAGTGCCTTTCTATCTAACATGAAAGAAAATGGTGAGGCTGTATTGACGGCACTCAGCCTTGCGTTTCCTATTCAACTGTTGATGGTAGCGATTGGTGTCGGCACAGGCGTCGGTGTTAATGGGTTACTTGCACGTAGCCTTGGACAAGGTGACAAAGAAAAGGCGAGCAAAACAGTGGGAAATGGGTTGACGCTTGTTTTGATTTATACCGTTGTATTCGTTTTGTTCGGCTTTTTAGGTGTAAGACCTTATATTGCATCTCAAAGTGGTAATGGTACGGTTAGTGCTGCAGTTGTTGATATGGCAGTAGACTATTTGCAGATTTGCTGCTGGTTTTCTTTGGGTCAATGCACATTTTCTGTATTGGAAAAAATGCTGCAGGCGACAGGACGTTCTCTTTATTCGACCATTGCACAAATCGCCGGTGCAGCTACAAATATTTTACTCGATCCGATTTTGATTTACGGTTGGCTGGGATTGCCGGAATGCGGCGTCAAAGGTGCCGCATATGCTACTGTTATTGGACAATTTGTCTCCGGCATTGTGGCATTTATTTTCCATATGAAGTTCAATCATGAAATAGACAAAAGTCCCAAATATATGAAGATATCTGGTACGACACTCAAGAGCATCTATGCCGTCGGTTTTCCGGCAATTATTGCACAAGCGGTTATGACCGTGATGACTTATGGCATGAACATAATCCTTGGAAAAATTCCGGAGGTTGGAGAAAATGCTATCACTGTGTATGGTTTGTACTGTAAAGTACAACAGCTTGTGACGTTTGCAGCTTTTGGCTTGCGAGACGCCATAACACCAATTGTTTCATTTAACCACGGAATGCATTCCAAACAGCGTGTCAAGGATGGTATTCGTTATGGTTTAGTCTATACGGCAATTCTTATGATTTTCGGTACGATTTTAATTGAATCGATTGCAATTCCTTTGACGAAGTTGTTTTCTCTATCAGATCAATCTTATGGATTGTGTTTGTCTTGTATGCGGATTATTTTACTTTCATTTTTGTTTGCAGGATTAAATGTTGCTTTTCAGGGTGTTTTTCAAGCATTAGAGAGAGGAATGGAATCTCTCGTGGTTTCTCTTTGTAGACAAATCATCTTCATTTTACCGGTTGCTTGGGCATTGGTGCAGTTGATAAATGGTGCTTCAAATGCATCGTTGGTTTGGTGGACATTCTTAATTGGAGAAGGAGCTACACTTGTTATTTCTATTTTAATGTTTATACCAACATATCGAAAAAAAGTAAATGCAATGGAGGGTTAAATTATGCAAAACAAAATTGTAACCATCAGTCGTCAGTTTGGTAGCGGTGGTAGAGCCATCGGGAAACGATTAGCAGAAACATTAGAAGTTCCATGTTATGATGTGGAGCTGATCGATAAAATCGCACAAGAAAGTGGTTTTGCCAAGGAATATCTTAAAGAGAGTGGTGAATATCGTCCATACAGTAATTGGTTTTTTAATGCTTTCACCACAGGACAGAACGGAAGTCACATGACCAATCAAGATTATATTTGGAATATCCAGAAAAAAATCATTCTTGAGCTTGCTGAAAGAGAACCTTGCGTCATTGTGGGACGCTGTGCAGACTACATTTTGCGTGATGCGGCGTTTGCGGATTGTCTAAAAGTGTTCATTCACGCATCTCTGGCGTATCGTGCGCAACGAATTGTACAGGTGTACGGTGAGCAAGAGGTGACACCGGAAAAACGTTTGAAAGACAAGGATAAACGTCGCAGTGCATACTATCAGTATTATACGGATATGAAGTTTGGGGATTGCAGAAACTATCATTTGGCGTTGGATAGCAGTGCGTTTGGATTGGATAAATGCGTAGAATTGATTGCAGCTGTGTACTAAAAAAAATCGCCTTTCGAGATTGTGAAAAAGGTTGGGGATGAACAATCACAGAAGGCACTCTTTCCGATTCGGTGAAATTATAGACGTTAAAAAAGAGGAAGAAAACCTGCATTAAGTAACGAAGATATAAAGATATCGATCAAGCAATACAGGATAGGCATTTTTTCGGATGTTATCAAATACGAAAAGCTCAATCTAAAAGTTTTCAATTGTTAACGTGAATGCATCAGAAAGCTTTATAAATCCAATCTTTTCTGCAAGACGGGCAGAAGCGATATTATTTGCTGCGCATGACCATTGCGAATACTTTCCACTTCTAATGATATTCTCAGCACAAAGCATGGCTGCGTGCATGGCATAACCTTTATTTCGGAATTTTTCCAGCGTATGAATTCCGATTTCCTGCACTTCTCTTTCCATATAAGCCATCATTGGCGCATCCGTACAGCTAACAAGCTTGCCATTGTCAAAAACACCACAACATAGCTGCATTACAATCATTTCATCAAAGTAATCTTTAACCCAATCTGTATTTCGGCAGTATGGATTTACTGCCTTAAAAAAGGAAAGATATGCTTCATAGTCTGTTTTTACCAAAGCATGTGCCATTTCACAAGAGCTGCAATTTCCTGCATATACGAATTTAATGTTATGGGATAGCGTATTTTCATAAACTTTTAAAATTGATTTCTTTATCATATCAAGTGAAAAATTATTTTTTATTTTATTTTGTAACAACGCTATTTTTGGAGCAGCCTTTTCACCGTAAGAAACAAATATTCGATCGGTTTCTATCCAAACATATAGATCGAATCGTTTGGAATAGCCATTTTGTATGTTATTGCGTTCGTCCGATTGGAGAAATAAAATTTTGGGAGACTCTTTCAATAGAATCTTCTTGTCTCCAATCCAATGGGAATAATAATCTAATGTTATCGCTTTGAAATCCATGATAGAACATCCTTTCTCAATTTTTATTATCATCTATTTCAACAATCAGTAATTTTTCTGTATCCATAGGCACTTCAGCTTGAATGGTTCCATCCATCCATAAAGCTGCACCACCATTTGCATCATTGATACAGATAGAATTTACATAAAGCGTTGTTTTGCAGCAGCATTTTGCTTGCTTGGCATACGCATTTTTTTCTGAAGAATTCCACTTTTCTTTCGTCCATCCAACATATACAAGCAAAAGAATAAATCTTGTCCCAGAGAAAATCGTTTCGGCTGATCCCATACATCACCGCAAAGTGCAAGTAAACATTTTTTATCGTGATATGTAAAACAAGTGACTGTATTTCCTTCTCTATAATGTGCATCTGCTTTCGATGTATTTTTCCAGCCCTTTAAGATATATCTGTATTTATGAAAAATTTTTCCATTTGAAAGCAATGCACAAGAAGAGTAAATCGAATTGATATCTAATTCATAAAATCCGATTAAAAGGTCAATACCTATTTCTTTCGTGAGATTTAAGAGAAGTTGAAATATCGGAGAATGCACAGATATTGCAATCTTGCAATCCACGTCATAATTCCACGTAAGGCAATGAAAGCCCTATAGATAGCTTTCCCCGAAGCAAATCAAAATCGCATTATTTTCTTTCGCCTGCTGCATATAATGCTTTATTTGGCTCATATTAAACGCAACATCTTTATTTTTTAGTTTTACAGGTGCTAATGCAATTTTCATTTTTATTTCTCCTCGTATAATATAAAATAAAGTAAAAAATTTATCTATCGGTTTGTCAATATTCATGGTATAATTGATATAGAGTATCAATCGGGCGAAATTCTGTTTCCTCTTTCTGCTGTAAAATAATTTTTCCTTCATTCTCATCCACATATTTTTGCAGCGTGTATTATTGCGGTATTTGTCGCCACATTTGCGTACTGCATCAAGAATATTTCTCGTTTGTATACTAGCTTCCACGATCGGAATGCACAATTGTATCCGCTAGTCCATAGCTTTTATGGGCGTTTATGAGTGTTCGTTCATACAAATCCGCACGCATATAGTCCAATCATCAACAAATTGAAGCACTCAAATAGCCCAGAAACGTGGAATTTTTTGTCTTTTGTGGTGGGGACACCCATCCCCACCCTTAAATGCAAAAATACAAGTTTCAAAAATGAGGCGTTACGTATTTACATGATTTTTTCTCATTTGTCATTTTGAGTTTTAGGTTGGTTCTACCCTCTAAAATACAGACTGTAGCGAAGAATCTTTTTGATTATTCTGCAATTGCAAGCTTCACCCTGCAAATCTTTTCACTACAGAACGCCATGCCGTACTTTAGCACTTTCTTGTAGTACTGCTGCTTAAGATTTGCTACATACTTTCTATCTGCAATCTGCTTCATCGTTCTGTCACAAGCAGCATTTAAATCCAAATAATTTTTTGCAATTTTCACTTCAATCACCACAGCAAAGGTACGCTTCCGGTACTCGCAAATTGTAATATCCGTCCTGCCCTTGCCATTTTCACGATTGGATTCCACACGATAGCCACGCTTCCCAAGCAGAAGACCAGCTAAAAATCCATGATAAAAACTCTCATAATTGTCCTGATAACTGATGCTTGAAACAAGCCAATTATTCACTTCATCTTCAAAATCCTCTGCATCGCCATTCACGACAAGTTCATGAATGATGTCGTTTGAACTGGTGTTGCTTCAGTAGGGCTGCGATGGGCATTCTT
>Ga0192254_1093_pt1 | contig 6486 bp, 6 predicted proteins | sample Koala_Koa26_K3_FD_131242 | JGI IMG/M metagenome (GOLD analysis project Ga0192254, IMG submission 131242) | Enriched cells from koala feces incubated with labeled cellulose particles, San Francisco Zoo, California, United States - Koala_Koa2-6_K3 ... | reverse complement strand
CTCAATCGGCGCACAGCTGAACGAAGACTATATCGACTTCAGGAAGCTCGTTATCCAGGCGAAAAACCTCATTCCGAACCAGTACCGCAACCGTACGATTCTGTACTGCAACGAAGAAGTCATGACCGCGCTGGAAGTACAGGCGTCAGATACCAAGAATATTCACTTACATTACGGCGAGCTCTTCGGCTCGAAAAACGTGCCGATGATTCATTCGATTCCCATTCGGCAGTGTGACGTGATTAAGAACGACGAACCGAAGGTTAGTTAACTTTTATAGGTAGGATATTGAAATGATTATCGATAGCAATTTGATATTTTTTGATAACGTAACGAAGGCCGACAATGCCAGCGGCAAGTCCGACTGGGTGCCGTTGACCGGTTTCCTAAACCCCGGCCAGGTCGGCCCGATTCCGATTCACATTTGTTTGTCGGGCGGGCTGAAATCTGGGGAATCCCTTACCTTCACCTTGAAACAAGCAGATAGCAAAAACGGGAGTGAAGAAGAAGCCGGTTCCATGACCATTAAAGGCCCCGTAAGGGCTGGCGGCACGGTTGCCTGGCGGGTTATCCCCCGCGGCGTGACCAAGCCGTGGATGAAGTTGGAGCTCACAGAAGGGAGCGGCCTCACCAGCACTGGCTCCGTTTTCGCCGCGATTGTCCGCGAAGACCTGACCGGCAGCTACCAGGATAACACTGACCTGCTTATCGACAAGGGCAAGCCGCAGTATCAGGCGACCGCCTAAAAACAAGCCAAGAGATAAGCCAAGGAGAAAGGCAGGCCCCGCCTCTTTCCTTGGCTCTCTCTTAAGCCCAGCGGCGATTGAGCATGCGATTTCTCACCAACATTTACAATGAACTCATAACCGAGGGTGGTCTCAAGGCCGCCCTCGGGCTCCTCTGGTCTTTTATCCTCACGAGCGCGGGGTATCCTGAAACGGCCATTGAAGCCCTCGTCTACCTTCTTGTCGCCGATTTTATCCTTGGCTTTGCCCACGCCTGGCGGGATTGCACCCTTTGCGGAGATAAGATTCGCCACGGAGCGTATAAATTCGTGACCTACTGGGCCGCCATCGCCCTTTTTGTGCAGGTGGACAAAACCCTAGTAAACGCGCTGCCGGTAGAGATTTCGTTGGCCAACTTGCTCATCGCATATCTTGGGGTGAACGAAGCCCTCTCCTGCCTGGCGCATCTCTCCGCATTCGGACTGCCGGTGCCGGAGCATTTAATAAAACGATTAACAAGGTATAAGGAAAAGCTGGAAGAAGAGGCTCCGCAGGAACAAGGGAAAAGAAAATGAGCCAGGAAAAAAGCAAAAGACGCGGCCGACCGCCTAAATACCCGCGCGTTGAGCCCGCCGCAGGCACAAAGATTGAGCCTGCCGCGGACGAGGGTGCACCTGATGCCTGCCGCAGGCACATCGCCGACCTGGACGCGGGCGAACGGCTACAGATGCGCTGTAAATATGTCATAGGGGAGAAGGTCCGTGACATCGCGGAATTTTTTGGCGTGAAAGAATCGGCCGTCTTAAGTTTAGCCAAGAGGGAAAACTGGGCGGCGGACCCCGTCGCGTTGCAGTGCCGCGTTGAAGAGAAGCTCGTGCCCGGCCTGGAGACAGCGAAAGACCTGGAGGCCAAGATGGCCGCGTTGGAAGACGAGGCCGAGCGGCGAATGCTCATTGTTCAACGGCACCGTACAGAATGGCTCCAGTATGAAGATGACATCCTTGGCCCGGCAAAAGAAGCCAAGGAAGAAAAGCAGGCGCGCACGGCAAAGCTCCTGGGTGAAGCCATCCGCATAAAACAGCAGGGCGAACGCGCCGCCTGGGGTATGGACGGCGGGCTGGAGCTGGCCAGCAACGGGCCACTTGTCGTAAGGTGGGGGACACCTTCCGCCGGAGGCTAAGCACCACCTAAACAAAGGGAGAAAATATGAGCCAGGAAAATAAACAAAGCCCGACGGCGATTGAGCCACTTGAGTATGAGAACGTTCGGGACGACATCCTTGCGCTGCTCATGGAGTTCGAAGGATGCCGCCTGACGGCCTACAAGTGCTCCGCTGGCGTCAACACAATAGGCTGGGGCCACACGGCGGGCGTCAAAGAGGGAGACAGTATAAGCCAAGAAGAGGCCGACAGGATGCTCGCCGAAGACGCCAGGGCGTACTATGAGGACATGCTAAGGCTGGTGGCAGTGCCCCTTACGGGCGGAATGGCGGCGGCCCTGACCAGCTTTTGCTATAATCTGGGCGCAAGCTACTGCAAAACCTGCTCGCTTTTCAAGGAGCTGAACAAGGGCAATTACGCCGTGGCCGCAGGTAAGTTCGGCGACTATGTCTATGCGGGCGGAATGAAGCTCGCAGGACTTGTTAAGAGGAGAGCCAAGGAAAAAGAAATATTCGAGCGGGACGGGTTCCCCTGCTCAAACGCCACCGGGCTTGGGGGTTGAGCCAAGGAAAGAAAGAATATCAGGCCCTTTCCCTTGGCTTTCTCTTAGGCCGAACCGGCATTTGAGGTTAACCCTCGCGGCGACCAGGCGAAATCCGCCGCGCAATTACCTCAGTTACGGAAAAACCGCCCGATTCACGCGAGCGCAGAAATCCTTCAACAAGAACTTCCGTGTTCGCAAAAAGTATACCGTCGGGGACTGCCTCTTTCGCCACTTTGTTAAACGCGGTCACGCGATGCATTTCCTTTCTTATCACCGGGTTACCGCCGCGGTTCTTAAAGTTTTCCGTGGTAACAAGCGTGAAGGCCAAAATCGCGTCGCCACTGGCGAGAAACTTCAATGTGGCGTCGTCATGCACCTTGCCTATCAGCTTCACATCATTCAGATACATTTACCTCTCCTTCTCCCTGTACCCGGCCGATACGTTCCGGCCCTACAAGAAACATCCCCTTTTGCTCGATTTTGCCGAAAGCTATCGGAACATTGTATACCGTTGGGGCGGAAGGGTTTTGAATAACCCCGTATGGCGTTGCGGTTGCCGTCGGCGCGTTAGGCACCCCCATTGGAACGTATGTAGTCTGACTACTTCCTCCCTTGCCGTTTGCCCATAAAACTAAATCCGCGCCTACCTCTTTGCCTTTGCTTTTAAACCCGCTCTCGCCTTCCCGAACTAAGGGGTCGTCCATACAAACCCAGGATGCGCCGCCTATGACAACCCAGCCCTCCCTTTCGTACTTCTTCACCCACTGGTCGAGCGTGGGGATGTTGTCGTACTTAATGACTACGGGCTCGTGGCCTTCGCTTGCCGGTTGTATCGAGGGAAGGTCAATTACCGGAACGTAGGCTCCTTGCTTTAAGGGAGATGCACATCCACTGAAAGCCAAAAGAAAAGCCAAGGGAAAAACAGTGTGAAGTGTGAAGCCTATAAAATCAATGGGTTACGAGCCCAAATTTCACACGATTTTTTGCTCTTTTTGGAGAGTCAATATAATCAAGGGGTTACGAGCTCAGTTGACACACAAAGTGTGAGCCAGCGACACCGTGCCGGGATGCAACTTCTTTCCTCGGCTAACCTCGAGCGCCTGCCTTTCTGCCCATATGCCCCTATTTCGCACAGAAATGCCCTTAGAATCGCCGGAACGCCTTTTCATGAGTATTAGGTCGTTTTTCTAAAAAAACGCGCTTAGAATCGATTCTCGCGCGTCTTCCGGAGCAAACCGCCCAGCTTTCTTTCCTTGGCTATTCTTCCCTTGCCCGCGACAGGCCCAGGCGTTGGCACAGCAGCGACACCGTGCTGGGGTACCACTGCTTTCCTTGGCTAGTCTTTATGTGCCGCGCGTTCAGCTCCCGTGCAATGCCGCTGTAGCTGACAATGTCATGTTTCGCGAGGTCGGCCAGAACGGGGGCAAGACTGGCGGCGAACGCGTCGGATTTGGCTTTGAGCGCGGCAGCGGCCGAGGCTCTACCTTCCGCCGTGAAGCCTCCAACGCCTTTAGGGTTCCCCAGCTTTACACCGCGCGCCTTTGCTGCGGCGAGAGCGGCGCGGGTTCGCTCGGATATCATTCTGGCTTCTCCCTCGGCTATGACCGCGAGGAGTCCAATGGTCATCTCATTCGCTTCGGGCATGTCGGCGCAAATGAACTTCACGCCGGATTCTTTCAGGCCAAGAAGGAAGTGCGCATTACGCGCCAGGCGGTCCAGCTTGGCTATCATTAGTGTGGCGCCGGTCAAACGACATTGTTGCAACGCCCTACCAAGCTCAGGGCGCTTTTTGTCAGTCTTTTTGCCGCTTTCCGTTTCGGTGTATTCAGCAAGCAATTCTCCCCTTCCGTGTGTATATGCACACACGGCCGCACGTTGTGCCTCCAGACCGAGGCCTGAAACGGCTTGTCCCTTTGTTGATACGCGATAATACGCAATGAAATACATGGTGCTTCTCTCCTTCCGTGACGTCCGTTTAGTGAATATATAAGCCTGGGGCCAGACATTGTCAACCGCTTGCAGCGGACTCGCCTAGATGACAGGCATGCCCGTGGTGGGTGGAAAGCTTCGGCCTCTTCTTTCCTTGGCTTGATATTTTCCCCGCGTTACATACCCCCCCACCCCCAAAAAGTGGCGGCGGCTTTTCTTGTTACCACCCACCGTCCCCCATAAATTCTCCCAATTTTTCAACCTCCTTTCCTAGCCCCCTGACATTCTTAGCAATTTTTTTTCGTTTTTTTTCCAAAAACGCTTGACTTTTTCCTTGGCTGTTGTATCTTTTCTTTGCCGACTGGTGGCGGTCTACCGGTCATCAGCCAATGATGTGAACAGGTAGAAGAGATTCGCGATGACGCATTGTTCCAGGGTAAGTGGCCACGAGCCCTGGAACGCCCCTGGATAGGACAGGAGATAAACTCACCTAGACCAGGCTCTGGTTTGCGGCCTTAGTGGCAGACCCCGCGCGGGCGGTTAATCCGTGGAACCGATACCCCCTGGTGGACCAAAAGTCGATGGGAGGACCGCTCAGACCAGTTGAGCCAAAACAGGGGACCGGCCTCGACCGTTGGGCCTTGTGTGAGACGGGAAGCCCGATACGTTTGGCGGGTGAAATGCCTGCGGCAGGCCAAAGCCAGCTGACCGCGACTTTGAGTACGCGCAGACCGTCCAAACACCCGCGTTGCTGAGCGGGGCACATTCAGCAGGGAGGCGCCCGCCCTTTGGTCCATGGACAAAGGAAAGGGTTAAATCCCAAAGCACTTCGGTGTCGCCAGTTATCCTTGATGGCTCTGCTGGAGGCCGCAAGTTATTAGGGATGGGGTGGAAAGGGGCCCCGCTCACAACGAGCGAGCAGTTTTCGCCAACTGCCAGGAACACCAGTGATGGGCCGAAGTGGGTAAAGGCGGTTAATGATTCAACAAACCCCCGGGATTGAATAACAAGAATTCCGGGGGTTTTCCCTTGGCTTGCTACAGGGGCTAGGAGTAGAGTAGGAGTATAGGATGTCTCAGGTAACCTACATCATGATTGAGGGTGGTCTTGGCAAGGAGTGTGCATTCTCCGCGCTTCTTCCGAAGCTCAAGGAGCGATACGGCAAAATCGTCGTCGTTTCCCCTTATCCGCAACTTTTCTTTGGCTCCCCGCACATAGCGGGCGTGCATCACCCCGAGGAACCCTTCTACGACCGCGTCCCGCGCGACGCCAATATCATTCACCGCGAGCCCTATAAATCTCCGTACGTCTTTGGCAAAACCCATCTCTGTTTCGAATGGGCCCGCCAGTTTGAGATTGAGTGGACGCCCGCCGATAAGCCGCAGTTTTTTGGCCTTCCGCAGTGGGAGATGGAAGCCGTGAACATCCGGCAGCAGCGTCTCCCCCGGGAGTATATTCTCATCCAATTTGCCGGGGGCCAGAGCCCGTACGACGCCAATAAGCCGCATGTTTTTCGCCCGGGCGGCCAGCGGCGGGCATACCCCCTCAACATGGCGCAGGAATTCATCAACGCTTTCCACAGGAAGTTCCCGGATATAGGCATTGTCAACTATGCCATGATAAATGAGGAATACTTTAACCTCCAGGATTGTATCACGCTCAACACGGCTTATTGGTACTACCCCTACCTGCTCCGCTCTTCCCTTGGCTTTATAGCGGTTGACTCCTCCCTGCATCATATGGCCGCCGCAACCGGCACGCCCGGCGTCGTCATTTGGGGGACAACCGGCCCGGACATGCTCGGCTGGGAAGGACAAACCAATCTTTCCAACACGACGCGTCACGAAGGGCGGCCGCTCTGCCACCCGTTCGGCGACGTAAAGAATGCGGACGGCACCCCCTGGGTAGACCGGGATATCCTCTCCACCGCCGTGCCCACAAAGGATTTGCTTGCCGCGGTTGGCAACATTATCCACCGGCGGCGCAGCGAGCGGCAAAAGGCGAAGAAGAAGACGGCAGCACACGCCCCCGGCACCTGCGGTGGGCAAGGCTCCGGCACCTGCGGTGGGCAAGGCTCCGGCACCTGCGGTGGGCAAGACCCCGGCACCTGCGGTGGGCAAGGCTCCGG
>Ga0192254_1092_pt1 | contig 6498 bp, 6 predicted proteins | sample Koala_Koa26_K3_FD_131242 | JGI IMG/M metagenome (GOLD analysis project Ga0192254, IMG submission 131242) | Enriched cells from koala feces incubated with labeled cellulose particles, San Francisco Zoo, California, United States - Koala_Koa2-6_K3 ... | reverse complement strand
CCGGATTATTTATTATCATGAACACGCCGAAGAGGGCAGCAGCGGCGACTACTCAGGTGGCGGCGAACAGGAAACGGTCACGATGCAGAATAAAAACCGCATCAAACGCATCCTGCTTAAAGGCTGGGTGAACGAAAAAGAGGAAGACGAGAGCGACGGCAGCAACAACCAAGGCGACCAACTCCCCTCTGAGCCGACACATAACAGCGACGAAGAACCCGAAGAAGAAGACGACGACACTTCCTATGCGAAATGGATTGCCATCGAAGCCGGGGGCGCTACGCCTTACGCTGACACGTCGGAAGAATACGACGCCGATAGCGGCACCTTTACAAAGACGCTTACCTTTACCGCTCCGCGTGCCGGAGCTGAGTTCAGTAGCGAATTTATTGAGCCGCTGCTGCGCAACAAAAACGGTTGGGTAGTCGTCCTGCAGCGCAAAGACAAAAAAGGCGGCGATAGTGCCTTCCCGATTCTGGGACTCGACAATGGGCTCATTGCCTCTGAGGCTTCTTTGAATTACACCGACGGGGAAAATGGGGGCTGCTACAGCTTTACGCTCACGGAAACCTATGCCCCGAACGCGGAAATGGACCTCTGGTGGGGTAATTACCACGATACACAAAACGAGTTTAACTCCTATCTGAAATACACCATCGACGACCATGGTGGCGCGGATGAAGAATAAATTATTTTTACCGGGTTCCTTTCCCTCTTCCCGGAGGGGGAGGAATACCGGCTTTAAAAAACAATGTCATGGAAGAAAATAGCAAAGAAATAGTAAAAGAAGTCCTTATAGAGGAGGAGAAGACGGAAATAACACCCGCTGCGCAGACTGCGGAGGCTTCGGAAGCGGAACCCATCGCAGCACCCACCACGGCAGAGAAAAAAGAGACCACCCGTCGGAAGAGACAGGCGGCGCCGAAGACTAAAGCAGCCGCTACGGATAAAAACACCCTGGAGAAGGGGGCGTCCGGTGAAAAGGAAAAGAAGATAACCGCCCCGCGGTTAAAAGCCTCGCTTCGGCAGGGATTCCAACTAAAAGGGCGTTATTACAGCCGCGCGGAACTAGGGCGCAAAACGGTGCTTGAAAAACTGCATAAACAGTATCCCGGCTTGTTTGAAAAATAAAAAGCTATGAGGCTCGACCTGTCTCTACTGACGCTTTTCGATTACGAGGTACTCATTCGCGAAGGCTTACTGCTCGAAGCCGACCGGCGGCGTGTAGAGGAGTGCGTAGGCTGCGATTGGGACTATAACCTATGGACACTTCCGCTTAGCTCGCTCACTGATTTAGAAGGAGGTAGACTTCCGGCAGTGCTTGAATCGGAAATCCGCGCCGATGGTCCCCTGACAGTTATGTTACCCCGGATCTTGTATGTCCGGAACTTTTTCCAGACGCTGCTTGAGATGCTGGAAAAAATCCACCTTGCCCCCCTTCCGGAGGATGTGCCGCTACTAAGGCGCCTACCTGAGATGAAAGGCATCGAGCGCCCACTTATCGAAGTTCGCGCCTATTTTGGTCTTTCTTCCTTTGATGCCGCGGCGGCGGTTCCGCTAGGTGATTGGTTTTTAGCCCGCAAGGACCTTTATAGCGCGGCGTATCTCGAACGGATGCGTTACGAGCGGCAAAAAAGACAGCATAAACGAAAACAGAAAAAATAACCGCTTATGGCAAAGAAACATTTTAAACCCTCCACGCTTCCACCGCCCGGCATCGACCGCCCGCATATGCCATTCCCATACGGCACGGAAGGCATTGTGCAGAAGCTAAAAAATAGTGTAAAAGCGATCGGGCTGCCCTTCCGGTACGGTACAGGGGAAGAGTTGGACGTACTTATTGGGGGAACCCCCATGCCTGCCTGCATGTGTTACCGGATTGACGAGACGGAAACGACTTACCGGAATACGATGCGATGCGAAATCTTTACTCCCACCCTGTATTTTATCGACCGATCTAGCCATCGGACGAACAGTGTGGAGCAGGAACGGATCGTGCAGCATACCAAAGCGTACGCCGATGCCTGGCTGAATTATATTCGCCACAGTCCGGACCCCGACCACGCCTTTGAAATCCTTTCCGATGCCACCCTCAACCGGGTGTATTTGGAATTTGAAGATATTTTTACAGGAATCGGCGTCCGCGTCCGGCTCCTGGAGTCGCTGGGCGTTTGTGTGGAGGACCCCGCTTTTTATTTCCGCCGACCGATTCACGTAGTGGCTCCGGGCTGGAGCGGAGAGCATCCCTTTCATAGCGCACCCCATCCACACCGGAAAGGAAAACACAGCCAGCCGCCAGAGGGAGGTGAAAAGAGATGAGTGCACTCAGTGATTATATCAAAAAAGAACTCGAAAACACGAGGGATGAAATCCGGGCAGAGCTTTCGAAGCAGAAGATTCCGGCGAGCGGTCGAAGTGCCGACGGTTTTCGGGTAAGGGTTTCCGATACCCGGGCGCAGCTATACTATAGCCGCGAGCAGGGTGCCGCCCCACTTACCGCACTCGAATACGGGCGCGAGCCGGGTCCGGTGCCCCGGAACTTCACAGCGATCATTGAACAGTGGAGCCGCGCGAAGGGAATTCGGTTCGACAGCGAGAAAGAACGCCGGAAGTTTGCCGGGGCGGTAGCCTATGGAAAAATTGAACCCTTCGGCTACGGGCGCCCCGCTCCCACCCGGTATGGAACCCGCGCATATAACTGGACGTTATCCACTGAACAGGCTGGAGATAGACTAAAAAAAGCCCTGCCGTGGTATACAAAGAATTATATAACTGATTTAATACACCAATAAGATGCCATCCAAAAACGATAACGAAACCATACTGATTGACGTCTCCTTTGAAACGAACGACTTGGAGGCACGTGCCGCCAAAGTCCGCGCGGAACTATCAGCCCTTCGCGCAGCCAACAAAGAATTAAAAAAGGATGTGGATGCGATGACGGAGACCTCCGCCGCGAGCGCCCGACAGCTAGCCTTAAACGAGGAGGCTATGAAGATGGACCAGGCAGCCCTGAAAACGCTGGACGCACAGATTGTGGACTCGACGAAAAACACCGGGGACTACGGCGACAGCCTCAACGAAATGCGTGCTGAACTTACTTCCCTGCAGCGTTCTTACGCTGCCCTCTCCAAAGAAGAAAGAGAGAGCGCCCGGGGTACAGAGTTACTCGGGCATATTCAGGAACTACGCACCGAGGTGGGAAACCTCGAAAGCTCGATGGGGGACAACCGGCGCAATGTAGGGAATTACACGGCCAGCATCGAACAAGCCTTAAAAAGTATGGGACAGACGGGCGGCAGCCATCTGAAAACCCTCACGACTTCCGTGCAGTTCTTTGGCAAAACGTTCGTTACCTATCCGTTAAACGTCATTACTGTCGTGCTTAGAGCCATTATAACTGTGATTGAAGGCGTAACGGATGCTTTTAAAAAGAACGATGACGCCATGACACAGCTTGAGGGTATTTTTTCCGCTTTCGAACCCGTTTTAACCCTCGTCAGTGATGCCTTTCAGCGTCTGGCAGGAGTACTGGCAAAAGTCGTTACAGCAGTGACGAATGTCGTCACTGCTATAGTAGGGAAACTAATCCCCTCCTACAAGCAGGCGAGCGACGCCGCGCGGGAGTTGGTATTGGCGCAGGATGCATTGGAGGAATCAGAACGGATGTATACCGTCCATAGCGCCCAGCGGGCTGCCGAAATTTCCCGGCTACGAAATGAAGCACAAAACAAAGACAAGAGTTTGGATGAGCGGCGGAAAGCGCTCGAAGAAGCCATCCGCCTCGAAAAGGAAGACCTGGACGAGCAGCGACGGAATGCGGCCGAGCGGCTGCGGATGGCCACCGAGCGGGCGAAACAGGAAAAAGATACATCGGATGCGACAAAAAACAATATAGCTAACCTGCAGGCGGCGGTTTTTACGGCTGAAAAAAATTACGAAGACGGCATTCGACGGCTTTCGTCCTCTCTGCAATCTTTTAACGAAGCGGAGAAAAACGCTTCGCAGGCAGCCATCCGGGAGGCGAATCAGCGGCGGCAGGCGGCGGAAGCAGCTGCTAAGGCTAGAGTCCTCGCCTTTCAGGAAGAAACGAAAGCATTGAATGAGCGGACCGCCCGGGCTGCTATGGAGGCTACCCAGCTTCGGTTAAATGAAGCGCGGCGGGGAAGTGAAGAGGAGTATCAGCTTCGCCTTGAACTCCTTGAGCAGCAGCGGGCTGAGGAACTACAAAATACCGACCTTTTAGCGTCGGAGCGGGAAAATATCGAAGAAAATTACCGCCAGCAGCGGGAGCAAGCCTCCCGCACAAGAGAGGCAGGCAGACGCGCCGAATTACTCGACGACATGCGCGCGGCGCTGGAAGAACAAAACGCTTTCATCGAAGAGACAGGCGAAAGCGCGGAAACCCGCGCCGCCAGCCGGCAGCTACAGCAGGCAAAGAATTACTTAGACTACCTGTTGCAGCTGGATGAGGAGACCCGCGCCACCCTGTTCCCTGAGGAGGGTTCCTATGCCGCGGCGTTATCCGCGCAACTGGAGCAGGTAGCGCAGGCGGAACAAAAACTGACCGATTCCACTCATAAAGACACAGAGAAAAGAGTAAAAGACTGGCAAAATTTTGCCTCATCGGTTTCAAAAAGTACCTCTCAGATGATAGGAAGCCTGGGCGATATGGCGGGCGAGAGCGAAAAAGCCGCCGCCCTACAGGCGAGCGTCCAAATGGCGGAAATCCTAACAAACGAAGCCCTAGCCCTGGCGCGCGGTACGGCAGCCAGTCAAACACTGCCATTCCCTGCCAATATAGCCGCTTTAATTACTACAATTGCACAGATTACCTCCCAATTTGCTACGGTTTTTAAGACCTTTTCCCAAAGCGGTTTTGCCGCCGGGGGAATTGTGGCGGGGAGTGCCTACACAGGAGACCACCTCATGGCGCGTGTAAATAGCGGGGAGATGATATTAAACAGCTCACAGCAGGCGAGGCTTTTCGAACTGGCAAACGCTCCCGCCGGTGGGGGCGCCGCGGGTGGGTTTGATTACGAAACCCTGACCGCCTCGCTCACGGAAGCCGTAGCGGCACAGCCGGCACCGGTGATGGATTATAAGGAGTTTACCACATTCCAGCAGCGGACGGCGCTATACAAGGAATACGCGAACATTCGTAAATAAAAAGAGATATGGCAACCTATACATTAACAGTGGACCCCGATGTCTGGGTGGACGACGTCTGTACGGCGGTCATTACACCCGCGGATGAGGAAGGAGAATCCGGGGAATTGGAAAGTGTGACCGTCCTGCTTTCGATGAGTAACGCAGAGGAAGAAGACCCGTACAGCCGGTTTGATACCGAACTGACCCTCGACGGGTGGATTGAAGACCGGATTACATTCTCTTTCCGCGACTTTGCCCGCTCGGCTTACAATTACGGCATGGATTATATGACTATGCAGATCGTGGAAGAGGAAGCGGAGGAGGAGGAGGAGGCGGACGCGGACGCGAAAGTAAAAACCATTTACCTGCACGGCGGCATCCGCCCTGCTGAGACCATTTATCCCCTTACTGAATACCGCGTCATGGATGCGGACGATGAGCAGCCTGTTTATTTTGTCGGCAAAGGGCTCACGCTGTACGGGGCAAACAAGAACACGTGCACCCCGCCGGGAAACACAGAGAAGGGGAAGAAAACGTCCGGGGCTCTCCGCTCCCTGAAAAGAGAGACAGCGGGGGAAGATGATGCGCTCCTGTGGTATGCCTGCACCTCTCTTCCGGTTGGTTCCTACCGGTTTACCGCGCCCGGCGGTATAAGCCGGCTCATAAAAGTGCGCGCCCTTAAGGAACCCTGCGAAAAAATCAAAGCCCGCTGGACGGGTATGTTTGGTTTTGAAAAAGCGTGGGTATTCGAAGCTTCAACAGAGCAGCTTACGGCAGAGGACAACGTTGACTTTTACGACGTGGAAACAATCGGCTATCCGCACCGCAGTGGGTATCGGATGACGGTAGGTGGTATTAGCCGGGGGCTCACGATGGAACAGCGCCGGTATCTGGCAGATATTGGGGTGGCAAACGACCTTAGGGTGGACTGGATACAGGATGACCTCCCGGCGCGTGTGGGGAGTGCCCCCAGTGTATCGCTTACAGGGTCCGTTTCAGACGTTTCCATTACGTTCTATCTGTTGCAGGTTGCTTTTTAATGTTTCACGTGGAACAATAAACAAAAAAAATAATGTTCAGATTACTGATTAATACAGCCAGCAGCCGCGTGCAGGCGGAGGAGAGCGAAGGGAATAATACCGGCGCACAGCAATATATCGAACTAAGTGACGAGGATACCGGATTCCAGTACACCTCGCTCCTTTTTCGGTTCGAAGACCTGGAAATGACACGCTCGTTTAACCTCTCTATCCCTGCCACGCCACACAACAATGCGGTCCTTGGATTCAGCGGACATCCGGCTGCCTCGGGTGATGCGGTTACGAACGAGATGGGCTGCACACTCCT
>Ga0192254_1089_pt1 | contig 7271 bp, 12 predicted proteins | sample Koala_Koa26_K3_FD_131242 | JGI IMG/M metagenome (GOLD analysis project Ga0192254, IMG submission 131242) | Enriched cells from koala feces incubated with labeled cellulose particles, San Francisco Zoo, California, United States - Koala_Koa2-6_K3 ... | reverse complement strand
CACCTATCTCTTTGCAACATCAGGTACAACTAAATATACCCTTACCAATGGCAAGGTATCCAAAGTATAGGAGTTAAGATGATCCTTGACTCCAATCTTATCTCAATTGACAGGCAGTACCTATCCACTACCTCCACAGTAACTGGTATCCCTGTCCCCCTTACCGGCTTCAAAAACCCCGGCAGGCAGGGTCCTATTCAAGTCTGCATTTTTATTTCCGAGTCTGTCAGTTGGGATATACGCTTCAACATCTACCAATCCAACTCACCTGATGGCCCATGGAAACGGTGTGCCACACAAACTGTCCATGCACCCAAGCGTGGACGGTTCCTTGCGTGGCGGTTTCTGCCACGATCGGTGAAGAAGCAATGGATTTACTTTGAGGCTGTTACGGAAGAATGGGGTCTCCAAACTGTTCAAGTCTTTGCCGCCATAACTATTGAAGATCTACGGTGGCATGAAGATGACTTGTTTATTGACTGGCGTGGCGGAACGTCAGGTATTATCCGGCCTTCGGAAGGAGAGACTCCCCCTGAAGATTTGCCTGAAATTGAAGAGTCGGAGGAAGCGGAAGAGGGAGAGCTAGAAGAAGATGACACAGAGGAAACCTCCTACCGGACGTTGGTGATAACATGCGCTGCCAGTGGTACTGGAGACAGCGGAGAGATTGAGGACTTTGAGGTAGAGGAGACAGGGTATCCAGATGAAGATGTAGAGCAGAACGAACTAGAAGAAGAGGATGAATGCAGTGAATCAAGTGGTGTGTATAGAGGATTGGTAATTGGGAAGAGTGAGGCGGAAGGAGGGGATGATAATAGTGAGAGCGTAGAAGGGTTTGAATGCGAGGAACGCCGTGGTGAATGGTATATACTCTGCTGCGGCTATATATGTGAAGATACCATAGGCACATGTAATGATGGCTATATTCAAATAGGTACATGCCCATGGCTTTGTTTGGATAATAGTTATGTTTGTAATTCAGGAGTTTGCGGAAGCAGCGGAACGTGTGGTGGGGCATTTGCGATAATCAGCGGTTGTTTTGATTCGAATTGTTCGTGTTTACTTTCCAACTGTGCTGCTTACTATGGCGGTGGGATGTATCTCTGCTCCTGCTCCTGCGCAACCATTTGTGGTTCTTATTTTTGTTCCAACTGTGCTTACTATGGCGGTGGGATATATCTCTCCTACTCCTGCGCAACCATTTGCGATTCTTATTTTTGTTCCAACTGTGCTGCTAGCTATAGCGGTGGGATGCATCTCTGCTCCTCCTCCTGCGCAACCATTTGTGATTCTTATTTTGATTGCAACTGCGCTACTATCTATGGTGGTGGGATGTATCTCTCCTGCTCCTCCTGCGCAACCATTTGTGATTCTTGTTTTGATTGCAACTGTGCTGCTTACTATGGCGGTGGGATGTATCTCTCCTGCTCCTGCGCAACCTTCGCTGGGTGTAATATATTCTGTGGTAACTGCGCTGCTAGCGGCGACTCCCTCTACGCCTACGGCACCGACAACTGTATCTGTATCTGTGACGGCGGATGCGTACTGGATTATGACGGAGCATACTCGAACTACTGCATGAGTTGTTGTACTGCTTGCTGTCTACCAAATTGGTGTAATTGCACTGCTCAATCCGTCCTTGATATTAACGTCGCCGGTGTCTATGCACCATATTCCGACAACTCTGGGCTGAATGCCCGCATAGTTATCTGTGAAGGTGGTGCGCTACTGGTTAATAATGACACCATCTTCCCAGATGATCCAGTAGGCGAGGCACCTATTGTGACAGAAGTAGAGGATGAGGAGGGGGATAGCACTGAATGTTATGAACTTGTCTGCACTGGCATGGATATTACTGTTGAGTCTGGTGGTGTATTTGATATGACAGCACGGACAAACAGGATAGCCCTTGGTGTTAGTAAAATCACCTTCTGCCCGGGTGCAATCTTCTGTTCAGCTGAAGGGGTAGCGCGTTCAACACAGCCGCTTATCACCAGTCCATGCATCACTTTGCCTCATGATATTATTTATCATGGCCCTGATACTATTCTTGCGCAACAAGATAACCAGATATGGTCCTATTGTAATAGCCTCATTATCACATCGACAATCAATGACGAAGGTATTACAGTAGCTGATCTATCTGATATCGAATTTGTGGACTCGGATGTTGAAGAAGCAAAGACCCCTGTCATCTTCATTGATGTTACTCCAAATCCTGCTACCGTGTGTCAGGAAGTAGCGATAACTGTCACGGCTACAGGTGATAAGGTAAAGTGTTTGGCTACCTGTATAGGCAATGGTAAACTGACAGGTGTATGCCATTCAAGTAGTGGTATGGTAACAGAGACCTATACCTATAGGCCACGAAGCGCTAAGGAATACGTTATCAAGGCGACAGCTTGTAATAGTAATGGTAAAGGTTCAGCGTGTACTATATTAGAGGTGAAATAATATGACTATCTATGAGATTCTTGCTGGTGAAGGGTTGGCTGGTGCAATAGTACTGGCAGTTGTTGGTATAGTCTGGGCAATAGTTAGGCCACATCTGTATACTTGGCTGGCTGATAAGAAGCTGGAGAAGCTGCTGCTGGCTGTCGAGACTGCCGTGGCGGCAGGGAAACAGAAGTACACTGATGATTGGAAGGCAGCGAGTGCTAACGGGAAATTGACTGCTGAACAAGGTGCCCAGATTATGGCTGAATGTAGAGCATATATAATTCAGTTTCTTAAGTCACAAGGTGTTGATGCCTTGAAAGAATACGGTCCAAGCATAATCGATTCGATGTGCGAAGCCAAGCTGGCAGAACTCAAGGAATCCAGCTTTAAAAAAAATGCCTTGCTCCCGTTAGAGTCGCTCGTCGTGAAGCCGGAAAATTTCTCTTTGTCAACAAACTAAGATGGAAGACCGGGGAGGTAAAGATAACCTCATCTGGAATAAAGGTTGACGATAAGACGACAGGGACTACAATAAAGGTCGGAGCGATAGACAAAGAGCTGGGGATGAAGAAGTCGCCAACATCCTTGCCAGCTTTGAAGAAACGATTGACGACGAGGCCGACGTTGGGAGTGTGGTTTAGTAAGAGTTTTTAAGGGAGAGTCATGGCTAGGGGTAGTATTCTCGACGACGCCAAGGAAATTATAAATGGCGGCAGGGTGGATAGCTACGGTAAGCCAGAGGATAACTTTAAACTGATTGCCCAGCTGTGGACTACCTATACCGGCACATTTATTGATGAACATGATGTGGCTATAATGATGTGCTTATTGAAGATAGCCAGAGCAAAGACCGGCATTGGTACGCGCGACAGTTATATAGACTTAGCTGGGTATTGTGCTTTGGCGTATGATATTAAGGAGAGTACTCATGGAATGTAAAGATGGCATTTGCCCTGTGACCGGTATGAGTGTGCTGGAAGAGAGGGTGGAGACTATTGTCCGGAGTATCATGTCTGGGAACAATGCGTGCGGCACGCTGCTTGACGCTGCAACCAAAGGTGATGCTGAATATTTTAGACCATGCATTAGGGCCACGCTGAGTGTGTATGATGATGAACTAAAGCAGGCCAAGGTTGATAGGGATGCGGCCTTGAAGGATGCTGAGCTGAAAAGATATGCGTTGGAGACGGTGGTGAGTAATTGTGATATTTCGAATCCTATGGTGAAGGAAGCCTTACGGAATGCTTTGCCAAATCATCCGTTGCTGGGATAGGGGATAGGGATGGAACAGGCGGTGAATGCTGCTATGCCAGTGATAAGTGAGTTTTCAAGTTCGGCTGGGTTTCTTGGCTTGGCTTACCTCACGCTGTTTGTATTGATTGTGTTGGTTCTTGTTGGCGGGTGGCGACGTGAGAAAGTTTGGCAGAATGAACAAGCCAAGATGAGAGAGGCGCTTGAACGAAATACAAATGTAGTAAGTGAACTTTGTATATACATTAAAGGCCTAAATGGTAAAGCCCATTCTGTCAGAAAGTCTGAGTAGTTAGTGTATCGCCATGTGTTCTCCTAGAAGTAAGGCCCAGCTTGTGGCTGGGCCTGTTTTTATTCCCCCGTACTCCCGAACCCACCTTCCCCTCTCTCTGTGTCAGTATTAAACTCCTCCTCTGAAATCATAGTGAGATATGTTGGACGCGTTTTCATGATGGCTAGCTGTGCAACTCTCTGGCTATACTTAAGATCGACCCCTCCCGTCCCTGCGTTGTAAAGTATCACTCCGATCTCCGCGCGGTATCCCTCATCAATTATCCCCGGCGCATTAAGAACTTGTATGCCGTCCTTCCATGCCAGACCTGAGCGCGACAGAATGTACGCATGGTAGCCTTTGGGCAGTTGAAGTTTGACACCTGTCTTCGCAAGGCACCGATGGCCGGGGAGAAGACGGAGACTGCCAGTGGGCAGGTCAGGTTCGCTCGCATCGATATAGCACCGTGCCATCAAGTCATAGCATGCGTCACTCTCGTGTGCTTTAACTGGCACCTTATTCGTGCAACACGGTATCACAATTGTTGAATTTCCATTTCCTCTAGCCATTATCCTCCTCCGTAATAACCACATCCACGTAACTTTTCAACACACTTAAATCACCACGCCGTTGGTTACAAACCCACTTAATATATGGATTATTATCTGCCGTTCCTAATGCATCACTTATTCCGTCTCTTGTGGCCTTTAGTCCGCTCGCCAGATTATCGTCGTCCATAGTTTTGCCACGTTTTTTGATGACTCTTGTCATGCTAACAGTTAGATTAGTCTTGCCATCCCAATGCCAACCAGCATTTTCAAATGCAATCCTACTAAATGTCTTGGCAGTAAACCTATGGTTCTTAACTCGTTGGTATTTACGTGCCCAAAAGTCATGCCGATTAGCTTCGCTTACTATTTCGTTACGTAGCGAGTATGTTATGACAGTTTTCATTTAGCCAGTTCTCCCTCCTGAATATACTGGACGCCCGGATCTGATTTCACGTACGGTACTGGCTCACCTGTTGGGGTCGTAGGAGCCATTTGCGCGGAGCGAAACTCGGTAGAGTTTCGGTTCTTTGGTTCTGTGGGCTGTGGTGCACGTTGTGGGGCAGGGGTAGGTTGAGGTACCTGCTTTACTTCGGCGGGCCGTGACGCGGGCTTGTCGCGGAGCATGACAGGTTGCGGTTCGTGTCTCCGCGTTCGGCCCTTCCTTTTGTTGCAGCCCGTGCATGACGGGATGAGGCAGCAGATCAATAAAAACGTGAGCATATTTTTCATTCCTCAAACTCCCTTGGCAACCGTGTATCCTCTATGTAGTCCATATATCTAACTGGATTAAATCCATTCATCTCTCTCATCTCCTCGCGCAAACACTCAGAACAAACCATCTCCAGATCTGCATCTTCAATAGGAGCCCAAATGATACGCCCGCATTCAATGCATTTAAGAGGAATTTTACTGTCCATCATAATCCCCGTGCTAATTCACGTCCGCAACTCGTACGTTTGTCGCCGCAGATAATATCACCCAGTAAATGTTTTGCCATCTGTATGCTTGTTCCGTACAATAACCGGTCGATACATTTGCTGTTACCATCGCATCCCCCGGAAAATAACACTTCCTGTATTATATCATCCTTAATAGCTACCGCGATAACCTTACTGCATACCGCGGGTGACGGCGCCCATGCTTTCCATTTTATATCTCGAGGGCCATATTTTCCCATCGCCTGCGCGAAATTATAGAAGTACGCATGTATACACGTAATAGGAAGTATTCGGTTATAATATTCATACTGCATGTACCATACTACACTCTCATCCTTACGCCAACCGTCATGTACTTTAAGCATATCTGGACTGACCCATTTTATTTCATTTATCCCTGATTCTTTTAGCTGTTTCACTAGCCTTTGTTCTAGCCTTCCATTCTGATTGCCAAGGATTTCAGCTGGCATATTTAGGCCTCCTTACAGGTTCAGTCAATGCGCGTTCGATAGGCCAATGGAGCGCATCAATTCGTGCATAGAGCGTCTGTACTAATATATTTAATTCTTCCGCCCACTCTGCCGTAGTTTGGGTTTTGCCATTGAAGGTGATGAAACGGTTATTCCGCCTATTTCTCTGTTGTTCTTTCCGAGTCGCCCACCGGCAATTACCCGGCTCGTAGTTGCCGTTATTATCGATGCGGTCGATCTGTAATCCTTTCCGCCAGCCATTGACTAAGGCCCAGCTGATGAAAACCACAGGGTTATGCCATTCAGGACAAACCATAATGCCACGGCCACCGTAATCTTTATAACGCTTATCATTCGGATTCTCGCACCGCTGAATCATTGTACTCCATATATGATACACAGGGTGGATTTTTCCCTGCCTGTTCATCCCGTGTACAGTGTGTGCTTCGGCTGTGCGTTCCCTGTTATAACAACCGCAGGACGTCGTGTTGCCGGAAGTAAGGCTGTTGCCTCTAACGTTCACTTCGCTCCCGCAATCACACCGGCAATGCCAGACGACATGCCTGTCTTTCCGCTCACCGGTATCATACAACACAACCAACCTACCGAACCTTTGGCCTTTTAGATCTCTTACGTTTGACATCAACTACCTCCTTATCTCCACTGTCATCATCCTTCTCCACTGGCCAGAAGAATAAGATCACAGCTAAGCTTGACAGCTTTATTGCCAAAGCAAAGCAGTATGCCATGTCTTTCGAACAACAGCCGGAGGAAAACTAATGCATCCCACTAAACGTCAGATTAAGTATTACATTTTTTACTGCATCACTCAGTTAGTTGTCTGGTTTTTCTGGGCTTCTGACTGGCATTTCTATAGTCACTCGCGTTGGTGTGGCTTGCATATTAGTGACTATATTACATTCACCAGTGCCGTACTTATTCCATTTCTGCTTGGCCTTCTTATTTTTAGCATCATATTTCTTCCCTTTTATCTTCGTAAGGATGACTAATGGACATCTATAATTTGATTCGCAATCTGTTGGTTTATGTTGTCTATCCAATTTGCATCATCATTATCGCCAATGAAGTTTACCGGCGTATTTTTTGGAAGTACATGATGGAAGAAGAGGAGGAAGATGATGATGGCGATCGCGAGTTCCACGAACCCAGCATCGAGATGTGTTCTCGTTGCCGCAACCCCAACTGCAGCCACAGGTTGGCTGATTATACGGAGGACTAATATGGCCGAGAACCAAAGAACCGAAACTCTATCGAGTTTCGCTCCGCGCCATCATCCCATCTTCGCTCCATCTGCATTCCCTGCTCTCACGCATTGCCTTCACTTTCGCAA
>Ga0192254_1081_pt1 | contig 8732 bp, 13 predicted proteins | sample Koala_Koa26_K3_FD_131242 | JGI IMG/M metagenome (GOLD analysis project Ga0192254, IMG submission 131242) | Enriched cells from koala feces incubated with labeled cellulose particles, San Francisco Zoo, California, United States - Koala_Koa2-6_K3 ... | reverse complement strand
ATCCCAATCACAATCAAGCTAATCATTAGCTTGATTGTTAGTTGCAACGTATGTCTCTCCGATCTGTACATAGGCCACATCACCACCTCTCAATCTGCACTCATTTGTTCCACACATTCCACGTTCCACACGGTGCATGGAACAGTTTTTTCGCTGTAACTCCTTTAACGCCACCACTTTCGTGTTGGCGTTCCATGTTCCACACCCCCTCGTTGATAAGAGAGACCTTTTTACGGGAAAAAAAAGAGAATCGTATGTATAATATGAGTGGAATGAGTGGAACTAGTGGAACTACTACTACTACTACTACTACTACTACTACCTATTCCACTCTCTGTTCCACCCTGGTGTGGAACAGAGTAACCGGTTGCGCCGTAAGAAGTTGCAGCGAAATTACGCGTCTGTTCCACTCACCTCCCGCACAAGAGACCGTATACTACACCTTGCATCCATTTTTGCTCCACCCTCTATTCCACTTTTCGCGCCTCCTGCTCCACTCCTCTGCTGGCCTTCTTAAACTGGCACTGGGTTTCTTAAACTGGCACTAACACTGGCACTAACACTGGCACTAATAATAATCCCCGCGCCCAAGGGAGCCATCCCCGCACCTCGCGCCGCCCGCCGCAAAAAACTTGCACCCGCCGAAATTTTCGCTTGACAAACTGGCTGGCTTGGGCTATAGTAACCAGTGCATGCAGCAAAGAAATAACGACAGTATATACAAGACGCAGGCACCGTTGGGGAGGTTATATCATTCCTAACGATTTCTTTGACCGCATGCAACCTCAACGGTGCTGCGGTCTTTTTTTTGGGGAGATTAATTGTGTCAGACGCCCATGATTTTGACGACTTCGACTTCGCCGAGGCGCTCGACAAGACGCGCATCTTGCGGCGAGATAACCCCGATCTGGCCAGCGAGATTGAGATAGCGGCCAGACGCAAAGAAATGGCACTCGTTACTGGCGCTGACAGTGAAGAGGATAAGGCGCGCATCTTACGGCAGCGACGTACCGCCCGAGAAAATGGCTCGCTAGAGATACCATTCCGGATAGCGGATAAGTACCCCCATCTAGTCACATGCTTTCCTATATCGGTTGGAGGTAACTCCTACGTCCTCGACGAGGACGGTAAGCTCTGCCTTGGCCTTAAGGACAAAAAGGTTATTTGCACCCCTATTTACCCCGTGCAGGTATATAGGGATATAGTTACCGGCAAAAAATGGGTAACATTAACATGGCTTTCGGGGGCTCAAGTTATAGATCTAACCATCCCTCTTGGCCTTACTGCCCGCAAAGACACTTTTATCTCCACGCTTGCCGATCATGGTCTTCTTATCGCTGGCAGGGCAGAGGAAAATAATCTCCGTCTATATCTTACCGATATGATTCCCTTCGCCCCCGAAGTGCCTGTCACCTATGCTTCCTTCGGATGGCGCAACGATGTTGGTCTTCCCGCATGGCATGAAACAGATTTAAATGCCATCCCTTATATGCTTTACGATTCGAACAGTTACACAATAGAGCTACATCCTCTCCGCGCTGGCGATAAAAAATTGTCGCTAGCAACCGTATTTTCTTTTATTGATAGCATTCCGCTTATTGAGGCACTTTGTGGTGCTGCGTATTTTTCCATGGTTGCAGCGGACAAAGTCCAGTTTAGACACACGCTTCCCACCATCCTATTCCGCGGCGAACGTGATAGTGGTAAAACTATTGCCTTGGAGATTATTGCCAGCCTTTTTGGCCCTCAAAAATTTAAACATACGGCAAACCGCACTGAGAATAATTTTTACGCCAAATGTATCAATAATGGCCGCATTCCCGTAATTTATGACGAAGCATCCAATAAGAATAGGGCAGGAGCGAACGATGCCAATACGAAGGCCGTGGTTGAGTTAATCAAATTAGCCCAAGGCCTTGGCAAGGGTCGCTGTGACCGTAACGGCAATCCCCTTCCTGAGGCTGAGTGGGAATGCCTTCACTTCTTTTCTGGTAATTACGAACTTACCAGCAATCATATGGGTGAGGAAGTTCGCCTTATCCCTATTCAGTTCACAAAAGACGTTTTCGCTAATGATTTGGCCAACATGAATTATCGCCGTGAGAAGCTCTATAACAATTATGGCTTTGCCGCTCCGATATTTTACGCGTATTACCTTCAACACCAAGATGATTACAATACGTATTATGCCAAGCATTACGAGTACATTTGCAATAAATATCCCGACTGGTCACCTAAACACCAGAATTATATGTCAGGCATATTCGCTGCCTGTCAGATGGCTCGCTATGCTTTTAAAGGGTACAGTGAGCTACCCCCAGATACGCCATTGCAGATAGATGCTATTGCAAAATATCTTTACATCGATGATGCCGACAGCGATGATGGTGGCACTACTCTTGGCACTATCAAGGAAACCCTTGACGACTGGATTGCCATTAACCGCCCGCGAATTGTCAAGCATGAGTCAGTCAGGACAAAAGACACCCCCTCCTCAGCATCAAACTGGCTATGTGGTGCGTATGAAATAGAGGACGAGGGGCTTATGTGCTTCATTCCGACTGTTTTTGACGAGGCTACCCGGAACATTGGGCTACAGCGCTCCTCTATTACTCGCCTGCTTTACGACAATAACTTGCTTAAGGTTAGCATTGAGAAAAACAAGAAAACAGGTGAGCCCAAACCCCGTCATGGTTGCGTGTACCGTATCAGGGTGTATGGTAACCTAAAAGATACAATTGCTTACAAGATAAATAGGGAGGAGTAAAGATGAGAAAACGCACTAGTTTTCAACACAACATTCCTTGGGATGAAATTAAACTGGCATATGAAATTGGCTTCCCTACAGGAATAAGGAGTTTCCAATGTGCAACCTAAATTCCCAAATAAAAACTCCAAAAACCTCTTGACAATCACTAACTCATCAGTTATACTACCAACATAGCACTTAAATAAGAGAGAACGTGATGAGCGAAGCATTTTGGGACGCTATCTTGTTTTTTGGCATCGGTTGCTTAATTGGCAATGAATTGATTAGGCACAAGCGATCTCGGTAAGGACAGAACATAGGAGGAGTAATAATGGCTGAAAAACGCTATCAGTACGAACGCCGTCAACGCAAGGACTATCTCACCAAGCGACTCAATGATTTTTTCGCAATCCACGATCTTCGTGACATTGAGCGCCAAACACACATCCACCGGAGCCACATCCGCAATTACCTGACTGGCACAGCACTTCCCAGCCTGCCTATCTTGGCTGTATTGCATAATCAGCTTGGCCTTGATCTCAATGAGCTTGTTAAGGAGCCTGAGTCTAACGAGACTGCGAATGAGTTCGAAATGAGCAGTTCCAGCTTGACAACGCTCTCGGAGGCAGGTATACTGTAATAGACATACGATTCCGTCACGGGGATTCGACAGACATCAATATCATGGCGCTACACCATGATTCTGCCCATCCGCTACCGTGACTAGCTGGATGGGCATCTTTTTATAACTGTAAGGAGCATGCTATGGGAAACATCTCATCTCTTATTACTAAGGAACAGCAGTACATCCGGCCCAGTGGCGTGGATTACAACAACGCCACGAACAAAAATCTTCTTCCTGCCGGTTGGATGAATGGTTACATTGAATCAGCCGAAATCCGTGACACAAGGTCAGGCACTGGCCAATATATCTACATTGCTTGGCGTACTTTGGATGGCCAGCATCTGGTCCATGACCACATCAACATCAAAAATGACAATCCTGTGGCTGTGGATATTGGTCTTCGTACCCTTGGCACTATCGCCCGCGCGCTTGGCATGGAGTCCATTGATGATACGGAGCAGCTGAATGGCCGTGAGATTGCTGTCAGGCTGGCTATAGAAGAGGCTGGTGAGTGGCCTGCCCGCAATGTGATCAAGGCGTACGCCAAAACCTCTACCACTCGCCCTAAGCGCGCCAGTGATCTTGATAAGACACGGCACCAGATTCGTGGCAATGAAAACCGTAATCAGCAGGCAAACTTTCGCAGTGCCGAAGGGCCTACAGGAGATGAGATTCCCTTCTGAATTCGAGCCGTATCTTTTGACGATCCAGCACAACTCGAAGAAACCGCTCAATAAATGGTCGCCGCAGTCAGGAGGAGATGGAGGAAGGAACTGGCTACGGCGACCCAACTATTACAATATTGCTGTCATACTGGCTCCCTTTTCCCCGTACTTTGTGCTGGATATTGACGGCGAAAAAGGATACAAAAACTTACAGAGTTTGCAGATAGCATACAGGAAACTTCCAAGGACATTTACCGTGAAAAGCCCTTCTGGTCGGCATTATTATTTCCGGTATCAGCAGGGTATTAAACGTTCTATTGGCTGGCTTGCTCCCTCGATCGATATAATTTGCCATGGCTATACTTTGCTTCCCGGGTCGGTAATTGATGGCAAAAGGTACGAAGTGTTGGAGGATGCACCAATAGTATCCGCGCCTGATTGGCTTATAAAATTGGCCAGCAACACGAGTAAGCAAATCGACATGCCAGCCAAAAATAAGACGGCAGCACAGTATGATGGCGAGGATTACGAGTTTAAGGTCTGGCGCGCACGGAGATACGTGGAAAAGATGGCGCCAGCAGTTCAGGGTCAGGGCGGACATACGCAATTGCTGTGTGTGTGCCATGCGTTACGGAAGAAATTTGACCTAGATATTCCTGATTGCAGAAGCATTTTGTGCGAATATAACGCTAGATGTATCCCTCCGTGGCGGCTGGATGTGCCCCGCGAAAGGTATGACTTCTTTCGAAAACTAAGCGAAGCGGAGAAATGGCATGGGTAAAAAATTAATTTATTTCTTTTTGTTTATTGTGATATTTAGCCTGGAACTTGAATTACTCTATCAAACAAAAGCAGGAACTGAGTTTGCCGCAATTGTTTTATTTATAACAATACTTGCTTATGGTGCATATGGATGGGAATTTTTATTTGGGCATGATAAGAAGTAAATAATTAAGAATGTTCTCAACACCTGAAAGGTTTGAGAATCTGAGCGAAGCGAAGGAGGAATGGCTATGAATGAAATATCTCTTTACAACCAAATCCTTAATCCAAATGGTTTCCAGCAAGTCAAGGAGCTAGCTAAAGAACTAGCAAAAAGTCAATTACTTGGCGTCAATTCTGAATCACAGGGCATTGTCTTACTTTTGGCGTGTATCTCGCAAGGCATTGATCCACTTACTTTTAATAACCGTTATAACATCATTCAGGGCAAGGTGGCAATCAAAACTGATTACCTTCACAGTTGTTTTCTGCGTTCGGGTGGGTCTGTTAGCTGGAAAATTACAACGAACGAAGAATGCACTGCTGAATTTAAACACAAAACTTATTGCCCAAATGGTATGACAATAACAATAACACTTAAGGAGTTAATCGATTCCGGTGTTGCCTTGGACCGTAGTGGCAACCTTAAAACCAACTACAAAATGCACTGCGCGGCCATGCTGCGGGCGAGGGTTTTGTCTACCGGTATTCGTGCAATCGCGCCTATGATTACAGATGGATATTATGTTGAGAGTGAAGTGGTAGACTTCACTCCTGCTGACAGGGTATTGGATTTGGGGAGCGTGCCTACGGTACAGGGAACTACACAGGCGCTGCCTGAGTCTGAGCCTGAACCTGAACCGACAGCGCTCGACATAGAAGAAGTTTTACTGGAACACGAGGAAACAGTGAACCTCTACCTCAGGCATATAGGATGGCTCTCAAAGGAAAATCAAACGTGGCGTAACTTATCTGCCAACCAGAAAAATAAGATCGCAGCTAAACTTGATAACTTTATTGCCAAAGCAAAAGATTATGTGTTGTCTCTTGAGCAGGAGGAGAATAACTAATGCACACACTTTCAGATCTATTCTATAACATTTTCTGGTACTGTATCTACCCCATTTGCATTATTTATCTCGGCCTTGAGTTCCACAGGTACATTTTCTGGCGCTTCATGGCCAGAGAAGAGGAAGATGATGATGGGGATCGCGAATTCCATGAGCCTAGCATCGAGATGTGCTCGCGTTGCAAAAATCCTAACTGTTCGCATCGCATAGCTGAATACATGGAGGACTAACCATGGCTAACCATCATCCCATCTTCGCTCCATCTGCATTCCCTGCTCTCACGCATTGCCTTCACTTTCGCAATGCTGGCACGGAATCAGCCAACGCTACACGGGGAACGAGTCAACATGAGCTCTTGGCCAAAATCCTCACCAACCAGCCAATTCCAGAGGACGTGGACACCAACGACTTGGCCTGCGTTGAGTGGGCGGCGCAGATTATCAACAACTGCACCTCCGCCGAAAACAGGGAGGTAGAGGTAGGGCTAATGCTGCTTAACGAGGATTGGCAGGAGTTAACCTTTGGCACTGCTGATGTAGTTTCGATGACACCACGCGCGACTGGCGATATGCTCGTCGTTGTGGACTATAAATCAGGGAGTATCAAAGAGTACAGGCCACAGCTCCACATGTACGCACGTATGGCAATGCAACGGCATGGGGTCAATCGATGCGAATGCCACATTCTCTATGGCATGGATAGACATGATGAAACTTTTACGGTTAACTACGATGAAACGAATTACATTGTTAACATCATTAAGCAAATCAATGATGACCAGCTTGGGGAAAAGAAGGCCAATGAGTTCTGCCAGTACTGTGCGCATCAACCCACCTGCCCCCAAACCCAAGCCATCGTTACGTCTGTAACCAAAGCAGAAAACTATGACATCACTGGCATAGTAGATTGGGAGATAGAGAATGCTAGCCCCGATAAACTTAGCCGCCTCTACACAGCAGTATCATGGCTCGAGAAATTTTCAGAACGGATCAAGGAAGGGGTTAAGCAAAAAATCAAAGACGGCACAGAAGTCCCGGGATACCATTTCGTTAGTGTCACCAGACGTAGTATCTCTGACATCCCGGCCGCCTTCCAAGCTAGTGGGCTAACTCAAGAGGAATTCCTCGACGCATGCACGGTCAGCGCGGCGAAGCTGGAAAAGAAGATGGGCAAGTCAAATTTTGAGGCGAGCATGGCTGGCCTTATCCATGAGTCGGTAAGTGAGCAGCTGAAAAGGATAGGCAAATGAGTCGAGTTAGATACACGAGGCCAATTGAGACGCTAAATAATATTGACATCTGGTTGAATGATCCAGAGACCACAGAACTTCGTAGAGAGGAACTGCTGGCAGCCAGAGATAGGGTCGCAGCGATTCGAACGGCGATGATAATGAATGGTATGGGTAAGGAGGAAGATGATGGCAGCGGAGGCAAGGAGGTAGTTGATGTCAAGCGTAAGAGATCTAAAAGGCCAAAGGTTCGGTAGGCTGGTTGTGTTGTATGAAACTGGCGAGCGGAAATGCGGACAGGTTGTTTGGCACTGTAGATGCGACTGCGGGAGCGAAGTGGATATTAGAGGCGGCGACCTCGCTTCCGGCCACACGACGTCCTGCGGATGTTATCAGAGAGAACGCACAGCCGAAGTGCACACTACACACGGGATGGCACGACAGAGAGAACAACACCCTGTGTATTGGATATGGAGCGCAATGCTCCAGCGTTGTGAGAATCAGGATCATAAGTACTACAAAGACTACGGTGGCCGTGGCATCACGGTCTGTGACGAGTGGCATGACTCGCAGGCGTTTATCGATTGGGCTCTGGCTAATAACTGGCGAAAGGGCCTAACGCTCGACCGTATTGATAACAATGGTAATTACGAACCTGATAATTGCCGGTGGACAACGCGGAAGGAACAGGCGAGGAATAGACGTTCCAATCGACTTATTACCTTTAACGACAAAACCCAAACCATGGCGGAATGGGCGGAAGAGTTAAATATTCCATATCATGCGCTTAAACACCGAATTGGTAGGTACCATTGGTCAATCGAACGAGCATTGACTGAACCTGCAAGGAGGCCTAAATATGCCAGCTAAAATTCTTGGCGATCCACAAGGAAGGCTAACAAAAAAAGTGCAGGATACATTATTCGCGAAAGGTATAACGAGCGAGATTATTAGCCCGGGTGTGCTGGAGTTAACTGGAGATTGGAGGACAAATGGCGCTGTGGATTATAGAACTGACTATGAAGCGCACAATCAGATGCTGCCGCTGATTTATATCGACGGGGTATGTTATAGTTTCGTGCAGGCAATGAAAAAATATGGCCCTCAAGATATAAAATGGAAAGTATGGGCACCGTCTCCTGCAGTGTGCAGTAAGGCCATTGCTGTGGCCATTAAGGATGACGTAATACAGGAGGTTATTATGGAAGGGTCTTGCATGGGCTTTTCCAATGCGTTAAACATTTTGGTTAAAGGCATGGAAATTTCACGCGTTGTACAATTATTGCAAAATGTACCTTGTCAAACACGCGGAACGAGTTGCCCACAAGAACTAGCAAGGGGGTTATAATGACCACTACTTCTGAATATAACGAAGGTAACATGGTTACTATCCGCTGCCCATCATGTGGCAAGATGAAGTTGCGTGTGTTTCCGGATGACATTGACTCCGGTGCGGCAGATAGTATGATGTGCTTTGATTGCGAGTATGAAGAGATGAAGGAGATGAAAGAGATGAATGGATTTAATCCAGTTAGGTATATGGACTACATAGAGGACGCACGTTTGCCTGAGGAATTTGAGGGAGATTGAAGGAATGAAAAGGATGCTCACATTTTTCTTGATATGCTGTCTC
>Ga0192254_1079_pt1 | contig 9221 bp, 13 predicted proteins | sample Koala_Koa26_K3_FD_131242 | JGI IMG/M metagenome (GOLD analysis project Ga0192254, IMG submission 131242) | Enriched cells from koala feces incubated with labeled cellulose particles, San Francisco Zoo, California, United States - Koala_Koa2-6_K3 ... | reverse complement strand
GCTCTGGAACTGGTGGGATGAATCACCGGGGGGTGCCGTCGATGTGATGGAATACTGGATCCGGCAGGTGAAATATGGCATTTCAGAGAGCGCCCGCCGGATTATCCTTAACTTCTGGGGGTTTGAGGTGGAAACCGGAAAAAGTACTACGGCCAAGATGCTGAGCAGTATTTTAGAGGGTATCACGTACGCGGAATATAGCAAGGCAAAAGATGCGGCGCTTATTGGGGAGGATGGACTGGACAGGGAGTTCCGGATTGGCTTTCAGTTTGAAACGCCGAAAGCCACCCGGCGCAGAAGTATCGTTTTAAACGACATCAAAGGCGGACACTTTAAACGGAACTACAGCCACATTGTGGGCTTTCTGGAATACAGTACGATTGATCTGGAACGAAAAGGGGTCACCCAAAAAGATACCGTGCCTCTCTATCCCAACTACATCATCACCACCAATAATATGGCTACTGATTTTCTTGGCAAAGGAAAAGACCGGCGCATGCATGCCGTGGGCTGGGATAATGCGATAAAAACCGCCCTTACGGATGAAAAAGAGTTGTGGGATGCGCTGCAGGCGTGGGTGCGGTCGGTATATGTACCCGAAGACCGGCTGCACGACTGGCAGAATGATTATTACGCACGCATCAAACAGGAAGCGGTCGTCAAACTCCCCTCCATAGAAATGGAAGAGATTATTACAGGCGAGGCTTCTGAAAAGTGGTGCTCGGAAGTGTATAAGAGTCGTGGGCATCGGGGATACATCGGGAACTGGATTAAGGCGTGTCACCCCGCTCCGGTAGGAGTGGACAAAAATACTCACTTTAACAACGTATGCACGGCACTGAATCTTTTTGCACCGGGATGTCTAGCACAAAAGGGAGGAAGATACTTTAATATTAAAGCGGATGTCTTACTGGCTGCTATCCGGGGAGAAAACAGCGAACCGGCTGAGACAGAGGACGTTAGCAGCGTATCAGAGGAGGAATGCCCCTTTTAATGGAAGAGGTGGTGTGAAAAACTTTTTTATTTTTCACACGTTTTTCACACGTTTTTCACACCGTAACTTCCTCAAGGATAGTAGGTTAACCCTCGGTGTGAAAGTGTGAAAAAAAAAAAGCTATTTCACATGTAGAAAAAAAATAAAAAAACGCAATATTGTGTTTTTATAAAAGGACCTGGAATTTTTTTTTCACACCGATTTTTCGCCGTAACTTACTCAGACACACCGCGTTATGGTGTGAAACGGTTTTTCACACCATAACGTGAAAAACCCCCGGTAAAATGGTAAACTGCTGTGAATCAGCAAAATAGCTTAAAACTAAAAAATTGTGAAAACAGCAAAAACAGTGAAAAAAACAATTTAAATGAAACAAGCAATGAAACGAAACAAGAAACAAGGTGGGGCAACCTACGGGCAGCTCTGTCTATTTGAAACACCCAGAATCCGGCAGGAGGAGGAGAACCGGAGGACACAGAAACGGAAGCCCGTAGAGGCTTTAAAAACCGCTCGCCTTACTCTTATACCACCCCCACCGGTTGAGGCGCTTAAACAGGAGGAAAATGCCCTTAAAACGGAAATTTCAAATGGGCGGGAACTTAACCATTTGTGGAGAGCAAACCCCCAGGCGCTGCACACCTTGAATCAGATGGCAAAGAAAAACTCAGCTGTTCTCACCTTGGTGCGTCGTCTGGGGCTGGTGCCTCTTTGCCTGCTGCTCCTACTCGCCTGTACAACACCTCCCGGGAGGAAAACGGGGACAAAAGCGGATTCAGAGAGTAAAAACGCTCCGGCTCCTACCCTCCAGCAGGCTGTCTCTCTGCTTGCCGTCCTCGAGGGCTGGCACGATCCCCAAAAAACAGGTTGTACAGGTTGGGGGCATTGCTGTAGGTATGATGATGCCCGCGCAGCGACACCCACCGAGGCGGATAGCTTGGCTGCTGACGATTTAAGGGCACTTTGCGCCCGTTTCCGCGACTTTCAGGGCGATTCCTTATTACTTGCCCTGCTCGCTTATAATGTGGGCGTAAAAGCCGTTAAAACGTCTTCCCTTATGGATTCTCTCTCCTTTGATGCGTATACTTCTTTTTGTTACATAAAGGGCAAGCGAGTAGAGCGGCAGTATCAGCGCCGCCGAGCGGAGTGGATGCTGTTTAAAGCCCCTTAAAAAGCTAAAAAAAATGAGACTAGAAGAATACCAACGGCGAGCCGTTCAGTTTCTTACCCAGCACCCCCGCGCCGTGCTCTCGATGGATATGGGGCTGGGTAAGACGGCAGTCACAATTGAGGCTCTTTCGCGCCTTGGCGTGGCCCGGGCGCTCATCGTGGCTCCCAAACGGGTAGCGCTTACGGTCTGGAAGCAGGAAGCTGAGAAGTGGAATGACCCACATACATGGACCCTCATCGAAGGTACACCCTCCGGGCGTAAGGCGCTATGGAGACAAAAGGCCGCCCGCACGGTTTGCAGTTATGAGCAGCTAAAGGAGGCCCCAACACTGGATTACGAAGCCGTTGTCTTCGATGAATTGACCCGCCTGAAACATGTGACCTCGAAACGTTTTCTGTATGCGCTCGGCATCCGCACCGCCATCCGTTGGGGGTTGACCGGTACGCTACTGCCCAATGGCGCCATCGACCTGTTTGGGCAGCTCGCCGCCCTGGGTATCTACGCCGCCACACCGCACATCGCCCGCCGAGGTAAAATATACATCCCTGAATTTTTCCGTTGGCGTGCCACCTATTTCGAGGATTTAAATGCGTTTTCTGCCCTTCCGTTCCACCGGTGGAGAATACTGCCACCCCACACCCTGCAATCGATTCTAGAGCCTGTAAAGGGGCAAATTTTCACCTTGCGGGCAGAGGATTACACCCACCTTCCTCCGATGCGTGTTTTTCACTGTCCGCATACGCTCACCGATAAAGAGCAGGCCCGGTATCTGGATGCCAAAACCCTGCTTCGGGTACAGACCGATGAGCGCGTGGTTGCGCTAAATGACAAATCGACGTTTCAAAAATTACAGACCCTCTGCAGTGGGTTTATCTATGATCCCGCCACCTGTTGCCCCCTCTGGTCGGGTGCTTCCAGCAAGCTGGAGGCGGTGGCGGGTACGGTTTCTAGTATGGTCGGCGAAGGTGAACAGGTGCTTTTGTTCTACGCCTTCCGCGCTGAGGCGACTTATCTTCGTGCGCGGCTTGAAAAAGAGGGGATAGTTGTCAGAGCCCCCGAGGATAAGGACTTCCTTACCGCCTGGAATGACCGCGTGGCGGATGTACTACTGGCACACCCCGCCAGTTGCGGGCACGGGCTAAATTTACAACATTCGGGCTGTCGGCTGCTTGTCTGGGCTTCGCTCACGTTCGACCTTGAACTGTGGTTGCAGGCTTCAGCGCGTCTTCACAGGCGGGGACAAACGGCGCCGGTAGATATGTATGTGTTTTATACCCGGGGTACCGTGGAAGAGTATGCCCTTTCAGCCCTTCAGAAAAAGAGCGCGGTGCTCGCTGATTTCAAAAATCTAACACACCAATAATTTTTCCCGTAAAATCTTCTTTTTTGTGTGAAAAAAGGAGGCTTTTTATTTTCTTTCGACTGCTCAAAATGGAGCAGTGAAAAGAGGCGTCCGCGAGGTCGGCCCAAAATTGGGCCGACCACCTGTAAAGACCCATGGAACCGCGGGCAGCGTGATGACCCCCTGCCCGCATGCCACGTTTCGGGGTTTTCTTCGACTGTCCAAACTTGAGGAGTCAAAAGAGGAGCCAGTTAATCTCCCCAAAATTGGGGAGATTGCCTCCCTGACTGAAAAGAGTCACAACCACGTCCTCCGGGATTGTGATGAACTGAACGAAAGTTACGAAAGATTAGATCTGTCCAAAATTGGACAGATCACCTACAAAGACTCGCGGAACCGTGAGCAGCGTGAATATCGCCTGACCCGCATGCCCTGTTTGGGGAGTTCTTCGACTCCTCAATTTTGAGGAGTCAAAAGAGGAGCCCGCTAATCTGCTCAAAATTGAGCAGATTAATTTTTTCAAAAAAAAGAGGTTTTTTTATTGGGTGGTTCCGGTTTTTGTTTGTATATTTGTAGCATAGTAATTGACGTGACCGGTTACAACCTGTAAGAATTAGTTTAACAACTAAGATAATCCCGGTAAAGCGTAGAAGGTCACGTCTTCGAAACTTTACCGGGTCTTTTTTATTATGGAAACAAAAGAATTAACCCTTTTTGAAGGGAATTTCGGGGAAGCACCTGTAACCATGTCCAGCCGGGAGATAGCCTCCCTGACTGAAAAAGAACATCGCAACGTCCTCCAGGATTGTGATAAACTAAACGAAAGTTATGAAAAACTTGGTCTGCTGAAAATTCAGCCGACCACCTACAAAGACTCGTGGAACCGTGAGCAGCGTGAATATTGCCTGACCCGCATGCAGTGTTTTGACCTTATGACCGGCTACAGCCGCGAGCTCCGCATCAAGGTTAACCGCCGGTGGGAGGAGCTGGAAAAGAAAGAACGCGCCGGGCTCCCCACCTCTTATGCCGATGCTCTTCGCCAGCTTGCTGCCGTGGTAGAACAAAACGAGCAGCAGCAGAAACGCCTCGACGAGGCCGCCCAGTGGTACAGCATCAAACGCTGGGCAAAAGAACACGCGACCGACTGGCGCACCTATCGCTGGGGCGTCCTTAAGGCTCTCAGTCATGAACACGGATACAAGGTCGATAAAACGTTTGACAAGAACTATGGCGAGGTGAACCTCTATCACCGCCGGGTGTTTGAGATCTATGAGAACGGTAGGGAATGGAAACGAAGACTATAAACGGAATCACGTACGAGGTGTACGACACCGCCCCCGAAGGTTTTACACCTTGTCATACCGCCGCCAGTCCTTCCGGCAGACATACCCTGTATAGTAACGGCGTCCCCCGGTATCTCTTTGACGGTCCCGGGGGTCGCGGTAGAATTAATCCCGCCCATCGCTGGGCGCTTATTCGGAAAAAATGAACAGACCCGAGAAAGAACTGGAAGCCGCCTGCACCCGGTACGCCCGCGAAAGGGGCTGGCTTTCCATTAAACTGGAAAACACCGGACACACCGGCATCCCGGACCGTCTTTACCTGAAAGACGGACGGGCGATTTTTGTGGAATTCAAAACCCCCGGCACCGGGCGGCTCTCCCTGTTTCAATCGCATTGGCTGGAAAAACTGAGGGAGGAGCATTTTACCGCGCGGACCATTTGGACGATAGCAGATTTTAAAGAATTAATTCCTTAACCCTTATGGCATCTACCGGTAGCAAATATGATCCCCTTTTAACACCCCTTCAGTACGAGGACTATCTTTCAGACGCCCAGCAGCAGTATTCGGCGGAAGAACTTGCCCGCCTCTTCGGCGTGCATCCCAGTACCCTCAACGCCTGGTTAAGTAAATATCCCGCCATGCGCCAGGCACAGGAGCACGGACGGGAACGCCGTCGGCTGGCGTTTATAAAAGAGGCTAAACGCGGGCTGTTTAAACAACTCTGCGGTTATGATGTGGAGGAAACCCGCACAGTTATCGTGGAGGGAAATATAAAAGAGCAGCATATTACACGCCGGCATATTCCGGCCAATGTAGCAGCTGCAATTTTTGTCCTTTGCAACATGCAGCCCGAAGAGTGGACGCGGAGCAACACGCGCACGCTTGATTTTGAGGAGGGAAACCGCCGCGCTTTTACAGTAAAAGTCATCGATAACACGGCTGACAGGGTGGCAGGAGCAAACATGGGAACAAGAAAAGAGGAGGACACCCGCCAGGAAGATGGAACTGCTGAAATTACATCATGATTTTATAACGGAACACCACCGAAAAGGGACACCTTTTCTTATCTTCCAGGGTGGGCGCCGGAGTGGCAAAACGGTCAGCATTCTACAGTTCCTTTATTTGGAATCGCTGACGCATCCTCATACGCGTACACTCATCGTAACCGACACCTATGCCCGCCTAAAGGAATCCATATTCCAAGACCTGATCATGATCAACCGCAGTGCGGGCGGCGATGGGCGCCGAATGCGCATCCACTTTAGCGGCGGTGCGCGGGTGTTATTTGAAACCGGTAGTGACTTCGCCTTTGTGTATGCCGGTCGGGACGTCCGCGGCTATGCTTCGAACTTTCATTATATATTTTTCAACGAGTGCATCCAGTACGATGCCCGCACGGTCAGGGAAGCATTAAAAGCTGCCGGACCGGGTTGCCAGGTCTTTTTCGACTACAACCCTTATACCCGGTTTTGGGTCAACGACCTCTACGAGACGGCGGACAACAAGCTAATTACGACCTATAACGATAACCCCTTCTTATCGGATTTCGTCCGCCGTGAGCTGGACCGCACCGCCGCGGCTGGCAAAGACGCCGCCCCCGGGACGATGGAACGCTATTTATACGAGGTCGAGTGCCGGGGTGTCGATTCCACCCTCTCGGGTCTTTGTTTCCCGCGTCACAAAGCCGTACCGGATGAGGAGTATCACACCTCGCCCCTGATGGAAGTTCTCGCCTGTGACTGGGGCGCCCTGCATGCCACCGCCGACCCCGATGTAATATGCGGCTTTCGATTCGCTTCCGATGCCATCTATTGCCACGAGTATTATTACAGCCGCGAAGGGGGCGACGAGGAAATGGCGGCCGTACTCCGCTCTATCCCCTTCCGTCGGCAGTATCTGGTGTACGACACGGCAACCGAAGGCGCGGGGCGCATTCGCAGCCTCTTTGCCCGCACCCATCTCCGGTTTAATTTCTCGCCCGCCCGGAAAGGCGCCGGCTCTATCCTGACCGGTATCCGGAACCTGCAACCCTACGAGCTTCGCATTACAGCCTCCTCGCGCCATTTCCTCGAGGAAATGGAAAATTATCGCTTCATCCAGAAAAACGACACGCTCCAACCGGTGGACGACTGGAATCATTGTTGTGACGCCCTCCGCTATGCCTTCGATCTGTGGTCGATGCTGCCGGCGCAGCGAAAGAATGGTAAATGATTGTTTTTTTCGAAAAAAAGTCGTATTTTTGTTTGGAGAAATAAAAAATTTTTTTATGGATGTCGCTACTCTACTTACTACGCTTCTAACTACACTTCTCAGCGGTGGCGGTGTAGCCGGTTTTATGCAGTATAAACAGAACCGAAAAGCGAAAGAGCTGGAAAACGATAAGGCAGCTTCGGAGCAGTGGCGGGCGCTCTACGAGGAACAGACGAAAACCGTTCAGTCTCTGCGCGAAAAACTACATGAGGCCCGCACATCACTGGAAGAGGAAAAACGGCAAACACTTATGTGTCGTTTTTATGTGTGCGAAAAACTGGACTGCATGGACCGCGAGCCTCCACATGCGGAGATAATGAAAGAATTTAAACAAGTATTTGAAAAATGAAATATTTCACCATCGAAGAACTAACGAAATCAGATACCGCCACCCGGCGGGGGATTGATAATACACCGACAGAGGAAATAAAAAAGAACCTTACGACGTTGGTCGATAAAGTTCTCGACCCTCTGCGTGCTGCCTGGGGTGCTCCGATTGTTGTTAACAGCGGTTACCGCTCTGTGGCCTTAAATGAGGCCGTAGGAGGCTCCAAAACCTCCGACCATATGACCGGACGCGCCGCCGATATTGAGGCCGCAGACCGCACGAAAACAAGTAATGCGAGGCTGTTCGCGCTGATTCAATCCCTCGGCTTACCTTTTGACCAACTCATCGACGAGAGCGGCATGAGCTGGGTGCATGTAAGTTATCGGAGTGAGGCGGAAAATCGTAAACAGATACTTAAGCTATGAAAACAGTGAGCTGGATTATTTGGGTAGGTATATTGATCGCTATTTTTTTCCTGGGGCGCTGCTCTAAGCGATGTGAAAAGGTAGAAACGGTCAAAGTGGAAACGGTTACCGAGACCCGTGTCGATACGGTTACTATCGTGGAACCCGTGGAGACCGTCCGGACGGAGATCCGCAGGGAAACCATTGCAGCGCCCGCCGATACGGTATACCTGCCGGGCGATACAGTGCGCATTGAGGTACCTATCGAAACAAAGGAATACCGGGACACACTCTACGCACTTCAGATCGAGGGCTACCGGGCCCGCCTGAACTGGGTGGAGGTGTATCCACGAACCGAGTACATCTACCGGACGGAAACAAAAACAATAAGTAGTCCTTTGCGGCGCTGGTCACTGGGGCCGTCTGTGTCTTATGGATATGATATAAAAAACAACCGCTGGGTGCCCTCTGTGGGGGTATCCGTTCATTATGCTTTATGGTCATGGTAATATTGTACATTTTTTTATTGCTTTTTATCGCCGTTCTTTCAGAAGTCGTATTTGATTCAGAGAGTTATCAGGGTTGGCTAGTGCGCGTGAATTTAGATCGAAAGCCATTCAACTGTAAGAGTTGTTTAACCTTTTGGCTTACGTTTCTTTACAGCTGGTTATTTCTTTTTTCTCTCTCCTGGGCACTGGTTGTCGGATTCGTATTCTTTACACTTTCCTTTGAGGGTTATATGGAAGCGTTTACCGATCACCTAAAAAAATGGAAAAAATGAAAATACCCGAGAGGCTTGTCCAGAAAATAAAACGGGGGGCGGCTGGGGAACGGGTATCTTTCACGCCGGAGGATAAAAAAACATTAAAAGCGTTGACTGGGCGCACCGTCCCCTGCCTATGCGGTGGAGGCAGTGCCCGTAGGCGATACTTAAAAGAGGCTTATGCCCTATATACACATTTATGAGATTATTCGGATACGATATTAAACGACATATCCCCGGCGAAAAGAAAGAAGAAAAACGCCCCCTTTCGCGAGGGGTGGGCATCCGGTATTATGAACCCAGCGGCGTGCCCTTCTACGACTTTGCCCGCAGCGAAATACTGGACGCCCTCCGGATGATTTCCTCTCGGCTCTCAAATATTCGCTGGAGCACCACAACCCCTTTCATGGCAACCCGGAAGCTTTTCGCCTTTCTCTCCTCCGACTACTTGGAATTGGTACGCCGGCTGTTTTACGATGGATATTTGGTTGTAGCCACCCGCCCCGAGTTGCACCTTGTCTCAGTTCGCTCCCGCAGTGCGCAGCGGAGCACGGAAGGCGTTATGACTATTCCCCTAGAGGAGGGGGAGGTGCTATTGCCTTCGCTTACCTTTCGCGCCACCGGTCACAGTGATGAGTGGTATTTGCGTGACAAGTTGCACTTTTTGAACACCATCAACAACAGCGAT
>Ga0192254_1075_pt1 | contig 9448 bp, 8 predicted proteins | sample Koala_Koa26_K3_FD_131242 | JGI IMG/M metagenome (GOLD analysis project Ga0192254, IMG submission 131242) | Enriched cells from koala feces incubated with labeled cellulose particles, San Francisco Zoo, California, United States - Koala_Koa2-6_K3 ... | reverse complement strand
TGTCCTTAAATTCCTATCAGAAATATATTACCACGGACGTGGCGAAAGACGTCTCCGACGAGACGGTTGCAATGGTAGAAGAGCATCTCTATGAGCTGCAGGGAGTGGCAGTAAACGAGGGAACAAAGCGGGTCTATAATTATCCGGAATATTTTTCCCACATTATCGGATATACCGGGACGATCTCAGCGGAAGAGTATGAGACCTTACGTCAGGATGATGACAGCTACACGTTAAACGATACGGTCGGAAAAGCCGGGATCGAACAGGTCATGGAGGAGGAACTGCAGGGCAAAAAAGGATCTCAGACCGTATATGTCAACAATGTCGGCCAGGTGCTTGAGGTAAAGGACTCCACGGACCCCTCCGCGGGTAACGATGTTTATCTCTCCATTGACGCCAACCTTCAGATGGCGGTCTATGATCTGCTGGAGCAGGAGATCGCCGGCATTTTATATGCCAATATCGTCGATTCAAAAGAGATGTCAGAGACTCAAATAGATATCCCCATCTATGATGTCTATGCTGCTCTGGTATCCAATAATGTTATTGACATCACCCTGCTTTCCGATGCTGCCCCTGACTCTTACCAGTACCAGGCCTATCAGGCTTACACCGGTTACAGAGATACGGTCTATGCTTCTGTGACGGAAGCGCTTCAAAGCGATACGCCTTTTGAAAAGCTTTCCGATGAGATGCAGGATTACATCACGTACATGATCACTTATCTGCAGGATACCGGTGTGTTTGACACAACGGACGTCAACACGATGGATTCCATGTATACCGACTGGAAGAACGGGACGGTCTCAGCCAAAGATTATCTGGAATATGCCATTGAATCTTCCTGGATCCAGGTGACATCGTTTGAGATGAACGCAAAATATGCGGATACTTCCGAGACCTATCAGGCACTGGTTCCCTATATGGTGGAGCAGATGGAAACCAACACGGGATTTGACCGGCTGATCTATAAATATCTGGTCTATGACGGGAAGATCTCCGGTAATACACTCTGCCTGATCCTGTTCGAACAGGGAATCCTGGAACAAAATGAAGCTACCATAAGCCGACTTAAGAGCGGAGAGCTTGACTCTTATACATTTTTAAAGGAGAAGATTAAAAATCTTGAGATCACCCCGGCCCAGCTCGCGCTTGATCCCTGTACCGGCTCCTGCGTTTTGATGGATCCCGAAACAGGAGAGCTGCTCGCGTGTGTCTCTTATCCGGGATATGACACCAACAGACTGGCTAACTCGATGGATGCAGCCTATTACAACCAGCTTTTGATCGACCAATCCCTTCCGTTGTATAACAATGCGACTCAGCAGGCCACTGCGCCGGGGTCTACCTTTAAGCTGGTGACGGCGACTACCGGACTCATGGAGGGTGTTATCGACTCAGATACGGTAATATATGACCCCGGTGAGTTTACTGAACTCGACTATGATTTAAAGTGCTGGGTATATCCGGGCAGTCATGGAGATGAAACTGTGACTACTGCGATCCGCGATTCGTGCAACACTTATTTCTGTCAGGTGGGGTACCGTTTAAGTATGGTCGACGGCGAGTACGATGAAGAAGCCGGCATTTCCAAACTTCAGAAATACGCGGATGAATACGGCCTGGGAAGCGAGACAAACCTGGAGATCTCTGAGGGAGTCTCAAATGTTGCGGATGAATATCCGATTCCCGCATCGATCGGACAGAGTGATAACCGATATACGACAGTCCAGCTTTGTCGGTATGTGGCATCCATTGCCAATGAGGGTACCGTATATGATCTGACCCTTTTGGATAAGTTGACCGATTCCGAGGGGTATCTGCTCAATACATATGAGCCGACGGTGGAAAATGAGATGGATGATATCACGGAATCCACATGGTCGATTCTGCATGAAGGAATGCAGATGGTGATCGGAACTCACACTCAGTTTGACAATCTTAAAACTTCCCTGGCCGGCAAGACAGGAACCGCTCAGGAGAATGAGTCCAGGCCAAACCACGCGCTCTTTATCGGCTATGCGCCGGTAAATGATCCGCAGATCGCCATTGCCACCCGTATCGCGTATGGATACAATTCGGACAATGCCTGTGACCTTGCCGACCTGGTCTTGAGATACTATTTTGGGGAAGCGTCAGCCGAGGAGCTTATAACCGGGCAGGCGGAGACGGATGTTACAACAGAAAATGCGTTTACCGACTGACCCGTAAATATCTGTACAGTACCCTTCGGAGGGGGCAGTATGAACACATTGAAGCAATATAAAATTAAAGATTACAGATTTCGCCTGATCGCATATGTTGTGCTTCTTTGCATCATCGGCATCTTGGTGATCGGCAGCGCGCAGGAGTCGCTTCAAAGCCGGCAGCTGGCCGGAATGATCGTCGGTCTTATCGTTATGGCTGCTGTGTCCCTGATCGATTACAGTTTGATCCTGCGCCTGCGAAGGATCTGGTATGTGATCATTATCCTTTTGCTTGCCCTTGTGCTTGTGCCGGGGATCGGACGTTCTGTCAGCGGCGCGACCCGTTGGATCCAGATCCGGGGATTTCAGTTTCAGCCCTCTGAGATCTGTAAGATACTGATCATTCTGTTTTTTGCGTCGTTTTTTATGCGCTATCGGGAGAAGTTAAATTCATGGAAAGTGATCGTCGCAGCGCTTGTTTTGGTTGTGATTCCGATCTTTTTGGTGTTTCAGGAACCTGATCTTTCCACAACGATCATGTTGACACTGATCTTTGTCACCCTTATCTTCATTGCGGGCTTGAGCTATAAGGTCATACTGCCGGTCCTTGCCGTGAGTATACCGACCATCATAGTCAGCCTTGTGCTTATGCTGCGGGAATCTTTTCCGTTTTTGCAGCCGTATCAGTACAGTCGGATCCTTTCCTGGTGGAATCCAACCAAGTATCCGGATGCCGCAAGACAGCAGCAAAATTCGATCATCGCCATCGGATCGGGGCAGCTTTGGGGTAAGGGCCTCAACAACGAGTCCATCACTTCTCTGAAAAACGGGAATTATCTCTCCGAACCGCAGACAGACTTTATCTTTACCGTGGTGGGAGAGGAGCTCGGCTTTGTCGGTTGCCTGATCGTGATCATTTTGATCGCACTCATCGTATTTGAGTGCATCTGGATCTCAAGAAACGCAAAAGATTTCGGAGGCAGACTGATCTGCTGCGGAATGGCGGCTCTCATTGGATTTCAGGCTTTTATCAATATCGGGGTGACTCTTGGATTGGTCCCGAATACGGGTCTTCCGCTCCCCTTTGTCAGCTATGGGCTGACGTCACTTGTCAGCCTGTTTTTGGGGATCGGTCTGGTCCTAAATGTCGGCCTGCAGGCCGGAAATCGGGCTACAGGCGAATAGATGCAAGAATAGAAACTTTAGTTGTAAAGGAGATCTTATGAACAGAAAGCAGAGCAAAAAATGTATCGCGTGGCTTGTTGCAGCCCTTCTACTTTGTCTTTTGCTGACCGGCTGCGGAGAGGTCAGGCAGGATGTGGATGACGCTTATGCTCTGTTTGACACAACGTCGGACTATATCTCATATGAAACTGCTGTTGACAGCGGTTCGGATATAAGCCTGTTTGCTTCGGATCTTTGCGTCGGCGGTATCGAAAATTCTGATGCCTTTCTGGAAACTGTCGATAAAGCGAAGACAGAAGCGGTGTTTTCGTTGGCGGACGGGGAAGTTACATATGCAAACAATATTTATAAAAAACGGTATCCTGCCAGCACGACAAAGATCCTTACGGCTTATGTTGCCCTTAAATACGGCGATCCCGATCAGATGATCACGGTGTCACAGTCTGCCATGTCGATTCTTGATCCCGACTCATCCGTGTGTGATCTTGTTGTCGGAGATCAGCTCACGCTTCGGGATCTCTTATACGGGCTGATGCTGGAAAGCGGAAATGATGCTGCCCTTGTGATCGCAGAGGCGGTAGGAGGAAGCGTAGAGGGCTTTGCCGATATGATGAATGAGGAGGCAGAGTCTTTGGGGGCAACCCAGTCTCACTTTGTCAATCCACACGGTATTCCGGATGCGGATCGCTATACGACAGCGTACGATATGTATCTGATCTTTCAGGCTGCTCTGGAAAATGAAGATTTTTTAGATATCATCTCAACGGACAGTTATACCGCATCTTATCTTGATAAAGACGGGGACAAGGTCGAGCAGTTGTGGGTGAACACAAATGGCTATTTGAATGGCAGCTATGACATACCGGAAGGCGTGACGGTCATCGGTGGAAAGACCGGCACAGCGGACTCTTCAGGGTCCTGTCTGGTCCTCTACAGTGAGAATCTTTCCGGCGATCCGATCATCTCAATTGTGCTTGGCGCAGACGATCATTCCGACCTTTATGAGTGCATGTCAGACCTGCTTTCCAATTTCGCGAATTGATAATTTTCGGTTGTATTTTAAGGGGTAATATACTATAATAAACATATAAACTTTGGCGGAGGAGGTACATGCCAATGGTTGAAATAATTGCCGGCGCAAAGGGAAAGGGCAAGACGAAATATTTACTTGAAAAAGTAAATGGCGCCTTGGCGCAAGCCACCGGAAACATTGTTTATCTCGACAAGAATCAGAAGCATATGCACGAGTTAAGCAATAAGATCCGACTGATCAATGTGAGGGATTACCCGATCTCGAACCGCGATGAGTTCCTCGGCTTTATCTGCGGCATTGTCTCTCAGGATTATGACCTTCAGGAGATGTATCTGGACAGCTTCCTCACGATCGCCAACCTTGACGATGATCAGGTCGCGAACACGATCGACGCACTCGAGGCGATCAGCGAGAGGTTTCAGGTGAAGTTTATCTTAAGTGTTTCCAAGAATGAGGCAGATCTCCCTGAGTCGGCTAAAACAAAGGTACTTATCTCTCTATAGATGATATTATATTCAGGTGTCTTAAGGAAATCTTAAGACACCTTTTTCGATTGCAATCGGTTTTGATTTTTTTAGGCAGGATATGGCAGGACGAGACAAAAAGGACAAAAACATCATAAGGTACCCGCGTCGTTTTGGGTTCAATATCGGGATCATTGTCTTCGCCTTTGTGCTGATCTACTTCCTCGTCTATCTGTTTCAATATTTGACTGAGACGCATGTGTCCATTTACGAAGTTGAGATGGGTCAGATCATGGTGCGCACCAACTATACCGGACTTGTATTAAGGTCTGAGGATGTGACGTATTCCGATGAGTCCGGAATGGTCAATTATTACAGCAAAGAAGGGGATAAGGCCGGCTATGGGGATCTGGTCTGTTCCATTGATCAGGAGGGCTCGCTCTATGAAGAGATCACTGCGGCAGGGACGGACGGTTCCGCCTTGACCATGTCTGACCTTCTGCAAGTGGAGGAGCTTATCACTGATTTTTCCAACGACTACTCCGAAGACCAGTTCTACGCGGTATATTCATTCGAAGACAACTTAAATTCCGAGGTGCAGGAAAATCTCTATCTGGATGCGCTGGAGGATCTGGGATCGCGTGCAGACAGTTCCAGCACATTTTCGCTGATCACTGCCGATCAGGATGGGGTACTCGCATTTTACACGGACGGGTACGAGGGCGTCACACCAGAGACTTTTAACCCAGACATGTATCAGGCCTCCGATTACAAAAAAAATAATCTTAAGGGAAGTACCTCGGTCTCTCCGGGACAGGCTCTCTACAAGATGGTAACGGATGAAAACTGGAACATTATGATCCCGCTTGACGAAGATGCTACCAACATGTATCAGGCACAGATGGGTGAACACGAGGACTCTTTTGTCACACAGATCACATTTAAAAAAGATGAGGCACAGGCTTATGCCACGGCATCGATCCAGGATTACGACGGCCAGAATTTTTTGAATCTTGCCTTTAACAGTTCCATGGTTCGATATATATCGGATCGCTATCTGGAGGTAGAGATCGGATCCGGTGAAAATACCGGATTAAAGATTCCCAATTCCGCGATCACGCAAAAAGAATTTCTTGATGTTCCAAGCGAATATATGTGTAAAGATGAGGACTCCTCCGCACTGGGTGTCATAAAGATCTTTGAAAACAAGCAGGGTGAACAATACTCTGAGTTTGTGGAGCCGGAGATCTATTTTATCGACGAGGAGACCGGCGATTACTGCATTGCCGGGGAAGGACTGTCCCGCGGGGACACCATCCAGAGCCCGAATTCTGCGGGGCGCTACATTTTAAATGACACAGTGGAGCACGACGGCGTATACAATCTCAACAAGGGTTATGCGGTCTTTAAACTGATCGAGCCGATCTCGTCAAACGGGGAGTATTCTATTGTTGAGACCGGCACCACTTACGGACTTTCCCTGTATGACAGGATCGCGTTAGACGGGGATTCTATTCAGGACGGAGAATACGCGAATTGATAGATGTCTTCGGGCTTGGATGAAAGGAGGTTTTGGCAAATTGGTACAGGAACAATTACTGGATGTCATGAAACGGATCAAGGCTGCCTGTGAACGGGTCGGAAGGGATCCGTCGGAGGTGACATTGGTTGCCGTGAGTAAGACGAAGCCGGTCGAAATGATCCGGGAAGCATATGACGCCGGAGTGAGAGAGTTCGGAGAGAATAAGGTACAGGAAATGATGGAAAAGTATGACAAGCTCCCGGACGATATACACTGGCATATGATCGGCCATCTCCAACGAAACAAGGTGAAATATCTGATCGGAAAGGCGTGTTTGATACATTCTGTAGATTCCTATCGCCTCGCGCAGGAGATCAGCGCTCAGTCCGTGAAACACGAAATGGATACGGATATTTTGATAGAGGTAAATATAGCGGGAGAGGAGACAAAGTTTGGTCTGTCACGGGATGAAACGATCAGCCTCGTGGAGGAGGCGGCAAAGCTTCCGCGGATTCATATAAAAGGTTTGATGGTTGTCGCTCCTTTTGTAGACGACCCGGAGGACAATCGACCTTATTTTAAAGAAATCAAAGAATTATCTGTTGACATTGCGCGTAAAAAAATAGATAATGTAACTATGTGTATGCTGTCTATGGGCATGACGGGCGATTTTGAAGTCGCAATTGAAGAAGGGGCTACGTTAGTTCGTGTCGGGACAGGTATTTTTGGTGAGAGAATTTATAGTTAAGCTTTATCAGAAACAGACAGGAGACTATACAAATGGGTGCTATGGACAGATTTTTAAATGCGATGCGTTTAAACTCGGATGAAGATGACGATTACTATGATGAGGATGACTTCTATGATGAGGATGAAGAGGACGAAGAGGACGATTATGATGAGCCCGAAAGAAGACCTTTTTTCCGTAATCGCAGAGACAGAGATTTAGACTTCGATATGGACGGCGAGGACGACTTTGAGAATGAGGATGAAGGCGGTTCCGCGTTTAATGTCCGGAGAAGTTCTTCCCGTTCGGATTATAATTCGAAAGTTACGCCGATGCGTGCTTCCCGCAGAAATTCCGGTGGGACTAATTCTTCTATGGAAGTATGCGTGATCAAGCCAATCTCAGTGGAAGACGCCAGAGAGATCTCGGAGACTCTGATTGCAAATCGTACCGTTATTTTGAATCTGGAGGGCTTAGACTTGGAGATCGCTCAGCGTATCATAGATTTTACTTCCGGCTCCTGTTATGCGATCGGTGGAAACCTTCAAAAGGTTTCAAATTATATCTTCATTGTCACACCTTCGCATGTAGATATCTCTGGCGATTATCAGGATATCATGAGCGCATTTGGAGGTTCCTCGCTGCAGATGGACATCTGATAGATCGACAGGAAGGAAAATATGAAATCAGCAAAAGTTAAACCGATCTTAAGTGTCATCATTGGGATCGTATGCTTTGTACTGCTCACTTTATTCGACCAGATCACGAAACAGTGGGCAGTTTTGCATTTATATGGACAAAAACCGATCGTTCTCATACAAAATGTGTTTCAGCTCCAGTATCTTGAAAATCGCGGAGCTGCGTTCGGCGTGCTCCAGGGCAGGAGAACCATGTTTATTATCCTTACGATCGTCGTTTTGGCTTTGATCGCCTATTTGTATGCCCGGATACCTTTTAAGCGGAAATATCGCATTCTGCGCATTCTCATGGTCGTGATCGCTGCCGGCGCGGTTGGAAATTTCATCGACCGTGTCTCGCAGAACTATGTCGTGGACTTCTTTTATATCAAAGCGATCGATTTCCCGATCTTTAATGTCGCGGATATCTATGTGACCTGCGGTGTTATCATACTGGCCCTGTTCCTTATCTTCAAATACAAAGATGACGATTTTACCGAGATGTTTCAGAGCCTCCGCTTTAAGAAAAAGGTGATGTGATAATGGCAGAAGAGTTGAGACAGGAATTTGAAGTGACGGAGGAATATGACGGAGAGCGGATTGACCGATATCTGACGCAGATCTATACGGATCAGTCCCGCTCTTTTTTTCAGAAACTGATCCGGTCCGGAAATGTCATGATACAGGGGGAACCCGTCACAAAAAACGGGACAACGGTGGATGCCGGCGACTTGATCAGTGTACTTTTGCCCGAACCGCAGTCGGTTGACATAAAGCCGCAGGATATCCCGCTTGATATTCTCTACGAAGATGATGATCTTTTGGTTGTGAATAAACCGAAAGGAATGGTCGTGCATCCCTCGCCGGGGCATTATGAAGACACGCTGGTCAATGCCGTTTTGTTTCACTGTAAAGACAGCCTTTCCGGGATCAACGGGCAGTCGCGTCCCGGGATCGTACATCGCATTGACAAGGACACGACTGGCTCTCTGATCGTTTGTAAAAATGATCGCGCACATATGGAGATAGCCAGGCAGATCCAGGAACATACGGTAAAGCGTCTGTACCGCGGTATTGTCTGCGGCGTCTTAAAGGAAGACGAGGCGGTCATTGATGCTCCGATCGGCAGAAACCCGAATCAACGACAAAAAATGGCTGTCAACACCTCAAACGGGAAACCGGCCGTCACACATTATAGTGTTCTGGAACGTTATGCCAGGTATACTTATGCTGAATTTCGCTTAGAGACCGGCAGAACGCACCAGATCCGTGTTCATATGGAAAGTATTCACCATCCGCTTTTGGGAGATGAGCTGTACGGCGGAATGTCAAAGGACTATGCGATAAAAGGTCTGGAAGGGCAGACGCTGCACGCCATGACCATTGGATTTGTGCATCCGACGACCGGAGAATATATGGAGTTTTCCGCGCCGCTGCCGGAATATTTTGAGGATCTTTTAAATCGTTTTCGGGAATAGGAGAGAAGCAGACGAAAAAGGAGGAGTAACATGATGCAATGTCCACATTGCGGACAGGAGATCCGCGAAGGGTCGAAATTCTGTCCCTTTTGCGGAGCAGATCTGGGGCAGACAGTAAGCGGGGAAGAAATGCCGGAATCTCCGAACAAAACCCCGGATTCCCCGAAAGGTGG
>Ga0192254_1073_pt1 | contig 9648 bp, 10 predicted proteins | sample Koala_Koa26_K3_FD_131242 | JGI IMG/M metagenome (GOLD analysis project Ga0192254, IMG submission 131242) | Enriched cells from koala feces incubated with labeled cellulose particles, San Francisco Zoo, California, United States - Koala_Koa2-6_K3 ... | reverse complement strand
GGATGTATCTCTCCTACTCCTCCTGCGCAACCATTTGTGATTCTTGTTTTGATTGCAACTGCGCTGCTTGCTATGGCGGTGGGATGTATCTCTGCTGCTCCTCCTGCGCAACCATTTGTGATTCTTGTTTTTGTTCCAACTGTGCTGTTCGCTGTGGCGGCGGGATGTATCTCGAATGCTCCTGCGCAACCATTTGTGATTCTTGTTTTGATTGCAACTGTGCTTGCCATGGCGGTGGGATGTATCTCACCTTCTCCTGCGCAACCATTTGTGATTCTTATTTTTGTTCCAACTGTGCTGTTCGCTGTGGCGGCGGGATGGATCTCGTCTGCTCCTGCGCAACCATTTGTGATTCTTATTTTTGTTCCAACTGTGCTGTTTGCTATGGCGGTGGGATGTATCTCACCTTCTCCTGCGCAACCATTTGTGATTCTTATTTTTGTTCCAACTGTGCTGTTTGCTATGGCGGTGGGATGAGTCTCTACTACTCCTGCGCAACCTTCGCTGGGTGTAATATATTCTATGGTAACCACGCTTCCTGCTGCGGCAACTCCATCTACGTCAGCGGAATCGGATCCTGCATCTGTATCTGCATTGGCGGATGTGTACTGGATTATGACGGAGCATACTCGAACTACTGCATGGCTTGCTGCAGTGCTTGCTGTCTACCAAATTGGTGCGACTGCACTGCTAAATCCGTCCTTGATATTAGCGTCGCCGGTGTCTATGCTCCGTACTCTGACAACTCTGGGCTGAATGCCAGTATAGTTATCTGTGAAGGTGGTGCGCTGCTGGTTAATAACGATACCGTATTCTCTGATGACCCGGTGGGTGAAGCACCTATTATGACAGAGGTGGAGGACGAAGAAGGGAATATCACTGAATGCTATGAACTTGTCTGTACTGGCATGGATATTACTGTTGACTCTGGTGGCGTATTTGATATGACAGCACGGACAAGCAAAGCGGCCCTTGGTATTAGTAAAATCACCTTCTGCCCGGGCGCAATCTTCTGTTCAGCTGAAGAGGTAGCGCGTTCAACGCAGCCGCTTATCACCAGTCCATGCATCACTTTGCCTCATGATATTATTTATCATGGCCCTGATACTATTCTTGCGCAACAAGATAACCAAATATGGTCATACTGTAATAACCTTATCATTACCTCGACAATCAATGACGAAGGTATTGCAGTAGCTGACCTATCTGATATTGAATTTGTGGACTCGGATGTTGAAGAAGTAAAGACACCTGTCATCTTTATTGATGTTAATCCAAATCCTGCTACTGTATGTCAGGAAGTGGCTATAACTGTTACAGCAACAGGTGATAAGGTAAAGTGTTTGGCTACCTGTATTGGCAATAGTAAACTGGCAGGTGTATGCCATTCAAGTAGTGGTATGGTAACAGAGACCTATACTTATAGGCCACGAAGTGCTAAGGAATATATTATTAAGGCGACAGCCTGTAATAGTAATGGTAAAGGTTCAGCATGTACTATATTGGAGGTAAAGTAATATGACTATTTATGAGATACTGGCTGGTGAAGGGTTGGCTGGTGCAATAGTACTGGCAGTTGTTGGTATAGTCTGGGCAATAATCAGGCCACACCTGTATACTTGGCTGGCTGATAAGAAACTGGAGAAGTTGCTGTTGGCTGTTGAGACTGCTGTGGCAGCAGGAAAACAGAAGTATACTGACGACTGGAAGGCAGCCAGTGCTAATGGGAAGTTGACCGCTGAACAAGGCGCCCAGATTATGGCTGAATGTAGGGCATATATAATTCAATTCCTGAGGTCACAAGGAGTTGATGCACTGAAAGAATACGGACCAAGTATAATCGATTCACTATGTGAAGCTAAACTGGCAGAACTTAAGGAATCCAGTCTAAAAAAAAGTGCCTTGCTCCCGTTAGAGTCGCTCGTCGTGAAGCCGGAAAATTTCTCTTTGCCAACAAACTGAGGTGGAAGACAGGGGAACTAAAGGTAACTCCGAGCGGAATAGGGGTTGACGATAAGACGACAGGGACTACAATAAAGGTTGGGGCGATAGACAAAGAGCTGGGGATGAAGAAAGCGCCAACATCCTTGCCAGCTTTAAAGAAACGATTGACGACGAGGCCGACGTTGGGAGTGTGGTTTAGTAAGAGTTTCTAATGAAGCGAAGGAGCTTATTATGGAATGTAAAGATGGCATTTGTCCCGTGACGGGGATGGCTGTGTTGGAAGAGAGGGTGGAAGCTATTGTCCGGAGTATCATGTCTGGGAACAATGCGTGCGGCACGCTGCTTGATGCTGCGGCCAAAGGTGATGCTGAATATTTTAGGCCATGCATTAGGGCCACACTGAGTGTGTATAATGATGAGCTGAAGCAGGCTAAGGCTGATAGGGATGCGGCTTTGAAAGACGCTGAGTTGAAGAGGTACGCGTTGGAGGCGGTGGTGAGCAATTGTGATATTTCGAATCCACTGGTGAAGGAAGCCTTACGGAATGCGCTGCCGAATCACCCGTTGCTGAGCTGAATAGGGGATGGAAATGGAAGTTGTTAAGGAAGGTATGCCAATTGTACAGGAGTTTAGTAATTACGGCTTAATCGGCTTGGCATATCTTAGTTTGTTTGCCCTTGTTATTATCGTCCTCTGGGGAGGGTGGAAACGAGAACAAAGGTATATGGATGAACAGAGGGAAATGCGGAAGGTGTTGGCTGAGAATACAAATATTTTGACCGAGCTAACGATATACATTAAGGGGTTGAACGGTCACAATAAAAAGTAACCATGTGTTCTCCTAGAAGTAAGGCCCAGCTTGTGGCTGGGCCTGTTTACTATTCATCTGCACTCCCGGATCCCCCTCCGCATACCCCTCCGCCTCTCTCTGTATCAGCCTTGAATTCCTCCTCTGAGATCATCGTCAAATATGTTGGACGCGTTTTTATGATGGCCAGCTGTGCAATTCTCTGGCCGTACTTCAGATCGACCCCTCCCATCCCTGCGTTGTAAAGTATCACTCCAATCTCCGCGCGATACCCTTCATCGACAACTCCCGGCGCATTGAGAACCTGCAAGCCGTCCTTCCATGCCAGACCAGAACGAGACAGAATGTACGCATGGTAGCCTTTGGGAAGCTGAAGTTTAACGCCAGTTTTTGCGAGACAGCGATGGCCGGGGAGAAGACAGAGGCTACCAGTGGGCAGGTCAGGTTCACTCGCGTCAATGTAGCAGCGTGCCATCAAGTCGTAACATGCGTCATTCTCATGGGCTTTGACTGGCATAAAATCCTTATTAGCACAGCACGGAATTACAATCACCGCATTTCCATTTCCTCTAGCCATCATCTTCCTCCTTTGTATCAGTAAACGTAACCCTCACTCCGTGCATCACATCCTTTACCTGTTCATACTTCCATGTAATACGTGGATCATTATCATTTATCTCTAATCCATCTGCTACACCGTCGCGGATTGATTTGCAGCTTGAGTACAGATGACCAAACATTTACTCGGTGATGTTATGTGTGGGGATAAGGGAACGAGTTGCGGACGTGAGCTAGCAAGGGGGCTGTAATGCGCGAAATAGAGCAACAAGTAGAACTAGTGCAGATAACAGCGAACGCTGAACATATGCTCGAACGTATCGCTCGTGTGTGCTATAGCTCGGAATCTCGCATGCAGTGTGATGATTGCAATGACGGCTCATGCAAAAAATGCGCAGCCCGCCGTACTAAATTCCTTAGTGGCCTAAAGAATAAGCATCATGATTCAATTTTCGAACATGCGGTAGCGACGTTTAAATTAACAACCGATCGCGGCATTACCCACGAATTTGTCCGCCACCGCTTAGCTAGTTATACCCAGTCATCAACTCGGTATATCAAGTATGACGACGGTATACCGGTTGTAGTTCCCTTTTTCCGCACCGAAGCCGAAGAAAAGATATGGCGTGGAGCGATGTACGCGACCGAGAATGCTTATACAAAGATGTTGGCTGGCGGTACGCCGCCGCAAATTGCCCGCGATGTGTTGCCTACTTGCACCGCAGCAACTCTCTTTGTTACCGCTAATTTCCGTGAGTGGCGGCACATCCTTCAGTTGCGGTTGGCGGCAGGTGCACACCCCAAGATTCGTACCTTGGCTCTATCAATATGGCGTCAACTCGTGCTACACTGCCCTGTGTATTTTGATGATCTGAACAGTAAATTTCCGCTTAAATGTGTCGAATGTGGACGTACTATCTGGGCTCCTATTAAGGATGCAGACTTGGAGATGACTTGTTCTCAGTGCTTGCGTGAGGAGATGAGAGAGATGAATGGATTTAATCCAGTTAGGTATATGGATTAAATAGAGGATACACGTTTGCCCGAGGAATTTGAGGGAGAGTAAAGGAATGAAAAAGATGCTCACGTTTTTCTTGATATGTTGTCTTATCCCGTCATGCACGGGCTGCAACAAAAGGAAGGGCAGAACACGGAGACACGAACCGCAACCTGTCATGCTCCGCGATAACCCCGCGCCACGGCCAGCGGAGATAAAGCAGGTACCTCAACCTACCCCTGCTCCGCAACGTGCACCACAGCCCACGCAAACGCCTCCTGTGGGCAATCCTATAGAATATACCCATAGCGAGCCCGGCGTGGACTATCTGACTGAACGTGATTTGGAGAGGAAATGAACGCGCATTTTATTTTGCCAACCAAGGTAGTGTCAGAACTCAACAAAGCTGGCCATGAACACTGGGCAAGGACGGCCAACCGGAGAAAGCAGCATCGGTTTATGGGCAAGGTCATGACAGCTGGCCAGATAAAACCTAAGTGGGATGGTCAGCCAATCACTGTGACGTTTACGAGGCTGATAGGAAAGGGAGGGAGAAAGTTTGATTCTGGCGACAATCTGAACTCAAGCTGCAAATCAATCCGCGACGGTGTAGCAGATGGATTAGAGATAAATGATAATGATCCACGTATTACATGGAAGTATGAACAGGTAAAGGATGTGATGCACGGAGTGAGGGTTACGTTTACTGATACAAAGGAAGTAAAGGTGTTCTCAATACCTGAAAGGTTTGAGAATCTGAGCAAAGCGAAGGAGGAAGACAATGGCTAGAGGAAATGGAAATGCGGTGATTGTAATTCCGTGCTGTGCTAATAAGGATTTTATGCCAGTCAAGGCTCATGATTCGGATGCGTGTTACGATTTGAAAGCACGATGCTATATTGACGCAAGCGAACCTGACCTGCCTACTGGTAACCTTCGCCTTCTTCCGGGCCACAGATGCCTCGCAAAAACCGGCGTCCGGCTTCAGCTTCCCAAAGGCTACCATGCGTACATTCTGTCACGCTCAGGTCTGGCATGGAAAGATGGTATACAGGTTCTCAATGCGCCGGGAGTTATCGATGAAGGTTACCGTGCGGAAATCGGAGTGATACTTTACAACACAGGGACGGGAGGGGTCGATCTGAAGTACGGCCAGAGAATTGCACAGCTGGCCATTATAAAAACGCGTCCAACATATCTCACTATGATTTCAGAGGAGGAGTTTAAGGCTGATACAGAGAGAGGGGAAGGTGGGTTTGGAAGTACGGGGGAATAAAAACAGGCCCAGCCACAAGCTGGGCCTTCCTTCTAGGAGAACACATGGTTACTTTTTATTGTGGCCGTTCAATCCCTTAATATATATCGTCAGCTCGGTCAAAATATTTGTATTCTCGGTCAACACTTTCCGCATCTCCCTCTGTTCGTCCATATACCGTTGCTCTCGTTTCCACCCGCCCCAGAGGACGATAATAACGAGGGCAAACAAACTAAGATATGCCAGGCCGATTAGTCCATAATTACTAAACTCCTGCACAATCGGCATGCCTTCTTTAACCACTTCCATCCCCATTCCTATCCCAGCAACGGATGATTCGGCAACGCATTCCGCAAGGCTTCCTTCACCAGCGGATTCGAGACATCGCAATTACTCACCACCGTCTCCAACGCGTACCTCTTCAGTTCAGCATCTTTCAGGGCCGCATCCCTATCAGCCTTAGCCTGCTTCAGCTCATCATCATACACACTCAGTGTGGCCCTAATGCATGGCTTAAAATATTCAGCATCACCTTTGGCCGCAGCATCAAGCAACGTGCCGCACGCATTGTTCCCAGACATGATACTCCGGACAATAGCTTCCACCCTCTCTTCCAGCACACTCATCCCCGTCACAGGGCAAATGCCATCTTTACATTCCATAATAGACCCCTTCGCCTCATTAGAAACTCTTACTAAACCACACTCCCAACGTCGGCCTCGTCGTCAATCGTTTCTTTAAAGCTGGCAAGGATGTTGGCGCTTTCTTCATCCCCAGCTCTTTGTCTATCGCCCCAACCTTTATTGTAGTCCCTGTCGTCTTATCGTCAACCCCTATTCCGCTCGGAGTTACCTTTAGTTCCCCTGTCTTCCACCTCAGTTTGTTGGCAAAGAGAAATTTTCCGGCGAAACGACGAGCGACTTTAACGGGAGCAAGGCACTTTTTTTTAGACTGGATTCCTTAAGTTCCGCCAGCTTGGCTTCGCATAGTGAATCGATTATACTTGGTCCGTATTCTTTCAGTGCATCAACCCCTTGTGACTTTAGGAATTGGATTATATACGTTCTGCATTCAGTCATAATCTGGGCACCTTGTTCAGCGGTCAACTTCCCATTAGCACTGGCTGCCTTCCAGTCGTCAGTATACTTCTGTTTTCCTGCTGCCACAGCAGTCTCAACAGCCAGTAACAGCTTTTCCAACTTCTTATCAGCCAACCAGCTATACAGATGTGGCCTAACTATTGCCCAGACTATACCAACAACTGCCAGTACTATTGCACCAGCCAGCCCTTCACCCGCAAGAATCTCATAAATAGTCATATTACTTTACCTCCAATATAGTACATGCTGAACCTTTACCATTACTATTACAGGCTGTCGCCTTAATAATATATTCCTTAGCACTTCGTGGCCTATAGGTATAGGTCTCTGTTACCATGCCACTACTTGAATGGCATACACCTGTCAGTTTACTATTGCCAATGCAGGTAGCCAAACACTTTACCTTATCACCTGTTGCCGTGACAGTTATAGCCACTTCCTGACACACAGTAGCAGGATTTGGAGTAACATCAATAAAGATGACAGGGGTTTTTGCTTCCTCAATATCCGAGTCCACAAATTCAATATCAGATAGGTCAGCTACCGCAATACCTTCGTCGTTGATTGTCGAAGTAATGATAAGGTTATTACAGTATGACCATATTTGATTATCTTGTTGTGCGAGGATTGTATCAGGGCCATGATAAATAATATCATGAGGCAAAGTGATGCATGGACTGGTGATAAGCGGCTGCGTTGAACGCGCTACCCCTTCAGCTGAACAGAAGATTGCACCCGGGCAGAAGGTGATTTTACTAACACCAAGGGCTGCCCTGCTTGTCCGTGCTGTCATATCAAATACGCCACCAGAGTCGACAGTAATATCCATGCCAGTACAGACAAGTTCGTAGCATTCAGTAATATTCCCTTCCTCGTCCTCTATCTCTGTCATAATAAGTGCTTCACCCACTGGGTCGTCGGAGAATATGGTATCGTTATTAACCAGTAGTGCACCGCCTTCACAGATAAATATACGGGCGTTTAGGCCAGAGTTGTCAGAGTATGGAGCATATGTACCGGCGACGCTAATATCGAGGACGGATTTAGCGGTGCAGTTACACCAATTTGGTAGACAACAAGCATTGCAGCAAGCCATACAGCAGTCCGAGTATGCTCCATCATAATCCAACACACATCCATCTTCGCAGATGCAAATGCAGTTGTTGATGCCGCAGGCGTAGAGGGAGTTGCCGCAGCAGGAAGCGCAGTTATTGCAGAATACATTACATCCGGCGAAGATTGCGCAGGAGCAGTAGAGATACATCCCACCGCCAGAGTTAGCAGCGCAGTTGCAATTAAAACAAGAACCACAAATGGTTGCGCAGGAGCGGGAGCAGAGATACATCCCACCGCCAGAGGTAGCAGCGCAGTTGCAATTAAAACAAGAACCACAAATGGTTGCGCAGGAGCAGATGCAGAGATACATCCCACCGCCACAGCAAGCGCAGTTGGAATCAAAACAAGAACCACAAATGGTTGCGCAGGAGCAGAGGCAGAGATACATCCCACCGCCACAGCAAGCGCAGTTGCAATTAAAACAAGAACCACAAATGGTTGCGCAGGAGCGGGAGTAGAGATATATCCCACCGCCACAGCAAGCGCAGTTGGAATCAAAACAAGAATCACAAATGGTTGCGCAGGAGCAGGAGCAGAGATACATCCCACCTCCACAGCAAGCGCAGTTGGAATCAAAACAAGAATCACAAATGGTTGCGCAGGAGCGGGAGCAGAGATACATCCCACCGCCAGAGTCAGTAGCGCAGTTGGAAATCAAACACGAACAACATGAATCAAAACAACCGCAGGTTATTGCAAATGCCCCGCCACACGTTCCGCAGCTTCCACAATTTCCTGAATTACAAATATAACTATTATCTAAACAAAGCCATGGACATGTGCCTATTTGAATACAGCCACCATTGCATGTGCCTATAGTATTTTCGCATATATAGCCGCAGCAGAGTATATACCATTCGCCAGTGGGGGGTTCGCCTTCGTCTCCGCCTTCGCCTCCGTCTTCGTCTCCGTCTTCGTCCGGCGGCTCTTCCGGCTCTTCCGGCGGCTCTTCCGGCTCTTCCGGCGGCTCTTCCGGCTCTTCCGGCGGCTCTTCCGGCTCTTCCGGCGGCTCTTCCGGCTTCGTATCGCTTTCAAGTTCCTCTACACAGCTATCGTCATTTCTTCCCTCCGCCTCACTCTTCCCAATCACTAACCCTCTATACACACCGCTTGATTCAGTGCATTCATCTCCTTCTTCTAGTTCCGCTTCCTCCGGCTCCTCTCCCTCGAAGTCCTCAATCTCTTCGTCTTCTTCCTCCTCCCCGATAGATGGCATAATAATAAGCAGCCGGACACCGCCCTCCTCCGACTCTTCAATTTCAGGCAGATCTTCAGGGGGAGTCTCTCCTTCTGGAGGCCGGATAACGTCTGACGTTCCACTATGCCAGTCAATAAATAGGCCATCTTCATACCACCTCAGATCCTCAATGGTTATGGCGGCGAAGACTTGAACGGTCTGGATTTCTGGAGGAGCAGGAGTATTGGGAAGTTCAGGCCATTCCCTGTCTTCTGGATCGACAATAGCTTCAAAATAAAGCCATTGCTTCTTCACCGACCGTGGTAGGAATCGCCACGCAAGGAACCGTCCGCGCTTGGGTGCATGGACGGTCCGTGTGGCACACCGTTTCCATGGGCCATCAGGTGAGTTGGCATGATAGATACTGAAGTGTATATGCCAACTAACAGACTCGGAAATGAAAATACAGACTTGAATGGGGCCCTGCCTACCGGGGTTTTTAAAACTGGTAAGGGGGACAGGGATACCAGTTATTATAAACGGTATCTCATTATTAGGGCTATTACGTGAAATCCATTGCCTGTCAATTGAGATAAGGTTGGAGTCAAGGATCATCTTAACTCCTATATCTTGGATACCTTGCCATTAGTAAGGGTGTATTTGGTTGTACCTGATGTTGCAAAGAGATAGGTA
>Ga0192254_1002_pt2 | contig 9964 bp, 18 predicted proteins | sample Koala_Koa26_K3_FD_131242 | JGI IMG/M metagenome (GOLD analysis project Ga0192254, IMG submission 131242) | Enriched cells from koala feces incubated with labeled cellulose particles, San Francisco Zoo, California, United States - Koala_Koa2-6_K3 ... | reverse complement strand
TAATTCATATGATACAAATGGGATAATTTTATGTAATTGAAATACCGAGTTTTGGATTTCAAACTACTCTTCGTCAGAGTTTTGTCCAGCCCAACCTCATTTCAAAAATCAAAAAAATTTTTATCCCGAAACCCACCCCGCCATTTTTTATTTTCTGTTATATCAGTCTACAGAAAAAGGATGTTCCGTACCTGAGCAAAATTCTACGAAAAAAATTTCTCGCGCAATGCCGTCCTAAGAAGCTACAAAGCTTAAGCAAACGCACAGAAGACAGAGCATCATCAGAACAAAAGCAACACAACAACAGAACATCAAACCAAAGACAATAGCAAATCAAATGAAATATAAATAATAAAATTTATTACAGACAAATAAATATTATTTCATTTGATTTGCTATTGTTTATTTAGGGATGAGTAGCTACAGACTGACGCTCGGCTCGCGGTTGACCGGCGCGAGCCGAGATGAAGGAACCTGGGCATAATGCACAATTCCGCGCCAGAAAATTTGTTGAATTTGCTACTTGACAGCTTCCTGTAATTGTGATATATTATAATTAACAAAAGGAAAGAAATACAAGGAGGAAAACAACATGATGACAAAGACATTCGACTACAAGGGGCAGATGATAAACTACTACAACAAGGTTAGGAAGAACAGTAAAGTAAAGATGTGTTGGTGTGGTTGGTTCAGCGACACAATGGCTTGGACAGTGTAATGGACATACAACTAAAGCACAACACAACAAGAGAACAAAGACACAATAAAACACTTGACAACAATACAATAACATGATATAATATAATAAAGATAAAGAAAGGAAGAGAATAGAATGAAAGAATATCAAGTCACATTGTTCTGTACAACAGGACAGTACAAACCAGTTAGTTGTATTGTAAAGATAGATGAGTGCGGGTTCCCGTCTAAAGACGCATTAAAGCAAGCCATCCGCAACAAAGGACTGACAAAAATTTGTCAGCAAAGGTATTGGACAAGTGCAGACTTAAAACGATACAATTACACAAGGCTTGCAATGAGAGAGTATGACAAAGAAAAGATTGAGAGAGAAAAAGCAGAGAGGTATGAGCAGATAAAGAAAGAACGCGGTTGGGCTTAAAAAAATAATTAAAAAAATTTCAAAAAAGTATTGACAGAAACCGCAAGCTGTAGTATAATAAAACCATCAAGAGAGGACAGAAAGTCCACAAGAAAGAAAGAGAGGATAAGACAATGATGAAAGATGTAGAGAGAATGATTGATGATGTGATTAGAAAGTTTGGCTTTGAAGCAAGACAGACAATAAACTTCTGTAGAATGTGTGAGAGAGAGAACATCAACAGAGTAGAAAAGAGATACAATGAGTTAATGAGTTGCTATTAAGCAACTCATTTTACTTTATTAAAAAATTATAGTATAATAATAATGTAAAGAAACAAAAGAATAATGAAAGGAGATTGAACTGAAATGTCAGGAGTTAGTCTCAGCGAACTTGCAGCTTTATTATTAGTGCTTTCTAACATGACAGTAAAGGAGCTGTTACACAATGCTGTGTTAGGTCTATCACAAGACGCGACAACACAAGCACAAGACAGAGCAAACATCTGTTCGCAAGCAATCAACACATTTCTAAACTAATCAGTTTAGCAACCATTCACATGAACGACTGTGTTTGGTTCGGTTCAGTCATCTAGTAGCATTAACCAGCTTTTTCTCGCGGACAGCTGGTTATTAGTAACTTTGGACGGATTCCCGCGAATTATTTTAAAAAAACGCTTGACAAACACTAACAACCATGCTATAATTATTACATCAAATGAAAGAGAGGTAAATAAAATGAAAGACAAATTGATGATTGGTTTAGTAGGTATGGTGTGTGGAATACTTCTTGTTTATGATTGCATGGGCATTAGCAATCTGGTAGCAAAAGACCCAAACACACGGAGCGTTAAAGCAACGGCAACCGCGAAGTATTAGTATCACAGTAGAAAAGGAGTGAGCACATGATCATGATGTTTTTGAATGAGGAAGCCGCAAACAAAGTTATTCACTACTTAAAATTAAATCAGTATCTATTTACTGTTGATGTGCAAAATGGCACATGGCTAATCAGAATAAAGGAATAAGTTAAGACCTGCGGAAACGCAGGTCTTTTTGACGGCGCGGCGTTGGCTGTTTCGCGCCGAGTTGTGCAGTTTGTATAATATTGGGCAAATTCCGCGCCAAAATTTGTGCATTTTTACCTATTGACTTTTTCCTGAATTGTGGTATACTATAATCAGAAAGAGGAAAGAGAGGCGGAGACCTCAACAGTACGGGTGGCAGGCTACTAGAATTAGTGGTCGGTTGCTTAGGAAGAGGCTCCCACTCTTTCCAGAAAAAAATAAAAAAAATGCTTGACAGCTACAACAAAAGGTGTTATAATTACATTATCAAATGAAAGAGAGGAAAACAAAATGTATAGAATTGATAGAATGAGAAGAGATTATGAAAGATTTACAGCTGCTGAGGGCTACGCAATCGGTTTTCATGTAGGAAATGATGTTTATCTTGCAATGCTTGACAAAATTCCGAGACGGTTTACAAAACTTCAAAAAGAATGTTCTAAGAATGGCGGTACAATGGGGCTTTACATCAATGTAAAGAGCAAAAATGAACTGCGGAAGTTGGTCAAGGGAGCGTAAAAGCTCCCTTTTTTGTCGAGCCGCGCATGACCCTTGCGCGGCGAGTTTCCATTATAACATAGAGTAGCACCTTTTGTCAATGGGCAAACTGCACAAACTTTCAGGCGAAAAATTCCCGAATTTTGTGCAACTTTTTGCTTGACTTCTGCTCTTGGGTGTGATATATTATACTTACAGAAAGGAAAGAGAGGTAAACACAATGACAAAGGCTTTAGTATTCGACATGGACGGAACGCTTGCTAACTTCTATGGGGTTGACGGTTGGTTAAATGATTTACAGAATGAAAAAACTCGTCCTTATGAGGTTGCACAACCTCTTTATAACATGGACACTCTTTGTGCGGTTCTCGGTTTGTTGCGGTGTTGTGGTTGGTCTATTGTAATCACAAGTTGGCTTGCAAAAAACGCAAGTAAAGACTACGACAACAAAGTGAGACAAGCTAAAAAAGAATGGCTTGCAAAATATCATTTTCCGTATGATGAAATTCATTTAGTAAAGTACGGAACAACTAAAGCAAACTGCACACGCAAAAAATTTGATTATCAGATTTTAGTTGATGACAATGAAAGCGTTCGCAATGGTTGGCATTTAGGCGATACAATCAACGCAAACAATAACATTCTTGAAAAATTGGTTGACTTGCTTGTGGCGGAATACAAATAAACCGCCACGAGCAGCTGCAAAAATTTTAAAAATTTTTTTCAAAAAGTGCTTGACAAGTCGCTTGTGGTTTGGTATAATGTTACTAGAAAGCGAGGGAAACCGCATGAAAGATGAATTTAAAAGGGAAACAATGGTCGGTTTTACTGTATGGAATTTAAACGCAAAATGCGTTATAGTTAAAAAAACAGAAAAAAGACCGCTCAAATGGTCAAGCGTTCCGCAAGAAGAAAATTAAAAAATAATTTGAAAAAAAGTCTTGACAACTTAGATTAAAAGTGCTATAATTTACTTATCAAATGAAAGAGAGGAAACACAAAATGGCAAGAAAGAAAGAATATTTTTTAGTAGTAGACACGGAAACGGCAAACAGTATTGAACAGCCTTTACCTTACGACATTGGCTATGCAATCTGTGATAGATACGGTCACATTGTATTAAAAAGAAGTTTTGTTGTTGCGGAAACATTTCTTGACTATCCCGACATGATGAAAAGTGCTTACTTTGCGGAAAAAATTCCTCATTATTGGGAAGATATTAAAAATGGTTCAAGAGTGATGAAAAGCGTTTTCAACATTCGCAAACAGATGAAAGCCGACATGAAACAATACAGAGTAAAAAAAGTTGGTGCTTACAACATGGCTTTTGACAAGAGAGCGTTAAACAATTTGATTAGATACTTTTCAAAAAGTTTAATTCGTTGGTGGTTTCCGTTCGGTACAGAATTTTTCTGTATTTGGCACATGGCTTGTCAAGTGGTGTTAAACTCAACAAGTTACATCAAGTTTGCTTTACAGAATGGGCTTGTGAGTGAAGCAAACAATATTCAGACAAGTGCAGAAGCGTGTTATAAATTTCTGACAAATTCGCCTGATTTCGTGGAAAGTCACACAGGACTTGAAGATGTAGAAATTGAAGTTGCAATAATGGCAAAATGTTATGCAACTCATAAAAAAATGAATAAAAGTATAAATTATTCATGTTGGCGTATTCCACAGAGAAAAAGAAAAGAGTTAGACTTGAGAGCGGTTTTCAAATAAACCGCTGTCAAGAAAAATTTTTAAATTGAGTATTGACAAAGACATTTTCCCATGCTATAATAAGAGCATGAAAGGAGTTGATAAACATGACAAAAGAACAAGAGATTAAAAAACACATGGAACTTTTAAAAATCAGTCGTGAAGAGGCTGAACAACTTTACAATGATGACCACTCGGACGAGGTTTTGCCAGAAGTTGCGGAAATGGAAACAAAAGCAAAGCAATTAAAAAGACGTTACGAGGGAGACACTAAAGCGCGGAAACCCGCTCAACGCACCTTAAAGCCAGATGAAGAAAAAATTCGGCTCGTGCAAATCCTCAATGCTTGCTTGCAAGCCTGCGGAGAGGTGGAGAAAGTCAACATTGCTAATCAGCAAAAAGAAATCACCTTTTTAGTCGGTGAAAATGAATACTCTGTGACACTCACACGGCACAGAAAAAAGAAAGAGGGCTAACCCTCTTTTTTCTTGCCCTTCTAAGCGGCGGCCGCGCACGTTCCTTGCGCGGCCGAAATTCCATTATACCACATGGCTGGCACTTTTGTCAACTGGCAATCCGCACAAACTTTGGCGCTAAATCCTCCCGAAATTTGGTACTTTTTACCTATTGCATTTTTAAAAAATTTTTGCTATAATGTATTTACAAGGTAAGGAAAGAGCAAGTAAGCAAACAAAAAGAAATTTAAAAAATTTCAAAAAAGTGCTTGACAAACAAAAAGCCTTGTGGTATAATAAATACATAAGATAAAGAAAGGAAGTAAAGTCAATGAGAAGTCCGCCGAAATAAAAAAGAAAAAAAATAAAAAAAAATGCTTGACAAACAAAACTGAATATGGTATAATAAATACATAAAGAAAAACAAAATAAATTAAAGAAAGAGGTAATGAATTATGGCAAACACTAAGATGACTAAGAGAAACTGGTATGAGGTTCTGACTGCAATCGTTGAGGCTTCCAACTATGAGGACATTGAGGGCGCAAAGGCTTTCATCGCTCACGAGGTTGAAATCCTTGACCGCAAGTCGTCCGCGTCCAAGTCTCGCGAGACTTGGGCGCAGAGAGAGAATAAGCGGATTATCGCCAAGATTGAAACGGCTCTCCGCACTGTCGGTCGCCCTGTGACTATCACTGAACTTCAGCATGAGGTTGAGGAAATGGCACAGTATTCCAATCAGAAGATTTCGGCTCTTCTCCGTCAGATGCCCAACGCGGTAAAGACTACGGAAAAGAAGACGTCCTACTTCTCCATTGCAGAGTGAGGGCGAGGGGTTAGCCCCTCTCCCAAAGTAACACACTAACCAAGGGTAAGGGGTTCGCCCCCTTGCCCGCCCTAAGTGCCATTAGTTTAAAGGTAGAACAACGGTCTCTTAAACCGTGAGATGTGGGTTCAAGTCCCATGTGGCGCACTTAATTCCTTCATTTTGTTTCCTCCTTTTGGGGCGGCTCTCGTCAATGCGGTTGCTTACGGTCTTTACACTGTTGTTATTGTGTACACAGTTTGCGAACTTCCGCTTGCTTTAAAAGTTATTGTTGTTGCGGGTTGTAATCTTGTTGGTGTATTTGTTGTAAAGTACGGAGAGGAAAAAGCAACAAAAGCAAAATTGTGGAAAGTGGAAGCAACTGTTAGAAGCGACAAAGAACACGTTGTTGCTCAAGAGTTAGCAACTTTAAAAATTCCTTACAACTACACAAGAGAGTGTTTAGGCAAGTATACAATTTTTAACATTTACTGTGCTACGCAAGACGAAAGCGCACTTGTTAAAAAATTAGTTGATAGACACCATGCAAAATATTTTGTAAGTGAAAGCAAAAATCTTTAAAAAAATACTTGACAAACAATAGAAAAAATAGTATAATAATTATAGAAAAAAAAAGAGAGGTAATAAACATGACAAGATTATTTTACAGAGTAGGTAATGAGGAAATCACTTCTTATTCACAGGCGGTTGCCCGTTCAAAGTCGCTTGGAGTTCCGTTGGTGGCTTGCTATGAACCGATTGTTGAAAAGACTAAGGTTGACCCCGAAGCGAGAGCGAGACGGGTCGCCGCAATCAGAGCAAAGGCACAGGCGAGGGCTTAAAGCCCTTGCCTAAGACAAGAAAGAGAGGTTAAAAAAAATGCTTAGACCTGTTTATTTAGTCGTGTTAGAGGGCTATTGTAACCGCTATTTTGAAACCATGCACGAAGTCAATACTTTTCTTGACGAAGTGGCAAAGGAAAGAAAAGAAAATGATGTGGAGTGTGTAGATGAATGGCTATGGGATATGAAAAATGACCATTTCTCAGGATTGTACACCCATTACCCAGAAATTATAGTAAGACTGTAACAGAGTAGGGCGAAAGCCCTGCTTTCTTTGTCGCGCCGCGGATGACCCTCCCGCGGCGAAATCACCATTATACCACGTCCAGCACATTTTGTCAAGTGACAAATCCACCAAAAATCCAGACCTCCGCATCCCGAATTTTGTGCAAAATTACCTGTTGACAATTAGAAAAAACTTTGCTATAATAAATACATAAGAAATGAGGAACACACAGACCTCAAGAAAAAAATTCAAAAAAAAATGCTTGACAAATAACAAACCTTATGTTATAATAAATACATAAGATAAAGAAAGAACAAAAGCAAGTCAAGAAAAAAAATAAAAAAATTCTTGACAAGCAAAACAAAAAGTGTTATAATGATTATACAAGGTAAGGAAAGAAAACAAGCAAGAAAGAGAGGTTAAAAAAAAATAAAAAAAATGCTTGACAAACTTTCAAACCTATGATATAATAAATACATAAGAAAACAAAAAATAAATTTAAAGAAAGAGGTGCTTAATTATGGCAGAAGTAAGAATGACGAAAAAGGATTGGTTTGAGGTTATCAGAGGTATTGTTGCGGAGAGTGGCAACGAGCGTACAGAGGAAATCAACGCTTTCATCGACCATGAGGTAGAGTTGCTCAATCTCAAGTCCAGTAAGACCACTGAGACAAAAACTCAGAAAGAGAACATGGCGATTAAGGAAACCATTCGTGAGGTACTCCGTGACATGGGTCATGCGGTAACTATCACTGAAATGCAGGCAGACAAGCGTCTTGCAGGTTTCTCAAATCAGAAGTTGAGCGCACTTGTCCGTCAGATGAGTGATGTTGTAAAGACTACTGAAAAGAAAACGTCCTACTTTGCACTTGCAGAGTAGGCAGGTAGGCGGAGTTTGATAACATCGAACAGGTGTTCGGTTAGGGGTTCAATTCCCCTTTCCGCCACTCAAACAGATAAATTCATTGTTTTTCCTCCTTTCAGACGGGTTGCGGAAACGCAACCCGCCACTTACAAAAACTTGACAAAATAAAAATTTTCTATTGACAATTAAAATTTTTTATGTTATAATTTATTTAGAAAGAGAGGTTGACAACATGAATTATAATTTGAATGGAAAAACAATCAGAATACCCGACAAAGAAATTGAACAGTCAATGAAATGCCTTGAAATCTCAAAAGATGAAGCCATTCAGATGTGGCTTGAAGATGAGGGATACCTTGAAAATGAGGAACAGGAAGCCCTTGAAAAAAAGGCAAAGGAAAACCGCATAACTGCAACAATCCATCAGGCTAAGACCACAGAGGTCAAGAAGAAAACCCAAAAGGAAAGAGTGCAGAAAGAAGATCCCACAAAAGAAAAAATAGTTGCGGAATGTGCGGAAACTATCAGAAAATTGTGCGGAAATGCGGAAATTACTAATAAAACTAAGCTCATTGCCTTTGAATTGGACGGCGAAAAGTACGAATTGAACTTAATTCGTAAGAGAAAACCCAAGGAAAAAGGCTAATTGACAGAAAAATCACTTGAAAAATGCGGAAATGGTGCTAAAAAGCGCCATTTTTCGCGTTATTTGGAGCATTTTAGCCAGTTTTTGCTGATTTTTGGGCAAAAATTGGCTATTTTTTTGCATTTTTGAGTGATTTTTAATGAATTTTCAGACTTTTTTGGGCGGCGCGACACTGAGCGTTCCGCGCCGATTTGCAGGAATGTCAAGTAATTAGGAAAAAAATTTTGCACAAAAATGCGGACTGGACTTTGTGCAATTTTCCCAAAAAGCGAACGTATGTTTGGCGGTCCGCGCGCGACCGCGTGCGGCCGAACTGGTGTTCTCCCACCCATATGGCAGTTTTCGCCAGTTGTTTGACCTCATCCAATGCCCCATATGGACTCCCGAAATGAATGTTTTGCCCCGTCCCGCATCCCTTCATATGGGCTTCTGCACTATTTGTTTGAACCATCCGCGCCACTTGACTTTTATAAAAATTTATGATATAATATTAAAAAAAGACTTTTTATTTCCGCGCCAAAATTTGCCAACTTAATTTTAAGTAATTTGCTTCCCACGGAAACTTATCCGTAAAAGTCAAAATTTAACACCAGAAGCCAAATTAGCTTAGCTTTGGGATAGCAAATTCCCTCTCAGAGACACTTTCAAATTTTTATAGCTGTTTGCTTTGCAAACAGCCAATGAACGAGGCCGCCGCACTAACTTTACTTTCTCAAAAATTTTTGATATAATATATATAAACAAAAGGAAAGCGTGTTGCACAAAATAAAGATAAGAGGTAATTACCAAATGGCAGATAAAAGCATGAATGTTAAGGAAATGATTGAAGCGGGAATCAATCCTGAGGACCTGATGAAGCAGCTTCAGTATGAGATTAAGATGGCTCAGGACGAGATTGCTGAGGAAAAGAAGGTAGCTAAGGCTGCGTCAGACGACGAGATTGCCGAGGCTCGTAGTGCAGTCATTGAGAGCTGCATTGATTATTTGACACTCATTGGAGTGCTGGAAGAAGAGGTTTCAGATTCTGACATCGAAGAGCTTGAGGAAGTTCTGAAGGAAATGGAAAAGGTGAAGCCACTCTTCGCGGCGCTGAAGGATTTGGAAAAGAATGTTGATAATGATGTAATCATCAAGGCGTTTTTGAAAAGTTTATAATTAAGTAAAAGGAGCTGAAAAGCTCCTTTTTTTATGCCCAAACAGATGTAGTATAATGAAATTATGGATTGGTCCCGATCGCACCGCAACTCCACATTTTCTCACAATTTCTCACAACTCCACATTTTCTCACAACTCCACATTTTCTCACATTTTCTCACAACTCCACAATTTCTCACAACTCCGCAACTCCGCATTTCTCACAACTCTACAATTTTAACAATTTTAATTCTCTTTCATTGCTTCATACTTCTTTTTAAAATACTCTTTTATCTTCAACCTTTATAAATTCTTCTCTCGCAGTTTGCATTTTATTACAAACCGCCTTCAACCCCATGCTTAATTCATCTGCGGAAACCGCACTTGCATTAACATAATTCTTTAATATTTCAAACTGGTCTATTGCACTAGTTAAACTATCAGTAGCAGAATAAGCTGTATTTAAACCAATAGAAGAAGAATCATAAGCAATTAACACTCATACCTCTAAGAGCCGACTTTCATTCTTTCCCGTCATTTTTAATTTCTCCTAAACCCTTCAAATTTTTAATAAAATAACTATTTGTAGGGAGGGCTCCGCCCTCCCTGAAGGCTAAATTCGCAGAATAAAT
>Ga0192254_1064_pt1 | contig 12459 bp, 16 predicted proteins | sample Koala_Koa26_K3_FD_131242 | JGI IMG/M metagenome (GOLD analysis project Ga0192254, IMG submission 131242) | Enriched cells from koala feces incubated with labeled cellulose particles, San Francisco Zoo, California, United States - Koala_Koa2-6_K3 ... | reverse complement strand
GGGGTGTTGGCTATCAGACGGTTTTAGAATATATTTATAAGGAATATATTCCTGACATTGAAGGCAAAGGTAGTCAGCTTATTTTGCCGGATTTACCTAAACCATATACAAAATCAAAAAGTGGAAAAATAAAGCAAGAAACAATCTATAAAACGATTCTAAGGATTTGCAATGACGGAGAATATGTAAATGCTAATCTTCTCAAAATCACGGAGGAACAATTTGAAGCTTACATGAATTACTTACAGAAAGCAAAATGCTTAGAAAAGGCAGATCTATCTGCCGATTTGCACAGTAATCTTGGTTGGATAATTATGTTTACGTGAGTAGATGTACTTTCAAAAAAGAAGTTTTCGCTTCCGAATATAACGATAAACAATACTATGAAAAACGGATTGGTAAATCTATAGGATGTACCGAAAAGGAGGAATTTCAATGACAGACGAAATTAGCAGAGATGCATTGCTCATTTATTTGGACGACATTTGAACAATGGAGACGATTGTGTATGAATTGGAAAATGCGTTGGCACAGGCATAGGATGGCGTGATTCAAGAAAACTATGAGCAGAAAAACATTGGCAGAGTGAATCAAGTGAAACAAGAAGAAGCAAAACTGAAAGAGCTTGAAAAGCCAAATATGCCTTCTATCAACAAGGTTTCTCCTTATGTTTCACTTTTTTATATGTTTGCTGGCTATGCTTTACTCGGTTCTTTACTTGCTTTAATATATATTTTATATTCGTATTTGTCTGATCCAGATTATCAGGCACCTAATCGTGTATGGTTGTTTATTGTACCAATAGGCATTGTGGGTTTGATTTTTCTAATTCTTGCTATCAATGATACACGTAAATATTTATCAATCAAGAAAGAGTATGGGAAAAGGACAAAAGAATATGATATTGCTTTATCTGAATATCGGGCTGAATCAAAGAAATATGCGATAGCTGTACAGCATGAAATGCGGTCTTATAATGAAGGCATGCAGCAAATACTCACAAAAGCCAAAGCTAGACGGGGCGACTTAACCGCCGACATTCAATCCACAAAAGCACAACTCCAAAAAGCCTATTCGTTAAACATCATTCCACTCCAATTCCGCAACATCCAAGGCATCTATTACTTATACGACTATATTTCTACATCGAATCAAGGTCTTTCTGAAGCATTGATGCAGTGCAATCTGGACGCAATCAAGCAGAAGCTCGACAATGTGATTCGGCTGCAGGGCGCAGCGATCGTTCAGCAAGCACAAGCCAACGCACAGCTTTATCAGCAGAATCAACAAATTTTAGCAACTGCACAAGCCACGATGAACAACACTGCAATCGCCGCAAAATACGCACAGATTTCGGCAATTAACAGTGAAGTTTCATTGCAGCTACAATCCAAACAGTTAGCTTATCAAAAAGCAGATTTCTGGTTAAAATAATGTTGATAAAAAAATAGGATGAACAGTAAAATCCCTTTCATTGGAGATTCTTCTCAGATGAAAGGGATTTTTTTCATCGATTCTTAACGAAGTACGCTTCGCATGAAATAAAGTAGAAAAAATTGGTGATTACCAAGCTGTTGTGCTATTCTTAAGCAGTACGCTTAATAGAACGGAAAATCGATATCGAGGTAATTGCATCCGACCAGATTGCTTTTGTCACGGTCAAATTCATCGTTTGGCTATGATGCCGAGAATACAGATGGACTTCGTGCAACAACGGTACCGGTAGTTCTGCACATTCGTCCATCCGGTTTTGTGGGTGATGGCAATCCGGAGATTCCACCCACACCGGATCTATATGCACAGCTTTTGGCACAGATTGGCGAAATTCACAGTGGTGCATCTGCTTATGAATTAGCTGTGGAAAGTGGATATTCTGGGACTTTGGAAGAGTGGCTCTTGTCGTTGAAGGGCAATACTGGTTCTGATAGAGTTTGATAAGGATGATTATAATGTTTTGCTGGTTGCCAATAAATATCAGATCGGATTTGATCAGCCGAAGCTCTGTGCCATGTATGTGTTGAAAAAACTGAAGGGTGTCTTGGCTGTGCAGACGTTATCCCACCTGAATCGCATTTGTCCGCCGTTTGAGAAAAAAACTTTGTGCTGGACTTCGTGAATACCTATGAGGAAATTACGAAGGCATTCTCGATTTACTACACGATGACGCTATTATCCAACTCGATAACGTCGGCAGATAATCTTTATATGCGATTGGCTAGAATCCATACTAAATTCAAGGCAGCATCACATTGATATGATACCGCCTAAAAAATATCATTTTTTTAAGTTCCGAAAATAAGTACACAAAAATTCAAAGAAATTCGCCACTTCTTCCTGCTTTTGTACACGATTGTGCAGCTTTAAAACAATATCACGCTGACAAATCGGTTCGGCAATCGGTAATAGCCGCACTAAACTCATATCTTCTTGTCCCCAGGTATAATGCGGCCAGAATCCCACACCCAGACTGCCTGCAATCAGATTCTTCACTGTGTCCGGACTATCACTCTCATAAATAATTTTCGGTACAAAACCAGCGTGAAGACAATAGCGATCACAAATGGTTCGAATGCTTTGCGAACCCATCAGACTAATAAAATCCTGTTGGGCAAAATCCTGCAAAAAAACGCTGTCGCAATTTGCGTATGCGGAGTACAGCGGAACTGCCATAAAAATACGTTCTGTAAAAATCTGATAATGATCCTTTGTATCCGCTGGCTTCTGAAAAAAAGATCTCGTAAAAATCGTAATATCTGCATCTTCACATTGCGGATTTTGAATCAAACGAAAATTCAACCCGTCATGTTCCTTTTGATAGGATATCAATGCCTTTGTGACAAGCGTCGATGCCGCCAGCACATGGAGACGAATTGTTTTGCTCCGAATATGTGCCAATTCTTGAAGCGTTTCAAGAATCTGGTGTAGTTCTTCTAAGATTGGTGTCAATGTTTTTTGTAAATATTCCCCATATTCTGTCAGAATAATATTTTTGCCGCTATGCACAAATAACGGTACGCCCAATTCTCGTTCTAATCTATGAATACTCTGACTCAAAGATGGCTGGGCGATGTGCAGTTGTTCCGCCGTATGGGTAACGTGCAAATTTTTTGATACGGCATAAAAATATTCCAATTGTAAAAGTTCCATCGTAAAAAAGCTTCTTTCCAAATTTTAAGAAATATTGCACGATCTTTTCAGCGTGGCTTTAGAAATATACATAAGATCAAACCTATGAATCTGATTGTATTTTGAAATGAAAAGAGAAAATGGGGGTATATCTAATAGGTTTCGAATTATGATAACCTATTTTATTATATATTGGACAAACGAATTTGTCAAGTGTATAATAAAGATGTAAGCAAAATCACAAACCATAAATGAAAAGGAGTGTATCAATATGAATCTGCAAAAAGAGACAGATGTCCTTTCTAAATTCAAGATGCTGAATCAGATCGCAAAACCGAATGGTATCTGTGTGTTCGGTTCGATTGCTGCGACACGACTGCCGTTTCATGAGTTGATGCAAGACTATAATATCGATCTTGCTATCTACAATCGGAGCATAGAGGGACTGACCATTGATACGGCAGAAAAGTACATAATCCCCTGCATTGAGTTATTAAAACCTCGTATTATTTTACTGTATTTTGGAGAAGAAGAATTACAATCCGGCAGCAAAGCTATTCCTGCGCTAATAGAATCCTACCGTTAGCTTTTGTATCAGCTGCACACAGCAATACCGGACAGCAAATTGACGATCATTTCTGTAAACGAAGAAATCACAGGCGGAAAAGCATTTAACCAGGCACTGCGGGAACTGGCGGCAGAATATGGCTGTGCTTATGCAGACGCACCCAGCGGCAATTTTGACAACATTTATGCATTGCACTTATTACATACACTGCGTACTTTTTTCTTTGACCGTTCTTTAACAATGTCAGAAGCATTGCAATATTTTTCTATATCATAAGAGGTAAAATATAAGTGAAATTCTGGAAACGATTATGCTGATTTTCTTTGGATGCAGTTGGCCGATTAATCTGATTAAAAATTATAAATGCCGGAGTGCTGAAGGAATGAGCATCGCATTCATTCTCTTACTGATACTGGGATATATTGCCGGAATCGGCGCAAAAATAATTGCGAGACATATCAATTATGTACTGCTTGTCTATATACTGAATCTGATTATGGTTTCTGCAAATTTAATTGTCTACTTCCGAAATCGTGCATTGGATCGAAAGAAAAAAGTTGTCTAACGGCTCTACATCCAGTCATAGGATTCTCCGGTATCGCAAATATCAATACAAATTACCAATCTACCCACCTGGATGTACGGTCGAGTGGAACCTATTACGGAGATGAAATCAAGGGAACGAGTACGGTGACATCTGATTTTTATACGTATTTTGGCATTTCGAAGGCAATGGAAACGAATACTTCTTATGCGAGAGGCATTGACGTTTCCCATCATCAAGGGACGATTGATTGGGATAAAGTACAAGCTTCCGGTAAAATGGACTTTGTTATGATCCGTGCTGGCTACGGAAAGGAATCTAACCAAATTGATATACAGTTCGAGACAAACTATGCTGCTTGCAAACGATTGGGCATCCCTTGTGGAGCGTATTGGTACAGTTATGCCACCACTGCCGCCGAGGCAAAGCAAGAGGCGGCAGTTTGCTTATCGACACTTTTCGGGAAAGTCTTCACATATCCCATCGCCTATGATATTGAAGAAACGAACAGCTTAAAGGCGGCTGATACGATTGCGAATGCTTTTTGTAGTGCGTTAGAGAATGCAGGTTACACAGCTATGATTTACTCGTCCAAGTCCATGCTTGACAGCTATTTTTCTGCTGAAACCAAGGCAAAATATGCAATCTGGGTGGCACAGTGGGCATCCGCTTGCAGTTATACCGGAACTTATCAGCTATGGCAATACAGCAATACCGGCAGTGTGGATGGAATTTCGGGAAATGTGGATTTGGATTATGCCGTGAGCGATTTTTCGACAACGACAACGAAAAACAATTCTTCAACAAATACATTGGAACAGATTTTAGAACACGTAGCAAGTGTTGATGAGAAACTTGGGTAAACAGACAAATCCCTTTCATCAAAAATTTTTCTCCGATGAAAGGGATTTTTGAATAGAATTTATTATTCTTCTTCTAATTTCACCCGACACGCCTTATCACAAAATGCCACGCCATATTTCAAAATTTTCTGGAAGCAGTCGTACTTCAATTCCGTTTCATATCGATTCGTTTCAATTTGCCGCAATGCTTCGTCACACTTTTCGTCCAAATCACGGAATTGTTCTGCTACTTTGATTTCCAAAATTACTGCTAATTTATGTCGCTTCCGTTTTAATACAAGCAAATCCGGACATCCATCACCGCTTTCTCGATTGGATTTTACGTCATATCCCTTAAAACCAACTAACAAGCCCGATAAAAAACCGTGATAGTAATTTTCTTTGCTGTCATAGTAGCTGATTGTTTCGTCCAGCCAGTCACCTAAAAGCGTCTCGAATTCGTCCACATTTCCATTGATCATAGCCGTGAACAAATCATCACGAGAGGCGCTTCGAACCTTTTCGTTAAACCACTGCATGATCGTGGTCTGATATATGGTTTGAACCTCCACATTTGGAATGACCAGTTCAGCATAAGTTAAGATATTTTTCTTGAGCAAACGAATTGGTTTCAAGTATCCTGTAAAAAGCAAAAAACTCCATATATAATCTGTATTGATATTGATATTTCGATATGTGATATCCTCATAAATTGGTTTTGTTAAGGATTCACCATTCATCAGTGCTTCAATCTGATTGTGTGTTTCTTCGTTACCGTTTACTACAAGTTCATGAATGATGTCGTTGGAACTTGTATTGCTCCAGTAAGGTTGCGATGGACACTCCTCATCACTGACAGCAGATTGCACATATTTCAGTATACTCCATGGATTGTAAATCTCTGTTTTTCCAAAACGATATCCATCATACCACTGCTTCATTTCTGACAATTTATCTTGCATTCCAAAATCATCTGTAATTTTTTCCACTTCTTGCTGCGTAAAGCCAAAACAATGAGAAAAATCATTATTCAGAACGGTATACACGTTCAAATTATTCAGTCCTGTAAAAATACTCTCCTTCGAAACTCGCAGACAGCTTGTTAATACACCGAATTCCAAGTATGGATTTGTTTTTAATGCACTCTCGAAAACGGAACGAATCAAATCCACCATTTCATCGTAGAAGCCTCGAAAATGCGATGCTTCTAGTGGTACGTTATACTCGTCGATCAGGATGATGACCTTCCTCTGATAGACTGCATACAAACAATCAGAAAGTGTGCGAATTGCAATCTTGTACTCTGAATCAGGAGCTTTGTCGCTACAAATATTCGAAAAAAGCTCCTTATATTTTGGCAAAATAGTGTTGGATTCAAAAACATTTCTATGTCGCCAAAATTCTTTTTGCAGCACATCTTTGAAGCAGCCAAATGCTTCTGCAAAATTTCCTTGCTTCATGCTCTTAAGCGACAGCGAAATCACCGAATATTGCCCCTGATGCTGCATATATTTTTCGCCAGCTTGAGAAATGTTTAGACCATCGAATAGATATGCGTTATTCTCATCTATCTTTTCGAAGAATCACTGGAGCATATTCAAATTCAAAGTCTTGCCAAAGCGTCTGGGACGTGTAAACAGATTGACAGCACCTTTTTTGTCCAAAATTTCTTTTATCATTAATGTCTTATCCACAAAATAATAACCATCATCAACAAGCCGTTTAAAATCCTCCACCCCAATCGGGATGGGCTTGAAGTTCTCCATTGCTTCTTTACCTCGCTTTCCACGGGATTTACTCTAGCTTTAGTATACCATACTTTCAGAAGAATTGCAAGGAGAATTTGCACCACAAGAAAATAAATAAACTTATGAAGCGATTCATACCCTTGGAGAAAAATTTTCTCTAAGGGGCATTTTCTTCGCTCAAATCAGGTTCTTTTCTCCGGTATATATATGGAAGAAAACTTCTCATTTTAATTTACAAAGGGAGAAAATCTTATGACCCACACAGAAAAAGAAGAAATCAAAGCACGCCGAGTGGCAGGGCAAAGCTACGCTGCAATTGCGGATGCATTGGGACTGCGCAAGGATCAGGTATCCGCTTTTTGCAGACGATATATCCAAAAGGACATTTGCCTAAACTGTGGTAAGCCACTCACGCAAATCAAGGGAAGAAAACCGATAAAATTCTGCAATGCTGTCTGTCGGACAGGATGGTGGAACAGTCATCCGTCCGCTGTCCATCAAAAGGCTTATTACAATTTTATCTGCAAATGCTGCGGAAAGGAGTTCATGGCATATGGCAACACAAAACGCAAATACTGCTCTCACGTATGCTACATCCAGGATCGATTTTCAAAATGAACTGCAATATCAGGCAAGCATTCACTTTTTCCGCTCCATGTGCAAAAAGGGCATTCTCGGCGAGGAGGAATGCACCATAATTGATACAAAACTCTGCGAAAAATATCACCTATCTTTGGGTATGTTATTTTCAGCAGATCGCTTGACTTCTTAGCGGACAGGCGGTAATATGGTGTACGATAGGAGGTCGATATTATGCGCAAAATCGTGAAAATCGAAGCCGCATTGCCGCAGCTTCCGAAAAGGAAACAGGTTGCAGCGTATGCGAGAGTGTCCGTAGAAACAGAACGTCTGAATCATTCCTTGTCGGCACAAATTAGCTTTTACAGTGCACTGATATAAAGCAATCCGGAATGGGAATATGTGGGTGTTTACGCTGACAGCTTTGTGTCCGGAACAAGCACCAAGCATAGAACCGAATTTCAGCGAATGATAGCAGATGCAGAGCGTGGTAAAATTGACATCATTCTCTGTAAGTCCATATCAAGATTCGCACGAAATACGGTGAACCTTTTAGAAGCCGTGCGGCATCTGAAGGAACTCGGTGTTGAAGTGTGATTTGAAAAGGAGAATATTCATTCTTTATCCGGCGATGGAGAATTGATGCTCTCCGTGCTTGCATCCTTTGCAGAGGAAGAGAGCCGTTCAATTTCCGATAACAGCAAATGGGGCATTCGTAAACGTTTTTAATCCGGCGAAATTGGCACAGCCAATAAGCATATTCTGGGGTACAGATATGATGAAAGCCTGCAAAAATACGTGATCATTCCAGAAGAAACCGCTATTGTCCGCAGAATGTTTGCACTTTATCTCGAAGGTGTTTCTTTGCAGAAAATCTGTGATGACTTAAATGAAAGTGGATACCGAACCGTCCACGGCTGTTTGTTTCGAGAAGCATCGCTGATGATTATGATTCGCAACGAAGTTTATGCAGGTGATATTCTCCGGCAAAAAAGCTACATGGCAGATCCCATTACGAAGAACAAGGTAAAGAATCAAGGCGAATTTCCAAAATACTATATGCCAGATACTCATGAAACTATCATCGACCGAGATACCTATGCAAAAGTACAGGAGGAAATTGCACGCAGAAGTTCTCTGTTAAATCCTATGTACTGTTTTACCGGAAAGCTGAGATGTGGGATTTGTGGTATGCTATACACCAGAAAAATATCCTACAATCATGGCAAAAAATATGTGCATTGGATTTGCAGAGCAAAAAAAGAAAGGGGGATGCACTGCAGCAGTATCAATTTCACGGAAACGAAACTCGAAGAAATCTGTACAGACGTGCTTGAAATCGATGAATTTTCAGAGAAACTTTTCAATCAGCAAGTCCTTTCTATGATAGTTCTAGAAAATGGGGATATTGCATTTCAGCTCGCTGGCAATCAACAGAAAATCTGGAAAAATCCGCATATCACAGAAACAAAGCACGTTTTCACAGTAACCGACTGCTTTCAAAATAAAATAAGATACGCTTGTTGCGGCAATCCATATCATCGAGTGGTTAGTACTGGAAAATGGTGCTATTGGTACTGTATAGGAAAAAGGAAAAACGGTGTTTCCTGCCGTAACAGAAATTTTGTGGATTATCAGCTACGCAGGATTTCCGCACAGGTGATGGGCATTTCGTCATTTTCGGAGCGTGAATTTGAAAGTCAGATTGAGAAAATAACGGTCACGGAAAATGGCGATTTACGGTATCAATTTCAGGATGGGAGTGAAAAGCTATGACAAATGTAATCACAATTCCTGCGACAATGGACAGACACACGGAATCACCGATGCTGGAAATAAAGAAAAGACGTGTTGTAGCATATGCCCATGTCAGTACAGACCACGAGGAACAGCAGAATAGTTATCAGGCACAGGTGGATTATTACACAAAATACATCAAGGAGCATGACGGCTGGGAGTTTGTTGCGATTTACGCAGATGAAGGCATCACGGGCTGCAATACGGCAAAGCGTGAGGGATTTAAGAATATGATAAACGATGCGCTTGCGGGAAAAATTGACCTCATCATAACAAAATCGGTGAGTAGATTCGCCAGAAACACGGTGGACAGTCTGACCACAATTCGCAAATTGAAGGAAAACAACATTGAGTATTTTTTCGAGAAGGAAAACATCTGGACTTTCGATAGCAAGGGCGAACTGCTGCTGACCATTATGTCCAGTCTTGCACAGGAAGAATCCCGTTCCATTTCGGAAAACTGCATATGGGGACAGTGGAAATGAATGGCAGATGGAAAAGTCAGTGTCCCGTTCGGCAGATTTCTGGGATATGACCGTGGCGAAAATGGAGAGCTTGTTGTGAATCGGAAGCAAGCTGTTATTATGAAGCGAATTTACAGTATGTTTCTGAAAGGTATGACCTATACCGCCATAGCGAGAACGCTTACCGCAGAGCGAATTCCTACGCCGGGCGGCAAGGAAAAATGGGGTTCATGAGTTATAAAAAGCATCCTTACCAATGAAAAATACATGGGTGACGTACTTTTGCAAAAAAGCTACACGGTTGATTTTCTCACCAAAAAGAAAAAAGTCAACGAAGGGCAGATGCCGCAATATTATGTGGGAGGCAATCACGAAGCCATCATTGCACCGGAGATTTTCCAAACGGTGCAGCAAGAAATTCTGAAACGGGGTGAAAAATATCACAGCAGCGTACATATTTTTTCATCGAAAATCAAGTGTGGCTGTTGCGGCGGTTGGTTCGGTTCTAAGGTCTGGCAATGCAATCAGAAATTCAAAATGAACTGCACCACGCCGCATCTCACGGATGAACAAATAAAAAACGCTTTTCTATCTGCTGTGAATCGCTTGCTGTCCGGAAAAAACAATGTGATACAAGATGCGAAAGAACTTCTGCCGCAGTTGCTTAATACTGCCGAGCTGGAAAGGAAACAATCTGAATTGCATTCCGAACTACAGGTCATCACGGAAATGGTGCAGCAATGCATCTCTGAAAATGCGCATATTCCAATCGACCAAACTGAATACAAAAAGCGATATGACACGTTGGCGGAAAAGTATGATAAGGTCAAAAATCAGCTCGATGCGATTACAGAGCAGATTTCCCGAAAGAAGCTGCAGCACACAGAAATCCAAAAATTTATATCAGCCTTTCAGAAGACGCCTGATGTGCTGACAGAATTCGATGCAGATACCTGGTATGCATTGGTCGATTTCGCTACGGTTTACGCAACAGAAGATATTCGATTTACCTTCAAAAATGGACAGGAAATATAAACGATACTACCCAAATTGTCCTCGGAGTGAATGCTCTGAGGGCGTTTTTTATTCGAAAAATAGGGACTTTTTGCAAAAGTGACACCCCACCCCCAAAAGTGACACCCTAAGGGGTTTTGTTAAATTGTATCAAAGATGAGGTGGAGATAGATGACGTCTATACAGGCACTAATTTTGCTTGACCTGATTTTCAGCGTATGCTTGAAGATATTGAAAATGGTTTGATTTCTACCGTTATCGTCAAGGATATGAGTCGATTCGGAAGAAACTACATTCTTGTGGGACAATATGTAGAGCTTGTGCTTCCAATGTATGATGTGAAGGTAATCGGCGTGACGGATCACTATGACTCTATAAAAGAGAACAACGACCTGTTTGCCTTTGAAAGCGTGTTTGCCGAAATGTATTCTGCCGATATTTCGAGGAAAGTGACCACATACAAGAGAAACAAGGGACTGAATGGCGGTGTGGTGAAAACTCGTCCGATCTACGGCTACAAGCTTGCTCCGAATACAACTGACACTTGGATTATCGATGAGAAGGTAGCTGGTATTGTTCGAATGGTTTTCGACAAATTCGTAAATGAGGAATGGAGCGAGTACAAGATTGCAAAATATCTGCGTGAAAATCGTGTTTTGACGACAAACTCATTATCGGCTCGAAACAGGGAGATTACCGCAATCCGTACAAGTGGACACAGGACAGCGTGATGAGACTGCTCGGAATGCAGGAATATGCGGGAGATACGGTGAATTTCAAGACACAAACAATTTCCTACAAAACCAAACAGCGGAAAAGAATTCCTAAAGAGCAGTGGCTCATATTTCATGATACACATCCTCCAATCATTCCCCGTGAAATGTTTGAAAAAGCACAGCAAAGACTCAACCGTGAAAGAGTTCCGTTTTCGGAAAGAAAACATGAATATGAAGACTTTTTCAGAAAAAAGTGCTATTGTTCCGAATGTAGCAGAAAGCTTATTGTCTATATTCCTACCGGCAAAGATGGTGTGGGATACAACTGCAAGGAGTTTGTCATATACAAAACGTGCAAGTCGCATCATGTGAGAGAAATGACTTTACGCAGAGTTTTTAGTGAACAGATGACGATTCTGCAAAAGGCACTTATTGAGAATCCCGAAGAAGTTGAAACAAAGCTTGGAATTGCAAAATTTCCGCAGATGCAACAGGAGTTATGCGATAAGTTGATTGAAAAGGTTGTTGTAGGAGAATTTCAAAAGTGCGGTGAATGCAACTACGGCAGACAGCAAATCGACTTTTACATTGCAAATATCGGATGTGTGGGCGATTTGGTCGATGTACGGTACAGGACGTATTCCAAACGAGTAGAAGAAGCAATTCCGAAGCTGTGGAAAAAACGGCAGAGTTTCCATTCGAGATATTTGTTACGAACTGGAAATAACATATTGTGTTCTCAAAAAGGCACTGAAGCATGAGGATAAGATTTTTTTAGAAATCTTGTTTGATATAAAAAGAAAACGATTCTTGAGTGCGTAGGTCGTGGCAACTCAATTGACGAAGTTTGTGCAATATTGGACATATCGGTTGCCGAAAGACTGAATGCTTTTTGCAGACAGAATTTAGGTATGAGCTACAGAAAGCTTCTGAAAAATAGAAAATGAGAAAAGGCTCGCTGGCGGTGACGTTGGCGGGTTTTTATTTATAAGGGAATACGGCAGTGTGTCTCTCTTTTTCTAGTATAATTAAAAAATACATTGGAACAGATCTTAGAACAC
>Ga0192254_1063_pt1 | contig 13012 bp, 10 predicted proteins | sample Koala_Koa26_K3_FD_131242 | JGI IMG/M metagenome (GOLD analysis project Ga0192254, IMG submission 131242) | Enriched cells from koala feces incubated with labeled cellulose particles, San Francisco Zoo, California, United States - Koala_Koa2-6_K3 ... | reverse complement strand
GCTGGCGTTTGGTTGTCCTGCAATGGGCGACGAAGTGTTGGAGGAAAGCGAGTTCGAGCCGTTTTTTGCAGCCATCGAAAGCGCACTCGACGGAAAAGCAGTAGCATTGTTCGGCTCTTACGATTGGGGCGACGGCGAATAGATGCGTCAGTGGGTAGAGCGTGTCACGAATGACGGTGCAACGGTCATTGGCGGTGAGGGACTAATCGCCAACAATACCCCAACGGACGAAGATTTGGAAAAGTGTCGTCAGCTTCTGGCAGACTAAATCCAAAACAATTCCAAACAAAAGAGCAGCAAAAAACACGGAGTTTACATGGACTCCGTGTTTGTGTTTATGTAGTCAGGTTTTCGCTTTCGCTTGTCACCGTCTGTGTGAATCGCTTGAAAGCAGCTTTTCCCATGTCATCTTGTGCAAATACGCCGGCATCTAGGAGAACCGCTTCAAATACACGCCCGATTTCCAACTTCACCGTTTCCATCGCTTCCGCTTCAGAAAATGTCTTTCCCTGATACTGATTGTAGATTTCCTCCAGCCATGGCAAGTGTGCCTCTAGCTGGGGATATTTTTCTGGAGCAAAGGTGTCGTTATGCATCAAAACCTGTGCCATCTCCGGCAGTTCCTTTGCCAATCGTCCCGGCAGCACCGCCAAGCCCATCACTTCAATGAGACCAATGTTTTCTTTTTTGATGTGGTGCAGCTTTGGATTTGGGTGAAAGCGTCCTAGAGGACGTTCTTTCGTGGTGCGATTATTTCGCAGAACTAGGTCGATTTCATACTGCGTTCCACGCATTCGGGCAATTGGTGTAATGGTGTTGTGCGGTGTGCCGTTTGTTTCAGATAATATTTCTACGCTCGGGTCGCTGTAACCACGCCAAGCGTGCAGTATCTGACAGCACGCCTGTTCCAATTCGTGTCGATTGTCGCTTCGCAGCCGAATGACCGACAGCGGCCAGCGTACCACGCCTGCTTGAACGGATGGTGTCTGTGGCAGAGAAAACGTCTGTACAATTTCCGCCTGTTCCATGGCGAAGGAATAGTGTCCGCCCTGAAAATGTTCATGACTCAAAATCGAGCCGCCGACAATCGGCAAATCCGCATTAGAACCCATAAAATAGTGTGGCAAAAATGCAATTGCATCCAACAGCTTTCCAAAGACAGCATCGTCAATTTTCATTGGCGTATGTGTGCCATGGAATAAGATACAGTGTTCCGGGTAGTAGCCATAGGGCGAGTATTGCAGATACCAGGGATTTCCATGAATTTCCACCGGAACAGGACGGAGATTTTGTCTTGCAGGGTGCGTCGCCGTACCCGCAAAGCCGGTATTTTCCAGACAAAGCTGACACAAGGGGTAGCTTGTCTGCTTTAGTAATTTGGCTGCGGCAATATCTCTCGGGTCTTTTTCCGACTTCAACAAATTGATTGTGATATCCAGTGTACCGAATGTGCCATGATATTTCCAGCAGAGATTTTTCGTAATGGCTCCAGTGCGGACATAGTTGGTATTTTTGCTGAAAGCATAATACCAATCGGTTGCCGCCTGTGGACTGTCTGTATATGCGGATTGAAATTTTGCGATGATTTCGTGAGGCATGGGTGTCAGATAGCCCATCATACGGGTTTCAAATCGTTCCCGACTGGCAGCTGTATCCTCCAGAAGGTTTTTCTCACAGGCAGCGTTTGTTAAAATTTTCAAGACATCATCAATCGAATCGTCAGGCTGAAACGCTATGTCTTCTTTGGGTGTCGTCCAATCGGACAGTTGCAGCAAATCCAGTAATCCGTTGCGGACATAGATTTGGTCGGCAGGAGAAATCAATGCACGAGAAATACCGTAGTGCAACAGTTTTTCTATGGCAATGGCGATTGTTTCATACATGATAATTACCTATTTCTTTCCAAATTATCGGATTTTTGCTCCAACCGGCAATGCGTCGTCTGGGAAAATCACTTTTACATCGCCGTTTGGCATATCGGATGCACAAATCATGCCGCAGCTCTCCACACCGCAGAGCTTTGCAGGTTTTAGGTTTGCCACGAGGATAATTTTCTTTCCAATCAAATCCTCCGGTTGATACCACGGCGCAATGCCGGATACCACCTGTCTGCCGCCCATACCGTCGTCCAGTTGCAGCCGCAGCAGCTTTTTTGACTTTTTCACTTTTTCACATTCTACCACTTTTGCCACACGCAAATCCACTGTGCCGAACTGTTCTATGTCGATTTCTGGTTCTAGTGGCTGCGGCGTAAATTCCGGCTCTTTGGATTCTTCTTTTGGATGAGATTGCAGAATTAGCTGATTCAGCTCATCGATTTCTTTTTCCACGTCGATGCGGGGGAAGAGAATTTTGCCCTTGTGTACGGTGACATTCTGCGGCAGTACACCGAAAGTACCGATGGTGTCATACTGCGTTTCGGCTTCTCCTGCACCAATTTGTTCCCAGACTTTCGGCATCGTCTCCGGCATGAATGTGGACAGCGGTATAGAAATGATTCGAATCGTTTCCAGCAGATGGTACAGAACGGTTGCAAGTCTTGCTTTTTTTGTCTCATCTTTGCCAAGAATCCACGGTGTTGTTTCGTCGATATATTTATTGGCACGGGATACCACCTGGAAAATTTCAATCAGGATCTGATTGAGCTGTGTTTTATCCAGCAGCTCTTCCAGTTTTCCCTTGAGTCCTGTTGCCATTTCAGCGAGTTCGCTGTCCAATGCACCGCTCTCCCGTTCGCTTGGAAGTGTACCGCCGAAGTATTTGTCCGCCATTGCCACGGTACGGGAAACGAGATTTCCCAGTCCGTTTGCCAGATCGGAATTGATGCGATTGATCATGATTTCATTGGAAAAGGAGCTGTCTGCTCCCAGTGCCATCTCACGCAGAATGTGATAGCGAATGGCGTCCGCACCGTAGCGATCTGCCAACAGGAACGGATCGACGACATTCCCTAGGGATTTGGACATTTTTTGACCATTGAACGTAATCCAGCCGTGTACCGCCAGATGTTTCGGCAGGGGTAAATCCAGTGCCATGAGTATTGCGGGCCAAGTGATTGCGTGGAATCGCATAATATCCTTTGCTACCATATGCAAATCTGCGGGCCAGAAAGTGTCATAGTCCGAATAGGTGTCGTTTTCATATCCCAGCGCACTGATATAGTTGGATAGTGCGTCCACCCAGACATAGATGACGTGTCCCTCGTCGAAATCCACCGGAATGCCCCAGGTGAAAGAAGTACGGGAAACACACAAATCCTCCAGACCCGGTTTGATGAAGTTGTTTACCAGTTCCACTACACGGGTTTTCGGCTGTAAATAGTCGGTTTCTGTCAGCAGTTTTTCAATTCGATCGGCGAAGGGAGACATTTTCATGAAGTATGCCTCTTCCTTTGCCTCGGCGACGGGACGGTGACACTCTGGACAATAGCCGTTTTCGTCCAGCTGAGACTGTGTCCAGAAGCTCTCACAGGGGGTACAATATTTTCCTTTATATTCGCCCTTGTAGATATAACCACGGTCATAGAGCTCCCGAAAGATTTTCTGCACGGTCTTGATGTGATAATCGTCTGTCGTGCGGATATATCTGTCATAGCGGATATTCATGCGTGCCCAAAGTGACTTGAACGTCTCGACGATTTCGTCTACATATTCTTTTGGTGTAACGCCAGCCTCAGCGGCTTTTTGTTCAATTTTTTGACCATGTTCATCCGTGCCGGTTAAGAACATCACATCGAACCCTTGCATCCGTCGCAGTCTTGCAATGGTGTCACAAGCGACGGTCGTGTAGCAGTGACCGATGTGTGGGTTTCCAGAGGGGTAATAAATCGGGGTTGTGATATAATAAGGTTTCTTTGGCGTTTCTGGCATTGGTATAATCCTCCTGCATTTTATAAGTTTTTATAAATATAGAGTAATATGCTAGTTTTATCCGGTATTACACGAGGGATGGTTTCCGGCGGATGTTTCAGCAAAGTAGCATTGAATCTGATAGGCGTCTGAGATGGAATCATAGCCGTCGCCGTCAATATCGCCTGCCGCCACTTGTGCCGGCAAAAGACCGCCAATCGACCCTGCGGAATTCTCAGCGAATTCCACAAGACAGAGATAGCCATCTCTACTGTCGATTTCGCCGTTTTCGTTCACGTCGCCGAGCGTATAGTCATACGCCGCATATTCGTACACTGGATAGGAGATGACGCTGTATTTTTCCAGCAGTGCCAATAGATTTTCAGCGGCATTGTCAATTTCCCATTGTTCCGCTGTGCTGTCTGCGAGAACGGATACAGCAGTGGTATAGGCATCAAAAAGGCTATTCACGCCTGCATCTTCTGCGAGTGCTAGAGCCTGTTCCAGCTGTGTGGTATTGGTGGTATCCGACGTATTTTGTACAATCGCCTTTAAAGCGACGTTGTGATAGTCGCTGTACTTGCTGCGTAATTCTTCCATATCCACCCATTCGGAATCCGTTTTGAGATAACTCTGTCCCGTCAGATTGGAACAGGTGGTAGACGCCGTACCGTCCGTATCGACTTCTACGGAAATATACGGATCGCTTGCATTGGGGTCACTTGTCATATTGGAGAGAGAAAGTACAATCGAAAAACGATCGCCTCGCTCCAGCGTGACAGCTTGGTTTAAAGCAACGGACTTATAGCCGCTGTATGTCGTGGTTCTCGTTTGACGCAATACTCTCGTGCCATCCGTCGGATCTTCTGCGTCGTCGTCCAGCAGATAGACGGAAATGGTGAAATTTAGCTTGTCTGTATTTGTCGAGAGAATCGGGAACATCACTTCGGTTAGTTCGCCGTCTGCCTCCGCCGTGAATACATTTGCCGCAGCATCTACGCACATACCGCCATAGGAGAGACCGCCGTCGTATTGATAACAAACCGTATCGCCGGATTGTTCCACCATCTGATAGCGTGCCAGTTCACAGAGGGAAAGCTCTTCATAGGACATCCAGAAATAGCCTTCATAGGTGTCGTCGTCGCCCCAGCTGTTTTGACAGAGCCATGCACCGTCACTGGAGGGCTGACTGCCGTTTTTACTGCAAAAATTCTCCTTGGCATAATCATCATCCCAGCCGATGATTAAAATTGCGTGGTTAGCACTGTCCTCGTCATAGACGTTTTGATAATAGGCAGAAGAAGTGCCGTTGTCATAATACTGGTCGCTGGAATAATAGCACGCACTGACTGCACCGGTTTCCATAATCCATTCTTTTATAACAGATTCTGAGCCGGTCGCCAGTGACCAGATAATATCCGAAGAGTCCATGCGATAATACGAGGTATAGCGATTATATTCGGAATAGCCATTGCTCCAGTCTGACACGGCGGCATATTTATCCAGTTCCAAGCCGGTACCGGATGCCAGAGCGAAGCTTGCGATTGCCGCATTGCCGCCTCCTTGTCCTTTTTTGTTTAGGGTGACATAGTCGCCGCTGGTAAAATCGCCGGATCGGTTGTGTTCCGTATAAATGTACCAGCAGAGGGAGGATTCGGACAGATCAATATCATCCATTCCGTTCCCCCAATCGTCGCCGATGGAGAGTCCTCGCATGAGGATATTGGACTCACAGGCACTGATGGTGGAATACGCCCAGCACATACCAGTAGAGCCTTGATCCTTGACACTGGTGGTATAGCACACACCGTCTACGTCACGTAAATCGTAAGAGGAGGGGAGCGAGGACGCCTGACGCAGTGCAAAATCGGTGTCGTCCGCCGTCGTTTCTACGATAGAAATGATACTTCCATCGTCCGCATAAATTTGCGGCGTCAAAATGGAATCGTTTTGATTCCAAGTGATTTGAATCGTCGGAATATCGTAATCACAGTCTGACGAGTCGGTGTCCCACGCTTCGACAATGGTCGAGGCGGGAAGCAGAAATAGGAGGAGGGAGAGACCGGCAGTAAAAGGCTTCCGGTAAAATTTTCGGTTCATAGAATCACCTCCGTGGGGATCAGGCACCGCCGTCGGGTTATGTGAACGGTTTGGTGCAAAAGAAAAATTCGTGATTTTATTATAGCACATGATATAAAAAAGGTCAAGAGGTGGGAGAAAGATTTGTTGGAAAAGGCACAGCAGGGTATCATCAGGTACATAAAAAATTGTCGTTTACATGGATTTTGCAAAATTCCCCTTATTTATTTTCTGTGCGGATGTATAATAATAACAAGGCGACACCGCACAGGGTTGCCGGAAGAAGAAAATTTGAAGTATCTGCACTTTGAAAGGATTTGCTCATGAAAACAAGAGATCACAAAAAGCTGGCAGGTTTTTGGGCTTGTCGCTTGGACGCCTATTTGCCCCATGCGTATGCGCTGGCTTTTTTCTACGGAAATTTAGAGCCGGACATGAATATTTTCACCCATTTTCATGGCTTTACGAAAAAGCATAAACTCCATGGACACCGATTTGTGATAATTTATCCTATTTTACTTCGGATGTTACAGCGTGATGTGGGAAAACCATTGACGCTGCTGCGCTGTTACCGAATTGGAAAGTGTTGTCACTATACGACAGATATTTTTACTTTTGCCCATAATCCGGAATTTATTGGACAATTCAGCGAACACAATCGGTATGAAGCGATGCTTCATGCCTATTTTTAGGAGATATTGCCACGCTATGATACCCACCTGACGCTTTGTCCCGTCGATTCCGACACATTTCCTGCACAGCTAGCTGCACTCCATGCCCAGTATGCCGCCCATCCCCATAGCGTGGAACAGGACTGCCGCTATATTTTCACGGCGACAAAGATACTTCTGGAAGCGTGTCTGGCGAGGGAAATTCTGCCGTTGGCAGAATCTAACACACGCCCGTGGGTATTATCCTGTCATTTTCACGGACTTTCGCTTTTTCCGAAACAAATTTCACAGAGATGAAAATTCATAATTTACTGTAGAAATTATCATAATATATGTTTATAATTAGAAAAGAAAAAATGAAAAAATGGGGGATAAAAAATGGAAACCAAAACACAGGTGGATACTGCGTCAATTTCCAGTTCTGCTTCTGCGAAATCGGTGTCCTTTCTGGCACGTTGTCATGCAATTCGGCAGCGCATTGCACCAGTGATAAAGCGAAACGGGAAGCCGTACTTGATTTTACTCATCATCCATGTGGTGGGAATTGTGGCGATTTTGCGAGCGGATGTTTCCTACTTAGACGATGTGGGACGGGTGGCAAAGGGTTATTAGGAATTCGCTACGGTCTATGGCAGATGGATTTCGTCGCTGTTGTCGAATCTGCTCCACGCAGGCACATATCTAACGGATATTGCTCCCTTGCCGTAGCTGATGGCGTCTGCAATCTGCGCACTGTCTGCACTCGTTTTGATCCGAATTTTTTCGGGAAATTGAATGTTTTCTCTATGGAATTATGCGGCGGTTATTCCGCTTGGCTTGTCGCCGTATTTTTTGGGATGTATGGTCTTTCACTATGATTCGCCTTATATGGCACTGTCTGTATTGGCGAGCCTTGTACCGTTTTTGTTTTATCGCAGAAAAAGTCTGAAAGCGTATGGAATTGTCTCCTTTTGCGGTCAGCTTGTGATGTGTATGACGTATCAGGCGTCGTCCGGCATCTATCCCATGATGGTGGTAATTTTGTGCTTTCTCATGTGGATCCGAGGGGAAGAATCAAAACGCATTTTCCGCTTTTTCTGGGTTTCCCTGTTTGTCTATGTAGAGGCATTGTTGATTTTTGAATTGCTTTTGGCACTGTTCGTCACAGAGACACGGGAGAACGTGGACGCCGCTTTTCCAGAATTAAAAGAACTGTTTCCTACGATTTTTGAAAATTATGAAAAATATTTCAAAACGTTTTGGAATGATATGAAACTATTCTGGAAAATCTGTATTGGGATGATTTTGTTGTGCTTTTTGGGTACGAGTGTCTGGCGGGCAAGGCGAAATAAATTTGCCGCACTGGGACTCAGTCTCCTGACGCTGGTGTTATCCATCTTACTGATGTTCGGCGTGTATCCGCTGATGGCTAAGCCTTTGTATGTTGCACGAACCATGTACGGAATTGGTGTGCTTATCGCAATTCTCAGCGTAGTCGTTGTACAATCGTGTCCCAATCGCTTTTTATCGCCTTTTACTTTGGGAAAGCTTGCCATAACTGCACTAAGCTGGTGCTTTTTCGTCTTTTCGTTTATATTCGGAAATGCTCTTTTTGTACAGCAAGAATACACCGATATGCGGATGCAGGAGATCATCGATGATCTGACCGATCTGGAAGTGATGAAAACGGGGGGAACGGTAGAATTAAAAGTCGTCGGCTCAATCGGCTATGCACCGGTGGTTCGCAATATGCCAAGTGATTCCAAAATGTTAAAGCGACTGCTGCGGGTACAGCTGGACGATTCCCAAACGGCGTGGGGTGATTATTTGCTGCTCAACTATTACGGCTTGCCGGTGACAAGAGCCTCTGAGACATTTGGTTTGGAGGAACTCTATCTGGAGTCGAATACCACTTATCACGCAATCTATACCAACGATACTCAAGTATTGGTCTATCTGAAAGATTTGCCATAAGCCGTGATTTTTAGAAATTTTAGAAAAACGAAGGCGACACACCATTTTTTTGGAGTGCCGCCTTTTATTATGAAGTTTTTATTAGGAAAAGACGATATAGCGTTTTTGATTGTGGATGTAAGTGCTGATGACAAGTCCGATTGCCACGTACATACTGATAGTCGCCGTACCGCCTGCACTAACGAACGGCAAGGGAATGCCGATAACTGGAGCAACTTTTAGTACCATGCCAATATTCATAAAACAGTGAATGAACAGCATACTGAACACACCCACACAAATGAACATTCCCAGCTTATCTTTACAGCGATAGCTATTGTACAGCACCTTCAGACAAATGAAAGCCAATACTGCAACCAAAGCCATTGCACCGACGAATCCCAGCGTCTGTCCCACCTGTGCAAATATAAAGTCATTGTGCAGCTCTGGTACGGAGACATAGCTGTCTGCGTCTGTATTTAACCCGATACCGAAAATATTTCCGTTCGCAAGTGCCTTAAGTCCCAAATCCTGTTGATATTCCAGCCCCTTAGGATCGGTACCGGGGTTGAGCAGTACCAGAATTCGGTTTTTGTGGATGTCGTCCAAGATAAAATTCCAGATGAGAACCAGTACAGTGGGAATGGCGATGATGAATGCGAGATAATATTTCAAGTTGACTCGTGCAGAAAAAAGCATTCCCAAAAAGACGACGGCAAAAACGATCGCTGTGCCATAGTCCTTTTGGAGTGCGATAATTGCCGTAGGAACTGCGCCGTGGATACACAGAAGCAGCATATGAAGCGGTTTATTGATGTTTTTTTCGTCTTTTGCCAAATGCAGCGCAAACGTCATGATGAACGCTAATTTTAGTATCTCTGACGGCTGAAACTGAATAATCCCTAGATTTAACCACGCCTGATCGTCTGTGCCGTCTCGTTTGACGCCTAAGGACGTAAAACACAGCAGTGTCAAAATCAGTGCGATGGGTGCAAAAACAAACCACAGCCGTACTACCTTGTGATAGTCAATTGCAGCGAGAATCAATGCGCCTGCAAGACCGATGAGGCTAGCGGAAATTTGCGTGCGGAACTGGCTGTCGTCTACAGAACTTAAGATGCCGTTTTGCCAGATAGAATAAAGCATTGTCGCACTTAGGACGGAGCAAAGCAGAACGGCGAGCAGCAGCAGTTTATTTAAGCCTTTCCAATACGACACCAGTACGCCGGGATGTGCTTCTTTTTTGTTGTCCCGTTTGGAACGTGTATATTTCTTGTTCATGCGTATCCTTTCTATGTCAGCCTATCGACGACCAATATTTTCGGTCAAGACTGCGAAATTGTACCGTAGCGGCGATGTGTTCTTTTTGAATGGTGTCTTTTCCGCTCATATCGGCGATGGTGCGGGCAACCTTTAAAATTTTGTCATATGCACGGGCACTGAGTCCCAATTTGTTAAATACCGCTTGCAGCATGACAGAGGCTTCGTACGTCAGGGGGCAATATTTCTGAATTTTTCCCGGCGGGATCACGGCGTTGTTATAAATTCCTGTGTCACGGAATCGCTCGTACTGAATGCTGCGCACCATCTGAATGCGCTTTCGGATGGAAGCAGAGTCTTCTGCCTTTGCCTGACTGGACAAATCTTCAAAGGATACTGGTTCCACCTCAATATGCAAGTCAAATCGATCCAGCAGCGGACCAGAAATTTTTCCGAGATATTTTCGAACTGCTCCGGGGGAACAAGTGCATTTTCGTTTTGGATGACCATAATATCCACATGGACAGGGGTTCATTGCGCCAATCAGCATAAACGAACAGGGATAAGATACCGTACCAGATGCACGGGTGATTGTCACACGGCGATCTTCCAGAGGCTGCCGCATGATTTCTAAGGTATGACGGTCGAACTCTGCCAATTCATCGAGAAATAGCAGACCGTTGTGTGCCAGCGACACTTCGCTGGGACGTGGAATGGTACCGCCGCCAACCAGCCCCGCACCGGAAATGGTGTGGTGAGGCGCACGGAACGGACGTCAGGTCAAAAACGGTTTTTCCGAATCCAGCATTCCAGCAACGGAATAAACCTGTGTGGTTTCCATGGATTCTTCCCATGTCATTTCCGGCAGAATCGTAGGAATCCGCTTCGCCAGCATACTTTTTCCGCTGCCCGGACTGCCGATCATCAAGGCGTTGTGTCCGCCGGAGGCTGCGACTTCCAGCACATAGCGGACGTTTTGCTGTCCTTTCACCTCAGAAAAATCGAAGAGACCTACGGCGTCTTTTTTTTGTTGGCAAATAGGGCGGTTGTTTTGGAATTGCCGCCATGCCGCTCAGGTATGCAAACAGGTCGGCAATGTGATCCACGCCGTAAACATCAATTCCGGCGGCAGAAGCTTCTGCGGCATTTTCCTTTGGAACATACAATTCTATTGCTCCCTTTTGTGCCGCCAGAAGTGCCATAGAGAGTACGCCGTTGATGCGGCGAACGTGACCGGAGAGTGACACTTCCCCCAGAAAATAGCGTGTTTCCGGCTGCGGCGGAAGCTGCTCCAATCCCACGAGGAGACCGAGCAGCATACCGAGGTCGTACATGGTGCCGGTTTTTTTGACATCCGCAGGAGCAAGATTGATGATGATACGCTTTGGCGGAATGGGAATTGAAATGCTCTGGAGCGCAGAGCGAATCCGTTCCCGACTTTCCTTCACGGCGTTGTCGGGGAGACCAACGATTTCGATTGTAGGTGTACCACGGGTGAGGCTGATTTCTACATCGACGGGAAAAGTGTTTAAACCGTAGAGTCCGAAACTTTTGATTTTTGTATACATGGGCAACACCTCTTACTGAATAAGAACATCTCGTATCCAATATTATAGCATATTCAGCAAAAAAAGTAAACAGGAAAAATGGAAATAAAAAAAAAGAACCTCCCGTGCAGGATAGACTGTTCTATGATTTTTGTAGGAAAGCATGGTATCATAAATGAGATTCATATATTATTTGTAAAAGTGTATAAAATTTATGAGTTAGACTTGACAAACATTTTACATTATAATATAATAATAAAATGCATTGAAATGTGTCAAATCAAATTTCGGTAAAATAGTATACCACATCCGCCCGCATCTGTCAAGAGGTATTTTCAAATTTTGAAAAAAAGAAAGTTCATGGCAGAATGACAGGCGGTTTTTATGCCAAGGCAGCGTATGCTGCAAATCACGTTAAGGAGGTTTTTCGCATGGTGCAAGTTACGCCAAAACAGTGCGGAAAAAATGTACGGATGAACTTCGGGAAAATCAATGAGGTTCTGGATATTCCGAACCTGATTGAAGTCCAAAAGAATTCCTATAATTGGTTTCAGGATAAAGGAATGCGTGAAGTTCTAAACGATTTTTCTTCCATTACGGACTACAACGGAAATCTGGTACTGAGCTTTACAGATTACCGCATTGACAAGACGCCTAAATATACCATTGCAGAATGTAAAGATCGTGATGTGACTTATGCAGCACCTTTGCGTGTCACGACACGTCTCTGGAACAAAGAAACCGGCGAAGTAAAAGAGAGCAAAATCTACATGGGCGATTTTCCGCTGATGACAGATAGTGGTACTTTCGTAATCAACGGTGCAGAACGTGTTATCGTTTCGCAGCTGGTTCGTTCTCCCGGTGTGTATTATGCCTCGGAAAAGGATTGCACCGGTAAGGATCTATTCAAATCGACCGTAATTCCAAACCGTGGTGCTTGGCTGGAATATGAAATGGACTCGAACGACGTGGTATATGTCCGCATCGACAAGAACAGCAAAATCCCGATTACCGTTTTCATTCGGGCATTGGGACTGGGCACAAACGAAGATATTCAGGAAATGTTCGGTGAAGATGAACGTCTGAGTCAGACAATTCTCCAGAAAGACAAGACGGAGGATACGGACAGTGCCTTGATCGAGGTATACAAAAAGCTTCGCCCGGGAGAACCGCCTACTGTGGAAAGCTCCCTGACACACTTGAATAATCTGTTTTTTGACGCAAGACGTTATGATCTCTGCTGTTTCGGCAGATATAAATATAATAAAAAGCTGGGACTTGCCAGCCGTCTGGCAGGACACGAGCTGGCTCGTCCGATTGTCAACGAATCCACAGGAGAACTGATGTTTACTGCCGGCGACGTTTTGACCTATCAGCAGGCAGTGCAGGTGCAGGAAGCTGGCATCAAATCCGCTTACGTCAAGGTGGAGACGAAAGAGTATTTTCAAAACGAACTTGGCGAAAGCGAAACTCGTTTTGTGGAAAAGGAAATCAAAATCCTAGGAAACGGTATGGTTGACATTGACGGCTACGTGAACTTTGACTGTGAGCCGTTGGGCATCAGCGAAAAGGTGCGCTATGACGTGCTACAGGAAATTCTGAATATGGCATCGGATGAAGACGAGCTGAAGCAGATGATTCGGAAACGTGCCGATGAGCTGGTGCCGAAGCATAT
>Ga0192254_1062_pt1 | contig 13016 bp, 14 predicted proteins | sample Koala_Koa26_K3_FD_131242 | JGI IMG/M metagenome (GOLD analysis project Ga0192254, IMG submission 131242) | Enriched cells from koala feces incubated with labeled cellulose particles, San Francisco Zoo, California, United States - Koala_Koa2-6_K3 ... | reverse complement strand
TTTGTCTTGTGCTTCATTCCGGAGGCGGGAAATCTCCGCCGCACGCTGGGCGCTATTTACAGTGTAGACCCGTTCGGAGTCTTCCAGAGCATCTTGCGCCAAGATAAGCTCCCGCGCTGCGTCGGCGGCTTGTTTATAGGAGGGAATCAATTTCCCGATGATAGATGTGGCGACACCAGCTACCGCCGTTACGACTTTAGCCAGTATACCCGCAAGGGCCTGAAAGGCATCACTAACGAGGGTTAAAATAGGCTGGAAAGCGGAAAAAGCGGCCTGCAGGCGGCGGTTTTTACGGCTGAAAAAAATTACGAAGACGGCATTCGACGGCTTTCATCCTCTCTGCAATCTTTTAACGAAGCGGAGAAAAATGCCACGAACGCGGCGGTCCAAGCAGCTGCCGAACGAAAACGCGCGGCGGATGAAGCCGAAAAAGCTCAGGCGGAAGCTTATGCCAAAGAGGTAGAAGAGCTAAACAATAGGCAGCAGGCAGCCGCTATTGAAGCCGTGCAGCTCCGGTTAAATGAGACCCGGAGAGGAAGCGAAGAAGAGTACCAACTTCGATTACAACTGCTTGACATGCAGCGGAGTGCGGAACTGCAAAATACGGAACTTCTGGAATCGGAACGCGACAACATCGAAGAGAAATACCGACAGCAGCGCGAACAGGCCTCGCGCACACGGGAGGCAGGCAGACGCGCCGAGCTGCTGGACGATATGCGCGGAGCACTGGAGGAGCAAAATGCCCTGATTGAAGAGGAAGGGGAGAGCGCGGAAACTCGTGCCGCAAGCCGCCAGTTGCAGGAGGCGCGGAACTATCTAAATTACCTGCTTGAACTGGATGAAGAGACGAGGGCCATTCTGTTCCCCGAAGAAGGTTCGTATGCCGCCGTCGTGGCAGCACAGCTTGAACAGGTAGAGGAGGCGGAACAGAAACTGACAGACAGCACCCAGAAAGATACGGCAAAAAGAGTAAAAGACTGGCAAAATTTTGCTTCGTCCGTTTCAAAAAGTACTTCGCAAATGATTGGAAGTATAGGCGACCTGGCGGGCGAGAGCGAAAAAGCGGCCGCCCTGCAGGCAAGTGTACAGATGGCGGAAATCCTGACGAACGAAGCCCTGGCACTGGCGCGCGGTACGGCGGCCAGTCAGACACTGCCGTTTCCTGCCAACATAGCAGCGCTTGTTACCACAATCGCCCAGATTACCTCCCAGTTTGCTACGGTTTACAAAACGTTCTCCCAAAGCGGTTTTGCCGCAGGTGGAATTGTGGCGGGAAATGCTTATACCGGGGACCGGCTGACAGCCCGTGTTAACAGTGGGGAAATGATATTAAACGGCTCGCAGCAGGCCCGGCTTTTTGAACTGGCAAACGCTCCCGCGCCCAGCGCCGGGGGTGGTTTTGATTACGAAACCTTAACCGCTTCGCTGACGGAAGCTGTCGCCGCACAACCCGCGCCGGTCATGGATTATAAAGAGTTTACGACGTTCCAAAAACGAACGGCGCTGTATAAAGAATATGCAAACATTCGTAAATAAAAGAAAAAGACCATGGCAACCTATACACTAACAGTTAATCCGGATATTTGGGTAGATGATGCCTGCACGGCGGTCATTACATCATCCAAGTCCGATACAAATAATTCCGAAGGCACAGAAAGCGTAACCGTCCTTCTTTCGATGAGCAGTAGCGCGGAAGGAGACGAAAATCCCTATAGCCAGTTTGATACCGAACTGACGCTAGACGGGTGGATCGATGACCGAATTACGTTTTCTTTCCGCGATTTTGTCCGCTCGGCCTACAATTATGGTATGGATTACATCACTATGCAAATCGTAGCGGAAGAGGGAGAGGAAGAGGGAGAGGAAGAGAAAAAGACAATCTACCTGCATGGCGGTATCCGACCGCACGAAACAATATATCCGCTTACCGAATATCGCGTCATAGATGCTGACGACACACAACCCGTTTATTTTGTCGGAAAAGGGCTCACGCTGTACGGTACAGCTGAAAACACCTGTCCCCCGCCGGGGAACAAAAAAGAAGAAACGAGCGAGGTTCGAGCCCAAAAAAGAGAGACAGCGGGGGACGATGACTCGCTGCTGTGGTACGCCTGTTGTTCCCTTCCGGTGGGTTCCTACCGGTTCACCGCACCGGGCGGAGTTAGCCGGGCAGTAAAAGTTCGCGTCCTGCAGGAACCCTGTGAAAAAATCAAAGCCCGTTGGACGGGGATGTTTGGTTTTGAAAAAGCGTGGGTGTTTGAAGCCACCGCCGAGCAGTTAACGGCAGAGGATAATGTTGACTTTTACGACATGGAAACAATTGGCTATCCGCATCGCAGTGGTTACCGGATGACTGTAACCGGTGTAAGCCGGGGACTCACCCTGGAGCAGCGCCGTTATTTGGCTGATATCGGGGTGGCGAACGACCTTACGGTAGACTGGATACAGGATAACCTCCCCGCACGGGTAGGAAGCGCTCCCAGCGTATCGCTCACGGGCACCCTCTCGGATGTTTCCGTGACCTTCTACCTACTGCATGTTGCTTTTTAATGTTCCATGTGAAACAAAAAACAAGGTATGTTTAAACTAATTATTAACACAGCCAGTAGCCGCGTTCAGGCGGAAGAAAACGAGACACAACCCTCAGAAGCCCAGTATATCGAACTAAGCGAGGAGGATACCGGCTTTCAATATACGTCGCTCCTGTTTCGTTTTGAAGACCTGGAAATGACGCGCTCATTTAACCTCTCCATCCCCGCCACGCCGCACAATAATGCGGTGCTGGGGTTTAGTGAACACCCTGCCGCCACGGGCGACGCCGTTACGGATGAGATGGGATGCACGCTTTTGTATGACACCGGGCAGGTCAATGGCAATATATCTATTGTTGATTATTCCGCCGGCGCTTACAATGCCTGCCTGACACTTTCCGGCGGCGTGTCGGCTCTCCGTACCCTAGCGGAAGCGACAGACTTAAAAACGGCGCTCGGAAGCAGTACCCAGGCGGCGGAGGGAGACGAAGGAGAGGAAGAAGAAGGCACGGGAACCGTTTACACAGTGACGGACCCGCACGCTTTACGGGTCACCATGGACTGGGATGAGTCAGCTCCCTGCCGGAGTGGAACGGCATGCGCCGAAAAAGCGCCCGACCTTTGCATCCAACGTTATTATACAGAAGGCGAAGGAGGTGGAACGTTTTTTGACGTTTGCTGTGGTACGAGTGGTTTTGTGGCTGTGGGGTCCACATCCATTGTCGCCAGCGCCGACGGAAAAAACTGGACGGAAATTTTTGCGACCGGACGAGAGGAGACCTCCGAAGCCTCTTCCAGTGGTTTTTATGCGTGTGCGGCTTATGACAAGGAGTCGAGCGGAAACGAAGAAACTACCTATTACGTCCGGAAATCGAACGCGATTTATTCCTTTCAAGGTATAGGCACCATTGACACACTCACGCCTTTTGTCTCCGGGCTGGAAATGCCTCTTTTAGATAATGCCGACAAAGGATATCAGTCCGGACACGCGTATGCCCCGCTCTCCGTGTGTGGAAGTTATCTGTATTACACGTCCGGCAGCGAGGTTTATTCTAAATCCTGTGAGGGGAACACTTCCGGGGGGACCAAACTAGGCGGCAGCGCCAGCGGAAACGGGACGTATTCCATGGCGACGAACGACACCTGTATATATGGGGTCGGACGTCACGGGTCGGGATGGTACCGCGAGAGCTCCGGAAGCGAAAGCCCGAAAAGCGGGAGTCTACAGGGTGATAAAAACGGCTGGTTTGTCTCCTATGAGGGAGAGAAATGGCTAGCCGGAATAGCAGGCAAGGGTGGAAACGGTACCCGGTTATTTTATAATACAAATAATAATAGTAACGCCCCGCGTTTTACCGCTATCAACGGAAAAGACGATAAGACGTTATCCTATCCCATGTTTTGCGGCGGATACTGGAATAACTACTATATAACCGCCGGAGCGGATGGACACAGCTATTATGTGAAGGAAGCGGATGTTTCCGACGTGAAAAAGTGGACGGAAGTAAGCATCGGCAGTAATACCTGGCGGGCTATGGCTGTAAAAAATGCCTCGGGTGAAAATTCGAGCGGTGAAATAACCTGCGTACTCGTCGGCACAAACGGCATTAAATACCTGAGTTCGAACGCCAGCGAGACGCCCGATACCTGGAACTCCGCCTCCCTTACACTCTCATCTCTCCCCGGCGATATGCCCTTCATGCCCTGTGTGTCGTACATGTATCTACTGGAAAGTATTTCCGCCGGGCTGGATCTGGGCTGGACCGCCGAGGCGGATGAGTATTATAACACCATTGGTAAGTATCTCGTTATCGTTCTGCCGACGGCGGTCGATAGTGGGGGCAATAAACTGCAGCAGGGGGACCCCTTTTATTTGATGGACAACCTGCCCGACGTCCAGCCGCTCGACCTGTTTTTAACCTACGGCGCTATTACCGGGCGGACGCTCGGGCTAAAAAACAACGAACGGGGTGTGCCATGCCTTCATTATTTTAATTACAATTGGGCGGACAGTGGCAATTACAACGAAGGCGAAACGCGTGTGAACCCCATTTATTACGGACCGGAGGAAATCGGAAGCGACACCCTTACACGCGGTGTAGGAGAGTTGGCTTACAGCAACTTTATCCGGTTCACGGAAAGCGAACTGACCGAAGAACGCGCCGACGGCTATGAGACGAACTACAGCGTTCCCAACTCTACGCTAACCGCCAAAAACGACTGGTATACTTCGCCACTGGCGAGCGGCTCCACACTGGGCAGTTCACTCTATCTGAAAAATATCGAATACACGCGCGAAGTAGATGAGGAGGAAAACATTATTAGTTACACCAATATCAGTTGGGAGGGTGAAGCTACACTCGCCGTGTGGAATGGCTGCAGCTCCCCACTCGGTACGCTGCGCGCTTTTGATATGGGGCAAAACGAAGACTTAAACCGGGTGTTGCAGGAGAAAACAACGTACGAAGTCACGATCCCTATGCCCTTTTACCAATTTATACAGCTAAATAATTTATCTCTTGTTAGTACTTCGGCGCGTGTGTGGTGCGTCTACGAAGCAGCCTGGCAAAACGGACTTTCGGACCTTACCCTGGTGCGTCTGAATGCTCAGAATTACGACGGCACAGGCGTGGGGAGTGCTACGCTAACAGTCGACCCTACCTACATCTCCTGGACGCTTTCCGAATCCGAATCAGCATTCGAAGCCTGTGTGACGGTTCAGAGCAGCCGGAGCGTTACCTATTCTGTGTCAAATAGTTTTTTGCAGGTTGAACGCTGTGACGACAGTGATGAGGAGAGGACAGCATCTTGCTGCGATGATGATGAAAATAATGAAGTAGATGGAATTCGTTACAAAATCACCTATACGGGACCGAAAATCGACGACGAGGAGGACTCTTCCGACATTACGGACGCCCTGGGGACCCATTACGTTTATTTTCGCAGCGGCAACAAAACAGCGCAGGTAGCTGTAATTATTAGTGCAGATCTGGAAGGCGGAGACGAAGACGAAGACGAAGACGAAGACGGAAACGGAGGCGGAGACGGAGACGAAGGCGGAGACGGAAACGAAGACGGAGACGAAGGCGAAGACGGAGACGAAGGCGAAGACGGAGACGAAGGCGGAGACGACGACGACGACGACGACGACGACGACGAAGACGAAGACGGAGACGAAGGCGGAGACGACGACGACGACGACGACGACGACGAAGACGAAGACGAAGACGAAGACGAAACCGAAATACCCTGCGCTTATGCCTGGATGGAATGCACCGAACAGGAACCGGACGACATACCATCCTGGGTGACATGTGGTGACGAATCATATTCATAACAATAACAGAAGAAATGAAAACCAGAGAAACGAAAAAACAGCAGAAAACGGATGTTATCCTTTCAGAGGCAACCGACGGAATAAACAAAGTGCGGCTGATAGGTTCGGCGCGCGCGGAAGAAGGAGAAGAGGAATACCCGTGGAAGGAAATTGACGCCTATAGCGGACGTTTTGTCGTGGCGGGATATAGATATGGTACCACCGGGGACGACACCAATAATTACCATCCTTGGCTGGCTTATTCCACCGATGGAGGAGAGACGTGGACAAAAAGCGAAACTACCGCAGAAGCGAGTCAGCCGCACGGGCGGCTTCGCGCTCTTACCTACGGCGGCGGACGTTTTGTCGTGGCGGGAGATAGATATGGTACCACCGGGGACGCCTCCGATAATTACCATCCTTGGATCGCTTATTCCACCAATGGAGGAGAGACGTGGATAAGAAGTGAAACTACCGCGAATGAGAGTCAGACGCACGGGCAGCTTCTCGCCCTTGCCTACGGCGTCGGACGTTTTGTCGTGGCGGGATATAGATACGATGAAGACGATACCGACAATTACCATCCTTGGATCGCTTATTCCACCGATGGAGGAAAGACGTGGACAAGAAGCGAAACTACCGCGGATGAGAGTCAGCCGCACGGGGAGCTTCACGCCCTTGCCTACGGCGGCGGACGTTTTGTCGTGGCGGGATATAGATATAGTGTCACCGGGGACACCTCCGACAATTACCATCCTTGGATCGCTTATTCCACCGATGGAGGAGAGACGTGGACAAGAAGCAAAACTACCGCGGCGACGGGTCAGCTGTCCGGGGAGCTTCACACGCTTGCCTACGGCGACGGACGTTTTGTCGTGGCGGGATATAGATACGATGAAGGCGATACCGACAATTACCATCCTTGGATATCTTATTCCACCGATGGAGGAGAGACGTGGGCAAGAAGCGAAACTACCGAGTCAGCGGGTCAGCCGCACGGGGAGCTTCGCTCTCTTACCTACGGCGGCGGACGTTTTGTCGTGGCGGGATATAGATACGATACCCCCTCCAGGGACACCTCCGACAATTACCATCCTTGGATCGCTTATTCCACCGATGGAGGAAAGACGTGGACAAGAAGTGCAACTACCGCGGCGACGAGTCAGCCGCACGGGCAGCTTTGGGCTCTTACCTACGCTCCCGACTCCCATTGTTGGAAGTTTGGATGAAACCTCTCGAAGAGGGAGCAGTCCGCTACCCAGTCAGCTATACAGGTCCGGGAAGCGACGCGGCAGACTCTTCCGACTTTACATCCGCCCTGGGAACCCATTCTGTTTATTTTCAAAGCGGAAACAAAACAGCGCGGGTAGCTGTTATTATTTCAACCGAACCGGAAACCGATTCAGAAACCGAAACACCCTCCGGCCTACGCCTGGACGCCCGGTGCACGGAGCCGGAACCGGATGACATGCCATCCTGGGGGATATGTAACGAATAATATTCAATCGAATGACAGATACACGAAAAAATGAAAACCAGAGAAGCAAAAAAACAAAAAAGGTCTTCGGTTATCCTTTCAGAGGCAACCGACGGAATAAACAAAGTGCGGCTGATAGGTTCGGCGCGCGCGGAAGGAGAAGAGGAAGTATGTCCATGGGAGGAGATTGACGCCTACAGCGGACGTTTTGCCGTGGCGGGATATAGATATAGTGTCACCGGGGACATCTCCGACAATAACCATCCTTGGCTGGCTTATTCCACCGATGGAGGAAAGACGTGGGCAAGAAGCGAAACTACCGCGGCGACGGATCAGCCGCACGGGCTTCTTTACGCTCTTACCTACGGCGCCGGACGTTTTGTCGTGGCGGGATATAGATATGGTACCGATAATTACCATCCTTGGATCGCTTATTCCATCGATGGAGGAAAGACGTGGACAAGAAGCAAAACTACCGCGGATGAGAGTCAGCCGCACGGGTGTCTTCGGGCTCTTACCTACGGCGGCGGACGTTTTGTCGTGGCGGGATTTAGATATGGTACCACCGGGGACACCTCCGACAATTACCATCCTTGGATCGCTTATTCCACCGATGGAGGAGAGACGTGGATAGGAAGCAAAACTACCACAGAAGCGGGTCAGCCGCACGGGCAGCTTCACGCCCTTACCTACGGCGGCGGACGTTTTGTCGTGGCGGGATATAGATATGGTGACGATAATTACCATCCTTGGCTGGCTTATTCCACCGATGGAGGAGAGACGTGGATAAGAAGCGAAACTACCGCGGATGAGAGTCAGCCGCACGGGGAGCTTCACGCCCTTGCCTACGGCGGCGGACGTTTTGTCGTGGCGGGATTTAGATATGAGACCGCCACCGGGGACACCACCGACAATTACCATCCTTGGCTGGCTTATTCCACCGATGGAGGAAAGACGTGGACAAAAAGTGTAACTACCGCGAATGAGAGTCAGCCGCACGGGTATCTTTACGCTCTTACCTACGGCGGCGGACGTTTTGTCGTGGCGGGATATAGAAATGAGACCAATAATTACCGTCCTTGGATCGCTTATTCCACCGATGGAGGAGAGACGTGGATAAAAAGTGAAACTACCGCGAATGAGAGTCAGTCGCACGGGTTTCTTTACGCTCTTACTTACGGCGGCGGACGTTTTGTCGTGGCGGGATATAGAAATGAGACCACCGGGGGGGACACCTCCGACAATTACCATCCTTGGCTGGCTTATTCCACCGATGGAGGAAAGACGTGGACAAAAAGCGAAACTACCGCGGCGACGAGTCAGCCGCACGGGCGGCTTTGGGCTCTTACCTACGCTCCCGACTCCTATTGTTGGAAGTTTGGAACAGAAAATGAAGAAACAGCAGAAGAAGCATCATAAAAAAATACCCGCTTTTTAAAAAACCGTTTTCCTTTTTTCCGGAGGGAGACGGTTTTTTATTGTTTTAAGTGGAACCATCCGAATCCGAAACCGTTTTTCCGGAGGGAGACGGTTTTATTGTTTTACGTGGAACCTTTTTCATGTAAACCTTTTTTAACTTTTCCCTATTATTTTTTCACCCCTTTTAACTTGAAATATTTGCAAAGTCTCAATCTTGGTTGTATCTTTACAGTGTAATTAAAAACAAATTAAACAATAAAAATTTTAAAGTTATGAAAACAAACGATTTAAAAAATCGGGAACACTACACCACCCTGTATTTCCACATGGAAAGTGATTACAGGACCGCCAGGGAAAAGTGGGAAGCCTGGGAAGCACTGGAAGCCGAACGTTTCCTGGAACCATGGGAAGCGGATGAAAAAAAGGAAGCCGAAAGAGTGATGAACGATTGCGGCGCACTACTGGAAGAAGAAGAAGAACAGAGCCGCCGGCATATCTGCGAAAGTCAGGGACTTTCCTTCTGGTGCTGAACCATTTTCACATAAAAAAACATTTAAAATAAAAAAAAAGATGAAAACAGAAAAGTATTACACAGGTGAAGAGTTAGACGGTATGTCTAAAAACGAAATGCGCGACATCCTGCTAAAGAAACAATCCGAACTGCAGGAGATGCGCTGGAGAATGAACGAAATGAAAGAGTTATTAATTGCAGCGCTGCAATCGCTGCCTAAAACGATCGAATGATGAAACAGTATGAACAAAACGTTATTTGTTACGCCGTCCAGAACCCCGACGGCCGAATGCCTTTCCGCCGCGGGTGGGATCTACTCAATAAGCCAGAAAAAAAAGTGTGTTATGCAGGTTTAAAAAACCTGTTTCAGATAAACAACTATGAGGGTGTCCGGGCGCGGATTTCCGGCGACTGTCGCATCAAGCTCTCCGTATCGGAAGCCGTCCGGGTGGCTGCGTATTTCTATACAGAATTTGGAATCGATAATCCTTGGGGCGATGAAGCTGAGTGACGTGCAAAACCGAAGCGGCTACCTGGGTGGCACGGATGCCGCCCTGATAGCCCGGCTGGGAGGCGGCGGCTATGCCCGGCTCGACCATCTCCTACGCCTGGCAGTGGCTTACGGCGACCTCGCGGGCAGGTATCTCCGCGAGGTGCCAAAAACAGAGGCGATGGAGGCGGGACACCGGTTCGAGGATTATTTTTTTGATGTGATTGCCTCAGACTGGACGCCACACATCCGGCGGCAATACATCCTTCAGCGCCCCATGGAAGGACTCCCCGCCCTGATCGCCCACGCCGACGGATACGACGCCACGCGGGGGCTGGTGCTCGAACTTAAGTTTTCGCGCTACCTGACGGCGGACGTTACCGAGCGATACCGCTGGCAACTGCAGTGGTATTATTTCCTCGGCGCCGAACGGGTGCGCCTCATCCATGGCAGCGGCACGCTCCCGGAGGATGTTCGCATCGCCTTCCGGACGGTGGAAAAAGACGCGGCGGCGCAGGAACAGCTCATGCGGGGACTGTGCCGGATTCAGGAAATGCGCCCCCGGATTCAGGAGGTGGCGGAAATGATCGAACTCAGAGAAATCGAAAACGATGAAAAATAATTATTAACTCATAAAAAATTTAGAAAAATGAAAACAAGCAGTAAAATTTTAATCGCAGTAGTTTTGGTATTTATGTCCGCCGGCGCCGGCGCGCAGTCTATTACTAAAAATAAAATATTAACGAACAAGTTTAACCCCTGGCGGGTTGTGGTGAACTATGATGCGGACCATAGCCGGGACAATTATTACCTTTTATCGGTGAACAATGAGGAGTATGGCAAAAAAAGGGACGGGAGTTATTTTCATACTTACAGCTTTTTTGGAACAGCGGAGGAGCTCATCGAATTTATCGAGGAAGCAAAAATAGCCCTTCAGCTGGAAAAAGACGAGACGTATACGTTTGGGTCCAAAATTGGCAAGGAAGCAGGTTGCCGGGCTACCAAAAACATTATTCATTACGATTCGAAAACGTCGGGAGACAAGTTCGAGCTTGCGGGATACAGCTGGGTAATGAAAGATAAATATTTAGAGGAACTCGTTTTAAAAATTCAAAAATTCGAAGATGAAAGTCAAGGAAATTAACCTACAGATCGTGCACAACCTCGGCAATTATGAGTCGGTGCGCTATGGCATCACAGTGGAAATAGAGGAGGGCGAACGCGCATTGTTCGCCCCGCTGAAAGAACAGATCGAGAAACAACACGCCGCCCTGTATCCGTCGCGGGCGGGCGGAAAACAAAAACAGCCGGTAGACGGACGGCTATAAATGATTAAAAAAATGAAACAAAAAATTGTATTCGAAGACGACGAAAAGCGGACGTTGGTGTATCGGTACCAACGGAGCGGAAACGAGCAACCGCTTCTGATGCGCTGGAACCAAGAGTTTGAAAAATGGAGTGTAGCGCTTCCGAACAGTGGCATAGGACTCATTAACGAGGTGATCTGCCGGCAGGCGGGCGAGAAATACTGTCGCCCGGTCAGTGCGGAGTATTCGACCACCTTTGTCAGTGTCAATATTTACAACGAAGAGTTAAAGGGACGGCTGCCCGTCAGTTTCCTTGCCTCGGCGACGGATGTGGTATTAAAAGCAAACTACTTCAACCGGATGGGCAAGCAGGGATATACGTTCCAGCTACTCGACGGGCGGTTTCAGGAGTTGCGCCGTGACTGGCTGGCTGCCGATGATTACTTTGACGACCCGGACGGGGTGCCGGAAGAAAAGTACAGCGCGGGAGCTGCAGAGGAAACGGAAAATAACGACGAATTGCCATTTTAAGGCGATTTAAGAGCGTTTTAGCCTCCGGGTGGTATAAGAGTACCACCCGGAGTTTTTAACGGCTTAAAACGGCTTCAAACGGATTGTAGGAAAAGATGTTTAAAAGCTGTGTTTTATAACATCTTTTTTAATCGCTTTTCCGGTTGAAAAAACAAAAAAAGTTTGTATATTTGTCGTGTGGAATGTTTAAGAATACGGCAATAAACAGGATACACCTATTAAACGAAATTTTAACAACTCTGTTGTTTTAAAATAGAAAAACCCGTGGTAAAATGCCGTATTCATTTTGCCCGGGTTTTTTGTTTTGAAACGGCGGAAAAAAAAGAAAGAAATATGAAAACACAATTTTCCGGAGAGGATGCACAAAAAACAGGGATTTTTTGTGCATCCGAACTTGAAAAACTCCGGAGCCGCGCACACACGGCTGGACAACTGTGGCTGATGGATGACCTACTGAGAAGAATCATCGCCTTTATGCCTGAAAAACAGGACTACCACTGCGAGTGGCATGACGGAGGAGTCTATTACGGTGCTTTGGAATGGATGTTAAGGTTCAGACCTCAATACCAGGCTGATTTTTTTACAAAAAAGGAAAGAATATGCCTGGAATACCTGTTCCTGGAAAGGCTTCACCGGTTCGTGCTGGCGGTTAACGAACCTTTGCACTGGCATCCGGCGGGGAACCGGATTCAATCGGTGGACGTAAAAGCGCTCCAGCAGTGGGCGCTGTCCCAGAGGAAGCACTTACCCGCGTGGACGGCATGGCTGGCAGCCGTATGGTACGGCAGAGGCAGGGAACTTTGGGTTTACCGTGATTTCGACTGGATGGAGCTGGACCCCCGTCCACTGGTAAAACGGATAAGAGAGAAGAGAGGGACACCCTGGTGCAAGATTTACGATCAGAATTGTCCGGACGAATATCGTGTATAACCATTATTAAAAAAAAGAATTATGAATACAAAAGAAAAAGTCCCCACTATAAGCGGGGACATCTCTAAAAAATTCAGTGTTGTTTTCGGAGGTTTCCAGCCTGATATGCCAGGAGTTAAGGATGTTTCTTTTAGAAACTCCAACAGTCTCACCTGGATGGAAATTTCTGATTGTCTCAAAGATACAAAAACAAATCCGTATTTCCAAACAAAAAAGATAAAATTTTCCGATTATTTTAATTTAAAGGAAGCGGAGGCAAAAAGTAAGTACAAAAATCACACCGGATGGTGGATTGTCGGCGTAAAAGGTAGCAGGCGTAGCGATGATGGCGTAACATCCCGTAGCTGTTTGATGCTGGATGTGGATGGTGTTAGCAGTGACGAAATTTCTGCTGTCTGGAGTCTGCTCGAAGGGGTTCAGTATCTGGCATATACTACCATGTCTTACCTTCCGGAGGATGAACTGCACGGAGAGCGGTGGCGGATTATTTTGCCCTTATCCCGG
>Ga0192254_1056_pt1 | contig 13843 bp, 16 predicted proteins | sample Koala_Koa26_K3_FD_131242 | JGI IMG/M metagenome (GOLD analysis project Ga0192254, IMG submission 131242) | Enriched cells from koala feces incubated with labeled cellulose particles, San Francisco Zoo, California, United States - Koala_Koa2-6_K3 ... | reverse complement strand
CGGGTTGTGGTTAGGCTCGACGTGGCGAATCGCAAGATCGAAACGATCGTTGTAGAGGGCAATCCGGCCGCCGCGCCGACGCCGCCCGCCCTTGTGCGGAACGACGACTATCACGACATATGTCTTGCCGAGGTCGAGGTTGGAGTAAGCGCCACCCAAATTACTCAGGGAGACATTGTGGACACTCGGACAGACAACGAGGTTTGCGGCATCATTCGAACTCTGATCGAGACGCTCGATGTCGGTGACTTCATGAAGAACTGCCAAGCATCCTTTGAGAGCTGGTTTGCAAATCTGAAAGGTCAACTCGACGAAGATGCTGCGGGAAATCTTCAAAATCAGATCAACGACCTCAAAGGCGAGGTTGACGCCCTCTCCTCGAAGCTGCAACAGGATTTCGACGCCCTCGCGGCGGCGTACCGGGCCGAGTTTGACACCCTCGCGGACAATGTGCAAAAGGAGGTTGTGCAGATTCGGACCGACCTCGACAACGGCGTCTATTCCACGCCCGCAACGATCATTGTCCACACGCTCGCTAATGCGACGGTGGTAATGGAGCTTCAGAGCGCGTACCTTGAAGGCAATGCAAACTATAAAGAGACACAGACTGCAGACAAAGACGGCTACGCCACCTTCACTACGCGCACGCTTGGAGCCTACAAAATCACGGTTACTACGACGAATAGCTCGACATTCACCGTGGAGATTGACGTGAAGACCGTCGGCATCATCGAGGTGCCTCTCATGTCCTTCGCCGACATGTCGTGGGCGGAAATCGACGCGGTTGTCCAGGCCGGCCTCGCGCAGCAGGTTTTCAAGGTCGGCGATGAGAAGAACATTTTGCTCAGCGGCACGCCCGGCGAGACAATAACCGTGCGGATTGAAGATTTTGACCACGATGACCTCGATGGCGGCTCAGGCAAAGCCCCCCATCACAATCGCAATGAAAAACCTCCTCGCCGACACCTACACCATGAACGTCGACAGCAACACCAACGCTGGAGGCTGGAGCTCCTCGGTCATGCGGACGTCGACGATCCCGACCCTCCTTTCCCGGCTCCCCTCCGACCTGCAAGCGATCATAAAGCCGGTGACAAAGAAGAGCACCTCGGGGGGGCACCTCGACGGCAATCCAGACGACGACCGACAGCCTTTGGTTTTTCTCCCTCAAAGAATTCGGCCTAGAAACCAGCACCGCGGGCTACATGGACGAGGGCGACACCTATCCGCTCTATGTTTCCAACGCGAGCCGGATCAGGTATTTGTCGAACGGCGCCGGCGCGGCTGCGATCTACTGGACGAGGTCGCCTCACACCATCACCCACACTAGGTTTTCCACCGTGGACGCCGCGGGCGCGTGGAGCAGCGACTATTCGATCACCTCGTGTGGCGTGTGCTTCGGATTCTGCGTTTAATCCGGCATCGAAGTAAATCCCGCCCCACGAGGGGGCGGAATGGGGGTATTTTATGTCTGTGCTCAAAAGGAGGAATGATTCAAATGAAAGAAACCGCAACAAAAACCGTTATCGTCGCGATCGGCGCAGGCTTTGCAGCCTATTTCGAAGTGCTCCTCGTGCCGATCATCATCGCCGTGGTCGTCATGCTATGCGACTATCTTTCCGGGATGGCTGCGGCATGGACGCGTTCAGAACTTTCCTCGCGGGTGGGGATTGTGGGGATTGTGAAGAAGGTTGTCTATTTTCTGGTTATCGCCGTCGGGGTTGTGGTCGATTGGGTGGTCCAGGCCGCCGCCGACAGGGTGGGAATCGACGCTGGGAATTTCTGCTACTTTGCACTTCTCGTCACCCTGTGGCTGATCATCAACGAGTGCATCTCCATCCTTGAAAACGTAGAGGAGATCGGCGCCCCCGTCCCAGCTTTCCTTATGAGCGTGATTAAAAAGCTCAAGTCGAGCACCGAGGCAAAGGGCGACGAGGTCAGCAAGTGAACGAGCGGGGGCCACTACCCTGCAAAACATAAGTTAATAGGGAGGGCTTTTGATTATGAACAAAACCATTCTGGCAAAGGGAATCGACGTTTCACGCTGGCAGGGGACCATCGACTGGAACAAGGTCAAGGCGGCGGGGATTGACTTCGCCATGATCCGTACCGGGTATTGCGGGTACGCGGGGAATATTACGCAGGACCCGCAGTTCGCGGCCAACATGAAGGGCGCTGTCACTGCCGGGATCGACGTGGGCGTGTACCTGTACTCCTACGCGAAAACGGCGTCCGCCGCCAAAACCGCCGCCGCAGAGCTGCTGGAACTGATCGCGCCCTATCAGCTCACCTACCCGGTGGCGTTCGACATCGAGGACGAAATCAACGTCGCTATGGGTAAGGCCGAAAACACCGCGATCTGCAAGGCGTTCCTATCCACGATCGCAGGGGCGGGCTATTGCCCGATCCTGTACACCTCCAAGAACTTCGCGGAATCCAGTCTCACCATGTCCGACCTGCCCTATGACCTGTGGCTGGCCCATGTGGGGACTGACGGCGCGGCCCTGAGCTCCACCAGCTATGCCGGGGAGTACACCATCTGGCAGTATTCCTGGAAGGGCGCGGTGAATGGCATCAGCAGTGACGTGGATCTGAACCACGGCTACAAGGACTACCCCGCCTACATCCAGGAAAACGGCCTGAACGGCTTTGGCAGGACGGAAGAGGACCCAGCCACCGACCTTCCCGACAGGGCCGACAAGAACGCTGTCGTCGAGGATGAGGCCCAGACCTACACCGTCGTGAAGGGCGACAACCTAACCAATATAGCGAAGTCCTTCGGCGTCCCCCTCCGCTGCCTGATCCAGGCAAACCAGACGGTTACCCGCGCCGACGGCTCCACCCGTAAGCTGGCCAGCCCAAACCTGATCTACGTCGGGGAAGTGCTGCGCATCCCGGCGAAGCCGTAATCCCGGACAAAGCCCCGCAAGAAGCGTCTCGACCTTCTGGTCGGGGCGCTTTTCCCCAGCCAACAAACAACAGGCCGCGACGGCGCGGTCGATACCAACATTTGCACCAAGGAGTACGGCAATGCCGCAAAGCCCAGCGTCCCCGCAGACCCGCCGAAAGTAGACCCCGACAAGGCTGACGCTGATTTTATCGAGTACAGGGTTGTGAAGAATGATACCCTGAGTGGTATCGCGGCCAAGCATGGAGCGCCGCTAAGCCTTGTCATTAAGGCCAACCCGCAGATCAAGAACCCAGATCTAATCTATGTGGGGGACATCGTGCGAATTCCCTGTAAGCCGTAACACGCGCGCAGGTTCAGGCCGGGAAGCGGGTGCGATTCGAGCCAGCCACCATTACGTCTGGATAAGACTGAACGGCCTTGTATAGGAGCCGCTGGGCAGAAGCCTGGCGGTTCTTCTTTCTTTGCCAGGGCGGCGCACGCGGCCACGGCCTGGATTCATTCAGGGGGGGCTACAACAGCCACGCATACCGGGAGTACCGCACGGCCTATGCTGACTTAGAGAAGCGGGGCTGGCTGGAGGAATTTAAGTCCTGGTTTAGGGCGCGGCGGCTGGAAATACCCTGAGAGCGATTCTAGGGGGTCTAGAATGCGTTTTAACAGGTAGGGTGATATAACTTACCCCCTGAGCGCAAAACGCGTTCTAGGCCTATTTCCGGCGGTGTGAGAGCGGGAAGGGGGTGACCGATTCCACCACCCCTTCCGCCCTAACCTATTGACAAGCTCGGCCGAATATGCTATACTAACATCAGCGGACGACCAGACGCTACGAATACCGATAGTTACCTCACACTTTCGTGAGATAGCAATAAGAAGCCCTTCCATGTGTCTGGTCGCGCATGGGGGGCTTCAACTAATTTCAGGAGGTTTCGTTATGGCAGATTTGCCAGTGAAGAGCAAGAGCAATGTGCAGGTGTTTGAGAACAGCGAGTTCGGAAAAGCTGGAGGTTATTGAGATTGACGGCAAGCCGTATTTCCCGGCGACGGAGTGCGCAAAGGTGTTAGGATATGCCAACACTAAGGACGCCATCCTCCGCCACTGTAAGGGGGTCGTGAAACGCGACCTCCCTACGAACGGCGGTGTTCAGGTGGTTAATCTCATCCCGGAGGGCGACCTGTACCGTCTCATCATCCGCTCCCAGTTGCCTAGCGCCGAACGGTTCGAGCGGTGGGTTTGTGATGAGGTGCTCCCCTCCATCCGCAAGCACGGCGCGTATGTGACGCCGTCCCTGATTGACCAGATGCTCGCTGACCCTGATGCGATGATTCGCCTTCTGACGGAGCTTAAGGAGGAGCGCGCGAAGTCCACCGCCCTTGCCGCCAAGGTGGAAGAGCAGGCGATCGAACTCAACGAGTCCGAACGCTACTGGACGATTGCCAAATACAACCGCATGAACAAGCTCGGGTGGTCGCTCGACGCCTGCAAGAAGGCTGGCAAAGAAGCGTCCCGCTATGCGCGGCTCCACAACTACCAAATCAAGCGGTGCGAGACCAACGACGAGCGGTTCGGGTGGGTGAACAGCTACCCGCTAGACATGCTGAAAATCTTGTTCAAGAAGTGAGAAAAAAGCGGCAATCCCCGTTTTGCCGCTTGACTTTTTCGCGCAAGTGTGTATAATAGAAAGTGAAAGAAACACAAAGTGAGGTGATTTTTTATGGCAGTAGAACTAACCGAAGCGGGGCTTGAAGCGCGCAGAAAGTACATGCGCGAATGGCAGAGGAAAAACAGAGAGAGGAAGCGCGACATGGAGAACCGCCGCTGGAACAAAATTGGCGAGCAGATGGAAGCTGAGGAAGCGGCGAAAAAGGAGGAGGAAGATCAAGAATGCAAATGACGCTATACCGCTCCAGCACACGCGGAAAGGAGCGGAACGCAGCATACCCGATCCGCGTGGATGTTACCAATGTTGAGGAAATGCGGCAAGTCGCGGAATATGACCATGTGTGCGCAACCTATAAGGGAAACTACCGGAGCAAAGAAAATTTCATCTGCTCAAACTGCCTGCCGATGGACTGTGATAACGACCACTCCGAAGACCCGCGCAAGTGGAGGAGTGCTCAGGACGTGGAAGCAGCCTTCCCGGACGTTATGTTTTTTGTTGTAAACAGCCGGAATAATCGGAAAGAGAAACACGGGAAACCGGCGCGCCCGAGGTTCCACATATACTTCCCGTGTAACGAAATCACGGATGCGGACGAGTACGAACAGCTGAAAAAGCGAGTTCATGCGGCTTTCCCAGAGTTCGACAAAAACGGATTAGGAGCCACGCGTTTCTTCTTTGGAGTAGAAGGCGCGGAAGCTTTTGTAGCGGAAGGAGCCAAGAAGATTGACGAGGTCTTAACTACCGCGGCAACAGGAACGAAAAAGGAAAACAAACGCAAGGGGAGAGTGCAAGTCCCGCAGGTAATAAAGCACGACGAGCGAAATTCCACAATAACAAAACTGGTGGGGTCCCTCCAGCAGCAGGGGTTCGAGGATGAGGATATTAAGGACTTCATACTCCGAACCGCCCGAAAACGTTGTGAAGACTATGGAATTAAAAGGCCTGGCGAAGATAAGGCCTTTGGCGACAAAGAGGTATTGGGGATTGTCGGCAGTATTCTGAAAAAAGAGAAAGGGGTACTCCGCGTTGTCAAAGACGGTGATGAGGAGAGAATCGGAGACTTCAACATAACGCAAGCCTGCAGGGCTTTGTACGATCTCGACCCTGAGAGTACGCAGTTCGTGCTTTCGTGGGAGCAGTACAGCGCGGCAGCAAAAAAAGCGGGGCTAAAGAATTTCAAAAAGGTCTACAACAACTACGTCCATCAGCAGGCGAAATTAGCTCAGGAAGAAATACAACGCGAGAGAGAGGACTCCCCATCAAAACAAACCAAATTTACCGGCCAGTGGAGGGCTTTGTACTGTGGGGAATGGGGCGCCACAGATCAAGGGATTTCCCGCGATTCGACATTTAGCGACAAAACACAACACGATGGAAAGGTGACCGCCTGTAGCCACCCGATACTGCCAAAAGAGCGTATTGTTGATGTTGAGACGGGCAGCCAGCAAATAGCCCTCACCTTTTCACACGGGGAAAAGTGGGAAGACGTTGTTGTGCCAAAAAAGACCATCGCGACGCGGAACTCGATTGTTTCGCTTGCTGATAACGGGATAGCTGTAAACGATATTACTTCCCGCGGGCTAATTGAGTACCTCGCGGAGGTAGAGCGCCTTAATTACGACACAATCCCAACCGTGAAAGGTGTTTGTCACCTGGGCTGGGCGAAAGACTGCGGCTTTGCTCCATACACTAAAAGCGTGCGCGTCTGTCCTAGCGGGAAGACAGAAAGCGGCACGCTTGAAAGTCTCCACGCCGCCGGCAGCGCGGATGAATGGTTGGAGGAAGCTCTATCAGCGCGGAAACGGTCGCCGGTAAATAAGGTTTTGCTGGCCGCCAGCTTTGCCAGCGTCTTGCTGGAGCCGCTGTCAATTCCATCATTTTTCGTGCATATTTACGGCAGCAGCGGAACGGGAAAGTCCGTGGGGCAGATGCTGGCGGCTAGCGTATGGGGAAATCCGACAAAAGGCGAATTGTTCCAAACGCTGAATAGCACAGTCGTGGGAATTGAGTTATACAGCGCATTCCTGAGAAACTTGCCCGTTATTCTGGATGAAGCGCAAACAGAGCGAGACGCACGCGAGGGGCGCGTCTTGGTACAGATCTATAAGATTGTTGCGGAAGCCGGGCGGTTGCGCGGGACGCAATCCGTAACATTGGCAGACAAACGCAAGTGGCACAACCTGTTCATAACGAGCGGGGAACATCCCATCCTGAGCAATAACGATGGCGGCGGAGCATATAACCGCGCCCTCGAGATTCAGCTTGAAGGCCGCGAGATAAACGGGCGCGCCTGCGCCATTAACGTCGCCAAAAACTACGGACACGCCGGGCAGAAATTCCTAGCCGCTCTTGATATGAACAAAGCACAGGAACTCTATAACAATACCTTAGCGAGCCTCCCCGCCAATACCAGCGGAAAGCAAGCCGCATGTGTGGCGATTCTGCTTACCGCCGACCGGCTGGCCTGCGAGTACGTGTATGGCACAAACGACGCCCTAACGCTGGACGATATACTGCGCCTTGACGCAGTAAAGGATGAAGCCACAGTTATCTCAACCGAAGCGCGCATAACCGAATTCATCGACGAGTGGATTGCGTCAAACAGCTTGAAGTTCCTGAAAGGTGATGGCGAATTCATGATGCGGAATGAGCAGCCGCGCTTTGGCGAAATTTACGGCAAGATCAGGGACGGCTACGTCTATATTGTGCCGTCGATCTTGCGTAAAGCAGTCGCGCAAGCGGGGTTCCTCGACTTGACCACCACGCTCAAGAAGCTGGAAGAAGATGGGCGATTGGTGAGGCACGACAAAAGGAAAAACACGATTCTAACGCGCCTTATGGGGCACGTAACGCGCTGTATTTGTCTCAGGCAAGCCGAAGAGGAACGGGAGCTAACGGAAGAAGAACGGTACGAAATCGAGGAACGGGCAGCTATCCGCGAGTCCGGCGGCGGTTAAGCTGTAACCCCTAAGGCGCTAGGGGGGTTACAGTGGGGGTTACGGCAAAAAGCCCGTGGTATCAACGTTTTTTATGTGTGTAACCCCTGTAACCCCTGTAACCCCTAATATATAAGCCTTATAGGTAGAGAGATATATATATGCGTATACAAAAATTTTTTTACTCTATAAATAATAGCTCTTATATCCGGAAAAAGGGGTTACAGGGGATACGGGCAAAAAAAGCGCGTGATATCAACGTTTTTCAGGGGTGAAGCCGTAACCCTCTGGGGGGTTACAGGCAAGAAACCAACGCAAAAAGGAGGCGAGCGACATGCAATTAGAGCTACGAGACTACCAACAAGAATGCATTGGTACCGTGAAGGACAAAGGCGCGGGGCGCTGGATGGTGCAAATGGCAACGGGGCTGGGTAAGACGGTGACCTTTGCCAGCTTACCACGGGAAGGGCGGACGTTAATCCTGAGCCACCGCGAGGAACTCGTAAACCAGCCACGCCGGTACTATGATTGCAGCTATGGCGTTGAACAAGGGATTAACAGGTCGAGTGGCGAAGAGGTGGTTAGCGCGTCGGTACCGTCAATGGTGCGGCGGTTGGAAAACTTTGCCCACGATGAGTTTTCAACGGTGATTGTGGATGAAGCTCACCACAGCGCCGCCAATACCTACCGGCGCATACTAGACTACTTCCAGCCACGGCAACTGGTGGGCTTTACGGCAACGCCAAACCGTGGCGACGGGTTGGGACTATATGATATTTACGACGAGATCGTTTTTCAGCGCGACATTCGGTGGGGAATTGAAAACGGGTGGTTAGCCGATATTGACGCGGTCGCAGTTGATATTGGCGTTAATCTGGATGACGTGAAAATCAGAGCCGGAGACTTCAGCCAAGAGGGCCTCGATTGCGAATACGGAAAACCCGCGGCGGTCGAAGCTGTGGCAGAAGCCTATCGGGACTACGCGGAGGGGAAAACCCTGATTTTCGCGGTGAGCATAGAACATGCGTATGCTATTGCCGAAGAGATTGGCGAAACGGCGGCAGTCATAACCGGAGCTACGTCAAACCGTGCTGAGATAATTACCGCCCTTGAAACCGGCAGCATTGACGTGCTTGTGAACTGTATGGTGTTGACGGAGGGTGTGGATATTCCCTCTATTCGCACGGTCATGGTTGCGCGTCCTACGCGTTCCGCGACGCTGTACGCGCAAATGGTAGGGCGGGGCTTGAGAAAAGCGCCCGGTAAGGACAGGATGTTGCTAATTGATTGTGTAGGAGGAAGGGGGGCTAGGGGACTGCAAACCGCGCCTTCTTTGCTTGGGGCGGTATTGCCGCCACTCTACAAGGACAGGCCTGTGAGATTGTTACCCGCGGTTGACGAAGAGCAAGAAGCGGCACTTGAGAAGGATGATTGGCGGGAATTCTCTTACGAGGGGTCTATAGCGGGGGTTCGCGAGATTGATCTTTGGGCGCAGGAATACGGGTACAATTTAGGCGACGTGTACTGGAATCAACTCCCAAACGGGGACTTATATGTGACATTACCAGAGGGGGAAAGGATATACTTGCCTGCGGCCGACCTGCTGGGGATGACTATATACGACGGAGAGCGTATGCGAATGCAAGACGCGCTAAACGCGATCGCAAAGACGCTGCGGCGCGACCACGCTGGCAGCTATGGCCTTTGGGGAAGAAAAGCGGGGTGGCGCTCACAGAATATTCCTCCGACGGAAAAGCAAATACAGACGATTGAAAGAATGGCGCGTTTTCACCCTGATGAACCTGTCGACTATGCCGCCTTAACCAAAGGTAGCGCGTCGGATTTGATTGGACGGTGGATTGTGGCATGGAAACGGTGATCTCTTTCACAATCCCCGGCATGCTCCCGAGCCTGAACCAGATGCTAAAACAGGCACAGCGCTCGCCTTACGCCTACAATAAGCTCAAGCAGGACGCTGAAGCCACCGTATTCCTCGCCATCCGGCGCGCTGGTATTCGGGAGCTTGCGTGGCCGATTCGGCTAGAGGTGGACGTATACGCGCCAAACCGGCGCACGGACTGCGATAACCTCCAGGCGGGAATTTCTAAAATCTGCCTGGACGCGCTCGTTAGTGCGGGTTGCTTGCCAGACGACAGTTGGAGGCACTGGCAAATGCCGGAGCCGTTCCGATATCGCTTTTATGTGGACGGGAAGAACCCGCGAATCGAGGTGAAAATTTTCGGAAAAAAAGGTAGTGAAAAAGGCTTGACATTCTAGCCGGGCTAGATTATAATATAATCACAGGGAGGAACCAAACCGACCAACAAGAAAGGAGAAACGAAGATGACAAACAATGACCGCTGGGCACTCGAGAGCTATGAACGGTGGTACTTGGAGCCGGAGGAACCGACCGACTGGGAGGCGGAAGAGGACGCCTTTTGGAATGAATGCGATAGGCGGTATGAGGAGGAGCGGGACGAACGGCTGGGGGGTTAAGCTCCCAGCCCTACGCCGGGAATGCCCCTGAGCGCGGCTCTAGGGGGTCTAGAATCCATTTTAGTGGCAACCCGGTGTAACTACACTAGCCACACACAAAACGCCTTACAGGGCAAATTTGAAGGGGGTACAGCGAATGGCAATATCAACCATCAACATTATCATCATTTGCGTGACAATCCTTATCCTGGCCGAGCTGGGATATCGAAACAGGCGCAGACGCGAGAAAGCGCGGCGGGATGCTCTTTCGCATCGGAAGGCCACCGCCGAAAAAAGATATTTAAGGAGGTGCTGAAAATGGGAATGTGTGTACTAGTGATAGGGCAGTCCGGCAGCGGCAAGTCCACCAGCCTAAGGAACTTCGCCCCGGACGAGGTAGGCGTGCTGAATGTGGCGGGTAAGCCGCTGCCGTTTCGAAGCAATTTGCAAGCGGTAAATAACGCTAAGTATGAAACGGTGGAAAAGGCATTAGCGCAAGCCAAGAGACCGAGCTATGTTATTGACGATGCGGGATATCTGCTCATGTTTGACAATTTTGCAAAGGCGACCGTCAAGGGGTATGATAAATTTACGGAGATGGGAGTGAGCTTTTATAACCTCTTGCGAGTGGCCGCAGCTCGTACGCCAGAGGATTGTATCGTCTATTTTATCATGCATGAAGACGAGGACTCCACAACTGGGCGCATCAAGCCTAAGACGATAGGGAGGATGCTGGATGAAAAGTTGAATATTGAGGGGCTTTTCACAGTGGTGCTGCGCAGCGTGAGCACTTCAGACGATAATGGCGGAATAGCGTATCAGTTCGAAACGCAGACAAACGGGCTGACTCCCTGTAAGTGCCCTATTGGCATGCTACCACCGGTCATGGAAAACGATTTAAAGGCCGTAGATACAGCAATTAGGGAATACTATGGATGGGCAAAAGAAAGGAAGGACGAAAATGGCAAAGATGAGATGGTAGGAAAGGATTAATCTCGATAAGCTGGACGAGGGCACGCAGGGCTATCTGTTGGCGCTGTTGCTGGAAAACCGGGAGCTAAGAAGGACTGCTGAAGAGGAGCACGAAAGCTGGCTGTTTTTGGTATAAGCGCTGCGAAGAACTGGAAGATAGAACTAGCGGCATTGGAAAAAAAGGCGGCCGAATACAAGGACGCGTTCCCGAACGAATACAAGAAGGAGGAGGAAGAATGAAAAAAACTGGTTGGAGAGACGCGAAAGTCTCCACGTTCGGCAACATTCCGGCGGGCGCGTATGTGTGCGAAATTAAGAGCGCGACCGACGTGCCGGGGCGGGAGTACTTGCTGGTTGAGTACGACGTGGCCGAGGGCGATTTTGCCGGGTACTTTGGTGAGCGTGCAGAGCGGTGGGGTTCGTGGCCGAGCGGCGGCAAAATGTATTGGAGCTACAAGAACTCTGCCCTCGGGATGTTTAAGGCACGAATTCAGGCCGTCGAAAAATCGAATGCAGGGTACGCCTTTGACGATGATGAGTGCACGCTGACCGGTAAACGTGTGGGGCTGGTACTTTGCGAGGAAGAGTACCGCAATAACAGCGGCGAAATCTCCACACGGATTAAGGCAGATAGGGCGGTGCCGGTGGAGGATGTGCCAAAGACTGCCGCCCCCGCTATCAGAAGGCTAAAAGAGGAGAGCAAACCTCCGGTTGGCGGATTTACGGAGGTTGACGACGACGGCGATCTGCCGTTTTAGAGGGAGGCGGGTACATGGGACGAGACTTAAGCACGCCGGAGAAACGTGCCGCCTATAACGCGCGCATCCGCGAATGGCGGCGCAAGAATCCAGAGAAGCAGAAGGCAATTGAGCGGCGATGGCACATAAAGCAAGCCGCTCTCGCTGAACAGGAGATGGAGCAAGAGAAAGGAGGCGACCAGAACGACGTGCCCGAAGTGCCAGAGCGAGAACGTGAGCATCCAGATTGTGACAGAAAACAAGAATAAGCACCACTTCGGGAGAGGGGGACAGGTAACCTAGTTGCTTACCGTAAGTAAACGGCTTACCTATTAACAGAGTAATAGCAGCAGCAGCGACATAGCAGGCGGGACGGGAGCGCCGCTACCCGCGCCCGCGCCTTTAGGGCGCGGCTCGCGTCCGGCTAAGAGCGTGGAGGGAAAACGACAATGAATAGAAAAATAAGCTATACACAAGTGTCGATGTGGCGGCAGTGTCCGTATCGCTGGCGGCTGAAGTACCTGTTCGGGCTAAAGGAGCCGGAAGCTCCCGCTAAGCCGGGCACATTTGATGCGCTTGCCATGGGGCGCGCGGTTCACGCCGGAATTGAGGGTGCGGACGCGGCTGAAGCGGTAGCGATGTACGAGCGCGAAGCGGGGAAGGACAAAAAAGCCGCCATCCAAATACGGCACGCCGTATTGGCGGCACTGGAGCTTCCGGTATTCGCTGGCAATCATCACCTCGAGTTCGAGCGCAAAATCGAGAGCAATGCCTACATTGGCTATGCCGATGTCATTGCAGACGGCGCGCACGTCTACGACATCAAGACCACCAACAACGCCGGGTACCTCGATGGAACGCAGCTGTTGCTCTATGCGTCCGAACTGGGGCGGGAGGGGGTTGAAATTCAGTATTGCAGCTACATCGTGCTGAATAAACTCAATCCCCGGAAGCGCGAAACCGCCGCCCAGTACGAGGAACGCTTCGCAGACTACGGCGCGCGGGTAATTCCGGTAAGGATGGACGATAGCCAGGTCGCGGCCTTTTGGCGGGATGCCTATGCCATGTCGGTGGCCGCAGAATGGCCAAAGTGCCCAGGTAAGCTCTGCGACTGGTGCGGGTACAAAAGGGAGCACTGCTACGGCGGGGAATAAAATCCCCGACTGCCCGACCTTCGTAGAATGGGTGGACGATTGTGAGGGGGCGCTGTGAATGAGCGAAGGGGTGTAAAGGAATGCGAGTAATTGATGTACTGCGTATCTGCCATAACCCAGGTGGCTGGGTGATATTTGGGGACATGGATCAGAAAGATCCGCGCAAAGTGCTTTCAAAGCCAATGAAGATAAAAAATATTACATGGGACAGGTTGCGGCATATCGAATACAAGAATGTGGTCAGCGTTAGTTACTCGCCAAAGGACGGGTGTATGGTCATCCGATACAAAATCAAAGGGAGCGTCTATGATGGGCGAGGGGGGTAACGGCAGAACCGATGGCGAACCGTGGTTCGTGTTGCGCGATATATGCGCGGCCTTGGGTATTGAGAAGCCCGAGAATGTAGCGGGGCGCATTCCGGACGATGAGAAGGGTACCCGGCAAGTGGGTACCCTTGGGGGAGCACAGAACATGGTAACCGTGAGTGAAGCGGGCTTATACCGGGTTATCCTTAGGAGCGATAAGCCGAATGCTGAGCCGTTCCGCCGCTGGGTGACACACGAAGTACTCCCCGCCATCCGCAAGACTGGTAGTTACTCCTTAGCCCCGCGTACCCTGCAAGAAGCTCTCCGCGCCTATGCGGATGAGCTGGACGCGCATGAAAACACACGCAAGGAGCTGGCGGCCACTAATGAGCAAGTGGAGGGGCTGAAAGTTCGGCTCGACGAGAGCGAGAGCTTTTGGAGCATTCTCACGTTGTGCGAGCGGTACGGCTTTCGCTGGGATACTAAGAAGCGCGGGTTAGCGGGCAAACGCGCGTCCGCGTACTGCCGGCGGCACGGGTACGAGATACGCCGCGCTCACGATGACCGCTTTGGCGATGTGAGCGTCTACCCCTGCGAGGTGCTCGATAGGCTTTTTGTTGCGGATAAGTTTTGATTGTGGTATAATGGGGCTGAAAGAGGTGGAACGGATGAATAAGCAGCAGAGCGGCCGG
>Ga0192254_1055_pt1 | contig 14295 bp, 13 predicted proteins | sample Koala_Koa26_K3_FD_131242 | JGI IMG/M metagenome (GOLD analysis project Ga0192254, IMG submission 131242) | Enriched cells from koala feces incubated with labeled cellulose particles, San Francisco Zoo, California, United States - Koala_Koa2-6_K3 ... | reverse complement strand
AGTAATAGTTATGCACAAAAAATCAACACGCACAAAAGCACTTCTTGTCGGCGCAATGATGGCAGTCAGCTCGTTGAGTTTTTCGTCATTTGCAACGCTGACGGCGAATGCGGCGATAACGTCAGCGTCAAGTATCAATAAGACGTTGGCAACATCCATTCAATCTGATGATCCAGATCATCCAGAAAACGAGACAGAATGTACGTTTATGTGCGCACAGTATGATGATATGTATGTTGCGTTCTCGGACACTACTGGTACTGGTCCAGAAACCTTCTTAGGTACTAGCGATATAACGAGCTTGCAGTTGCACTTCAAGTTGTCGGATGATTACGATGAAGATTATGTAGTATCACAGTTCACCTATTACTTTGGCGTATCGGCAGATGAAGATTGCCCATATAAAGAGTATTGGTGGGATACTGGTGCAGATTATTATGATGACTTGAGAGAAGCTGGACACGCTGGCTCAATGGAAAACTCCATCGAATGCCATCCGTGTAGTAGAGAATTCTATGTAACGATTTATGTTCCGTCAGAAGCACTGGCACAGTTCAATGATTCTCAGAGTGAAGAGTGGGATAACCCACACTTCCAGATTCAGAACTGCTATACACAGCTTTCTACGGAATCAAGAGATAGTATTGGCTCAGCTGATATTATTTTGGTAGATATCATTGCAAACGGTACTACAGACACCAGCGAAGCCGACGAAGAGACACAAGCAAAATATCTCTATGACGAGGGAGAATCTGCACCGCAGAACACCGGCGGTCTGTGGTATTCCAGCATTCTCTACTCCACATATAGCTCTGGCTATAACAGCATTACCACATCCTCTGACGGCACAACCTTTACCGCAGTGAATACACTGCGTGTGGACTATTCCGACGACCCGATTGCAGTAACACCGGGCGATGGTTATAGCGAAGAGGATTATACCGATGAGGATGGCAACTCACTCTCTGAAGCACAAATTCGTGCAAATGGCGATCCCATCAATAGTCACAAATTCCAGCTCGCTGATTTCGGTCTGGATGTTGGCACAAACACCACCAATAACGTAACCGTAAAATCGATGAGTGTAACGTTCAGCGTGGATGACGCTACCGATATTACACGATTCATGTACGGTGGTGGTATCAGCGTATCGCCGAAGTCCGTTGCAGATACGGAGTGGGCAAAAATCCAAGCTGGCTTGAAAGAAGCGTCTGCTGGCGTGGAAGGCGGTTATTGGTACAATGACGTCGGAAATGAAGACTGGGCGGCAGTATTGGCTCTGGAAAAAGAGGGCTACTCTTGGACGCTGACTGACGTATATGGCAATTTGACTGATGTAGACGGTGTGTTCGCAATCGATGTAGAAAGCGGTACGAACCTGACGAATCGTCATATGGGTACCTATTTCACCGTTACTTGGGATGTTCCGGAACAGGTTCAGCCTTATGTAGACCTGATGGGTTCTATCTCTTTCCAACTGTGGTACATGGAAGATGATGGTACTGTTTTGAATGCGGCTGCAAATATCGTAAGTGCATCTCTGACTTATGAAGAAACCATTACCACAACCAAGGACATTCAGTCTGCAACCTATTCTACCTCGACAAAGGGTTCTGTAGGCGACAGCGTTTCTATTAACTATTCTGACGTAGGTCTGGAATATGAAAAGACTGCCGATGTTTATGCAATTCTCTTTGAAGTTTCTACGGATGCAGACGTAGCTCGGCTGCTCTTAGGCTCTGGTACAAGCGTTGTAGAATCGTTCAATTCTTCTTATTGGTATCAGGCAGATGATTATCGAAATGAGGGTACGGTAGCACTGTTGAATTATACCGATACGGATGTAGATTCTCGTGAATCCTCAAGTACTGATACGTCCAGTTATGCAGAATATGTAGGTGAGACAGGACGAGGCACATACGAATATCTATGGATTCTCCCCACTTCTGTTCCATTCGGTACATCTACCGAACAGGAAGGCGATCACTTCGACTTTGGCGTTTGGTATGCAAATGCAAATGAGACAGAGGCATCTACCTATACGATTACCAGCGCAACCGTTTATTATGTCGCTGACGATACTGATAACGGCTACAAGATGGCACTTCGTGAGGGTAACCTCTATGTATATCCGGAAACTATGTATGTCATTGAGGGTACTTCCTCTCAGCCGACTTTCGACAGCGACGGTAACGTGGTTTATAATGACGATGGTTCTATCGTAGTTGGCGACGACGCTATCGTAGAAGTTAGTGTAACCGGCTGCACCGCAAAGTCCAGCCAGTCCGCAGTAAAGGTGTCTGTAGGTTCTGATGGGTATATTACAGTTACTGCAGAGGACGGCAGTGCAGGCGTTACCGTAACGATAACGGTTACGACACCGGGCAAGCAGACTACGACGTTCACGGTTGAAGTTGTTTCGGATACAGACCCGAATGCTACGACAACGACCGAAACTGCAACGACAGAAACCATAACGACGACCACCATTACAACAACGACTACCACGTCCGGCACAGATGATACAACATCGTCAAGCGACGGTTCTACTACCACGACGGCCGAAGCAGAAGCTACGATTATCGGTGACGTAAACTTGGATGGTACTGTTTCGCTGGCTGACAGTGTACAGCTGAATAAGTTCGTTGGCGATTTAGTTGAATTGAACGGAATAGCTATGAAGAATGCAGATTGCAACTCGGATGACGGAGTTGGCGCAGCGGATGCATTGTCGCTGCTGCGGTTCTTGGTACAGTTGGCTGGTTCTCTGCCGGAGTAATGAAATAAAATTTTTGACAGTTTCAATTTTTTTATTTTTATAAGAAATCCTTTCTTACACAAAAAAGCTGCTTCACAAGCTGTGGGGCGGCTTTTTTGCGTATCTCTATCCCTAAAATACGAATGATGCATGAAATCTGCTGTACGATACTTGACAGAACACGGTGAAATCTGTTATAATAAAAAGGACAACCTAATAGAAATATTGTGCCTCGTTTACGAAAACGTTATACAGATTTTACACAGTGAAATAGAAATATGCGCTGTTCCATCTATCCCTTCTATTCGTAGCGCATGAAATAGAGATATCGGAATCGAGAAGGAAGCATAGGAATGAAAATAGAAAATATACGAGATCAGTATAAGCGGATTTATACGTTTTTTGCCACGTTGCTTTTGGTGGTGTGTTATACGGTGAGTTTTTCGATTGTGTGGTATACGGTCTATAGTGATACGATTTTTTTGCCGTTCTATCGCCGTGGAAACTGGGTGATGATTTTAATTTATGTGGTGCTGGTGCTGCTGTTCAGCAAGGTGTTCGGCGGCATGAAGGTAGGCTATCTGAAGCGATCGGATATGATGTATTCCCAGATATTCGCCATTGTTTGCGTTAATGTATTAACTTATTTTCAAATTAGCGTCGTCAACCGCTTTATGCCGTCAGTCTGGCCCATGGTGATTTTGACGCTGGTAGATCTGGTAATTTTAATGCTGTGGATAATTGTCAGCAATAAGATTTATTTTCACCTGTACCCACCCCGACGTCTTGTCGTGATTTATGGAGAGCATACTGCCGCAGATTTGGTGATCAAGATGAGCCGGCGTGTGGAAAAATATATGATTTGCGAATCAGTGCGTATTTCCGAGGGAATGCCCCACATTCTCTCCGTGATTCGGCGTTATGAGGGCGTGATTCTCTGCGAGGTGTCTGGACCAATACGAAACGATTTGATTAAATATTGCTTTGCGCAGAATATTCGAATGTATATTGCGCCGAAAATTTCGGACATTATTATACGTGGTGCAGAAGAAATTCGTCTGTTTGATACGCCGCTGCTGCTCTGTCGGAATTATGGTCTGACTATTGGGCAGCGATTCGGAAAACGTTGTTTTGATTTGATTGTTTCCAGCGTACTGCTTGTGATTTTTTCGCCGTTGATGCTTGTTTCGGCGATTGCTATTAAAGCAGAGGACGGCGGATCGATATTGTTCCGACAAAAACGTCTCACCCAGGGTGGAAAAGAATTTTATGTCTGTAAGTTTCGGAGCATGGTGAAGGATGCCGAAAAGCATGGCCCACAGCTTGCACAAGAGGACGACGACCGCATCACAAAAACTGGCAGAATTTTACGGAAATATCGGATTGATGAACTGCCGCAGCTGCTGAATATCCTGAAAGGGGAGATGTCGGTGGTGGGGCCACGACCGGAGCGTCCGGAGCTGGCGGTGGAGTATGAAAAGAATATGCCGGAGTTTGAATTCCGGCTTCAAGTGAAAGCGGGACTGACGGGGTATGCACAGGTAACCGGAAAATATGATACCCAGCCCTATGATAAATTGAAAATGGATTTGATGTATATTGAAAATTATTCCATATTTTTCGATTTACGAATCCTTCTCATGACCATGAAAACGGCACTTTTCCCCGGGGAGACCAACGAGGAAGCGCAAATACACGATTTAGAACGTTCAAAAACGGAGGATTCTTCTCACGAGGAGACGCCTAAACAGAAAGAGTAGAAGCTTATGAAAATTACAGCAGTCATCATGGCTGGGGGAAAAGGAGAACGCTTCTGGCCGAAAAGCCGGAAGTCTTTCCCGAAGCAGTTTTTGTCGCTGACCAAGGATGGCGAGACCATGATTCAAAAGACCGTAAAGCGACTTTTGCCTATGGTGGAGATGGCGGACATTTTTGTCGTCACCGGCACAGCTTATCGGGATTTGGTGCGGGAACAGCTGTCTGATTTGCCGACGGAAAATATTCTTACAGAGCCTTGTTCCCGTAACACTGCCCCTTGTATTGGCTTGGCGGCGCAGGTGATAGAGAAAAAATACGGCGAGGCGATGATGCTGGTGCTGCCGTCTGACCATCTCATTCGGTATGAGGAGATGTATATCGACACCTTGCAGCAGGCAGTACAGGTGGCGGAGCAGAATCAAAACCTTGTTACCATTGGTATTACGCCGACGTACCCGGAGACGGGTTATGGTTATATCCACTTTGCGAGAGATACGAGCTTAGAGATGAACAGTGTCTATCGGGTAGAACAGTTTGTGGAAAAGCCGGATCGGGAGACGGCGAAGCAGTATCTGGCATCTCACCACTACCTTTGGAACAGTGGAATGTTTGTATGGAAAACTTCGTCGATTTTGTGGAATTTAAAGCAGCTGATGCCGGACATATTTGACGGACTGGAACGTATCGGCGACGCACTGGGGACGGCGGAATATGATGCGGTTCTGACACGGGAATATACGGCGTTTCGCAGTGAATCTATCGATTTTGGTGTCATGGAGTGCGCAACGCAAATTTATACCCTTCCTGGGAGCTTCGGTTGGGACGACGTAGGAAATTGGCTGGCAATAGAACGGATTAATGCTACCAACGAGTACGGTAACTATGTAGAGGGCGATGTGATTACCATCGATACCAAACGCAGTACGATTTGCGGTAGAAAGCGTCTTGTTGCGGCAGTGGGTGTAAAAGATGTGATTGTGGTGGATACAGACGATGCCATTTTGATTTGCGGAAAGGACAGCTGTCAGAATGTGAAAAAAGTGATTGAAAACCTGAAGATTTGTAATCGACAGGAGCTTATATAACAAGGAGTAGAAGATTATGGCAAAGCACGCATTGATTACTGGAATTATCGGTCAGGATGGCTCTTATCTGGCAGAGCTATTATTGGAAAAAGGTTATGAGGTCTATGGCATTATGCGGCGAAAAAGCGTGGTAGACTACGGTAACGTCGCACATCTGACGAATCAAATTCACTTTATCTATGCAGATATGACGGACGTGATTTCACTGATTTCTGCAATGCGGATTTCACAGGCGGATGAGGTGTATAACTTAGCGGCGCAGTCGTTTGTTGCTACCAGTTGGGAACAGCCGATTGCCACTGCGGAAATCGATGCGCTGGGCGTTACCAATATGCTAGAGGCAATCCGTATGGTGAAACCGGCGTGCCGCTTTTATCAGGCGTCTACTTCGGAGATGTTCGGCTTGGTGCAAGAAATGCCGCAATCGGAGCGAACGCCCTTCTATCCGAGAAGTCCTTATGGTGTCGCAAAGCTGTATGGACACTGGATTACGAAGAACTATCGGGAAAGCTATAATCTATTTACCTGTTCGGGAATACTCTTTAATCACGAGTCTGAACGCCGTGGATTGGAGTTCGTCACACGGAAAATTTCGAACGCTGCCGCAAGAATTTTTTATGGGAAACAGGACTGTGTGGAGCTTGGAAACATGGATGCCAAACGGGATTGGGGACACTCAAAAGACTATGTGCGTGCCATGTGGCTCATGTTGCAACAAGAAAAGCCAGATGATTATGTTGTCGCTACTGGTGAGACACGTACGGTGCGTGAATTCGTCGAGACGGCGTTCCACCATGTGGGAATGGAAATTGTATGGAAAGGCACAGGTGTTGACGAAATTGGCATAGACAAGAAGAGTGGAAAGACCATTGTAAAAGTGAATCCGAAGTTTTTCCGTCCGGCGGAGGTGGAGGTACTCTTGGGAGACCCCACAAAAGCGGAAACCGTACTCGGTTGGAAACGGGAGATTTCTTTTTCTCAGCTGGTAGAACGTATGGTGCAGCGTGATTTACAGCTGGAAGCGTAGGAGGTGTGGAGAATGCGAATTGCGTTGGATGCGCAGCCACTGATTGGAGAGCGGCTTACCGGTATCGGCTATTGTCAGGCTGGACAGCTGACTGCACTGGCGAAACAGTATCCGAACGACAGTTATTGTCTCCAGTATTTTTCCGGCAGAGACGATGCTCCAAAGAGAGAACGGTTACAGCCTTATTTGAGAGAAAATGTGACGCTGCAGGCGGCAAAAGCTTCCGGCTATCTCTATCGTATGGCATTGACAATTCTGCCTGTTTCGTATCAGCATTATTTTGGAAAAGATGCAGAGATCACCCATTTTTTCAACTATATTGTACCGCCGAATGTACACGGAAAAACTGTTGTTACGGTACACGATATGGTATATAAAGCGTATCCGGAAACGATGCGGGGGCGAACGAAGTATATGCTTCAATTGGGACTGAAAAAGTCGCTGGAGCGTGCAGACCGAATTGTCACGGATTCCGAATTTTCAAAATCGGAAATATGCCGCTATTTTCCACAATATCAAGAGAAGCTTCGAGTGGTGTATTGTGGTGTGAATACGAAGCAGTTTCATTCGGTGTGCGAATCGGAAATACAAGAGGCTCGGAAGAAATATGACTTGGATCGGGATTACTTTTTGTATCTGGGAACGGTGGAACCACGAAAAAACTTGTCGAGATTGATTGAAGCGTATCAAATTTTTGTGCGTGGAAAACAGTCACCGCCGTATCTCGTTCTAGCAGGCGGAAACGGTTGGCGCAACAGCGAAATTTATCAGAAGGCGTCCGAATTGGGCATTCAAAAATATGTGAAATTTACGGAGTATGTACCGGAGGAATTTCTCTGTCCGCTGATGTGCGGCGCACTGGCGTTTGTTTTTCCGTCCATTTATGAGGGCTTTGGAATGCCGCCGCTGGAGGCAATGGCGTGTGGTGTGCCGGTATTAACAGCGGTGGCCGCCTCTTTGCCGGAGGTGGTGGGGGAAGATGCCGTTTTGGTTGACCCCTATAAGCCGGACGAAATCGCTGGTGGACTGGAGCGATTGTATATGGATGAGAAGCTGCGAAAGCGACTGTCAGAAGCGGGAAAAAGGCGTGTGCTGGATTATTCATGGGAGCGTTCGGCGGAGCAGCTTCACGCCATCTATGAGGAGCTTTGTCATGGATAAGCCGCTGCATATTTTACAAGTGAATAAGGCGTATTTTCCCCATATTGGCGGCATTGAAAGCGTGGTACGGACGTTTTCGAAAGAACTACAAAAATACCCGAATGTGGAAGTACAGGTGTTGGTCTGTCAGGAAAAGGGGAAAGGGACTGAAAAAACGGTGGATGGTGTGCAAGTACATTATGCTTCCAGTCTAGGGACTTATTTTTCTTGTCCGCTTTCTTTGGATTTTTTTCTTAAGTTTCGGCGGCTGTCCCACTGGGCGGATGTCATTGAATTTCATATGCCTTTTCCATTGGGTGATTTGGCATGCTTATTGTCACGATATAAAGGCGGCGTCGTACTTGCATGGCACAGCGACGTGGTGCGGCAAAAGACGTTACTGCGATTTTATGGACCGATTCTCAAACGTTTTTTAAAGCGTGCGGATACGATAATCGCTGCGACAAAAGGTCACATTGACTCTTCCTATTTTTTGTCAAAAAAGGAAATACGGGAAAAATGCAGGATCATTCCTTATGGATTGAACACGAAAGCGTACGACAGCGTACCGAAAAAGCCGATTTTGCAGCAGCTGCAAATGTCACCGAATTCTGTGCGTGTGCTGTTCGTGGGACGATTCGTCTATTATAAAGGTATCGAGGTACTGTTGGAGGCATTTTGCAGCGTGAAGGGTTGTGAGCTGTTTCTCGTGGGACACGGCACAGCGGAGATTGAGGAAAAGCTGCACCAAATGGTGGCGGAAGCCCATCAGGAAAAGCTGATTCATTTTATGGGAAATTTATCGGATGAACAGCTGCGTCAGGCATTCGCCGACTGTGATATGTTTGTACTGCCCTCTGTGGCGAATAGTGAAGCGTTCGGAATTGTTCAGATGGAGGCAATGGTCTATGGAAAGCCGGTCATCAACACGAACTTGCCCACAGGCGTCCCCTATGTGAGTATTCACAAGAAGACGGGATTGACCGTATCGGTGGGTGATGCGTCTGCACTTGGAAATGCCATTCAAACGCTGGCAGATGATGCGACACGACGGAAGACTTATGGTGATGCTGGACGACGGCGTGTGATGCAGGAATTTGAAGAGTCGAAAGTGGTGCGACAGGTCTATGAAACGTTGGAGACGGCAGCACAGAAGCACCGCAGCACAGGAGAGGAAAGCGTATGAAAGCACTGATTATCGGTGGCAGTGGCTTTGTGGGAAAGCATTTGGCGGTACACTTGAAAACGGAAAGGCAGTGGGAAGTGGCGATCACAAAGCTGCCGCAGGAAACGACATCGCAAGATTTTTTACACTTTGACTTGGATATTTTGGACGAAGCTGCCGTGCAGAAGCTGTTGGAGACATACCGACCGGAAGTAATATTCCATTTGGCAGCACAGAGTTCAGTGGCATTCTCTTGGAAAAATCCGCAAAAAACTGTAGAGATCAATATTTTGGGCAGTCTTCGGCTTCTGGAAGCGATAAGGAAAATCGAGCATTATACGCCACGGATTTTGTGTATTGGCTCCGCCGAAGAATATGGAGTGCCATCAGGGGAATTGCCGGTTCGTGAAATTGATTCAATTCATCCCAATAACCCCTATGCCATTACGAAAGCTACGCAAAATTTTTTTGGTACGCTTTACGCCAAGGCATATGATATGGACATCATACTTGTGCGTGCGTTCAACCATTTCGGACCGGGGACAGCTGCCCCAATTTGTGTTAGCGGACTTTTGCCGACAGGTTGCGGCGATTATGCTGGGAAAGCGTGAGCCGAAAATGGAGGTAGGGAATCTCACAGTTGCACGGGATTTTACGGATGTGCGGGATGTGGTGCGTGCGTATGGGATGTTAGCGATATCAGGCAGAAAGGGTGAGACGTATAACGTAGGAAGTGGCAGAGCGATTCGGCTGGAGGAACTGTTAAAGCGTATTATCGCTTTTAGCGGCAGAGAAATTACCGTGACGGTTGACCCGAAGCGGCTGCGAAAAACGGAGGTGCCGATTATTCGGGCGGATATACAAAAGCTACAGGCGGATACCGGCTGGTCGCCCCGATATGCAATTGATACGACGCTGCGAGACACGCTGAACGACTGGCTGGAACAGTGAAAAATAGATGCCGAAAAATAGAAAGGGAATGGTTATGGCAAATACAGAAGAAAAGTTGGAACAACAGGAGCAGGTGCAAGCGACGGAGGCACTGCCCACGGAGACGGAGGCAGAACAGACGGAGCAGATGGATGGCATTGGCTTTGGTGCGCCGTCTACGGTCTATTCGGAAGAGGAGTGGGAGCAGCAGCGTGTGAAATCATGGCCGAGACAAATTCATGTCTTTGGCACACGGCAAAATCAGGTGAACCGTGGAACGGCGGCACGGCTGCGGACACTGGAGATTGAAAACCGCACGCTGAAGCTAAAAATGGAACAGCTGGAAAAAGAGCTGGAGGCTGTACAGGTGCGGGAGAAGAAGAGTCTAGGCAGAGTGGCAGTGATGATCGATCGAATGCAGGCGGAGCTTGATCGGGTGCGGCTGTCCAATCAGTTGAACAGCAACGCCGTGGATCGATTGATGAAGCGTGCGCAGGAGGAAGACGAAGCGGCACTGACGGAAGATATAGAATCGACAGATGCCACAGAATCAGACGAATAAAATAAATGAAAAAAACACGATTTGGAAAAAAGCGTACATAAATCCGGCTTTTTTTCTGTCGTGTTTTTCTATGATTTGTTGTGTGTCATTTGGGCATCCTACCAGTAGCTGCGAAAACGCAGCGATTTTGAAATGGATAGGTGATGATTGCAATGAAAATGCATCCGGTTTGGGGGAGCGCAGCGGCAGGACTGACTGCCTTGGTTGTACCGATAACGTCTGTATGTGCTGTTTTCGGCGAGGTGATTGGCTATGGACAGGGTACTGCCGTAAACGAGTGGAATCAGCCATTGGACGCTCTGGCGTTTGACGAAAATTATGGGCAATATGGTGCTTCTGCTACGACAACAGACCACAGTCGGATTCTCCTGACGTTTGACCAAGGGTATGAAAACGGTTATACAGCGCAGATCTTGGACACCTTGAAAGAAAAGGACGTAAAGGCGATATTTTTTCCTCACTGGTGACTATGCGAAATCTCAGCCGGAGCTGGTGCAGCGTATGATTGACGAGGGACACGTTTTGGGCAACCACGGGATGACTCATGCAAGCTTGCCGACGCTATCGGCAGCAGAGGCGGAACGAGAAATTATGGATTTACACCAGTACGTGTTGGAACAGTACGGCTATGAGATGCAGTATTTCCGCTGTCCCTGAAGCGGCACTGGAATTGGTGCAGCAATGTGGCTATCGGACGATTTTCTGGAGTGATGCTTATGTGGACTGGAACACGGACGATCAGCCTAGCGAAAGTGATGCGATGGAACACCTGTTACAGCACGCACACGGGGGAGAGATTTTGTTATTGCACGCTGTTTCTTCAACGAATGCGGCGATTTTAGGAGAACTGATTGACGCTTTCCGTGCAAAGGGGTTCACGCTGTCTTAACCCGAATTCAATGGAACGCACAAAAAGCACCGTTTGTGGAAAACCGTAAACGGTGCTTTCTATTTTTTAAAATCATCGCACCGACCGTTTGCTTGTATGCAAAGGGGAGCGGATTTGAAGTGATTCTCTATACAGCTGTGCGTCAAGTGTATGCGCCTTGTTCCGGCGGAGTGTTTGACTACAGCGACGTTCAGCGTTAGCTGTCTAGGTATGATTTTACCAACACCTGAAGAAGTTCATCACGGTCAATGTGGCGAATCATGCTGCGAGCGTTGTTATAAGTGGTTATGTAGGTGGGATCCTCTGAGAGGATATAGCCTACAATTTGGTTCACCGGATTATAACCCTTTTTGGTCAGTGCATCATATACAAGCATCAGCGTTTTCTTCATTTCGATTTCTTTTTTCATCGTTGACGGAAAATGTCATGGTTTTATCAAACATCAGATTCTTCCTCCTTTTTAGAATATGTTTCTATTATACCCAAAAATCACAAGAGATACAAGTGTTTCTTTATGATTTTGCCGTTTTGCAAGGATGGCAAGGGTCTTTTTTATATAGAATCACGAAAAGTCATCCATATCATGGAAAATGTAGTGGAAAAAGAAAAAAATTCCTTTTCCGATCGTGTCAGTCTTGTGCAGCAGTGCGCTTTACGAATGAATCGCAGTTGGTGCATTCCAGAACGGTGGGATTCACTTCATGTGTCCCCACGCAGATACAATCCAAGCTGCAATAAGACTGTGTCACTAAGTTGTTTTTGCACTGTGTGACAGAGCATTTGATATTGGGATTCTTCTTTTTTTCGTTCATACCATATCGCCTCGTTTCTATCCGGCATGGTGTGCCGGTGAAAGATAGTATACCCGAAAAAACGATGGTTATGCGATCGGTTGATACAAGGAGCAGCATGATTCGCTGCTACTTTGCATTTATTTTTGATTTTTCTGGTTTTCTTTGGAATATACACAACCACAAAACGCTTGGCGATAGAGCCGATATTCTCGGGAGAGGACGATAGAACGCTGATAGCCGCCTTTTTTCTTAAAGTCGGAGAACAGCCATGGGACGTTATATTTTTCCGATAGGGCTGCACCAGCTTCATTGATGAATGCGGCATCCTTATGGGGACTGATTGAAAGGGTAGTACCCACAAAATCCGGCGTGTGTTCCAGCGTTTTTGCAAGCTGAAACGTTTTCTCTAGTCGATGACGAATACACTTTTGACATCTTTCCTCACATTCCAGCAGATGCTCCAGACCTTTTGCAAGGGTGAAGAACTGCTCGGGGCAATAGTCCCCGTCGATAATCTTCACAGAATGTTCCAAGGGCATTTCTCGTATCAGCCGTTCCAGTTCTTCTTTCCGGTGTAAATATTCCGCTTTCGGAAAAATATTCGGATTATAGAAAAACAGCGTGATTTGAAAATAACGGTTCAAATATTCCAAAATGTAACTGCTGCAAGGTGCGCAGCAAGCGTGTAATAACAGTGTTGGTAGTGCATCTGCATCGATTTCTGCGAGAATTTGGTTGAGGCACAGCTGATAATTTTCTGCCATTACTGATTTAACTGGTCTTCGATGGCATTGCTGCTGGAGTCTGCGTCATCCGTACTGCTGTAGTCTGTATCATCTGTGCTGCTGGATGCTGTACTGGATGAAGTATAAGTAACACCCAAATAGCTGCAAATACCGCTTGCGATTGCATTTGCAATGCTATCTTCGTTGTCGAGAATCCACTGTGCCACAGTGGTAGTATCATGGAATTCCACTTCAATGAGACAAGAGGGACTATTGTTTTCTGCAATTTCATACTGATAGTAATCGGAAGTAGTGTCAGAGCCGTCAATCAAGCCGTTGTCGTCTCGTTCAGTCAGGGAAGCCACCGGGTCATAGACACACTGTGCCAGCGACTGGCTTTCTGCGGATGCACTATTATAATAGCAGCTTGTACCGGATCCAGTACCCTGGTTGGTTTGAATTCCCACATAAGCTGCCAGCGGATAATCGCCTACGCTGGTCTTGGTTTGTATGCTGTCGTTTTCGCTTGCGATGAATACCGTCAGACCTGCGCCTTCCAGAAGTGCCGCCGTTTTTTCTGCGATGTCACGGCAAACCTCTGCCTCGTTTGTATCGCCGGTAGCGAAAGTATTATCCGACTGATTGGATGGGCTGAGATAGATTGCACCAGTATATTGAGAGTCCACAGATTCGGTCGCTTCCATCACTGTAGTAGTATCAGTAACATCGGAGGCGGAAGTAGAAGTTGTAGCGACTTCATCGTCGCTGCCACAGCTCGAACAGCATTTCACCATCAGAACGAGAAGCAAAATGATGACGACGATAACCGCAAGAATACGGTCATAGCGAAGACTGCGGCTTTTAGGGGATTTGGGATTATGACTGCCGGATGAAGAAGGTGGTCTTTGGGCGGAACCAGAGCCGGAGCTGCGGTTCGGATTCGGTGTATTAGAGTAATCAGTTTGCATGAGAAAAACCTCCAATTCCAATGGCATTGTGGTATCAATCGAAGCCAACCGCCATATCGTATTTGTCGGGAAGTCATTCCTCTCTCCCGACGGAGAGGTATTTTTAAGGAGTTGCCTTTGTGATACGATTCGTTATTGGTCTTCTAGTTCACGCAGAGCTAGGCGTTCTTCCTGACTGATGTGCATCTTTCCATCACGGAGTAAGGAAACGTGATCTCGATCCGTGCGGACGGGTACGTCGCTGTCCTCAGGAATGATACGGAGTGCGCCGGTTAAGGGGTTCGTTTCGCAAACCTTTCCTTTTCTGCCGTCCACCATAGTAACCAGTGCGCCGACCTTCGGCGTGATTTTCAATAGCTCTTCGTATACGTCTTGTTCATGTTTCAAGCAGCACATCAGTCTGCCGCAGCAGCCGGAAATTTTAGAGGGGTTGAGGGAAAGCCCCTGTTCCTTTGCCATTTTGATGGACACAGGCTGAAAGTCCTGTAAATACC
>Ga0192254_1049_pt1 | contig 16562 bp, 17 predicted proteins | sample Koala_Koa26_K3_FD_131242 | JGI IMG/M metagenome (GOLD analysis project Ga0192254, IMG submission 131242) | Enriched cells from koala feces incubated with labeled cellulose particles, San Francisco Zoo, California, United States - Koala_Koa2-6_K3 ... | reverse complement strand
TCGGCACATCAGCAGTAAAGCTTCTGCTCATGAGTGGAGACGGAACAATCGAAAACACCGTAACCAAAGAGTATCCTCTCTATTTTCCACATCCGGGATGGTCGGAACAGAACCCGGAAGACTGGTGGGATGCCGTATGTACCGGACTTATTGAGCTGGTTGAAGGCTTTGACCGTTCCAAAGTGGCCGGTATCAGCTTTGGCGGGCAGATGCACGGGCTTGTGGTCTTAGATGACAAAGATCAGGTGATCCGTCCGGCTATTCTCTGGAATGACGGGCGGACCGGAAAGCAGACGGAATATCTTAATTGTGACATTGGAAAGGATGTGCTTTCTGCGAATACAGCCAACATAGCGTTTGCCGGATTTACAGCTCCAAAGATCCTCTGGGTGCAAGAAAATGAGCCGGAGAATTTTGATCGGATCAGGAAGATCATGCTCCCGAAGGACTACATCGCTTATATGCTTACCGGTGTGTTTTCCTGTGATTACTCGGATGCATCCGGGATGCTTCTTTTGGATGTCAAACACAAATGCTGGTCCGATGAGATGATACGTATCTGCGGGATCAAAAAAGAAATGCTCCCTGCATTGTATGAAAGCTATGAAGTCACCGGCACGATAAAGCCGGAGCTTGCAGAGCGTTTCGGTCTTCCCGTAAGCTGTATCGTGGCTGCCGGTGCGGGAGATAATGCGGCAGCTGCCGTCGGTACAGGAACAGTGGGAGAGGGGCAGTGCAATATTTCTCTCGGAACAAGCGGAACGATCTTTGTCTCAAGCACAGAGTTTGGCGTCGACCCCAACAATGCACTGCACGCTTTTGCTCACGCGGACGGTCACTATCACCTGATGGGCTGCATGTTAAGCGCCGCCTCCTGCAACAAATGGTGGATGGATGATATCCTTGGCACGCAGGAGTATGAAAAAGAGCAGGCAAATATCACGAAGCTTGGCGATGATCACGTGTTTTTCCTCCCTTATCTGATGGGAGAGCGCTCTCCCCATAATAATCCGGATGCCAGGGGCACTTTTATCGGACTGACCATGGATACGACACGCGAGGATATGACACAGGCTGTCCTGGAGGGAGTCGCCTTTGCCATAAGGGATTCCTTTGAAGTTGCCAAGTCTCTCGGTGTTCAGATCGATCGCACCAAGATCTGCGGAGGAGGTGCAAAAAGCCCTCTGTGGCGTGAGATCACAGCAAATGTTCTTAATATCAAAGTTGATATCCTCGAGTCGGAAGAGGGCCCGGGCTTGGGCGGAGCGATCCTTGCCGCCGTCGCGTGCGGAGAATATCCCACTGTGGAAGATGCCTGCGCAAAGATCGTAAAGGTCGTCGATACGATAGATCCGGATCCGGATATTGCCGCAAAATACGAGGAGAAATATCAGAAGTTTGTAAAAATCTATCCCACCGTTAAGGATCTGTTTTCCGAACTTCTTTAATTGTCAGGAGGAAATTTTATGGAAGGAAAGATGAAAGTTGCCGTAATGCCCAAACTGCGCGAAATTGAATTTACCGAACGTCCGATTCCAAAGCCGGAGAAAGATGAGGTACTCGTAAAACTGGAGTATGTCGGCATCTGCGGATCTGATCTGCATTACTATGAGAACGGAAGGATCGGTGATTTTGTCGTGGAATCTCCTCTGGTTCTCGGTCATGAGGCCGGTGGGACAGTTGTAGAAGTCGGTGCGGATGTAACACATCTGAAAGTGGGAGACCGGGTTGCCTTAGAGCCGGGAAAAACTTGCGGAAAATGTGAATTCTGCAGGACCGGCCGATACAATCTCTGCCCGGATGTCATATTCTTTGCGACTCCGCCGGTAGACGGTGTATTTCAGGAATATGTTGCACACGAAGCGGCCCTGTGTTTCAAGATCCCTGACAATATGGACACCATGGAGGCAGCGCTGATCGAGCCGCTCGCGGTAGGGTTCCATGCAGCCCGGCAGGGGAATGCCCACATTGGGCAGACTGCCGTTGTCATGGGTTCCGGATGTATCGGTATGATGAGTCTTCTGGCGCTTAAGTCTATGGGTCTCTCGGAAGTGTATGTCGTGGATGTAATGCCAAAGCGCCTTGAAAAGGCTATGGAACTCGGAGCATCAGCCTTGATCAACGGTTCCGAACAGGACACTGTGGCGGAAATAGAACGTCTGACCGAGGGGCAGGGTGTTGATCTTGTAATCGAAACAGCCGGTTCTGAGATCACTACAAAACAAAGCATCGCCATCTGTAAACCGGGTGCGACTATTGTGCTGGTCGGCTATCCGCCATCGGGAGAGATCTCATTTCCGGTCAGTGTTGCATTAAATAAAGAGCTGGAGTTTAAGACCGTCTTCCGTTACCGCCATATCTATCCCATGGCCATAGATGCCGTTGCATCGGGGCGCGCCAATGTGAAGGGTGTCGTCACCAATGTATTTGATTTTGATGATCTGAAAAATGCTCTGGAGATGTCGCTGGAAGATAAATCCAATATCGTGAAAAGTGTTGTAAGGATATAGAGTATGACCAGACAGGAAGCAAGAAAAAAAGCGCAGGCACTCGTGGAACAAATGACAACCTCAGAGCAGGCATCTCAACTGCGATTTGACGCGCCTGCTATCCCGAGGCTGAATATTCCGGCTTACACCTGGTGGAACGAAGCACTGCACGGAGTTGCACGCGCAGGTACTGCAACTGTATTTCCGCAGGCAATCGCCATGGCAGCGATGTTTGATGAGGATGCGATGGAGCAGATTGGCGAAGCGATCTCCATAGAGGCCAGAGCAAAATATAATGCCAGCCAAGCTCAGGATGACAGAGATATATATAAGGGTTTGACTTTTTGGTCCCCTAATATCAATATCTTCCGCGATCCCCGCTGGGGGAGAGGGCATGAGACCTACGGCGAAGACCCGTATCTGACAGCCAGACTGGGCGTTCGTTTTGTAAAGGGCCTTCAGGGAGCGGGAGATCATCTGCGGGTTGCCGCATGCGCCAAGCACTTTGCCGTCCACAGCGGACCCGAAGCGCTCCGCCATGAATTTGATGCGGTCGTTTCAAAAAAGGATCTCTATGAGACCTATCTTCCTGCTTTTGAAGCATTGGTAAAGGAGGCAGATGTAGAGACTGTAATGGGGGCCTACAATCGTGTGAACGGCGAACCGTGCTGCGGAAGCAAAACGCTCCTGCGGGTTATCCTGCGCGGAGAATGGGACTTTGAAGGTCATGTCGTCTCGGACTGCTGGGCAATCCGGGACTTTCATGAGCACCACAAGGTGACAAACGGCCCGGAGGAATCGGCAAAAATGGCGCTCGAAGCCGGATGTGACTGTAATTGCGGCTGCACCTATCAAAGCATAATGGATGGAATACAAAACGAATTGATCCATGCATCTTTCGTGAAGGAATCCTGCGAAAGGCTCTTTACAACCCGTTTTCTTCTCGGTATGTTCGATTCCTGCGAATACGACGAGATCCCTTACGAGGCAGTGGAATGTAAAGAGCATGTGGATCTGGCAGTCAATGCGGCCAGAAAAAGTCAGGTTCTTCTCAAAAACAATGGCATTCTTCCACTGAATAAAAATGAGCTGAAAACCATCGGTGTGATCGGACCCAACGCGAACAGCCGGATCCCGCTGCAGGGCAATTATTACGGAACATCCTCCCGCTACATCACGGTTCTGGAAGGAATTCAGGATGCGGCTGGAGATGATATACGCATTCTCTATTCCGAAGGCTGTCATCTGTATAAAGACCGGATCGAAGGTCTTGCCTGCACCGGCGACCGGCTCTCGGAAGCAGTAACAGTTGCCAATCACAGTGATGTCACCATCCTTGTCCTCGGTCTCGATGAAACGCTGGAGGGAGAGGAAATGGATATAAGCAACGGGGTTGGCAGCGGAGATAAAGCGGATCTGCTGCTCCCGGAATCGCAGCGTATCCTTTTGCAGACTCTGATCGGTACGGGAAAGCCGCTTGTAATCGTCCTGATGGCCGGCAGCGCAATCGATCTGTCGGAAGCCGAAGAGCATGCGGACGCTGTCCTTTTGTCCTGGTATCCCGGTGCCCGTGGCGGAAGAGCAGTTGCGGACGTTTTGTTTGGCAATGTTTCCCCCAGCGGAAAGCTTCCTGTAACGTTTTACCGCAATATCGATTCTCTTCCGGCTTTTACCGATTATTCAATGAAAGGCCGCACTTATCGTTATATGACAGAAGATGCCCTCTACCCTTTCGGCTACGGGCTGACTTACGGAAAATGCGAAGTCACCGATGCAGCCCTTCAAAACGACCCTGCCGTGGACTCTGATCTGGAGCTCTCCGTGACCGTAAAAAATTTCGGAGATAGAGATACAGACGAGGTGGTGGAAGTGTATATCCGGAATCTGGACAGTCCGCTTGCCGTGGACAATTACAGTCTCTGCGGATTCCAAAGAATTTTCCTGGCAGCGAAAGAGAGCAGAACCATTGATATCATCATCTCAGATCAGGCTATGACAGTTGTAGATGAGGAGGGCAGGCGATTACATGACGGAGATCATTTTATTCTCTATGCCGGCATCTCCCAACCCGACAGGAGAAGCACTAAGCTTACCGGTACCAGACCGGTAGAGATTGAGGTAAATTTACAATAAAATTCCAACAGGCAGCTTTATTTGTTACGGATTTAAAAAACATATTTTGAAGAATACTATTATGAGCAAATTGGCATTATCGGACGAGATTCTCCTCTCTGTCGAGAAGCCGGCGCGCTATATCGGCAATGAAGTAAATATGGTCAAAAAAGACCCGGATAACGTGGATATCCGGGCTGTTTTTGCGTTTCCTGACGTCTATGAGATTGGAATGTCGCACCTCGGCATGCAGATTCTCTGCCATATGTTCAATGTGAGAGATGATGTCTACTGCGAGCGTGTTTTCTCGCCATGGCCGGATCTTCATCAGATCTTAAAGGAGAAGGACATCCCGCTTTTCGCGCTTGAGAGCCAGGATCCGGTAAAGGACTTTGACTGGCTTCTTATGACGCTTCAGTATGAAATGTGCTATCCGAACATCCTGCAGATCCTCGACCTGTCTCAAATTCCGCTAAATAGTGCGGACAGGACAGAGCATGATCCCATTGTGATCGGGGGCGGCCCGTGTGCCTGCAACCCGGAACCGATCGCTGAATTTTTCGATCTCTTTTATATCGGCGAAGGAGAGACTGTATACGATCGTCTCTTAGACTTATATAAGAAACATAAAAACAGCGGATCTTACCGAAGAGAGGATTTTTTGAGGGAAGCCTCACATATTGAAGGCATCTATGTTCCTGCTCTCTATCGGATTCAGTATCATGAAGACCATACGATCGCATCCTTTGAACCGAAAGAGCCGGACGTTCCTTCCGGCGTCGTCCGGCAGGTAGTGGAAGATTTATCCGATGTGGTCTATCCCGACAAACCTGTCATCCCGTATCTGCAGATCGTCCAGGATCGGGTCACGCTCGAGATCCAACGGGGCTGTATCCGTGGCTGCAGGTTCTGCCAGGCCGGCATGATCTATCGCCCGCTGCGCGAGAGAAGTTTGGAATATCTTGAAGAAAAAGCGTATGCCATGCTCGAAAATACCGGATACGATGAGATCTCCTTAAGTTCCTTAAGCTCCAGCGATTATACACATATCGAGGAGCTCATACATGACCTGATCGGACGCTTGCAGGAGGATCATGTCAATATTTCCCTGCCATCTCTTCGGATTGACAATTTTTCCCTCGATGTGATGCAAAAGGTGCAGGATGTGAAAAAGAGCAGCCTTACCTTTGCCCCGGAAGCCGGATCACAGAGGTTACGAGATGTGATCAACAAGGGCTTAAGCGACTGGGAAATTCTTTCCGGTGCGAAACAGGCTTTTTTAGGCGGATGGAACAAAGTAAAGCTTTACTTTATGCTGGGACTTCCGACAGAGACTGAGGAGGATATGCGCTCGATTGCACAGCTGGCGGAGGATATCGCAGAATGTTACGATGAGATTCCAAAAGAAAACAGGATGGGGAAATGTCAGATCACGGTCAGTACTTCCTTTTTTGTGCCAAAGCCGTTCACACCGTTCCAGTGGTGTCCGATCTGCGATAAAAAAGCCTTCCTGGACCGGGCACATATCGTAAACGAGGCGATCAAATCCCAGCCGAAGCATAAGAGGATCCGCTACAACTGGCATCATGCAGATATCACGATGATCGAGGGTATCCTGGCGAGAGGAGACCGCCGCTTAAGCGAGGTCCTGATCCGCGTATATGAAAAGGGAGGCATATTTCCGGCCTGGACGGAATACTATGACGATGCTTTATGGAGCGAAGCCTTCGCGGAGTGTGGGATCGATATGGATTTCTATACAACGAGAGAGCGGACAAAGAACGAGATCTTCCCCTGGGATTTTATAGATTCCGGCGTGACAAAAGAATTCCTTTGGAATGAGTGGGAGAGAGCGCAAAGAGGCGAAACGACGCCGAATTGCCGCATGCAGTGCTCCGGCTGCGGTGCAAACAGATTTAAGGGAGGTGTCTGCTATGAAGATTCGCATTAAATTCCGCAAAAACGGTGTGATGCGCTTTGTGGGACATCTCGATCTCATGCGGTATTTTCAGAAGGCGATGCGTCGGGCGGGGATCGATCTCGCATATACCGAGGGCTATCATCCCCATCCGATCATGTCGTTTGCGGCGCCTTTGGGGATCGGACTCACCAGCGATGGGGAGTATATGGATATCGTGGTAAATACAAGCCTTAACTCCCGTGACGCGATTGACGCCATAAACAATACAATGGCTGAGGGTATGCAAATAACAGAGTACGTCCTGTTACCGGATGAGAGCAAAGGTGCTATGGCATCTCTCGCAGCGGCGGATTACATCGTTTATTTTAAACATCGTGAAGATTTCACACAACAGGAGATAGAAGAGGGACTTCACAGATATCTGGAAGATCGGGATTCGATCGAGGTGACAAAAACAACCAAAAAGGGCGAGAGAGTAGTAGACATAAAGCCATTACTCTATCAGGCAGAACCCTATTCCGATAACCGGAGCATCTCCGACAGAGTGTTCCCGGCGACAGGAAAGCCGGATCCGACGGAGATCCTCTCCGATCTGGGCATTCGCAACGGGTATATCCTTCGTCTCGGTGCCGGCAGCACGGACAATATTCGCCCGGAGCTGATGCTTGCTGATTTTTATTCTTTTCTGGAGGCATCATATGATCCCCACAATATGCAGATCCATCGACTGGAACTCTATGAGCGTTCCGGTGATAAACTGATACCGCTTTCTTATGCAGGAAAGGAGATCCGGCCTTGAGCAGAAAAATCGTGATCACAAAAATCAATCTCAGACAGACCGATCTGCTTTTATGCGGTCTGATGGAGGATACCCGTCTGATCGAAGCCCGCCTGGATCATCTCCCTTCTCAAGATGAGGGAGAGACTGCTTTTTCTGCGGCTTGCGACCGCCTTTTAGGCGGGATATTTGTCGGAAAGGTAGAGCGTGTTGTAAAAAATTTAAATGCTGCTTTTGTTGAAATCGCGCCCGGCTTATCCTGTTATCTGTCATTGGAGCATGTGACGGATCCGGTCATGATCACCAGCCATTCGCCCGGACGGATCGTACAGGACGACGAACTCTTAGTCCAGGTGAACCGGGAGGCTGCGCGGGGGAAAGCACCTGCCGTTTCGACAAATCTCAATTTTTCCGGCAGATACGCGGTCCTGTCTACGGAAAACCGTCGGCTTGGCATTTCTTCCAAGCTTGATGCAGCGACACGCAAACGTTTTCAGAAACTTTTAGGCAGCGCAATCCCCACGGACTGCGGTCTCATTGTCAGGACCAATGCAAAACACGCTTCTGACGAGGAACTCCTTGCCGAGATCTGCTCGCTTCATAATGAAATGGAACAGGTATTGTCACACGCTTCAAACAGACCCTGTTTTTCCTGCCTCCGTCCACCTAAGCCGGTTTATCTTACTTATCTGCAGGGGGCGTATCCGGACGATCTGGACGAGATCGTGACAGACATTCCGTTTGTGTATGAAGCACTGTCCGAATATCGGGAGGATTACCGCGATCTCTCTGAGATCCCGCTCCGATTCTATGAGGATGAGAGTTTTCCTCTCGTCAGCCTGTACAACTTAAACCGGGAGATGGTGCGGGCCACGGCAAGGGAAGTCCGTTTAAAATCGGGCGGTTTTCTTGTGATCGAGCCGACAGAGGCCATGACGGTCATTGATGTGAATACCGGAAAGAGTACCGATGGAAAAGACAAGCAGGAGCACTTTGTTAAGATAAACCGCGAAGCATCCCGCGAGATCATCCTGCAGCTCAGACTCCGAAACATTTCCGGCATCGTTGTCGTGGATTTTATAGACCTGGATGCTCCAAAAGACAGACTTGATCTTCTGGAGCATTTAAGACACCTCGCGAAGTCGGATCCGATCCCGATACAGGTGCATGATATCACCGCGCTCAACTTAGTCGAGATCACGCGCAAAAAGGCTGAAAAATCGCTGTCTGAGCAGATAAAACAGTTGACAATAAATGCGCCGCTGTGATAATATAGCATGGATGCCGCACAGCGAGGTCTAAGTCTGCTTTTCGCAGCACCACAGCTGGCGAGTAATGATAATAGGAGGAGCCATATGTACGCGATTATAGCAACAGGTGGTAAGCAGTACAAAGTATCTGAAGGCGATATCATTACCATTGAAAAGCTTGATAATCAAGCTGGTGAACCCGTAGTATTTGATCAGGTCCTGGGCGTATGCAACCGGAAGCTCCGGGTAGGAAACCCATATCTGAAAAATGTTACCGTGGACGGAACCGTGATCGAGAACGGACGCGGAAAGAAGGTAATCGTCTATAAGTACAAGAGAAAAGAAGGTTGCCACAAAAAACAGGGTCACAGACAGTGTTATACCAAAGTGCGGATTGACAAGATCAATCCTTAAAAAAGTTATTTTTTATGGTAAACGTGACATTTTATCTAAACCAAAAAAATAAGCTGACCGGATTCGACTGCGCGGGGCATGCGGATTTCGCAGAGAGTCAGGATATTGTATGCGCAGGGGTTTCCGCTCTTGTCATCAACTGTATCAACTCGATCGATCTTTTGACCGAAGATGTTTTCTTCTGTGACAGGAAAAAGGACGGCGGAAACATCCAGTTTCGACTGGCGGAGGGCTTCAGTGAGAAGTCACAGCTTTTACTCCGGTCTTTAGCACTTGGTTTACAGGATATGGAACGTGACTACGAGGGAAATATCGACTTAATCTTTGAGGAGGTGTAGAAGACATGATGAAAATGGATCTTCAGTTTTTTTCTCATAAAAAAGGAATGGGTTCCAGTAAGAACGGCCGTGATTCCCATTCAAAGAGATTGGGAGCAAAGCGGGCGGACGGTCAGTTTGTGAGAGCCGGCAATATCTTATACAAACAGCGCGGAACAAGGATTCATGCTGGTATGAATGTAGGCCGGGGTCACGACGACACGCTCTACGCTAAGACAGACGGCATCTTAAGATACGAGCGGAAGGGAAGAGACAGAAAAGTGGCTTCCGTGTATCCGGTTTCTTCCGACAAATAAGCACGACAAGACAGACCCGACTTACATGGCCGGGTCTATTTTTTTAAGACGATCTTATCAGGGGAGATAACATCTTCTTTTTTTTGCAGGGCAGGTGAAAATCCATGTTTGCAGACAGAGCGAGAATTATCATTAAGTCCGGCAGGGGCGGAGACGGACATGTCAGCTTCCACCGGGAAAAATATGTTCCCGCCGGAGGTCCGGACGGCGGAGACGGCGGAAAAGGCGGCGATGTGATCTTTGAGATAGACGAGGGGTTAAATACTCTGACTGATTTCCGTCACAGAAGAAAGTTTGCGGCCGAGCCGGGGGAACCCGGGGGCAAAAATAACTGTCACGGCAAAAACGGCGCCGATCTTGTGCTGCAGGTACCGCCCGGAACTGTGATCCGCGAAGCTGAATCCGGCAAAGTGATCGCGGACATGTCCGGAGACAGAACGAGAGAAGTGATCCTGCGCGGCGGAAGAGGGGGGAAGGGCAACCAGCACTATGCCACCTCGACAATGCAGGCGCCGAAGTATGCGCAGCCGGGCGGAGAAGCCATAGAGGTCGATGTGATCCTGGAGCTTAAAGTGATCGCCGATGTCGGTCTGGTCGGCTTCCCCAATGTCGGAAAGTCTACGCTGCTGGCCCGTGTCACGAATGCACAGCCAAAGATCGCAAACTATCACTTTACGACCCTTAATCCCAACCTCGGCGTTGTCGATCTGGACGAGGGAAGGGGATTTGTCATGGCGGATATCCCCGGGCTCATCGAAGGGGCCTCCGAAGGCGTCGGATTGGGACATGAATTTCTTCGCCACATCGAGCGAACCAAAGTGATCGTTCACCTTGTGGATGCGGCATCCTCGGAGGGAAGAGATCCGATCGAAGATATCTACGCGATCAATAAGGAGCTCGAGGCATACGGCTCGGATCTTTCCAAAAAGCCGCAGATCATAGCGGCAAATAAGACCGATCTGATCTATACGGGGGACTTAGACCCCGTCAAGCGGATCAGGGAAGAATTTGAACCGCAGGGCGTTCCGGTATATCCAATCTCCGCAGTGACCGGAAAGGGCGTAAAAAAATTGCTAAACGCCGTGTGGAACCTGCTTTCGTCCATCGAAGATGAGCCGATCGTCTTTGAACAGGAGTTTTTCCCCGAAACGGAAGTCTTTAAAGACGAACCTTATACCGTTTCTTATGATGAAGAGGAGAAAGAATACTTAGTCGAGGGCCCCCGGATCGAGCGTATGCTCGGCTATACGAACCTTGAATCCGAGAAGGGATTTTTATTCTTTCAGCATTTTCTGGAAGATCAGGGCATCCTGGATGAGTTAAAAGGACTCGGTATGGTGGAAGGGGACACGGTCAATGTGTGCGGGCTGACGTTCGAATATTATGAATGAAGATTGTGAATGGTTGAAGGATTGTGGGAGTGCGCAGCACGAAACAATCCGTAGTATCATTCTAAAGAAAGACGAGGATTTTTTATATGACGAGCAAACAGAGAGCATATTTACGTGGTATGGCCAATGAACTGGATCCCATCGTACAGATAGGAAAGGGCAGTGTCACACCCGAAGTTGTGGCCGCTGCGGAAGAGGCATTCAACACCCACGAGCTTTTTAAGCTGGCCGTTTTAAAAAACTGCACGGACGATCCGAACGCGATCGCCGATATGATCGCGGAGCGCACGCACTCCGAAGTAGTTCAGGTTATCGGAAAAAAGATCGTCCTGTACCGTGCCGACCGCGAGAACCCGAAGATCGTTCTTCCACGGTAAGAATACGAACTGTATCATGATAAGAGGTGAGACCTTTGCGCAAACCAGTCAACCAAATCGGAATTCTCGGCGGGACCTTCAACCCGATCCACAACGGGCATCTTGCGCTTGCACGCTGCGCCTGTGAACAGTATGGCCTCCAGAGGATCTTTTTTATTCCGACCGGCCATACTGCATATAAGGAATATTCCGGGGAGGAGATGGCCAGACACAGAAGCCGCATGGTCACGCTGGCGATCGAGAGCGACTCCCGCTTTCAGATTTCTTTTGTTGAACTTGAAAACAACACGGTAAACTATACGTATCTCACGTTAAAAAAAGTCGAACGACAGCTTCCGGGTGCCACGCTGTATTTTATCATGGGCGGTGACTCTCTCCGGGATCTGAATACCTGGAGAGAACCGCAGAAGATCTGTGAGCTTGCCGTGATCCTCGCTGCACCGCGCGAAGATATGAACTGTATGGAGCTTGATCGGCAGATCAAAGAACTTTCTGATCGCTATCACGCTGACATACGCCCGCTTGACTTACCTGTCATGGATATCTCCAGCCAGGACATCCGCAAAAAGGTCCAAATCGGCGAGCCGATCGATGGCATGGTACCGCCGGCTGTAGAAACCTACATCCGTGAACATAAACTCTATCTATAGCCTGACTCTGTTATGAAATATAAAGATATTCAAAAGGAACTGAAAAAGCAGCTGAAGCCTTCCCGTTACGGACACACATTGGGAGTGGTGGAAACAGCGCTTGATCTTGCAGAGATATACGGCTGTGACGCGAATAAAGCCCGCTACGCGGCTCTTTTGCACGACTGCGCTAAATATATGTCCGCAGAGGAAAAAATCGATTTGTGCCGAAAATACGGCGTTCCGATCAATAATGTGGAGCTTGAAAACCCTTCCCTGCTCCATGCAAAGTGCGGTGCGATCCTGGCAAAGCATCACTACGGGATCGATGATGAGGAGATCCTGCACGCGATCGCGGTACACACGACAGGAGAACCGGACATGAATCTGCTCGATGAGATCATCTTTGTTTCGGACTATATCGAACCCGGCAGAGAGACAGCACCGAACCTTTATACGCTTCGTAAGATGGCAAAAACGGATCTTGATAAGACCACGTACCGGATCTTAAGCGACACGGTGTCTTATCTTAATAACAGAAGAAATCAGGCTATGGATCCGACCACATTAAAAGCATATCAATACTATAAAGATAAAGTGGATGATAAAAAGTAACCGATTCCGCTTTAACTGAGAAATAAGACGTAATCAGACAATTTATCACTAAGAAAGGAAATCCGGATGCAGGACACATCGAGAGAGATGGCAAGGGCCGCCTGCCATGCCCTGAGTGAAAAAAAGGCAGAGGATATCAAGGTCATAGATATTCATGAAATATCCGTGATCGCGGACTATTTTGTGATCGCCAGCGCAGCCAACTCCAATCAGCTGCAGGCTTTGATCGACGCAGTGGAAGAGGAGCTTCATAAGCTGGGCTATACCCTGGATAAGCTTGAGGGAAACAGCCGCTCCAGCTGGATCCTGATGGACTATAAAGACATCATTGTCCATCTGTTTTCAAGGGAAGACCGGCTGTTTTATGATCTGGAGCGGATCTGGCAGGACGGAACCTTTATCGAACCGGAAGATTTGTAAGATTTTTACAAAAGTAAGATATATATGAAAGACGAGTGACCATGAAACAGACAACGGGACAGCGGGATTTTTCCAAGGGAAAAATGTGGAGGAATATTATAGCGCAGTCTGTTCCGCTGATCATCGCGCAGCTGATCCAGCTGTTGTACAATATTGTAGACCGCATTTACATCGGACATCTTCCGGGAGTGGGGGTGCTGGCCCTGACCGGGGTTGGTGTGACCTTCCCAATCGTCACGCTGGTTTTGGCTTTTTCGTATCTGTCCGGCATGGGCGGAGCACCGCTGTTTTCGATTGCGCGCGGAGCAAAAGAGGACGAAGAGGCGAGACACATCATGGGGACTTCCTACACGCTGATCCTCATTCTCGCGGTAAGTTTCATGGTGGTCTGCTATATCTTCCGGACGCCGCTTTTGTATTTGTTCGGAGCGAGCGACGATACGATCATCTATGCTCAGAGTTATCTGAGCATTTATCTGATCGGCGTGATCTTTTCCATGACCTCTACGGGAATGAACGGATTTATCAGCGCACTCGGTTACCCGAGGACCGCAATGTGGACCACGGTCATCGGTGCATTGGTGAATCTTGGTCTTGACCCGATCTTCATCTTTGCCCTCTCCATGGGGGTGCGGGGAGCCGCGCTGGCGACCGTGATCAGTCAGGGAATATCTGCCATATGGGTGCTGCATTTTTTGATCGCCGGAAAGACAGATTTCCATTTAAAACTTTCCTACATGAAGCTGCAGGGGCAGCGTGTTAAAAAGATTTTGGGCCTGGGCGTGAGCGGATTTACGCAGCAGGCTACGAACAGTCTCGTGCAGATCGTCTGCAATATGACTCTGCAGACATTCGGCGGAGACCTGTTTGTCGGGATTATGACCATTATAAACAGTGTCCGCGAGATTGCCTCCGTTCCGGTGATCGGACTCACTACCGGTTCTCAACCGGTGTTCGGCTTCAATTACGGGGCAAAAGAGTATGGGAGAGTGCGGGAGGGCATCCGATTTGTTTCTCTTGTCGGAATCCTGTATACCGTTATCATTTGGCTGGTGCTTGAGCTGATCCCCGGTCCGTTCATCCATATTTTTTCATCTGATGCGATGACACTGACTGCCGGGATTCCGGCCCTGCGAATCTACTTCCTGGGCTTTGTCTGCATGGGCCTTCAGTTTATCGGACAGTCTGTGTTTGTGGGCTTGGGCAAATCCAGGCGGGCGATTTTCTTCTCCCTCCTGCGAAAAGTAATAATCATTATTCCTCTCGTGATCCTGTTGCCCAGATTGTGGGGGCTTGGCACAAACGGTGTGTTCTGGGCTGAGCCGATCTCTTGCTTTATCGGCGGAACTGCAGCCTTTGTTACAATGTGGCTGACACTGTATCGAAAGCTGCCTGATCGCGGACCCGAACGGGAAACGTCAGAATAAACTCAAAAGATCCTAAACTAAATTTTAAATATTTGTCGAACATATATTCCGAATATATGTTTGCTTTTTTTGTCTCCCTGTGATAGAATGTGTGAAAAGAGTAGAAGAGAGGGAGAGAAATGGCAACGGGAAAGATCAGTGCAAAGCAGCAGGAGATATTAGAATACATCAAATCAGAGATTCTGGCAAAGGGTTATCCGCCGGCTGTCCGTGAGATCTGCGAGGCCGTCCACTTAAAGTCGACGTCCTCCGTCCACGCGCATCTGGAGACACTTGAGAAAAACGGCTATATCCGCCGTGATCCGACAAAGCCAAGAGCCATTGAGATCGTCGATGATACATTTAATCTGACCCGCCGCGAGCTCGTTAACGTCCCGGTCGTCGGGCAGGTTGCCGCGGGAGAGCCGATCCTGGCTTCCGAAAACATCAGCAATTATTTCCCGATCCCAGCCGAGTTTATGCCGAACGCACAGACGTTTATGCTGCAGGTAAAGGGCGACAGTATGATCAATGTCGGTATTTACGACGGGGATATGGTCCTGGTTAAGCAGCAGAGTACCGCTTCCGACGGCGATATCGTCGTCGCTTTGATCGACGATTCCGCAACCGTCAAGACATTCTATAAAGAGTCCGACAGAGTACGCCTTCAGCCTGAAAACGATACAATGGATCCGATCTATGCCACAGATCTTTCGATTCTCGGCAAGGTCATCGGCGTATTTCGATTTTTTTAAAAATTTGATTTTCTCTTCACCCGCTGTATATGTGAGGTTCCGATTGTTGTAAAACAAAAACTACAATTTGTTCAATTTCTCTGATATAATATAATCAGACCTGAGGTCTAAATCTTCCGACAGCGGATAAAATGAAAAAGGAGAAGTACATATGTTTTGCAAATACTGTGGAAAAGAAATTGAAGACAATTCCGCTTTTTGTAAATATTGCGGGAAGAGTCTGACGGATGATTCCGGTAATGAAAATCGGAGCAATGCCGGGGGCAATGCTGGAAATAATACCGAGAATGCCAGAACCACTTATCAGCAGCGGAATGTTGAGAGAATGCAGCAATCTGAAAATGCTCAATGGGATAAAGTACTTGCTCAAAATTTCAATACCGACTCCAATAGAGGAGTCATAATGGCGACAAGTTATCACCGTGCGATGATGTTTCCCGCACAGATCTTAATCATTATTACTGGAGTATTTGTTATCGTAATGAGCTTTATTGTTTTAGCGTCCTATAGACCTCATAGGGCTTTATATGCGATCAGCTGGATTCTTTTCATTGCCGCGCAGGTAACAAATAAGGAAATAGATGAGAGCTGCAATGAAAAGAATCCAGCTGAGTTTAGGGATGTACTCACAGATCAAGTAAATATAGCGAAACAGTAAAAAAGAATGGAGAGGTTTAATCCTCTCCATTTTCCTTTTCTTTGTCCGGTTTGTCTTCTCTTAACTTTACGGCTTTGGCAGCCATGCGTCGGCGGTCATCCTCCTGCGCCGCATAATGTCTTCGTGTCGTATTGACGTCCGAGTGTCCCAGAACATCCGCGACGAGATAGATATCACCGGTTTCCCGGTAAAGATTCGTGCCGTAGGTACTCCGAAGCTTATGCGGTGTAATATTTTTCACCGTTGTAACAAGCTGGGAGTATTTTTTTACGAGATTTTCCACAGAACGGACACTGATCCGTCTGTTCTGAAGGGAAAGGAAGAGAGCATCCTGACTGTCCTCGACCGGCTCCATCAAAAGACGCTCGTCCAGATAGTTATCCAGCGCGTCCGTGACTTCATCCCCGAAATAAACCATCATTTCCTTGCCACCTTTGCGGTGGATCTTGATCCCGTTGTTTTTTCGCGTCGATATCATTGATATCAAGCCCGACACACTCCGAGACACGGATTCCGGTGCCCAAAAGAAGAGTAAGGATCGCTACATCGCGCGTTTTCGTCTTTTCATGATAGATTTTCTGCCGCTCGGTCAGTTTTTCGCCGGATTCTGCCTCATCTAAAAGGATCGCAACCTCATCCACATCGAGACGGACGATCTCCTTCTCGTGCCGTTTTGGCATCTGTACGAGAGAGGCCGGGTTCTTTTCGATCAT
>Ga0192254_1041_pt1 | contig 19190 bp, 17 predicted proteins | sample Koala_Koa26_K3_FD_131242 | JGI IMG/M metagenome (GOLD analysis project Ga0192254, IMG submission 131242) | Enriched cells from koala feces incubated with labeled cellulose particles, San Francisco Zoo, California, United States - Koala_Koa2-6_K3 ... | reverse complement strand
CTAGCAAATACATGGAAGTATTTCAACCATAATTTAGGCAAACGTTTTCTCTGTTTGGACAAACGTTTGCCTAAAAAAGGAGGCTGACATGTCTTTAAAACAGATCGCTTCAATGACAGGATTCTCCGTATCAACGGTATCACGTGTATTAAATGACACCTCTCCCACCTGCGCTTCGCCTGAGACCAGAGATAAGATCTGGGCCGCAGCGCGGGAGATCGGATATCATCCGAACGAAGCGGCCAGAAAATTAAAGAAGCCCGGGGAGTCATCTCCTGAACCCCGAACTGTTACGATCATTTTGGCAAGAGTTTCCTCCCTGGAAGCAGACCCTTTCTTTTTGGATCTGTTCCGACGGTTGGAGGCGGAATTAATGAAGCAGAACACCATCGTCGATCAGGTGCTGTATACGGAGGAATCACTTCCGAAAAATGTCTCCGATTCGGATGGTGTGATCATTCTCGGGCGCTGTTCCAAAAAGCTGCTGGACGAAATCCGTGCACAGAAGCCAAACATAGTCGGAATCTGGAGAAACTCCATGGACTTTGATGTGGATGAAGTGATCTGCGACGGAGAGACAGCCGCGCGTCTCGCGATGGACTATCTGCTCTCGCACGGGCACAGGCAGATCGCTTATATCGGAGACTGTTCCTACGAAAGCCGCTATGTCGGCTACTGCAACACATTGATTCAGAACCACATCTCGATGGATTACCAGCTGATCTGCCAGACGAACCAGACCCGGGAGGAAGCCGGAAAGGCTTTTGAATGAGGAAGTGGAGAGTGCCGAGGCCGAAGCGCCGGCCGGTGAGGTCACGATCACAAATGTTTCCTATGATCCGACGAGAGAATTTTATGCGGCATACAATGAGCTGTTTTCAGACTATTATAAAAATGAGACGGGTGTAGATGTGGAAGTCATCCAGTCTCACGGCGGTTCCGGTTCGCAGGCGCGTTCCGTGATCGAGGGTGCCGATGCGGACGTTGTGACGCTGGCGCTTGCCCATGATATCACGCTCATCGAGAATGAGGGGTTGATCGAGCCGGGATGGATCGATGAGTTCGAAGACAATTCTTCCCCCTACACTTCGACCATTGTCTTTCTGGTCCGTGCCGGAAATGACAAAGACATTCAGGACTGGGATGACCTGACAAAAGACGGAGTCGAGGTCATCACTCCCGATCCGAAGTCTTCCGGCGGGGCCTGCTGGAACTTCCTGGCGGCATGGCATTATGCAGACCTCCAGTATGACGGGAATGAAGATGACATCCGTGCGTTTGAAACCGCTCTTTACAGCAACGTGATCGTCATGGATTCCGGTGCCAGAGGTGCCACGACGACATTCGTTGAAAACGGCCAGGGCGATGTCCTGATCGCGTGGGAGAACGAAGCTTTAATGGCTATGGACGAATATCCCGGCGAATATGAGATGATCACGCCGAGTATCAGCATCAAGGCCGAGCCCTCTGTGGCGATCGTCGACGAAAATGCAGAAAAAGACGGAACGACGGATGTTGCGGAGGCCTATCTGAGTTATCTCTATACGGACGATGCGCAGGAGATGATCGGAGAGTACTATTACCGCCCGACCAACGAGGACATCCTGCAGTCGTTCTCCGACCAGTTTGATCTCAGCATTGAAATGTGCACGATCGATGATTTTGGAGGATGGGATCAGGCCTATGAGGACTATTTCCAGGACGGCGCCATCTTTGACCAGATTTATGAAGAAGCAGAATAGAATGGGTTGATATGTCATGAATTCAGCAACGCAAACAAAAACTAAAACCAGAACCAGAGCCCGCGCCGGAGTAATTCCCGGCCGCGGGCTTACTTTGGGTATAACGGTAACGATGCTCTCGCTGCTTATCCTGATCCCTCTGGCGTCAATCCTTGCCTACTCGTTTCGGCTGTCCTGGTCAGAGTTCTGGGAGATCGTTACACGGCCGAATGTAGTAAAAGCCTTCGGCACAAGCATCGGCTGTGCTCTCATCGCGGCCCTCATCAACTGTGTCTTCGGATTGATCCTGGCATGGATCCTTGTCCGCTATAAATTTCCGGGGAAGCGCATCATGGATGCCATGATCGAGCTGCCGTTCGCGCTTCCGACTGCCGTCGCGGGCATTACGCTTTCCAGAATGTACTCTACACAGGGTATACTGGGAGGCTTCTTTGACCGCTTTGGGATCAAGATCTCTTACACTCAGCTTGGTATTGTCATCGCGCTTATCTTCGTCGGAATTCCTTTCGTTGTCCGGGCGCTGCAGCCGGTGATCGAAAAGCTGCCCGCCTCGTTTGAAGAGGCGGCCACGATGCTCGGAGCAAAAAACGGATATACGTTTCGCCGCGTGATCATGCCGGAACTCACCCCGGCGCTTTTGACCGGCTTTGGCCTGGCTTTGGCGCGCGGGATCGGGGAATACGGCAGTGTGATCTACATCTCGGGAAACAGTGAAAAGAACGGGACACAGGTTGTCTCGTATATTATCATGCAGAAGCTCAACTCCGGAAGCGCGGATTACGAGGGGGCTGCAGCCATCGCTCTGATCCTGCTGATCATTTCGTTTGTGCTTCTGTTTGTCATTAACATGATTCAGCTGGCGGCAAGTCGGCGGACGAAGTAGGGGAGGTGATCGAATGGAAAATCAAAATAAGAAAAAATGGATTCCGATCGTACTGATCCTTGTCGGTGCCGCTTTTTTTGTGATCATGCTGATCCTTCCGCTGATCACGGTACTCTTCCGTTCGTTAAAGGACGGATGGGAACTGTATGCGTCTGCGCTTACAGCGAAAAACACGCTTTCTGCGCTTAAAGTGTCCCTGATCGCCGCGGGCATCGCACTGCTTGTCAACACATTCTTCGGGCTGTGTGCTGCGTGGCTCATCACCAAGTTTGAATTCAGGGGGAAACAGGTGCTCTCGACACTGATCGATATTCCGTTTTCCATTTCCCCGGTGATCGCCGGCCTCGCGTTTATCATGATGTTTGGCCGTATGGGCTGGGCGGCGCCGCTGCTTGATCGGTTCAATGCTTTTTTCGGAACGGACATTGCGCTAGTATTTTCCATACCCGGTGTAGTCTTAGCGACCATCTTTGTCACCTTCCCGTTTGTATCACGTGAGCTCATTCCGGTCATGTCTGCACAGGGAAACTCGGAGGAGGAGGCCGCGGCTATGATGGGAGCGGGAGGACTTTCCATCTTTCGCCGGGTCACGCTCCCCCACATCAAGTGGACCCTTGCCTATGGGATGATCCTCTGTACCGCCAGAGCGCTCGGAGAGTTTGGAGCTGTATATGCCGTTTCCAAGACCAGAGGTCAGACGTTCACTCTTACTCTGGAAGTTGATGCCCTATATATGTCGGGAACTGCCGACAGCATTACGCAGGCTTTTGCCGTGTCATCCCTATTGGTGATGATAGCCATCGCGATCCTGGTCGTAAAACAGATCATAGAATATCGCGGAAGAAATGAAAAAGAGGAATAAACCGTACCGGATGACAGATTTTTTAAAGAAGATTTGAAACGACAGCGGAGGCTTAATTTTATGTATGTACAGATGAACCATATCACAAAAAGATTCGGAAAGTTTGAGGCGGCAAAGGACATCACCTTTGGTGTAGACGAGGGAAAGATGATCGCTCTTTTGGGTCCGAGCGGGAGCGGAAAGACGACGATCCTTCGTATCATTGCCGGTTTGGAACATCAGGATGAGGGCGATGTGGTAATCGACGGAAAAGTGGTCAACAATGTCCCGGCCGGAGACAGAGGGATAGGATTTGTGTTTCAGAACTATGCCCTGTTCCGCTATATGTCAGTATATGACAATATTGCGTTTGGTCTGAAAGTTGAGAAAAAGTCGAAGGAGGAGATTGACGAGCGTGTAACGGAACTGATCCATCTGATCGGATTGGACGGACTGGAAAAACGCTATCCGAATCAGCTTTCCGGCGGACAGAAACAGCGTGTTGCTTTTGCGAGAGCTATTGCTCCCAGACCGAGACTGCTCCTGCTGGATGAGCCGTTTGCGGCTATAGATGCCAAGATCCGAAAAGAGCTCCGCCAGTGGTTAAAGCAGATGATCCGCCAGGTCGGGATCACAAGCATCTTTGTGACGCACGATCAGGAGGAGGCTGTTGAGGTGGCGGATGAGATCCTCGTCATCAACGAGGGCAAGATCGAGCAGATGGGAACTCCCAACGACATATATAAGAACCCGAAAACTTCCTTTGTTGCCCAGTTTATCGGAACATCTACCGTGCTGACCGGGGTCCGTGGCCTGAAGGGATTTGAAGATGTGTCGGATGACAAACAGGTTGTTGTCCGTCCTGAATTTGTAGAGGCTTTTAAGAGCGACAATGAAAAGTTTCAGTCCCTGATTCCCGACGCTGAGAAAGGGACGATTACGGACATCTCATTTCGGGGGAGTTATCTTGAGGTGACACTCGATGTAAACGGGAATTTGCTCACGACAAACCGCTCTTTAGAGCGCAGGCCGGTTGAGATCGGAGAGGAGATGTACGTCCTGATCCACCGGATCTGTGTGCTGGATGGAGAGAACACGAATATCTATATGAATCAGCGGCTTAAGGATGTCGATATCGAGTTCCTGTAAGTTTAAAAACAACAGCGGAAATTTACTGAAAAAGAAAAACTCAAGAAAGGATGGTTATACCATGAAACTGGTTGTGATCGGAGGCGTTGCCGGAGGAGCATCCGCAGCAGCGCGTGTGAGGAGATTGGATGCGAAGGCTGAGATCGTCATGCTTGAGCGGGGAGAACACGTATCATATTCCAACTGTGCTCTTCCCTATTATCTCAGCGGAACGGTCGCTGACAGTGATGATCTGATCCTCATGAGTCCGAAATCCTTTCAGGCTCAGCATCAGATCGAAGCCCGGACCAACAGCGAGGTGATCTCCATTGACCGGGAGAACAAGCAGGTCCTGGTGCGGGATGGGCTGTCAGGCCGGGAGTATACAGAGACCTATGATAAACTGGTGTTGTCTCCGGGAGCAAAACCGATCCTGCCGGGGAGTATTGCCGGGATAGATAAAGAGCAGGTCTTCGCCGTGAGAAACGTTTCGGATATCTGTGCGCTCAAAAGTTATCTGGACAAGTCTGATGTAAAGACCGTGGCTGTCGTGGGCGGCGGGTTTATCGGTATAGAGATCGCGGAAAATCTGGTAAAGGCCGGAAAAGAAGTTACGCTGATCGAGGCTCTGGATCAGATACTGACCACTTTTGACTACGATATGGTCCAGATTCTGCACAAGGAGCTGGATGATCACGGGGTCAGCCTTCATTTGTCCAGCACCGTGACGGCCATAGAGGACGGAAGTGTTCGTGTGGAAAAAGACGGCAAAGAGTTTACTGCACCTGCGGATGCGGTCGTCATGGCAGTGGGCGTGACACCGGAGACGGATCTTGCCCGGGCGGCCGGGCTGGAGATCGGAGAGTCCGGCGGAATGAAAGTAAACCATAATTATCAGACCAGTGATCCGGATATTTACGCAGTAGGGGACGGCATAGAGATCTTTCGCAAACTGACGCATGATCACGGCCGGCTGGCACTGGCGGGACCGGCACAGTGGCAGGCCCGCGCTGCTGCGGATCACATCTGCGGAAAAGCTGTGCGCCGAAAGGGGTATATCGGCTCGTCCTGCCTTCGCGTATTTGACCAGAATGCTGCCTCTACAGGCCTGAATGTGAGAGAAGCTCTTAAGGCGGGATATTCCTGTGATTCCGTCATGCTCTTCCCCAACGACAAGCTGGGCCTCATGCCGGATAGCCATTATATGGCTTTTAAACTTACTTTTGAGGTTCCGACCGGATTGATCCTGGGAGCGCAGGCGATCGGAAGAGGAGAGACAGATAAGCGGGTCGATGTGATCGCAGCTATGATTACCATGGGCGCGTCTCTGGAGGACTTAAAAGAACTGGAACTTTGCTATTCCCCTGTCTTTTCCACGGCTAAAGATGTGGTAAATCAGGCGGCTCTCGTTGGATTGAATGTCCTGGAGGAAAATTTCCGTCAGGTTCATGTAGATCAGGTCCGAAGCCTGGTGGAGGAGGGCGCCTGTATCGTGGATGTCCGCGAACCGGGTGAGTATAAGCGGGGACATTTAAAGAGTGCCGTTAACATACCCTTAAGCCAGCTTGCAGACCGCATGGATGAGATCCCGCGGGACATCCCCGTATATCTGCACTGCAGGTCGAGCCAGAGAAGCTACTATGCAATTTGCCGCCTGCAGGGCAATGGATACCGGAACTTATTCAATATCAGCGGATCCTTCCTGGGTATCAGTCTGTATGAATACTATAACGACAAGACGATGGGGCGGGAACCGATCCTGACAAAGTATAATTTTAATTAAGAGAAATGAAAGAGGTGCGGGACGTTCGCCCCGCACCTCTTTTCGTGCAAACAATTATTTTTGTTGTCTTTCCAAACGTCGAAGACATGCCTGGTCTTCCTCGGCAGGGCTGACTCCTGACTGGATCTATTCGATTGCCGGAGCCGGAACGTCGTCATCGCCGTCATCGCCTTGATCGCCGCCCTCGTTGCCAAACGGATCCTCAACAACGGGGCCGACTCCCTCCTGGACATCACCTACTTTCGGAGTATCATCATCGCCGGTATCTCCGCTTCCTCCTCCGGTATCGGCTGCAGGCTCAACCACATCCGTCGTCTCTTCCACGATGGTGTTGTCCGATCTTCTGCCGCAGGCTGTCAGAGACACTGCCATAACACCCACAAGGGCAAAAACAAGTATCAAATGTTTCTTTTTCATGATCAAATTCTCCTATTATATTTAGTTTACAATCTTAGCCATATTAGCATAGCTGATGAAAAATGGCAAATTTTTTGTAAAATGGCGTATTTTCGCGGGAAACCCCTTGACATATCGACGGTTTATGTTAAATTAATATAGAATATGATATGTAGCTTAGTATGAGAGTGGGTGCCGGCCCACTCTCAGTTGTTTATTTTGTAAGAAAGTATTTTGATCACATGACGAAGAGAGAAACATATGAGGCCCGTACGGAGGAGCTGATCCTTCCGCTGATGGAGGAGTTCGGCTTTGAACTGGTCGATGTGGAGTTTGTAAAAGAGGGAGACACAAAATACCTGCGCACCTACATTGACAAGGATGGCGGGATCACGATCGATGACTGTGAAAAGGTGGCCAGAAGAATGAACGATCTGCTGGATGAGGAGGACTTTATCGAGGAATCCTACGTTTTTGAGGTGAGTTCACCGGGATTGGACCGACCGCTTAAAAAAGAGAAAGATTTTATCCGAAATATGGGGAAAGAGGTTGAGATCCGCGCCTATCGGGCGATCGAAGGCCAAAAAGAATTTTTCGGCATCCTTACCGGATATACAGAAGATACCGTTACCATTGTTACGGAGGAAGAAGAGACGAAAACATTTGAGAAAAAAGAGATTGCACTCATAAGACTGGCATTTGACTTTTAAGGACGATCAGAAGGAGGAAGAAAAAATGGCAAAGACCAGCAAGACGAAGACCCAGAGTGACAGCAACGAGTTGCTGGAGGCGCTTACGCTTCTGGAGAGAGAAAAGAATATCAGCAAGGAGGTTCTGCTGGAAGCGATTGAGAATTCTCTGATCACGGCCTGTAAAAACCATTTTGGAAAAGCGGATAACATTAAGGTGGAGATCGATCCTGACACCTGTGAATTTCATGTATTTGCGGAAAAGACGGTCGTGGAGGAAGTGACAGATCCGGCTCTGGAGATCAGCCTGGCGGAAGCTAAAATGAGAGATGAGAGTCTGGAACCCGGCGATGTGGTACGCGAAGAGGTAGAGTCAAAAGGATTCGGCAGAATTGCGACACAGAACGCGAAAAATGTGATCCTGCAAAAGATCCGTGAGGAAGAGCGCAGAGTGATCTACGATCAGTTCAGCGGTAAGAACAAAGATATCGTGACCGGCATCGTGCAGCGTTACATGGGAAGGAACGTCAGTATCAATCTGGGAAAGGCAGACGCGATCTTGAGTGAAAATGAGATGATCCGGGGGGAAACCTTTGAACCCACCCAGCGCGTCAAAGTGTATATCCTGGATGTAAAGCTTACATCCAAAGGGCCGAAGATCCTGGTCTCCCGTACTCATCCGGAGCTGGTAAAACGCCTGTTTGAAGAGGAAGTGGCCGAAGTGAGGGACGGTACGGTAGAGATCAAAAGTATCGCGCGTGAAGCGGGAAGCCGGACAAAGATCGCGGTGTGGTCCAATGATCCGGATGTCGATCCGGTGGGAGCCTGCGTTGGAATGAACGGTTCCCGCGTCAATGCCATTGTTGACATCTTAAACGGTGAAAAGATCGATATCATCAGCTGGGATGACAATGCGGCGCTTTTGATCCAAAATGCCTTAAGTCCTGCAAAAGTGGTCTCCGTCATCGCAGATGGAGATGAGAAGATGGCAAAGGTGGTCGTCCCGGATTATCAGCTTTCTCTCGCAATTGGAAAAGAAGGCCAGAATGCCCGTCTCGCTGCCCGCCTGACCGGGTTTAAGATCGATATCAAGAGTGAGACCCAGGCACGTGAGGCAGGAGATTTTGTAGATTACGAGACGGAATACGAGGATGAGTACTACGACGAGTACGACGACGAATACGCCGACGAATACGCCGACGAGTACGACGACGAATACGCCGACGAGTATGAAGGAGAGTACGCCGACGAGGAGTACGAAGGCGAATACGCTGATGAGGAGTACGAAGGAGAGTACGCCGATGAGGAGTACGAGGGCGAATACGCCGACGAGGAGTACGAAGGAGAGTACGCCGACGAGGAGTACGAAGGCGAATACGCCGACGAGGAGTACGAAGGCGAATACGCCGACGAGGAGTACGAAGAAGAGTATGCCGATGAGGAGTACGAGGGCGAATACGCTGAGGAAGAGTACGAGGAAGAGTACGTAGAAGACGAAAACGAAGAGGAACAGCCCGATGAGGGGGAACCGGGAGAAGAGGATGCAGACAAATAAAAAAGCACCCATGCGTATGTGCGTGGGGTGTCAGCAGATGCGGGAAAAGAGAGAATTGATACGTGTGCTCCGGACATCGGACGGTGAATTTCTGGTAGATCATACCGGAAAAAAGAACGGGCGCGGAGCTTATCTCTGCAAAGATCCGGAATGCCTGAAAAAAGCTGTTCAAAATCATGGACTGGAGCGCTCGTTTCGAACGAGTATCCCGAGGGAGACAGTGGAAACACTGATGCAGGAGATAAGTAGAAGTTGAGGTTCTTATCGCAGAGGAACAGGGAGGAAGAAGTATGGCGAAAGTAAGAGTATATGAGTTGGCAAAAGAATTGGATGTACCATCCAGAGAAATCCTTGATTTCCTTTCCGAACAGGGCATGGAGGTAAAGAGCCACGCCAGTTCGGTGGAGGAGGATGTTGCTCTGCTAGTGAGAAATAATTTTGAGAAAGGCGCGGCTGAGGATAAAGCAAAGGAGCCGGCCTCTCAAAAGCAAGCAGCCGCGACTAAGGCAGAGACAAAGGAGAAGCCTTCTGCAAAGAAAGAGGCTGTGGAAGAGAAGCCTTCTGCAAAAAAAGAGGCTGCACAAGAGAAGCCTTCTGCAAAAAAAGAGGCTGCGGAAAAGAAACAGCCTGTAAAGAAGGAAGCATCCCAGGAGAAACCGCCGGTAAAGAAGGAGGCGGCAGACACAAAGCCGAAGAGGCCTGCAGAGGGTGATGCAAAGGCAAAGCCGGAGGAGGGCCAGCCTGCGGAAGCAAAAAAAAAACGCCCCAAAAAGAAAGCAAGTATTTCTGCAGTTTATAATCCTCAGCACAGTTCAATGGGAGACCACCCCAGCGGACAGAGAGGAAGAGGAAACCAATCGAGGGTGACAAACGAGCGCCCTGCGGGAGAACGCCCGACGAGGCCGGCAGGGGAACGTCCCGCGAGACCTGCTGGTGAAAGACCGCAGCGCAGCCAGAGTGAGGCGGGAGACCGCCCGAAAAGGAGACCGGTAAGACAGGAGGGGGAAAGATATGTCCAAGGCGAAAAAGGCAGTCAAGAGGCTCGAAAGAGTGACGGCCGTCCTCGCAGTTCTGCCAACCGTGATTCAGTTGATCATGGTAGTCATGCAGATAATTCAAGTCGTTACAAAGAACAGAGAAACAGAGTAGAGCGCGACGGTTCGCGTCAGGGCACGGATTCCGGCAGAGCTGCCGGCGGTGAAGCGCAGCGAAAATCGGGTCAGGGCGGAGGAAAGAATTCCGGCAAGCGCAAAAAGCAGGATTACGATAAGAAAAGCAAAAAGCAGGAAAATTACGTCAACCTGGAAAAAAAGACGGGTCACAAAAAACGGAATGCAGTTCCGCAGGCACCGGGTTCAAAGAATACAGATGAGATTCGAACCATCGTTCTTCCGGAATATCTGACAGTCCGTGAACTTGCGGATATCATGAAAGTTTCGGCTTCGGATGTCGTAAAAAAGCTGTTCATGCAGGGCGTTATGGCCACCGTAAACCAGGAGATCGATTATGACAAAGCCGAGGAGATCGCTCTGGAGTATAACTGCATCGCAGAGCCCGAAGAAAAAGTAGATGTTATCGCGGAACTCTTAAAAGAAGACGAAGAAGAGGACGAGAATCTTGTCACGAGACCGCCGGTCGTCTGTGTCATGGGACATGTCGATCACGGAAAAACCTCCCTTCTCGATGCGATCCGTAATACCCGTGTCACCGACAAAGAGGCGGGCGGCATCACGCAGGCGATCGGAGCATCTGTGGTTTCGATCAACGGGCAGAAGATCACGTTTCTCGACACACCGGGACACGAAGCGTTTACCGCGATGCGTATGCGCGGAGCCAATTCCACCGATATCGCCATTTTGGTCGTAGCCGCGGACGACGGCATCATGCCTCAGACCGTGGAGGCGATCAACCATGCGAAAGCGGCAGGTGTGGAACTGATCGTTGCCATCAATAAAATAGATAAAGCGGGCGCAAATGTGGAAAAGGTAAAACAGGAGCTGACAGAGTATGAGCTGGTTCCCGAAGATTGGGGCGGCACTACGATCTGTGTGCCGGTTTCCGCAAAAACGGGAGAAGGGATCACCGACCTTCTGGAGATGATCCTCTTAAGTGCCGAAGTGCTGGAACTTAAAGCAAATCCGAAGCGAAACGCCAGAGGGCTTGTCATAGAGGCACAGTTGGATAAGGGCCGCGGTCCGGTTGCAACTGTCCTCGTGCAGAAAGGGACTTTAAAAGTAGGCCAGTACATGGCGGCAGGGAGCTGTTACGGCAGAGTCCGCGCCATGATAGATGATGAGGGCCGGCGGATCAAGGAGGCCGGACCATCCATGCCTGCTGAAGTACTGGGCCTTTCGAGTGTGCCCAATGCCGGTGAAGTGTTTGTGATCTGTGATTCGGAGCGGGAGGCAAGAGAATTCGCAGAGACATTTGTCGCACAGGACAAAGAACGTCTTTTGGAGGAGACAAGGGCCAGAATGTCCCTGGACGATATCTTCTCCCGGATCCAGGCCGGCAATCTGAAAGAGCTGGATCTGATCGTCAAAGCGGATGTACAGGGCTCTGTCGAGGCGGTGAAGCAAAGTCTCGTCAAGCTCTCCAACGATGAGGTGGTCGTAAAGGTGATCCACGGCGGCGTCGGCAATATCAACGAATCTGATGTGTCTTTGGCCGCTGCATCCAATGCCATAATCATCGGATTTAACGTAAAGCCGGATCCGATCGCAAAGTCTACTGCCGAGCAGGAGAACGTTGACATTCGTCTCTACAACATCATATACAAGGCGATCGAGGACGTCGAAGCCGCAATGAAAGGTATGCTGGATCCGATCTATGAGGAGCGGGTCATCGGCCATGCTGAGGTCCGTCAGATCTTTAAGGCATCCGGTGTCGGAAATATCGCAGGCTCCTATGTGCTTGACGGTGTGATCGAGCGCGGATGCGGGATCCGGATCTTCCGGAACGAAGAACAGATCTATGAGGGTTCCCTCGCCTCCTTAAAGCGCTTTAAAGATGACGCGAAAGAGGTAAAGTCCGGTTATGAGTGCGGGCTCGTCTTTGAAGATTTCAATGATATCGCGGAAGGCGATGTCGTAGAGGCCTTCAAGATGGTTGAGATCCCGAGGTGACGGTATATCTGATACCGGAGGTATTATGAAAAAGAACAGCAGAAAAAATTATAGAATAAATGAGGATGTGATGCGGGAAATGACCTACATCATCCGGGAGGAGATTACAGATCCCCGCATCCATCCGATGACATCCGTCTCCGGTGTGGAAGTGGCGCCCGACTTAAAGACCTGCAAGGTCTACATCAGTGTCCTCGGCGATGAGAAAGCACGACAGGAGACAATGGAAGGCTTAAAGAGTGCCGCCGGATATGCGAGAAAATGCCTTGCGCAGTCTCTCAATCTGCGCCTTACGCCGGAGATCCGGTTTATCGAGGATCAGTCCATCGCGCAGGGGGTTGAGATGATCCATAAGATTGACGAGGTAAACGCAAAAGACGCGGCGAAAAAATAGGAGGAGAGCATGATCACTCTGGATTCCTGTCTGGACCGGATCACTTCGGCAGCGATCGCCGGACATGTCAGGCCCGATGGAGACAGTGTCGGTGCCTGTCTGGCTGTTTACAATTATATCTGTGACAATTATCCGGATATCCGGGCGGATGTTTATCTCGAGCCGATCCCCGCAAAATTTTCATTTTTAAAGAACGCGGATCGAATCCGGGATCCTAAGAATGCGGACGGATCCGTATGCTATGATGTGTTCTTCTCACTGGACTGCGGAGATGAGGAGAGACTGGGCGGCGCCGCAGTTTTTTTTCGTTTGGCAAAGCACACGGTCTGTGTGGATCACCACCTTACGAACAGCAGCTTTGCCCGGGTGAATGAGGTCGATCCGAATGCAAGTTCCACTTCCGAACTGATCTTTCGGATGATGGATCCGGACAAGGTCACCGAAGAGATCGCGGAATGCCTGTATCTCGGCATTGTTCACGATACCGGTGTGTTTCAGTATTCCTGCACTTCGCCGGAGACCATGCGGATCGCAGGAGAGCTGATGGCAAAGGGGATCCCCTATTCACGGATCGTGGATGAGACTTACTATATCCGCTCTTATCCCCAGCAGAGAATATGGGGAAAAGCACTTTTGGATTCCCGTCTCTTTTTCAACGGAGCATGTATCGTTTCCACAGTTACCCAAAAAGATATGGGGCAGTATCAGGTGACACCGGAGGACTTGGACGGGATCGTCAGTGAGCTGCGCTCGACATCCGGAGTCGAGGTGGCGGTTTTTCTCTATGAGACAACTGAGGGTTATAAGATCAGTCTGCGCTCTGCCGCCTATGTGGATGTGGCAAAGATCGCGCTGACATTTGGCGGCGGAGGCCATGCGAGGGCGGCCGGAGCATCTGCCGATGGAGATCCGGAAGAGATCCTTCATGAGCTGCTGCCCATGATTAAAGAGCAGCTCTAGTCCAGGACGGCACAGCTCGGAGGTTTTATGTATCACGGGATCATTAACGTATACAAAGAGAAGGGATGGACTTCCTTCGATGTAGTGGCGAAGCTCCGTGGGATCTGCGGCCAGCAAAAGATCGGACACACCGGAACTCTGGATCCGGATGCGGAGGGCGTACTGCCGGTCTGTCTCGGAAATGCAACAAAGATCAGCGGGATGCTGACGGACCGGGACAAGACATACCGGGCCGTTTTGCTGCTCGGTGTAGATACGGATACGCAGGATATCACAGGACAAGTGCTTAAGGAGCACGACACGGATGACATAACGGAAGAGATGGTGAGAGATACCATTGCCGGTTTTGTCGGGGAACAGGAGCAGATCCCTCCCATGTATTCTGCTCTTAAAGTAGACGGGAAAAAGCTTTATGATCTGGCCAGAAAAGGACAGACCGTTCCACGGGATCCAAGGAACATAACCATATACGAAATAGAGATAAACCAGATCGAGCTGCCTCGCGTTACGATGACGGTGTCCTGTTCCAAGGGAACGTATATCCGCACGCTCTGCCATGATATCGGGGAAAAACTCGGCTGTTTCGGCACAATGGAACAGCTCACCCGACTTTCAAGCGCGGGATTTGAGATCGAAGATGCACTGCGTCTTGACGACATTATGAGACTGCAGGAGGAAGGCCGGCTTGCCGTGTGCATTCATCCGGTAGAGGAAATGTTTTCAGACAGCCCGGCTGTCTGCACAAAAAAGAGCGCCGACCGGCTGCTCTATAACGGGAACCGAATCCCGGCCGGACAGATTGAGGGCAGCCTACCGGAAGATTCACAGATACGGATGCGGGATTCCGCCGGAGTGTTTTGCGGGATATATCGCTGCGACGACCCGGATCAGGGGTGTTATCCGGTCAGGATGTTTTTGCCGGATAAAAGTGCAATGGACGGAAACAGAGCATGAAATATTTCAGAGACACAATGGATTTCATTATTCGGGAACCATCCGCGATCGCTCTTGGAAAGTTTGACGGACTGCATGAGGGGCACAGGAAGCTTCTTGAAGAGATCAAGAACAATGAGGAGAGCGGATGCAAAAGCGTGGTGTTTACATTTGACATTCCACCGGGCTCGCTTACTGACAACAATTTCAAGGTTCTTTTGACCAATCGGGAAAAAGAAGGACTCTTTGCCGAGGCCGGGATCGACTATGTCGTAGAATGTCCCTTCACGGAAGAGTTTAAGAAGATGGAGCCGGATGAGTTCCTCCGTTTTCTGACCAGCCGGATCAATGTAAAACAGATCGCAGTGGGAACCGATTTCCGTTTCGGACGTGACCGAAAGGGAAGCTGCAGGGATCTGGTCGAACGGGAACGGGAATTCGGGTATCAGACCGTGATCGTGGATAAAGTTCTGGATCAGGGGAAAGATATCAGCAGTACACGCATCCGGGAGCATATTCAAAACGGCGAAATGGAGGAGGCAAACCGGCTTCTGGGCTATTCCTATTTTTTGACGGCAGGCGTACAGCACGGGAGCGGAGTCGGCAGGCAGATCGGCGCTCCGACGGTAAACCAGCTTCCGCCCGAAAACAAACTTCTCCCGAAAAACGGCGTATATGCGTCTGTGGCCGACTTGGATGGCAGATGCTGGTACGGGGTCAGCGACATTGGATATAAGCCGACGTTTGAAGGAGAACATCCGCTCGGAGTGGAGACACACCTGTTTGATTTTGATGAGGAGATCTATGACAGGGAGATCCGGGTTTCCTTCCTCTCATACCTCCGTCCGGAGCAGCGGTTTGACTCCGTTTCTGACCTGCGCCGGCAGGTAGCCGGGGACTGCGAGAGAGCAAAGGAAATTTGTGAAAACATAACTTTACAAAGATTTTGATTTATGCTATAGTATCTAGGCGTGAGCATAAGCAGCCCATACTCAGTGCGTGGATTCTCCGACCCGCACCTGGTAGCTCACGGTTTGGGGCGATTTTATTTAGAGTAAAGGAGGAAATCAGTATGATTTCAAAAGAGAAAAAGACGGCCATCATAGAAGAATATGGCAGAAGGCCCGGTGACACCGGTTCGCCGGAAGTACAGATCGCTATCCTCACAGCGCGGATCAAGGAGCTCACAGAGCATCTGAAAGAGCATCCGAACGACAAGCATTCCCGCCGCGGCATGTATAAGATGGTAGGACAGCGACGCGGACTGCTGGAATACTTAAAGAGAACAGATCTGGAAGGCTACCGCGAATTGATTGCAAAATTAGGTATTAGAAGATAAGTTTAAGATAAAGTAGGCGAGAGATACTTTTAGAAGTGTTTCTCGCTCTTTGTGTGGAAGGAGACGAACAGATGAAGACATTTTCTATGGAACTGGCCGGAAGAACGCTGAGTATCGATGTCGGCCGGGTCGCCGCTCAGGCAAATGGAGCGGCATTGATGCACTATGGAGATACGGTTGTGTTATCGACAGCAACCGCATCGGACAAGCCCAGGGAAGGGATCGATTTCTTTCCGCTGAGTGTGGAGTTTGAGGAAAAGATGTATTCCGTCGGGAAGATTCCGGGCGGATTCAACAAGAGAGAGGGCAGGGCTTCGGAGAATTCCGTCCTGACCGCGCGTGTCATTGACCGGCCGATGCGGCCCCTGTTCCCCAAAGATTACCGAAACGACGTACTGCTGGACAACCTTGTCCTCTCCGTCGATCCGGAAAACAGGCCGGAGCTGCTCGCCATGATCGGTTCCGCCGTCGCCACATGTATTTCCGATATCCCGTTTGCGGGACCCTGTGCAATGACGCAGATCGGTATGAAGGACGGCGAGTTTGTCGTAAACCCCTCCCAGGTTGTCTGGGATGAGGGCGATCTTCAGCTGACCGTGGCATCCACCATGGAAAAGGTCATTATGATCGAGGCGGGAGCCAATGAGATAAAAGAAGATAAGATGATCGAAGCCATCTATTTGGCACATGAGATCAACCAGCAGATCAACGCGTTCATCAATGAGATCGTTGCCGAGGTCGGCAAGGAAAAGCATATATACGAGAGTTATACCGTTCCGGAAGAACTGTTTGACGCGATCCGTGAAGTCATCCCCCCGGAGAAGATGGAAGAAGCGGTCTTTACGGACAGGAAACAGGAAGAGCAGGAAAATATCCGGGCGATCACCGCTGTGCTGGAGGACCGGTTTGAGGGCAACGAGGAATGGCTTGCGGTGCTCGACGAGGCTATTTATCAGTATCAGAAGAAGACGGTCCGCAAGATGATCTTACAGGATCACAAGCGTCCGGACGGGCGTGCGATCACGGACATCCGTCATTTGGCGGCAGAGGTTGATATCATCCCCCGCGTGCACGGCTCCGCCATGTTTACCCGCGGTCAGACACAGATCTGCACGATCGTCACGCTGGCTCCTCTGTCCGATCATCAGAGAATTGATGGGCTGGACGAGAACATCACCAGCAAGCGCTACATGCATCAATATGATTTCCCCTCCTATTCCGTAGGTGAGACAAAACCGCCCAGAGGTCCGGGCCGCCGGGAGATCGGACACGGGGCTCTCGCTGAGAAAGCTCTGGTTCCGGTACTTCCCAGTGAGGAGGAATTCCCCTATGCCATCCGTGCGGTATCCGAGACATTTGAATCCAACGGTTCCACATCCCAGGCGAGTATCTGCGCATCCAGCATGTCCCTGATGGCAGCTGGCGTGCCGATCAAAAAGCCGGTTGCCGGCATTTCCTGCGGACTTGTGACCGGGGAGACGGACGATAACTACATCGTGCTCACCGATATTCAGGGCATTGAGGATTTCTTCGGTGATATGGACTTTAAAGTCGCCGGCACCCGCGACGGGATCACGGCGATCCAGATGGATATCAAGATCCACGGTCTGACGAGACCGATCGTTGAGGAGGCGATCCATCGGACGAGAGAGGCGAGAATGTTCATCCTCGATGAGGTAATGGATCGGGCGATCCATGAACCGCGTCCGACAGTCGGACCTTACGCGCCGAAGATCATCTCCATGCAGATCGATCCTCAGAAGATCGGCGATGTGGTCGGACAGAGAGGAAAAACCATCAACACGATCATCGAAGAGACCGGCACAAAGATCGATATCAACGACGACGGTGTGGTCTCCATCTGCGGTACGGATCAGGAGATGATGGAGAAGGCAAAGAACTATGTCGATATCATCGTGACCGATTTTGAGAAGGGACAGGTTCTTAGCGGAACAGTGGTCAGCATCAAGGAGTTTGGCGCGTTCATCGAGTTCGCTCCGGGCAAAGAGGGCATGGTCCACATTTCCAACATGTCGAATCACCGGATCAACCGGGTCGAGGATGTGCTGACACTTGGTGACAAGGTGACGGTTGTCTGCCTCGGAAAAGACAGACAGGGCCGGATCAGTTTCCGGATGGAAAATGTGAAAGAGAAAAAGAAAAAATAAGGCGGGATATACCGCTGCTGTTTGAGAAGCCGTTGTGAATGCACAGCGGCTTCCTATACTTTAAAAACATTATATAATATACAAAAAATCAAATTTTATATATTGAAAAACAACGGAATATAAACTATAGTAGAACTAGAAAAATTTTTACCCAAAGGGAGGGATGAAACTATGATCATGTGGACTCTTATCATTCCCATCGTAGGCGTCGCTGCACTGCTGGTCGCACTGGGGCTGGCGAGGAGCGTCAGAAAGAAACCGGAAGGCACCGACAGGATGAAAGAGATCGCGTCAGCGATCCAGGAAGGGGCCCGAGCGTTTCTGTTTTCGGAATATCGGATTCTGATCATCTTTATTGCGATTGTATTTGTTGTCCTTGGCATTTTCATTGGATGGAATACAGCGCTCTGCTTCCTGGTCGGCGCAGCATTTTCCATTCTCGCAGGCTTCTGCGGTATGAGTGTTGCGACCCGTGCCAATGTTCGTACTGCGAATGCAGCACGTGAAAAAGGCATGTCTGCGGCACTGCCGATCGCATATCACGGCGGAGCAGTCATGGGACTGTGCGTCGTAGGCTTAGGCATCATCGGCGTGAGCCTGATCTTTTTGCTCACCGGGAACGATTCCATTTTATTCGGATTCAGCCTCGGAGCTTCCTCCGTCGCACTGTTTGCCCGTGTGGGCGGCGGCATTTACACGAAGGCGGCTGATGTCGGAGCTGATCTGGTCGGAAAAGTCGAGGCGGGCATTCCGGAGGACGATCCGCGTAACCCCGCTGTTATCGCTGATAACGTCGGAGATAACGTCGGCGACGTTGCCGGCATGGGAGCCGATCTTTTTGAGTCCTATGTGGGATCCCTCATCTCTGCGATCACACTTGGTCTTCTTGCAACTACGATCACAGGCAACATTGGACAGATCGGAGGAGCGATCTATCCGCTTATCCTTGCCGCGGTAGGCATCGTTGCCTCCATCATTGGCATCTGCTTTGTGAGAGGAAAGGAAGGCGTTGATCCTCAGAGAGCGCTCAATACAGGAAGCTATGTGGCAGATATCATTACGGTTGTGGTAGCCATCATTCTTGCGAAACCGCTGCTTGGCTCTTATATGCCCTGCGGAGCGATCATTGCCGGACTGTTGGTCGGCATCTTCATCGGACAGGTAACGGAGCGTTACACTTCGGATAAGTACAGATACGTTAAGCGGATCGCGGATCAGTCCGAGACAGGAGCTGCGACAAACATCATCACTGGT
>Ga0192254_1005_pt1 | contig 82916 bp, 77 predicted proteins | sample Koala_Koa26_K3_FD_131242 | JGI IMG/M metagenome (GOLD analysis project Ga0192254, IMG submission 131242) | Enriched cells from koala feces incubated with labeled cellulose particles, San Francisco Zoo, California, United States - Koala_Koa2-6_K3 ... | reverse complement strand
TGGGAATACCCAATTCATTGGCTGCTACCTTGTTTCCTATCTCTTTCGCCAGCTTTATTGCTTGCTTTTTGAATTCTTCATCATGCTTCTTCACTGCACCCATTTTTGACACACTCCTTCTCTTTTTTTATTTTACTCCTCTTCTTCAGTTTGTGTCAAGTTTTATTATACACCATCACCCGAGAAAAACAAAATTATTCTTTACAATTTAAGATTTCAGTGGTAGAATCATATTTAACAAGTGAAGTATTGTATCAGGATTTGGCAATGAAATGCAGGATAAACAATCCATCGCTGATCACACAGTGGGTCAGTAGTTTACGTACTGGCGGTCTTGATGCATTGAAGCCAAAAAAGAAAGGTCATAAGGCATTGAACTCGAAAATTGATAAGAAGGAAGGCTCATCTTCAGAGAAGGTTGACACAAGCGCAGAACGCTTGAAAGAGCTTGAGGATGAAAATCTAAGGATGAGAATAGAGAATACATTTTTAAAAGAATTGAAGAGACAGCGGTTGGAGAGGGAAACTCTTCGGGAAACACAGCGAAAATCATCCACAGTCTCCGAGGACAATTCAGATTAAAAGATATTCTCGCAGCCACCAAGTTTTCAAGGTCAACATATATGTATTGGCAAAAAAGGCTCGAAAGACCGAATCCAAATAAAGAAATAGAAGAACTGATTACAGAACTGCATTTCAAGCACGAAAATTATGGTTATTGGCGTATGACGGGAGAATTGTGAAAGCAAGGCATCCTGATCAACAAAAATAAAGTCCAACGCATTATGCAAAAGCGGAAGTTTCAAGTGACCTCGTTTACACGAAAGAGCCGCAAATACAACTCGTACAAAGGCAAAGTGGAAACAGTCGCACCAAATCGCATCAGAAGAATATTTAAGACGAGTATATTTCATCAAAAAATCACTACCGATACGACAGAATTTAAATACTACGAAATTGATTCAAAAAATCGCATAACAATGCGTAAGCTTTATCTGGATCCGTATATGGATCTGTTTAACGGTGATATATTGAGCTTCAGCATCGACAACGACAAGCATCCATCGGCAGCGAATGTGATGTGTGCGCTGAATGAGGCGATAAAGATAACCTCAGATTGTTCATACAGACGGACGTTTCACTCTGACCAAGGCTGGGCATATCAGATGAAAGCATATTCTAACAGGCTAAAAGAGGAACGAATCTACCAAAGAATGTCGAGGGGCGAGGCAAGAAAATCTAAAAATTCGAAGTGTATTATAAAGAAGTCTGGTTTGACGATGATAGAAGCAAAGAATTATTATGGATTTATAACCGGCATCGTTAACGATGACAATTATATGATTTAAATATTAGTAAAAAATGAAAAACGTCTTTATCATGGTATTTTTTATTGTATGATACATACTGCATATATTCATCCGTAAGCTCATGTAAATTCAAACTGTATTCGTAAATTATCGGCAATCAGTGCAATGAATTCAGAATTAGAGGGTTTTCTATTCTGGATATACGGGATGTGTCCAAAGAAATTTTGCATAGCGTCAAGACCATTTTCACACCATGCAAGTTCAATCGCATGGCGAATGCTTCGTTCGACTTGTTCTACAGTAGAACCAGATGCTTATGCAATCTTTGGGTAAAGTTGGCGTATAACATGTGAGACGTATTCCGGATGTTTAATTGCAAGCAAAATGCCAATTTGAAGATTTTTATATCCCTTTAGATTTGCCGAAATTCCAGTATGTTGGAGAATATTTGTCACTCGAAGATACAATTCTTTCTCATCCTTCTCATTTTTTTCAATATATGGAAGATGGTTCTGTTCCATTTCCATTAAGCTAAAAATTCGATCTTTTAAGTCTTCTTCATCATAAGGTATTTGGATGAAATATGCTCGTTTTGTAGACATAACTTCGTATTCAACAACATCGTTGACATAAGTAGAAATCACAATATATGCCGGTCGATTAGGCAAGTCCTTTGTTTTCTTGATAATGCTTAATGCATCGAAATTTGGCATTGTAGTATACATAATTACGACATCTGGTTTTTCCTTCAGAATGGAATTTAAGATAACTTTTCCATCTCTTTTTCTTGTATAAGCATAAATTTCAGGGCAACATAATGTCGAGACGACGCATTTGAGTTCGTCCGCAGAATCGAAGCCAACAATCACCTTGATTTTTCTTTTTTGTGTACAGTGTTCCATATATAGACCTCCTGTTTTACAGTATAAAACTATGATGTTTTTGCAAAACATCATAATATATTTTATCATATACATAGAATATTGTAAAGTATAAAATATGTCGAATTTCCACGAATCATGTCGAATACAGTCGATTGGAATGGGTTTTACATTTTTTTGAAAAATAGAATAGAGAAAATGTGGAATGAATATCTGTAATATCGCCTCATGATAGACCTAAGAAACTTCAAGCGCATAGTACAGCTTGAAGATGTCTGATACGATAGCAGCTTGAATAAGCAACAGATGTGGAACATTTACATCATGCAAGAGGATCAGAGAAATTAGTGTTTCAGTAAATTCATGTGTTGCAACTTTAGAAACAGACAAATGGCTGATTTAAAAAATGGTAAATTCTGAATACACTTTAAAATACTATTTTGACTTTGACCATGCTTCTTCGGATTTTTTAATAATTCGTAGGAATTTTTCAAATTTTATATTATAAAATTTTATATTAATTATATAATAAAAAGGATGCCGTGTAAAAATCGCACGACATCCTTTTCATTATATTACCGAATTATTCACACGAAATTTTAGCAGCCACAGCCATTGCCGCAACCGTTACCGCAGTTATTGCCACAGCCGCCGCAGCAGCACAGCAAAATCACGATAAGCAAAATAATCCAGCAGCATCCACCATTTCCATCAAAACACATAAGACATAACTCCTTTTTCTCACATCAAAGACGTGGTATTTTGAAACAGCTTTTTTTCGCTGCTTCTACTATATTGTATGCAAACGTCAAAATTGTGTGCGTCTAGAAGAGAGAGATAATGTGACTCGAAGCAGGAAGAGGAGAAATGATATTTTCTATCCGTTAAATCTGAATTTCTGGAAAGCTGCCACCAGTGATGTCTTTTTTTACAATGATTTGCTTATCGATGCGGTTGCGTAGTTCGGAGACGTGGGAGATGATGCCTACTAGACGATTTTGATTTGCTAATCCTGTCAGTGCCTGTAGTGCTTTTTCTAGAGTTTCACTATCCAGTGTCCCGAACCCTTCGTCTACGAACATGGTGTCTAATTGAATGCCACCACTGCTGGACTGTATCATATCAGATAGACCCAGTGCAAGCGACAGAGAGGCTTGAAAAGATTCGCCACCGGACAGACTTTTGACACTTCGTTCTGTTCCATTGTAGTGATCAACTACGTTTAGATCTAGACCACTCTTTGACTGCAAATTTTCTGCTGCTGCTTGTCGCTTGAGTTCATACTGTCCGCCGGACATAATCATTAGTCTAGTGTTCGCTTTGTCTAAAATTCGATCAAATTGAGTCATTTGTACGAATGTTTCCAATTTGACCTTATCTTTACCGCTGATGCTTCCGTTTGCCGTGTCTGACAGGGCTTTTATCCAAGCGTACTTATGCATAATATCTTTCGATTCCGTTTGATGATATTGTAGTCGTTCTAGGATCTCCTGATTCGTGCTGAGGCAGTGATAAATTTGACTGCGGATATGCTCTTGCATATGTCGTTCCTCATCAAGCCGGTGTTCCTCAGTTGCTAAGACAGCCAAGTCGATTTTTGTTGCCCTATCAAGCTGTTTTTCCAGTTCTTCTGCTCGAGCTGAAAGCTTGTTATATGCCTTTTCTTGTATCTCAAAATTTTTTTGTGCAGAGTCCATCATATTTTTCGCCTGTGTGTAGTGGGATTGCAGCTGTTGAAGATGCATCTCTGCCTGTATTTTATCTGGAAAGGAAAATTCTTTTTCAGCTTTTGCAATATCTGCCGTCAAGTGACGAATTTCCATGTCAAGCGTGTTGCTTTTCTTTTCCAGTGTGTCTGCCGATTGTTTGACTTCTTCTGCCAGTTTTTGTTTTTGAGAAAGGTGCAACGATAGTGTATCTCGGCGAGTGCAGCGTGATTTCTCACTCTCAATTTTTCGGATGAACTCTTGATTTTCCATTTCAAAAGTGTGCAGTTGTATTTCCAAATCTGGTATTATCAAGCTTGGTTCGTCCAAATGTTCTATCATATTTTTTGGCAGTATCTCTCGTAGTTGACCGCAGAGCGCACGAACCTGTCCTTGCAGGTCACTGCGATTCGACTGCAATTCGGAGAGTTGCTTTTGTGCCGATTCTAAGTTTTTCTCACACTTGTGATATCGATTTTCCAGCAGTTGCAATTCTTGCTGTGCTTCGGAGATTGTAGAAAAATTAAGCTCGTCTTGCATTTTTTTTACTTGTATTTTGTATTCCTGTATTTCTGTTTCTTGTTTAATGCTTTTGTTTTCGAGTTGTTGGAGTACTATACTGGATTCGTTATACTGTTTTTCAAGGTCTTTAATATCTTCTTCCAGTTTTTCGTAGCTCTCTATATCATGCAATGCTTTCTTTATAGCAGTGTTTGTTTCTTGATATGCCGTTTCTATTTCGGTTTGTCGTGCCATTATCGCTTGTGTTGCCTGTTTAGGTAATCCATTTTGAAAAAATTCTCGAGCCAGTTCGTTTCGACGGTTGAAATTATTTTCCATGCGTTCTTTCTGAATTCCTGCTGCTTTGCTGGCATCGTTTGCAGCGTTTTGCTTTTGTTCATTTTCCATACGCAGTTGCTCCAATACTTCCTGCATAGGAGCATTTGCAGAGATTTCTGCAGGGTGAGGATGATCCAGTGCTCCACACACAGGACATGGCTGTCCCACTTGTAGTTGTGTAGCGAGAATTCCAGCCTGTTCATCAAGAAAAGCTTGATATTGTGTTCGGTAATTTTCTTCAGAGCGTTTTGCTTGATTTCGCTTTTGAAGATAGTCTGCTTGGCATTTTTGATAGGCATCCTGATTTTTCTCGAAGCTATCGTGTATTTCAGAAAGCATTTGTAACTTTTGCTTCTGTGCTTCCAAGGTGGAAAGCTTATTTTTCAGCTGTGTGTATAATACATCTGTGCCTCGCAAAGAATCAAGTTTTGATTTTTTCTCTTCCAGTAGGCTTTGAAGACGATCTAATGAGGTCTTTTTCTGAACATATTGTTGTTGGATTGTTTCAAATTCCTGTTTTTTCTCTTTTAATTTTACCTGTGCTTTTTGAAGCTGTGCATAGAGAGGCAGTTCCTGTTTGATTTTTACTGTTTTTTCTGGAATGTCGCTGCAATCGTTTAATGCTGTTTGAGCTTCTTTTGTTCGTGTGTACATCTGTTCTAGATTTTGTTGTAGCCAAATTAATTGTTTGATTGCCGCTCCTAATTTTTGCAGCTGATCCAGCGTATTATTCACTTGCACTTGTTGTCCTTTTATCTTTTCTAGTGTTGCTGGTGCATCTTGCAATGTTTCCAATTCTGTTTCCATTTGTATGATATTCTGTTTTGTCTGTGTCAGAACAGCATTTTGTTTCATGCAATTTTGCAGTGTTTCTTCTAATTGCGTTTGTTTTGTTGTTTTTGACTGTTTTAACTTCTGCCAGTTTTCATATTCTGGCAACTCCTGGTTCAGCTTTTTTATTTCGTCCAACAGTGATTCGCTGGCGTTCCATGCCGCCTCCGCAGTTGTGCGTTCTTGCTGTGCTATCTCAAAGCTATGCTTTTGCTGTTGCATTTGTACCTGCAGATGTTCTAAGTTTTTGCGTGTTCCCATTTGTTGCTTGCCATCTTCCTGCTTTGCGGATAGCACTTTTATGGATTCCTGCAATGTCTTCAGTTTTTCTTCAATCATTTTCAATTCTGCCGAATCAGTTTTTGTTAGTGCATCTAAAAAGATAATGGTCTCGTCTAGTGACTGCAATGTTACTTCTTCCTGTCCTTGCGGCATTTGAATTCGCTCTATATTTTGCTGTATTTTTACGTTGCTTTCTTGATACTTCCGCTCTTGCTCCAAACAAGCTTCTCTGATACGATCCTGTAACTTTTGATAATGTTCTGTGTGGAAAATTTTTCGGAAAATTTCCATGCGTTCTGCTGTGGAGGCGGAAAGCAGCTTTCGAAATTCCCCTTGTGCCAGCATGGCGATTTGACAGAACTGATTGCAATCGACGCCCAGAAGTTCTCTTACTTTTTCGTTGACTTCTTGTGTTTTACTGTAGGTTTTTTTATCGGGGCAAATAAAAGTTGCTTTTGCGACTTCATTTGTTTCGCCATCACCACGTTTTGATGGTCGTTTATACGCCGGATTGCGCCGTAAAGTATATGTTTTTCCACGATAGATAAATTCTAGTTCTACAAAGGTTGGAGTATTGTCCTTGGCGTATTTTGAGCGCAGCATACCGCACGTTCGCTCACCACCGCTTGGTTCTCCGAATAGTGCATAGGTGATAGCATCAAAAATTATCGTCTTTCCCGCTCCGGTGTCGCCAGTAATCAAGTAGATACCGCTTTTTCCAAGTTTGTCAAGTTCCAATACCGTTTTGTCTGCATAAGGTCCAAAGGCGGACATGGTCAATTTTGTTGGTCTCATGCGTGTTCCTCCTCATCCCAAATTTTAGTGATTAGATTTTGAACAAATGTTTTCTGCTCTATCGTCATTTCTTGGTTGTTTTGGGTTTTATACAGTTTTTCAAAAAGATCGAATGGGTTTTCTTCTGCTTTGTCCTTTATAGCTATAACCTCTTGTCGTTTTCGTGTGCGGCTGTTGTCGTAGTCAAGCTTAATTAAATTTGGGTAGATGACACGTAGTCGGCTGATAGCATCTGGAATATCGGTTTCATCGGTTAAAGTAATATGTAGATAGTCGTCCGTTTTTGTCCCTGCATAGGTAGAACGAGCCGTCAGTTCGGCATAGCTGCCTCGTATTTCACGCATATCGTGTAAAGGATGAAGTGCTACCTCTCGCACATAAAATTCACCCTTCTCTCGCAATTCTACAACTGTCACACTTTTTTCGTATGCCACTTCAGATAGAGAGTATTTTAGTGGGGAACCGCAGTAGCGAATATTCTCTCGTTCCAAGGCTTGTGCTTTGTGAATATGTCCCAGCGCAGTATAGTCGAAAGAATGAAACAATGCGCCACTAATTTGATCTGTTCCCCCAATGGGACGCTCTTCTGTTCCGAACATCGATGCACCTATAATGGTTTGATGTGTTACCATGACGTTGCGTACAGAAGTATCCAGTGGCGTATGTGCAAGTAAGACGTTCATGGCGTCTTGATAGTCATCGATTTTTTCGTCAGGGAAGTAGGCACGTACTTGTGGCGGACGAACAAATGGTAAAAGAAAAAAATTCACATCACCGAAATCATCTTGTAGCATTACTTGCGTTATTTTTCCGTGAAACACTGGTGCGATGTAAACATGGCTAGATTTTAATAAGTCCGAACCAAAAGAAATTCGCTCTGTGCTATCGTGATTGCCACTGATCATAAGAATTGCTGGTGTTAATTCTACCAGCTGTGACAAGCATTGATCGAATAGCTGCACAGCTTCCGCAGATGCAACAGATTTGTCATAAATATCGCCTGCCAAAATAACAGCGTCCGGCTGTTCTGTCTGAATAATATCACAAATTTTTTTCCAGATATAACGCTGATCATCTAATAATGAAAATTCGTTCAATCGTTTTCCGAAATGCAAATCGGATAAGTGGATAAATTTCATAAACAATTTGCTCCTTGTATCGTTTTATACACTCGAATTATACCATAGTTCTGAAAAAAAATCAACCTTTTCCACAAAAATTGTGGTATCTTGATATTCCAGATGATATTTTCTGCTTTTTGCCATTTTTCAAGAACGTTTTTTAAAGGATATCGTAAAAGAATAGTGAAACCTCTCCTATTCAATTCATAAGAGAGGTTTTTATTTCACATGGTACAAACCAAAAAACTACTTCTTTTTTGGTTTATTTTCCTCCGGAAGCAGTTTCCGCTTGACACAGAACATATTTTCGATGATATGGGTGATCGATTCTTCTACGATTTCCAGCTTGAATTCTTTTTTATTTTTAAAATTCTGGAAAGTGTGCAACATACCAATAATCAAAAAGGAAAGCTGAATTTCCTCTTCTTCGTTGGCGGCGTAATGCGTGTAATATCCCTTTAGCTTCTCCTCCAGTTTGTTGAAAAAGTAATAGATTCGATCTCGATAGAGTGGAAGAAGCGCATCTATATTTGTTTGAATGCTATTTTGTAAACCCTTAAAAAATCGTCTTGGATCAGAAATCAGGCTGTCTTTTTCTACGAAATTATCCCAAAAATTCTGGAACACCTCTTTTTCTAATTCTTTTGACAGTGCATAAACGTCTGTATAGTATTTATAAAAAGTACTTTTATTGATGAGTGCAATGTGGCAAATGTCTGTTACTTTCACCTTTTCTAATGGGTAGTTTTGTCGTAGCGACAAAAACGCCTCTCGAATTACTTTCTTGGTCTTGACAATGCGTAGATCCATAACTTTTTCTCCTTGTTAATCAACTTTTTTTCAAAGTAGTTGAATAAACTACTGTAGAATAAAATTGATGGTTGCAATTAAGCGACTGATATTGTATAATTTAATTATAGTATAAAAGCTATCACTTGTCAAGCTTTTTTTACTGGTGTTGTTAAAGCTGACTACTGGTGGCTTTTGGAATAAGGATTTTGGGACATAAAAATAAAATGGCAATAGGGAGGAAATTGTCGTGAGAAAGAAAAGATTGGAGTTGGTTTTACTTGAAGCAAGAGAAATGTTGTAAACCATTGCTAGTCCTGGGTTTTATTAGTTCTGCGTTCTTTGCTACTAGAGTTTTGATCTATTGTGGTGCAGCGGAATATTAAACAGGAACAAATGGCAAATCGAATGGAGGAAAAATATGATTCGTACACTGAAATATTTAACCAAAAAAGAATGGGGCTTGGTGTTTCTGGCGTTGGTGTTTATTGTAGTGCAGGTATGGCTAGAAATGACCATACCGGGTTATATGTCGGATATTACGTTGTTAATTGAAACCGAAGGCAGCGAGATGTCTGATATTCTTTCAGCTGGCAGTAAGATGCTGGCGTGTGCTTTGGGAAGCTTGGCTAGCTCCATTATTGTAGCGGCTGCGTCTGCACGCATTGCCAGCAATTATAGTGCAGTCTTGCGTGATAAGCTATTCCACAAGGTGCAGAGTTTTTCTATGGAAGAAATCGGGCGTTTTTCCACAGCAAGCCTCATCACTCGTTCTACGAATGATGTGACTCAGGTGCAAATGCTGATTGTTATGGGCTTACAAATGTTAATTAAAGCACCGATAACGGCAGTTTGGGGAATTTGTAAAATCGTCGGAAAAGCGTGGGAGTGGACGCTGATAATAGTGATTGCGGTTGTTGTTCTACTGCTTGTTGTAGGCATTTGTATTGCACTGGCATTCCCGAAATTCCGCAAGATGCAATTACTCACGGATGATATAAACCGTGTTACAAGAGAAAATCTAACCGGTTTGCAGGTTGTACGTGCTTACAATGCAGAAAAATATCAAGAAGATAAATTTGATCGTGCTAACAATAATTTGAATCGTACACAGCTATTTACTTACCGTGTTATGGCATTTTTGATGCCGACCATTCAAATGATTATGAGTGGTATTTCGTTGGCTGTTTATTGGGTTGGTGCCGTACTTATTAATGATAGTGCGATGGATGAGAAGATGACACTGTTTTCGGATATGGTAGTATTCTCACAATATGCGGTTTACGTAATTATGTCATTTATGATGCTAGTTATGATCTTTATGATGCTGCCTCGTGCGTCAGTAGCTGGTAAGCGTATTATGGAGGTTATGGACACGAAGTGTAGAATTATCGATGGTACACGCAAAAATGGAGAATCCGGTCAATCTGGTGAAATTGAATTTCGTGATGTTTCCTTCCGATATCTGGATTCTGAAGGTGCCGAAGGAAACGTATTAGAGCATATCTCCTTTACAGCACATCGGGGCGAAACCATTGCCTTTATTGGTTCAACAGGTTGTGGAAAGAGTACACTGATTAACCTTGTACCACGATTCTATGACGTCACAGAAGGTCAAGTTCTAGTGGATGGCGTCAATGTCAAAGAGTATGCACAAAAGGAATTGCGCAATAAAATTGGCTATGTTTCTCAAAAGGCGATGCTGTTCGGTGGAACGATTCGATCAAATGTGTCGTATGGCGACAACGGAAAACAGTCTGCTGATACAGAACAAGTGGCAGAAGCAATTGAAATAGCACAGGCAAGCGAATTTGTCGAAAAATTGGCTGATAAATATGACAGCTTTGTAGCACAGGGCGGATCGAATTTCTCCGGCGGTCAGAAACAGCGACTGTCTATTTCGAGAGCCATTGCCCGTGATCCAGAGATTTTGATATTCGATGATTCATTCTCCGCACTGGATTACAAGACAGACCGTATACTGCGGAACGCTTTGCAGAAGCATTGCAAGAATACGACTAAAATGATTGTAGCGCAGCGTATTGGAACCATTCGGGATGTAGATAAAATCGTAGTGCTTGATGATGGAAAAGTTGCCGGAATAGGAACACACAAGGAACTTATGCAGAATTGCGAGACTTATCAACAAATTGCCCTGTCACAACTTTCAAAGGAGGAACTTGCCTAATGGAAACAAATACGACAAATGCACAACCAAGAAGACTTGGTCCTTCTGGAAGAAATGGAAATGGTGAAAAGGCAAAAGATTTCAGTGGCACAATGAAAAAGCTGATTATCTATTGCAGAAGATCTATGCCAGCAGTGATTATATCGCTTTTATTCGCAGTCATTGCAACCATTCTTAATCTATTAGGACCAGATAAATTATCAGATATGACAGACTTGATTACCGAAGGCATTGCTACCGGCATTGACATGGATGGCATTTTGGAAATCGGTGTTACATTGATTATTTTTTATGGATGTGGATTTATTTTAAATGATACACAGGGTATCATTATGGCGAATGTCGTTCAGCGATTGACAAGAAATCTGCGTACTGATATTTCTCATAAAATCAATCGTTTACCTATGGATTACTATAATCACACTTCTACTGGTGATGTGTTATCTCGTGTTACCAACGACGTGGATACATTAGCACAAGCGTTGAATCAAAGCTTACGAACTCTGGTATCTGCTATTGTACTATTTGTGGGAAGCTTAATCATGATGTTGGTTACGAACGTGATTATGACTCTAACCGCAATTGTAGCAACAATCATTGGTTTTGCTTTGATGATGTTAATTATGAGCAGAAGCCAGAAATATTTCATGCGTCAACAAATGCATCTGGGCGAAATCAATGGTCACGTCGAGGAAATTTATACAGGTCACACAGTAGTCAAAGCGTATAATGGTGAAGAAGCTGCAGAGCAGACATTTGAAACCATGAACGAAAATTTACGAGATAGTGCATTCAAGGCACAGACTTTGTCTGGTATGATGATGCCAATTATGACATTTATCGGAAACTTTGCGTACGTGGCAGTGTGTGTTGTAGGTGGTATGCTTGCAATCAATGGGAATATCTCCTTTGGCGTAATCGTTGCCTTTATGCTATATGTCCGATTCTTTACACAACCATTATCGCAGATTGCACAGTCGTTCCAGATGCTGCAATCCGCAGCAGCCGGTGGCGAACGTGTCTTTGAATTCCTCGAGGCAGAGGAGATGGAGAATGAGAGCCATAAAACTACAAAGTTAGACAAGGCGAAAGGGTATGTGAATTTTGAACACGTGAAATTTGGCTATACGCCAGAGCATACTATTATTCACGATTTTACTGCACAGGCAAAACCTGGACAGAAAATTGCGATTGTCGGACCAACTGGTGCTGGAAAGACGACAATGGTTAATTTGCTTATGCGATTCTATGAGATTCAGAGTGGTTCAATTCAAATAGACGGTATTTCTACAAAAGATATGACACGAGAGAACGTACACAGCCAATTCTGTATGGTATTGCAGGATACGTGGTTATTTGAGGGTTCTGTTCGGGAAAATCTGGTGTACTGTGTGGACGAAGTGCCGGATGAGGAGATTATGCAAGCGTGCAAGGCCGTTGGACTTGATCACTTTATTCAGACGTTATCTCACGGTTACGACACTATATTAAATGACCAAGTAAATCTGTCTCAGGGGCAGAAACAACAACTGACCATTGCTCGTGCGATAATTGCCAATAAGCCGATTCTGATTTTGGACGAAGCGACTAGCTCTGTAGACACAAGAACAGAATTAGTTATTCAGAATGCTATGGATCGCCTGATGGAAAACCGCACCTCGTTTGTGATTGCACACCGATTGTCTACGATTAAGAATGCCGACTTAATTCTAGTTATGAGAGACGGCGACATTATTGAAAGTGGAAACCATGAAACTTTGCTTCAAAAGGGCGGTTTTTATGCAGAACTGTATAATAGCCAATTTGAACAGGCGTCGTAAGTAAAAAGTCGAGATTTTAAGCATATAAAAAGCCCCTACAGAAGAATTGCAGGGGCTTTTGCACCTATATGAAAGAAATTTTTGTACTGTACCAAATTGATTTTGGTTTTATTATTCTGGTGAAGAATGATCCAAAAATTGAAGAAATCAGACATTTTGGTTGAATGCTGGATTAATCATAAAAATCACTTGCAATATTTACAGTTTCGTGGTATAAAATCATGTGGTGTTATGTCAAATCTTGACGCATAATGAAAATTCGGAAAAAAAATGCAGAATGCGAAAATTTACTCTTGCAAAATAAGATGAAATATGTTATAATAATTATAATGGTGTTTTATAAGATGTTATAGCTTCTTATGAGAACCAAAATTTAACAAATAGGAGAGATGAACATGGAGTATCGCATTGAGCATGACTCAATGGGTGAAGTTCGGGTTCCAGCCGATAAATATTGGGCAGCGCAGACACAGCGTAGTCACGAGAATTTTCCGATTGGTGTTGGAATTGAAACCATGCCACGGGAAATCACCCATGCATTCGGTATCTTGAAAAAAGCAGCGGCAATTGCAAATCATGAACTGTGTCCGGAGAGAATGACGGATGAAAAGTTGGCGGCTATTTCCGCAGCGTGTGATGAGGTGATTTCTGGATGCCTAAATGATCATTTTCCACTGGTCGTTTGGCAGACTGGCAGCGGCACACAGTCGAACATGAATGCCAATGAGGTAATTGCCAATCGTGGGAATGAAATTGCAGGGAAGAAATTGCTGCATCCCAATGATGACATCAATATGAGTCAATCCTCCAATGACACGTTCCCTACAGCGATGCATATTTCTGCTGTTTTAGCGATTGAAGATGAAGTTTTACCAGCGATCGATGCACTGACGACAACGTTGCTCCGTTTAGAAGAGGAGAATGAAGGTATTGTTAAGAGTGGTCGCACGCATTTGCAGGATGCAACCCCTATTAAATTTTCTCAGGAAATAAGCGGGTGGCGTGCTTCACTGGAAAAAGATCGTGAGATGCTTGTTTCAGCATTGCCTTATCTCAAGACGCTGGCATTGGGCGGTACAGCCGTGGGTACTGGATTGAATACGCCGGCTGGTTTTGATGTTGCAGTTGCAAAAGCTGTTTCTGCCTTGACGAAAAAGAAATTTGTGACTGCTGAAAATAAATTTCATGCATTGACAAGTAAAGATGAGATTGTCTTTGCACATGGTGCGTTAAAAGCATTGGCGGCAGACATGATGAAAATTGCAAACGACGTACGCTGGCTGGCAAGCGGCCCTAGAGATGGTTTGGGCGAAATTACGATTCCAGAAAATGAGCCTGGCTCTTCGATTATGCCTGGAAAGGTTAATCCGACACAGTGTGAACAGGTGACGATGGTCGCAGTGCAGGTGATGGGTAATGATGTGGCAGTTGGTATAGCAGCTTCACAAGGCAATTTTGAGCTAAATGTTTTCATGCCAGTTTGCGCTTATAATTTCTTGCAGTCGGCAAGACTTTTGTCGGAATCTATTCTCTCCTTTAATCAGAATTGCGCAGTAGGTATTAAAACAAATCGTGAAAAGATGCACTACAATTTGTACAATTCTTTGATGCTGGTGACAGCACTTAATCCATACATCGGCTATGAAAACGCTGCCAAAACGGCGAAAAAAGCGTTTCATGACAATATTTCTCTGAAAGAAGCTTGCGTGGCACTGGGCTTCTTGACGGCGGAACGGTTTGACGAAGTATTTCATCCGGAACAGATGGTATAATCGAAGAACGGTTTCATACTTTGCATTTGCAAAGATCAATATGACGGCTCAACTGTCGATTTTTAAAAAATCAGCAGTGATGAAGCTGTTAAAATGGAAGGAAAGGTAGTTGCTATGACATACAGTTATTTCCCAGGCTGTACGCTCAAAACCAAGGCAAAGGATTTGGACAGATATGCACGGATTTCTGCTGAAGCTTTGGGCTTTACGCTGGAAGAACTCCCAGATTGGCAGTGCTGCGGTGGTGTGTATCCCATGGCAAAAGACGAAATTGCTACAAAGCTTTCGTCGATTCGTGCGTTGGCAAAAGCCAGAGATTTGGGACAACCACTGGTGACGTTATGTTCTGCTTGTCATAATGTCATCAAACAAGTCAATCATGATATGCAGACAGATGATAATATTGTTCAGAAGGCAAACAATTATCTCAAGCTGGATACGCCATATCAAGGTGAAACACAGGTGCTGCATTACCTAGAAGTATTACGAGATATTGTGGGATTTGATAATCTAAAAAAACAAGTGACAAATCCACTGAAAGGAAAAAAGATTGCGGCATATTATGGATGTCTTTTACTGCGTCCTGGCAAAGTGATGCAGATGGATAATCCGGAAAATCCGATAATTTTAGAGGATTTTATTCGAGCAATTGGTGCAACGCCAGTGCTTTATCCCATGCGAAATGAATGCTGCGGCGGATATGTGACACTGGATGAAAAATCAGTGGCACAGTCAAGAAGCAACAAGGTTATGACCAGCGCAAAAGAAAACGGTGCCGATATGGTGATCACAGCCTGTCCACTTTGTTTGTATAATCTCCAAAAAAATTCCGGCGTTTCGGATTTGTCTGTGGTATACTTTACTGAGCTTCTTGCAGAAGCACTGGGACTAAAGTGAGGAGGAACGTCAAATGGCAGATTATAAACAGGTTGTACTGAACGCCAGCGGCGTAAATCCGCTGAAATGTATGCGTTGTGGAAAATGCAGTGGTACTTGTCCGTCTTATGATACAATGGAATATCATCCACATCAGTTCGTGTACATGGTGGAAAAGGGTGAAATTGAAAAACTGATGGCTTCAAAGTCGATTTATACGTGTCTTTCCTGTTTCGCTTGTGTAGAACGCTGCCCGAGAGATGTAGAACCGGCAAAGCTTATCGAAGTGGTACGGCTGGCTGTTGTTCGGCAGCAAGGACGAAATCACCTAAAGTCGGAATATGTTCCGGAGCGAATCGATGATGACCTGCCACAACAGGCGATTGTCAGTGTATTTCGGAAATACACCAAATAAGGAGGCATAAAACCATGCGGAGAATTGGTGTTTTTGTATGCCACTGTGGTACAAATATTGCAGCTACGGTAGATGTGAAGACCGTAGCGAAAACGCTTGGAAAAGAGCCAGCCGTTGTTTATGCGACAGACTATCCCTATATGTGCTCAGAGGCAGGACAAAACATAATCAAAGATGCAATTAAGGAATATCAGCTTGAAGGCGTTGTAGTCTGTTCCTGTTCGCCTCGTATGCATGAGGCGACTTTCCGAAAGATGGTTGCAGCAGCCGGCTTAAATCCTTATATGCTCGAAGTAGCAAATATTCGAGAACAGTGTTCTTGGATTCATAAAGATATGCAGCAAGCAACCACAAAGGCAATTGTTCTTGGACGTGCAGCAATTGCGAAGGTGCTTTTGAATGCACCACTGACCGCTGGAGAAAGTCCAGTTATAAAGCGTGCATTGGTCATTGGCGGCGGTATTGCTGGTATTCAAACGGCACTTGATATTGCGGATGCCGGCTATCCGGTGGATATTGTAGAAAAAGAGCCGACCATTGGCGGTAAAATGACACAAATTGATAAGACATTTCCGACACTCGATTGCTCGTCTTGTATCTTGACCCCAAAAATGGTGGAATGTTCACAAAACGAAAACATCACGATTTATTCATATAGCGAAATAGAAGCTGTTACAGGTTTTGTCGGCAATTTCAGCGTAAAAATTCGCCGTAAAGCACGGTACGTGGATGAAGATAAATGTACCGGATGCGGTCTATGTACAGAAAAATGTCCAGTAAAAAATATCCCGGATGCCTATAATTTGGGACTGTCCAACCGTCATGCGGCATATATTCCGTTTGCGCAGGCGATTCCAAATGTTGCTTTACTTGATAGTGAACACTGTATTAAGCTGACAAAAGGTAAGTGTGGTTTGTGTTCTAAGGTATGTTCTGCTGGTGCAATTGATTATGAACAAACTGAAAAAACCATTGAGCAGCAGTATGGCGCAATCGTGGTGGCAACGGGCTATAATCCGATCAATATTGATGGCTATGATGAATTTGCTTATTCACAGAGTAAAGATGTTCTGACCTCACTCGAATTTGAGCGTATTCTAAAAGCGGATGGTCCAACAGAGGGACATTTACAACGCTTATCTGATGGAAAACAGCCGAAAGCACTTGTTTTTGTACAGTGTGTCGGCAGCCGTGAATCCGGATCAACCCATGGCTGTGGAAAAGAATATTGTTCTAAAATTTGTTGTATGTATACTGCAAAGCATGCAATGCTTTGTCGTGAAAAATATCCGGATACGGATGTATATGTATTCTATATTGACGTGCGTACGCCTGGGAAGAACTATGATGAGTTCTATCGTCGTGCTGTGGAACAGTATGGTGTACATTATATTAAAGGTATGGTTGGAAAAGTTGCGCCACAAGCAGATGGCACACTTGATGTGCAGGCGTCTGATTTGATTGCCAACGAGCAGCTACACATAAAGGCGGATATGGTTGTATTGGCAGCAGCCATCGAAGCAGACAAGACAGCTCGTCCCCTTGCAACAATGCTAACAGCAAGCATGGATACCAATGACTTCTTTACAGAAGCACATGCAAAGCTGCGTCCGGTTGAATCTCCAACGGCAGGCGTGTTCCTCTCTGGAGCGTGCCAAGGTCCGAAGGATATTCCGGATACCGTTGCACAAGCAGGTGCAGCAGCTTCAAAAGTAATTGGATTGCTTGCAAAAGATAAGCTGTCTTGCAATCCTTGCACGGCGCATTCTGATGAGTTGAAGTGTAATGGTTGTTCGTCTTGCGCAAATGTATGTCCATATGGTGCGATTACCTATGAAGATAAGGATTTCAGTCGCAGACGAGATGGCTCTTTGATTCGCCGTGTGGCATGCGTTAATGGCGCAGTTTGCCAAGGCTGTGGTGCTTGTACAGTTGCCTGTCCATCCGGCGCAATGGATCTGAAGGGCTTCGCAACCAGTCAGATTATGGCGGAGGTAGATGCAATATGCAAGTAAATCAGGAATTTAAACCCAAAATTGTCGCATTCTGCTGTAATTGGTGTTCTTATGCAGGTGCAGATCTGGCTGGAACGAATCGTTCGAATTATCCAGCTGATGTAAAAATCATTCGTGTACCTTGTTCTTGCCGTGTAAATCCACTCTTTATATTGCGTGCATTTCAGCGTGGCGCAGATGGTGTTATTCTCTGTGGCTGTCATCCGGGGGATTGTCATTATACCACCGGTAACTATTATGCACGACGCCGTATGACATTGTTGTTTTCAATGTTAGATTATTTGGGCATTGAAAAAGAGCGAACACGGGTAGAATGGGTTTCCGCCGCCGAAGGTGCGAAATTCGCAGCAACGATGAATGAATTTGTTGCAACTGTAAAGGCACTGGGCGAGAATAAAAGACTGGAGGATCTGAGATGCAAGACACAATGAAGAAAAGAGCCTCCGAACTGCTGGCTGATGGCACAATCGCCCGTGTGTTAGGCTGGAAAAATGGCGAATTTGTCTATGATCCGACACCGGCAGTATTTGATTCTGCAGAAGAGTTGGAGGAAGGCTTTGTTTATCATGACTTCTGTGGTAGTAATTTGTCAAAATATTTGATTAAGTTATCTCGTTTGGAGGGAAAAACTTTAGTTTTTCTGAAGCCTTGTGATTCATATAGCTTTAACCAGCTTTTGACAGAACATCGTATTATTCGAGAAAATGTGTATATCATTGGGATTCCCTGTGACGGAAAGCTGGATCCGGATTTCGTTCGTGCATCCGGTGCAGAGGGCATTTTAGGAATTACTAACGATGGAGATACCATTGCGGTAGATACTATGTACGGCAATGTGACACTCCAAAAGAACGCTTGTCTGTTGGAACGTTGTCGAAATTGTAAGAGTCATCAAGTAATGGTATATGACGAAATGCTGGGCGAAAATGGGGAAATAAATGAAGCCTGCGGTCGCTTTGATGAGGTGGAAAAGTTAGAATCTATGACGTCCGATGAGCGATATGCGTTCTGGCGCAATGAGCTTTCTCGCTGTATTCGTTGTAATGCTTGTCGGAATATCTGTCCGGCGTGCAGCTGCGAAATGTGCGTGTTTGATAATCCAGCATCTGGCGTATCGCAGAAAGCAGCAGCAGATTCTTTTGAAGAAAATATGTTCCATATCATTCGTGCATTCCATGTAGCAGGTCGCTGCACAGATTGTGGAGAATGTTCGAGAGTATGTCCACAGCACATTCCGCTGCACTTGCTGAATCGAAAGTTTATTAAGGATATCAATACATTCTATGGCGAATATCAAGCGGGTGCAGAAGCTGGAAGTCGTTCTCCACTGGTGAACTTTACGCAGGATGATTGCGAACCTAATATCGTATGTAAAGGAGGCAGCAAATGATGAAAAAGATTGCATATTCCAATTTGGATGTGTGTTTTGCTGCCATTGCAAAAACGAAAACACTTTATTTACCGATGGCAGATGGAGTAGACAAGAAACGTGGCGCAAAGTATACCAAATGGACACCAGAGGTAACATATGCTGCCGATGCGGTGAATACCGTTCGCAGTGCAAAGGATTTCTTCTTTCCGCAGGTAGAGCGTATGACGAACTTTAAGGTGGATGGGAAGAAAATTGAAATCGAAGACATTCGGAAAGAATGTGAGGATTTCGTGGTATTTGGTGTACGTGCCTGTGATGCAGCAAGTTTTGATATTCTTGACAGCGTTTATTTGGCGGAACCGATAGACAGCTATTACCAGAATCGCAGGGAGCATGGCGTTGTCGTCACTATGGCTTGCACCAAGCCCAGCGAAACTTGTTTCTGTTCGGTATTTGGAATTGATGCAGCACGTCCGGCAGGGGATGTCACTTGTTGGAGAGACGGAGACTTGGTTTTGCTGCAGGCAAACACTGAAAAAGGCGAAGCATTGCTATCGGAACTACCAATGTTGGAAGATACAGCCGAGAATGCAGCAGATAAAGTAATAGCTTCGATTGAAACCATGCTAGAAAAGCTGCCATTAAAAGATCTTTCAACAGATGCATTTGGCGGAGACAAATTGATGAAACTGTTCGATTCTGAGAAATGGGCAGATTTGTCTGAAGCTTGTTTAGGCTGTGGAACGTGTACATTTGTATGTCCGACTTGTCAGTGTTATGATATTCGGGATTACGACACCGGTCATGGTGTGCAGCGATTCCGTTGCTGGGATAGTTGTATGTATTGGGAGTTTACAAAAACTGCTGGTGGGCAGCCTCGTCCTACGCAATTGGAACGTTTTCGCCAGCGATTTATGCATAAGCTAGTATACTATCCTGCCAACAATGATGGTAAGTTTGGATGTGTAGGCTGTGGACGCTGTATGAAGAGCTGTCCGATTTCCATGAATATTGTAAAAGTCATGAAAACATTGGAGGAGGAGCACGAATGAGAGAAGAAATGTTAATCCCCAAAATCGGTGTTGTTACGGATATTCGTATCGATACGCCGGACGTGAAAACCTTCCGTGTTGTTGGTCTTGATGGAAAAAAAGTGTTTGAGCATATGCCCGGACAGTGTGCGATGCTTTCGATTCCAGGCGTGGGTGAGGGTATGTTTTCGATTACCTCTTCGCCAACAAATACGGAATTTATGGAATTCAGCATCAAAAAGTGCGGCTGTTTAACATCGTGGTTGCATATGATAGAGGTTGGACAGCAAGTGACAATTCGTGGACCATATGGCAAAAATTTTCCGGTCGAAACAGAACTAAAAGGCAAAAATTTGCTCTTTATTGCTGGTGGTATCGGTTTGGCACCACTGCGTTCTGTTATCAATTATTGCCGAGATAAGCATGAAAATTATGGTTCACTGCATATCGTTTATGGTTCTCGCTCGGCAGATGATCTGGTAGATTATCAAGAAATCTTGAACGAATGGATGACAGATGAAAATGTTCATGTGGATTTGACCATTGATCGCCCACAGGAGGGCTGGGACGGTCATGTTGGCTTTATTCCGAGCTATGTTGAGGAACTGAAGCCCGATTTAGATCGTACTGTTTTGATTTGTGGACCGCCTATCATGATTAAGTTTACATTGGAGGGTCTGAAAAAGCTTGGCTTCCAAGAGAGTCAGGTTTATACCACCATGGAACTGCGTATGAAGTGCGGAATCGGAAAATGCGGTCGATGCAATATCGGCGATAAGTATGTGTGCAAGGACGGTCCGGTATTCCGTTTTGACGAACTGTCCGAACTACCAAATGAATATTAAGGTAAAGGAGATTTCACATGAAACAGATGGTAAATGTGTTCGTGATGGGAAAAAAGTACGAGGTACCGGCCAGTTTGACCATCATGAAAGCTTTGGAATATGCCGGTTATAAACTTGTGAGAGGTTGTGGCTGCCGAAATGGATTTTGTGGTGCATGTACAACAATTTATCGGATTAAGGGAGATAGAGAACTGCACACCTGTTTGGCTTGCTCGACACAAGTCGTAGATGGTATGTATATCACCCAGCTGCCGTTTTTCCCACTCATCAAGGAAACTTATGATATCAACGAGATTCGTCCGGATGAAACAATTATGATGAAGACATATCCGGAAATCTATTCATGCATTGGCTGTAGTGCATGTACGAATGCATGTACACAGGAATTGAATGTAATGCAGTACATTGCTTACGCACAGCGTGCAGAATATGACAAGTGTGCCGAAGAATCGTTCGACTGCGTGATGTGTGGTGTATGTTCTTCTCGCTGTCCGGCTGGTATTTCGCATCCGCAGGTTGCTATGTTGGCACGACGTCTGAATGGAAAGTACATTGCACCGAAGTGTGAGCATTTGGCACAGCGTGTTGAAGAAATCGCTGAAGGCAAATGTGAAGAAGCAATCCGTGCGAATATGGCATTGGATGATGCAGCGATTCAGGAAATGTACAATACCCGTGAGATTGAAAAGTAAGGGAGGATTCGCAGATGTATACAGAAGAAATGTTGGAATCCATTAAGCTTGTAGAGGCTGCCAGAGCCGAAAATGCAGCAATGGAACCAAGAAGAATGACTGCGGAGGAAAAAGATACCCTCCTGAAAACATATCATCCGGACTATCGGACAGATCAGTTTGATACCATTACGATGGGACCAAATAAAGGTGAACTGGCACCAAAAGAATTGGTGCGCCTGTTACAGGCAGATAGCCGGATTAAAGATGATTTACCAGATTTGTCTAATCCAGACTATGAAACGGACGTTTTGATCATCGGTGGTGGCGGTGCTGGTGCATCGGCTGCAATCGAAGCAGACAATGCTGGCGCAAAGGTGATTATCGCAACAAAACTGCGTATCGGTGATGCAAACACAATGATGGCAGAGGGTGGCATTCAGGCGGCGGATAAGCCAAATGATTCCCCAGCACAGCATTTTCTTGATGCGTATGGTGGTGGACACTTTGCAGCAGACAAGGAGCTGGTTTATAAACTGGTAACGGAAGCACCGGATTGTATCCAGTGGCTGAATGAATTAGGCGTTGAGTTTGATAAGGACGAAGACGGTAACATGATTACTACCCACGGTGGCGGTACCTCTCGAAAGAGAATGCACGCAGCAAAGGATTATTCTGGTGCAGAAATCATGCGTACTTTGCGAGATGAAGTGTTAAATCGTGATATTCCGGTGATTGATTTTACTTCTGCAATAGAACTAATTATGGACGATAAGGGGCATTGTGCTGGTGCAGTTCTTCAGAATATGGAAACTGGTGAAATTCTGATTGCCAAGGCGAAAGTTGTCATCATTGCGACCGGTGGTGCGGGTAGAATGCACTATCAAGGATTCCCAACCTCGAACCATTATGGTGCAACAGCAGATGGATTGGTGTTGGCATATCGTGTTGGTGTGCCGCTGCTGTATCAGGATACGTTGCAATATCATCCAACTGGCGCAGCATTTCCAGAGCAGATTTTTGGTGCACTTGTTACTGAAAAGGTGCGTTCCTTGGGTGCAAAGTTAGTTAATGTGAATGGCGAAGTATTTATGCATCCGCTGGAAACCCGTGACGTGGCAGCAGCTTCTATTATTCGAGAATGCAAGCGTGGGAATCAGGTAAAGACACCAGAAGGGCAGGGTGTATGGCTAGATACACCGATGATTGAACTGAAAAATGGTGAAGGTACAATTGAAAAACGGATTCCGGCAATGCTGCGTATGTTTGGTAAATATGGCATTGATATTCGGAAACAGCCGATTATTGTATATCCAACGTTACATTATCAAAACGGCGGTGTCAAGGTTGGAACAGACAGCCAGACTTGCGTTGAAAATCTGTTTGTTGCGGGCGAAGCAGCAGGCGGTGTTCATGGTCGAAATCGCTTGATGGGTAACTCTCTGCTAGATGTCATTGTATTTGGCAGAAATGCTGGCAAATATGCAGCAGCAAAGGCAAAGAATGTTGTTGTTGGAAAGCTAACACTCGATCATGTCAATAAGTTTGAGCAGGAACTAGCAGACGCTGGTATTCAGCCGGATGTCGTTTCTCCGATGTTGTTGCCAGATTATGCACGAAAAGTAAATCAGTAATTTTTTGAAAATTGCAATACTTGCTTGACAAATGCAAGAAAATCGGGTATAATAAAATAGGTTTTAGAGATTTCTGATAGATAGAAATCTCATCCTAAAAGGGAGTAGCTGGCAGGACACAGAAATTCTGTTTATGCGGCGTCAATACGATTGTATTTACAATTCGCTTCATATCTAAACGGCGAGACTTTTACGGAACAGTATAGACGAGAATTTTCTGTCTGTTCTATAAAGTCTCGTTGTTTTTGTCTTGTCACCTCTAGCGATATTCAATTATAAAAAGTGAAAGGGATGTATTAAATGAGCGAACGCTATCGACAGCAGCAAGAAGAAATTTTTCGGAAGCTTGAAACAAGTGCGAGTGGACTGGATTCCCAAACGGTACGGCGGCATATGGAGCAATATGGGAAAAATGCAATTGCGGAGGAAAAAAAGAAATCGACTTTTATTATTTTTCTCGAACAATTTAAAGATTTTTTAGTCATTATTCTGATTATTGCTGCTTTAATTTCGGCTTTTACCGGCGATTTCGAAAGCTTTATTGTTATCATTGCAGTTATTACAATGAATGCGATTCTGGGTACAATTCAGACGGTAAAAGCAGAAAAATCGCTGTCTAATCTGAAAAAGTTATCTTCTCCAACGGCAAAAGTGCTGCGAAATGGTCAGACTGTTGTTATTCCAGCGGAAGATTTAACTGTAGGTGATGTGGTACTACTTGAAGCCGGCGATCAGATTCCAGCGGATGGAAGATTGCTGGAATGTGCTTCTTTGCAAACGAATGAAAGTGCTTTGACGGGTGAAAGTACAAACGTAGAAAAGGAACTTGTTAATATTGCAGAGGAAGTTCCACTGGCGGAACGAAAAAATATGGTTTATTCTGGTAGCTTTGTTACCTATGGTAGAGGATCTTTTGTGATAACAGAAATCGGTATGCAGACGGAAGTTGGTAAGATTGCTTCGCTCATTCAAAATGCAGAAGCAAGAAAAACACCATTACAAAAATCGCTTGACCAATTTGGACGGCGGTTATCCATTGGAATTTTGATTATTTGTGGATTGGTGTTTCTCCTTAATATGCTTCGGGTTGATGTGATTAATTTTGATTCTATTATGGAATCGTTGATGTTTGCCATTGCATTGGCGGTTGCAGCAATACCGGAAGCACTTAGTTCGATTGTGACGATTGTCTTATCCTTTGGCACACAGAAAATGTCCAGAGAAAATGCGATTATACGAAAACTACAGGCTGTAGAGGGTTTAGGCTCTGTTTCCGTTATTTGTTCGGATAAAACTGGAACACTGACACAAAATAAAATGACAGTACGAAAAATCGTAACTGATGGTAAAATAATTGCTGCAAAGGATGTTAAGCCAGAAAATAATGCACAGCATGAACTATTATTAGCATCTGTTTTGTGCAGTGACGCCATTTGTAAAGATGAAACGGAGATTGGCGATCCAACGGAAACGGCGTTGGTACGTTTTGTGCAGAATCGGGGATTATCCGATGATAAAATAAGACAAACGTATTTACGCATTAGTGAAATCCCTTTTGATTCCGAGCGAAAGCTAATGTCTACGCTGCATTCTTATGGTAATACAAAGAGAATGTATACCAAAGGTGCAACGGATGTAATGTTAGAACGAATGAAATGTTCCGAAACGGAAAAGAAAAGAATTCGACAGCAGGTAGAGGAATTGTCCAAACAAGGTCTGCGTGTGCTGTGTTTTGCTTTTAAGGAATGTCAAGCTGATACGATAACATTAGGTGATGAAAATGAGCTGACTTATCTAGGATTGATTGCAGAGATGGATCCACCAAGAGAAGAATCCAAACAGGCGGTTGTAGAGTGTCGTAGTGCCGGCATCAAGCCAGTAATGATTACTGGTGATCATATTGTTACTGCATCTGCTATTGCAAAAGAAATCGGTATTTTGGAGCGTCCGGAGGAAGCTGTAGAGGGTGTTGCTTTAGATGCCTTTACAGATGAAGAATTAGTGGACTATGTGGCAGATAAATCGGTTTATGCACGTGTAACGCCGGAGCATAAAATTCGCATTGTCAAGGCTTGGCAAAAGCGAGATAAGGTTGTAGCAATGACGGGCGATGGTGTCAATGACGCACCAGCATTGAAACAAGCGGACGTAGGTGTTACAATGGGTATCACGGGTACAGAAGTCTCCAAAGATGCAGCAGCTATGGTTTTGGCGGATGATAATTTTGCCACAATTGTGAAAGCTGTCAAGAATGGGCGAAATATTTATGAGAATATTAAAAAGGCAATCCTGTTTCTTTTGTCAGGCAATTTGGCTGGAATTATCGTAGTATTGTTCAATTCTGCCGTAGGTTTGCCGGTGCCGTTTGCTGCAATTCACTTATTGTTTATCAATTTATTGACCGACTCTTTGCCAGCAATTGCATTGGGATTAGAACCGTATTCTGATTCTGTTATGAAGAAAAAACCACGTCCGGCAGGGGAATCAATTATGACAAGGGATTTCTTGATTGGTGTGGGATATTCTGGTTTTGTCATTAGTATTGCTGTTATTGGTGCATTTCTGATAGGATATTATTATGGCGGAACGCACGATAGTAGTGCAGCTATGACGATGGCATTTGCAACGCTGTGTATGTCACGTTTATTTCATGGTTTTAACTGTAAATCAGAAAAACCAGTGATATTTACGAAACAGCTTTGGAATAATGCGTTCGCAATCTGGGCATTTTTGGCTGGAATGGTGCTAATTAATGCGGTTCTTTGGATTCCAGGATTACACAGTTTGTTTCAAATTACAGACAACCTTTCTATCGTTTTAGTTTTAGCTATGTATGGCTTTAGTATTGGTTCTATGCTGGTGATTCAATTGATCAAGGGAATTGCAGCAGCAGTAAAGCACAAAAAGTAATAGAAAAAGTAAAGGTATTCGAAAAAAAAAAAAAAAAAACAAAGGCAGTACCATAGGAACCAAATTGTCATGTGTGGTGCTGCTGTTGTTTTCTATAAGATTCTATGGAAAAATCTTTGAAACCCGTTGACATTAAGTGCAAAATCTGTTATACTTAACGTTAGGGAAAATTTTCTTGATGATAATACGATTCATATTAGGATGATACTTCGGATTCTACGTGTTGTCTAAAAATAAGATGAACTGCAAAATGGCAGGGAAAATTGTACTGCCATGCTATGTGGTAAAAGGAGCTTTAATTATGAAATGGCAAGATGTTAATGAATTACGTGAAAAATATTTGTCCTTTTTTGAAAGTAAGGGTCATACACGTCTTCCGAGTTTTTCTTTGGTACCACAAGGTGACAAAAGTTTGCTTTTGATTAACTCCGGTATGGCACCGATGAAAAAATTCTTTTTAGGACAAGCCGCTCCACCAAATACAAGAGTGACAACTTGTCAGAAATGCATTCGTACGCCGGATATCGAACGAGTGGGACAGACGGCACGTCATGGTACTTATTTTGAAATGTTGGGAAATTTCTCGTTTGGTGATTATTTCAAAATTGAAGCAATTACTTGGGCGTGGGAATTTTTTACCGATGTGTTAGATATGCCGAAAGAGAAGCTATACGTTTCTGTTTTTGAAAATGATGATGAAGCATATGAAATGTGGACGAAAAAAATTGGCGTATCACCGGATCATATGGTTCGACTTGGCAGAGAAGATAATTTTTGGGAGCATGGGACAGGTCCTTGCGGTCCTTGCTCAGAAATCTATTTTGATCGTGGTCCAGAAAAAGGGTGTGGTAAGCCAGACTGCCATGTTGGCTGTGATTGTGACCGTTATGTGGAGGTCTGGAACCTAGTGTTTAGCCAATACGATAGCGATGGCAACGGTCATTATACCGAAATGAAACATAAGAATATTGATACAGGTATGGGGCTGGAACGTTTGGCTTGCGTGATACAGGGCGTCGACAATTTATTTGAAGTGGATACGGTGCAGAATATTATGCAGCACGTTTGTAAAATCGCAAATGTCAATTATCATGACAATGAAAAAATTGATGTGGCACTTCGAGTTATTACCGACCATATTCGTAGCACCACGTTTATGATTGGCGATGGTGTAATGCCTTCGAACGCAGGACGTGGTTATGTATTGCGGCGGTTGCTGCGTCGTGCAGCAAGATACGGGAGACTGATTGGCGTAAATGAGCCATTCTTATACCAAGTGGTAGAGACGGTAATTCAAGAAAATGCATCAGCATATCCGGAATTGCAAGAAAAGCAGACTTATATCCGTCGGATTGTGGAGGAAGAGGAGAAAGCTTTTGCTAAAACGATAGATAAAGGATTTGATTTATTGTCCGATATTTTGTTAAATTTGAAGCAAGAGAAAAAGACACGGCTTTCTGGAGAAGATGCATTTAAGTTTAGTGATACATATGGTTTCCCGATTGACTTGACAGAAGAAATTGCAGCGGAACAAAATATCTGTGTGGATCGGGAACGTTTTACAGAGTTAGTACGTGAGCAGCGAGAACGAGCAAGAGAAGATTATCGTAATAAAGCTGGTTCTTCGTGGGCAGAAAGTGGTATTGAGATTTCTGTACCTGTTACAAATTTTATCGGGTATGTCTATGATACAGAAGAGAACGCTAAAATATTGGCGATTTTCCGAGATGGAAAAGCAGTAGATTTTGTCGCAGAAGGAGATAATGCTATTATCGTTCTGGACAAGACACCATTTTATGCAGAAAGTGGCGGACAGATTGGTGATATAGGATCGATTTTTACGGCAGATTCGTGTTTTACTGTAGAAACAACCAGTAAGACAGAAAATGGACATTATCTTCATATTGGCTCGATAAAAGAAGGGGCATTGCGTGTTGGAAATGTCGTTACTGCACAAATCGATTCTGATAAGCGATCCAATGCGATGCGTAATCACACAGCTGCACACTTGCTGCAAGCAGCACTGCGCAGGGTATTGGGTGATCATGTACATCAGGCTGGGCAATTGGTCAGTGATACCAGATGTCGCTTTGACTTTTCTCATTTTACGGCAATGACGGCAGATGAAATCAAACAAGTAGAATTACTAGTGAATGAAAAAATATTAGCGGCGATTCCAGTTGTAACGCAAGAGCTGCCCATTGAAGAAGCAAAAAAAATGGGTGCAATGGCACTCTTTGGGGAAAAGTATGGCGATGTAGTGCGTGTAGTTAGTGTGGGTGATTATTCAGTTGAATTTTGTGGCGGTACGCACGTAGACAATACGGCAAAGTTGGGATTGTTTCGGATTTTATCAGAAAGTTCTGTTGCTTTCGGTGTACGCCGAATTGAAGCTGTTACCGGCACAGGTGTTTTGGCATTGCTTGCTGAATACGAAGAAATTATGCATGATGCGGCAAAAGCGTTGAAGCTGAATAATATGCGTGAATTGGCAAAACACTGCGCTGCACTGGTAGCCGAAAATAAGGAAAAAGGACAGCAAATTGATACACTTAACCAAAAAATTTCCGATGTAAGAATGGCATCGGTTTTCGATAACGCAAAGGAAGTGGCTGGTGTTAAGGTCGTTTCGGCAATGTTGAATGGTACGACGCCACAAGCACTACGTCAAATGGGTGATACGGTAAAAAATATGCCAGATGCTGTTGTTGCAGTTTTGGCTAGTATACACGGTGAAAAGGGCAGTTTGCTTTGCGCTTGTTCTGAATCCGCACGAAAAAAAGGTGCATATGCAGGAAAGATCGTACAACGAGTGGCAGCCATTACTGGTGGTAAAGGCGGCGGTAAACCGGATAGTGCAATGGCAGGCGTTGGCAAAACTTATATGGTAGATGAAGCATTGATGGCACTTGAGGCTATTGTGCAAGAATTTTTGAAGGAGGACTAAAACAATGGAAGATTGTTTGTTTTGTAAAATTATTGCCGATGAGGTGCCTAGCACGAAGGTTTATGAGGATGAATCCGTGTATGTATTTGAAGATATTAATCCGATTGCACCGATTCATTATCTGTTAATCCCGAAGCAGCATATTTGTTGCGCAGCAAAAATCACCTCGGAAAATTCTGCGGTTGTCGGACATATTTATGAGGTTGCTGCGAAGCTTGCGGCAGAAATGGGCATTACAGATGGGTATCGTATTGTTACAAATTGTGGGGAAAATGCAGGACAATCTGTTTTCCATCTTCATTTTCATATGCTTGCCGGCGTAAAAATGGGTTGGGGTAAAGAAGCCGTTCAAGCGACAGAATAGAATAAAAGTTCAGGAGTTGGTTCGTTTTGACACAGTATTACACGCTCCAGGTGGCAGGTCTGACAAGACAGTTAAAAATCTGTTCAGTCAGTGATACATTGGATATTGCCGCCTTTGTAATGTTTTCTGATGTAGCACTTACCGTGGCATGTGCGACGGAATTAAAAAAACGTATTCCGGTGTGCGACTACATTTTAACGGCAGAGTCTAAGGGAATTCCTTTGGCGTATGAGATGGCACGACAAGTGCAAGTACCTTATATTGTCGCACGAAAATCCGTGAAAGCTTATATGACGAATGTCTTTTCCGTGCAAGTGAAGTCTATCACGACTGCTGCACATCAGACGATGTATCTCGACGGTGAAAAAGCCGCATGGCTAAAGGGAAAACGTGTTTTGTTAATAGATGATGTAGTCAGTACTGGCGAATCTATGCAGGCACTGCAGACCTTAGCAGAGCAAGCTGGTGGCGAAATTGTCGAAAGAGCTGCGGTATTGGCGGAAGGCGAAGCTGCATCTCGAGATGATTTGATATTTTTAGAACCATTACCATTGTTTTATAAAGATTAGATGAACTGATATGAAAAGAATGATGGTATGGGTTGGCTTGCCATGGATGCTGGGTTTGTTTTTAGCGACATATTTTGGAAATCCATTGGAGAATTCATTGACCTTATGCCTGCTTCCTGCAGCTTGGATGCTGTTGGGAGCAGTCTGTATATTATGTAAAATTAAAGTCAAGCAAGTGTTGTGTATTGGAATTTCTTTTACTGCAGCGTTTTGCAGCGTAATTTGTTATACACTGTTTGCTTATTTTTCGGTGATGCAGCATGATGGTACGGCGGATACCTTTTCTGGAAAAGTCACAAGCGTTATGACATATGATAACGATTGGGCAAGCTATCAAGTGAAAGGAAAATTTTCAGATGGTACGAAAGCCAAAATTCTGGTTTTTACTGAAGACGTAGGGGCAGAATATGGTGATGTCTTAGATATTGCCGAATCTTTTTCAGTGCCAGAGAGCAGTTATCTCTGGGATGGTACATCTTATTACCGTGCGAAAGGTATATTTTTGGAAACGTCATACGATTCCTTTGTTACCTGTACGCATACGGAAAATGGCAAACTGGTTCGGGTTTTGGAGAAATATCGAGAACGAATTACTTGACGGATTATAGCCCTTTTTGGAACGGATGCAGGCGGTATGGTAAGTGCGATGTTGTTTGGCAATAAATCCGTGTTGACAGAAGAAACGAAAGATAATTTTTCGCACAATGGCATAAGCCATGTGTTGTCAGTTTCTGGATTGCATTTGATTTTATTACTCTCGTTTTGGGGTGGACTTTGTAAACGACTGCGTGTACCTGATATTTTCGTTTTTTTAGGTTCGATGATTTGGACGTGATTATATGCAATCTTAGTGGGTACATCAGTGATGATTTTTGCGTGCTGGATTGATGTTTCTTTTAACACAGAGTGCTTCGCTATTTCGACGTCGAGCAGATACTATGAATTCACTGTGTATTGCAGGCGTTGTTTTGACGATAAGTAATCCGTATTTGATACAGGATGCCTCTTTTTTACTATCTATGTTCGGAACATTTGGTATTGGTGTTGCAGCACCGTGGATGACCAAGCGTATGTGCCGAAAGGGATCTCTATTTCGGATTTTACGTTCTTTGATTGAAATGACTTGTGTATCTGTCTGCATTTTTCCGGTGACGATTTTATATTTTCAAGAAGTTTCTGTTATTACGCCAATAGCAAATTTATTGCTCGTTCCAATAGCGTCGGCAATGCTATTGTTGTCATTGTTTATTTTCTTGACTGGAGGCGTTGGATTTGTGGCAAAACCGATTTGCTTTTTGCTCCATCTCCTCTATGATTTGCTTATGCTCTTATCGAACGGATTACAGCAGCTAGTTCCCGTTACGTTTCCGACCGGTTGAAGTTTGATGCCAGCCTTAATAGCGATTTTAATGCTTTTTGTGCTGTTGATTTATGTATTGCAGCGAAATCAACGTTCTGTCGCAGTTGCAACTGCCATATCCCTTGTATTTTTGCTAGTGGGGTAAGCAGTTTATCGAAATAATGAGGAAAATTGCTTTTCGGTGACAGTACTAGGCAAGACAGGTGAAGCAGTCGTTGTTCTGTGCTATCAAGGGAAAATAGACGTGATTGATTTAACAGGAAATTATAAGAATCCGGAATATATAAAATATTTTCTTACAGATAACAGCATTCGAGAAATTTCTACTCTTTGTTTGACGAAACGTTCTACGCAGCTTCGGGTTTGCTACGAAGAGACACTTGCACATATAACAGCAACGGAAGCAGTTGTTTCTACAGATTGTCATATGCTGGAGGGAACGACACTCTGTAGTGCAATACCACAAAAATCAGATGAATTTTATTTAAATGATGCGACCTATAGTGCGGCTGTACAAGATGAAACGGTGCAACTCACGTATGGTAATTTGCATTTTTGTATTGTTACGAAGATGTCTGATTTGCCAGAAGGAGAATGGGACGCCATTATTTGTCTGGAACAAGAAACCGATTTAGAGTCTGTTCCGAAATAGGCATATCAAAAAGATGAGACGATACAAATTCGTGTATTGCCAAATGGGATGTGGTCTGTGCGTTCGCTGACTGTATAGAAATAGAAGGAGGTGTTTTTTATGTCGACCTGTGAGCCGAAAAATTTGGCTGCACAAATTCGAAAAGGGGAGATAGGAAATCTCTATTATATCTATGGTGCGGATAAGGTGCAGGTAAAGCAATTGACGACTGCTCTCATCAGAAGGGCGACAGGCGGTAGTCCGGATAAGGCACTTACAAAATTTGATGGAGACAAATTGGATGTCAAAGCCTTGATTGATGCAGCAAGTCAATTTTCGATGTTTGCCACGTATAATTGTATTCAGGTGCATGACCTAAATGCAAATAGTCTGCGGGAGGAGTCATTGAAGCAACTGCTGGCACTGTTCAAGGATATGAGTGAAGCGACAGTGCTGTTATTTGACGTTACTGGTTTCGACCTAAAAGATGGTAAAAAAACGCCACAGGGGGAAAATAAAAAAATAATTGACTGTATCGCAAAATATGGTGTTGTCTGTGAAGCAGTACAGCGGACACCGACAGAGCTAGCAAAGGAACTGGCAAAAATCGCAGAAAAAAATGGATGTGAACTTCCACGAAATAGTGGGGAAATATTGGTGCAGCTGTGCATGGGAAACACTTTGATTTTGCGTAGCGAACTGGAAAAATTATGTGCTTATGCAAACAAGGGGACAATTACTGTTTCTATGGTGCGTAATTTAACCACACCACAGCTGGAGACAACGACGTTCCAGTTGGCAAAAGCAGTGGTGAGTCAACATCCGAAGGCTGCGATGGAGGAGCTGGATAAACTTTATGCTATGCGTACAAACCGAACATTTATTGTTCACGCTATTGCGTCATCCTTTCAAGACCTTTATCGTGCTGCAGTGGCGCAGTGTGTTGGAAAACAGCCAAAGGATATGAAAGTGGATTTTGGCTATAAATTCGATTTCATGGTACAGAATGCCTTTCGAGATTGTCGTAAATTATCGCCGGAGCGATTGCGTGCTTGTATGAAAGTGCTGCGAAATTTGGAAATCGCATTGAATTCCACAGGGGCGGAAGAGCGAACCTTGTTGGAGTCGGCAATTGTGAAAATGTTGGTGATAATGAAAGGTTGAATGAAAGGTGATTTTCAATGCTTCATATAGAACAGGTGATTATAGTCGAGGGAAAGTATGATAAGATCAAGCTTTCTTCTATCACTGACGCAGTGATTTTGGTGACAAATGGATTTCATATTTTCAAAGATGCAGATCAACTGAATTTGATTCGATATTATGCCAAGATCGTTGGAATTATTCTTTTGACAGACTCCGATGCTGCTGGTTTTCAAATTCGCAATTTCATCAAAGGTGCAGTACATGAAGGAGAAGTATATCACGTTTATATTCCGGATCTATATGGAAAAGAACGACGTAAAATCAAACCTTCTGCTGAGGGAAAATTAGGCGTAGAGGGAATCGATAAAGCTTCCCTTTTAGCGGCATTTGAAAAAGCTGGTGTGATTGCACAAGAAAGCAATGCTTTTTTGAAAACAGATCCAATTACACGGTATGACTTATTTCAATTGGGACTGACCGGCAGCCCTGACAGTAAAGTACGTCGAAAAGTGTTACAAAAAGAACTGCATTTGCCGGAATTACTCTCGACGGCTTCTCTGCTAGACGTTTTGAATACGATGATGACTAGAGAAGAATTGTTTCAGAAATTTCGTATTTCCGAGGCAGAATAATAGGAGGTCACCATGCAATTTGCCTCGTTTACATTTTTGTTCTTGTTCATGCCAATCACTTTAGGAATATACCATGTTGTGCCGAAATCATGGAAGCAATATGTGTTGCTTGGAATTAGTGTGCTTTTTTTGCTCGGCGGTGGAATCATTGCAGCATTGGTGGAATTGGTTTTAACCGGAGGTACATTTGGCACAGGTATCTGGCTGGAGCATATGCGAAAAAAGGCACACAAAAAGCGTTCGATATTACTCTTGACAGCAGTGGTGATAATTTATGTATCAGTGCTGCTTTTGTTGCGCAGCGACTGGATGCAGATGTGGAAAACGCTGTGGCTTTCTGGAAATGATTTTTTTCCATTGGGATTGTCTTTTTTTACATTGCAGGGAATAGGTTATTGCCTTGACGTGCGACGTGGAGAGTGCGATGCAGAGCGTAATTGGTGGAAGTTGTCGCTGTATTTGTTGTTTTATCCAAAATTGATGATGGGACCAATTGTACCTTATCGGATAGCCAAGAATAGCTTATCGGATACGACGTTTTCCTTGTCGCAAATGGGAATTGGATTTCAAAAATTTTTAACTGGACTAGCGAAAAAACTAATTTTTGCAGATGGATGCGAAATGTTATTTTCGACAATCTATCAGTCTGATATGACAACTTATTCGATTTTGATTTTTTGGGTAGGTGCTTTTGCTAAGTTATTGTCGCTTTATTTTGAATTTTCCGGCTATGCAGACATGGCTGTTGGTTTGGGATTGTGCTATGGGGTAAAGCTGCCGGAGAGTTATGGGAAAAAATTATTTTATCCCACGATGACAAAATTTACGGAGCAATGGAACAAGACTGTTGTGCAATGGTTTTTCCAGCACATTGGTTCAAAACTTCACGGAAATAAGCGCATTTTGCATATTTTGGCAGTTGTGTTAATTTGGGGGATGATTGGTTTATGGTATGATTTTCGGTTGCTGCCTTTGCTTTTCGGTATGTTTGTTGGTCTTTGCGTAGGATTGGAATATTTACTTGAAAAAAAGAAAAAAACCAGTTATCATGCCATTCGCTATTTTTTAACGATTTTACTTTGTTGTATTGGTACAGTTCTACTGTCATTATCGGATTGGGAAATCTGTAAGCAATATTTTCTTGGTTGTTTTGGCATGATTCATTTGACGCCAACAGATATGGACTGGGAAATTCTATCTGGATTCTGGATTATATTAGCTATTGGCATTTACGCAGCTATAGGAAATTTTGGAACATTGGTACGAAAAATACAGAGATCTGATCATCGATTCTGGAAAGCTTGTATTGAACCATTACAAATTTTGGCTGTGTTATTGCTGCTGTTTATTGATGGTGTAATGTTAATTCGTGCAGGCGGAAGTGCAGAGATTCATGTGCTTTTGTGAGGTGATTTTCATGAAATTCAAGCGTAAAAAAAATCGAAAAAATCGTATGTCCGTGGAACGGCGTTACAAAGCAAATCGAATTTGCGGTATTCTTGTTTGGGCAATTCTTCTGGTGTATGGTGTTTCGGCAATTTTTGCCTATGCTTTTACGTTGGGAAACAGCCGTGACACTTTCTTATTGAAACGGTTTTCGGATGCTGTGCAGCGGAATGTCGATGTTGCAATAACGGAGAAGACGGTGGGGAGAGATGCTTTTGTCGATGGTGTTACGGCGATGGTATCGTTTGCTAATGGGTTTCGTGTCGGCGATATTTATTTGACAGAGGAGCGACTTATGGAATATCCGAAACAGCTTGATGTTAACCAACTGTCAGACACAGCGAATCAGCTGAATGATTTCTATCGTAGCTATCAGGTCCCGATGTGTGTAATTGCTGTGCCGTCAGCCAGTGAATTTTATGGGACGGAGTTGTTGAATGGACTTACCGTGCCGTCACAAGCTTCATTTATCGATACGTTTTATCAACAGTTTGACTCCTCTATTCGAAAAATTGATGTATACCATGTTCTATATACGATGACAGACAGCTATATCTATAATCGGACAGATTCTAGATGGACAGGATATGGCGCCTATTGTGTTTATTGTGTTGCAATTCAAAAAATGGGTTTTGCACCGGTATCTTATGATCAATATATTGTACAACACACTGGAACATTTCGTGGTAAACTGTATGAATCGTGCCTTTATCAGAGCGTTGCAGCAGATACCATTGACGTTTATACGTGTTCGAGCGGTGCCGAAGAAACAGAGATATTGGCATATTTGGCAGACGGTACAGTAGAGGAACGACACCTTTACCAAGAAACAGAAACAGAGGATCCGGCTGCTTATTATTTAGGGGAGAGCTGTGAAAAAATTGTTATTCAAACAGATTTGGAAAGTCAGCGTAAGCTACTCGTGCTAAAAGATTCTTATGCAGATTGTATAGTTCCGTTTTTCCTACAGCACTACAGTGAAATTTGTGTCATTAATGTGACGGAAATGCAGCACCCACTTTCCGAGTTGATAGATGTATCAGAATACAGTCAGATTCTAGTTCTCTGTGATGCGGATACATTTAGTGATGTAAGAAATTTTTACTATATTTGTGACTGATTTGAAAAGAGGGGGTCCATATGCTGGATTTACATATTCATACAAAATATTCTGACGGAGAATTTTCACCATCTGAAACATTAGAACAAGCCAAGAATGCCGGTGTAACCATAGCATCAGTGACGGATCACGATACAGCTTCGGGGATTCCTAAGGCATTCTGTGCTGCACAAGAATTGCAGATCAAGTTTTTACCCGGCATCGAAATTTCAACGCAAGGGGAAAAGGAACTTCATATTTTAGGATATGGTATAAATCCGGAGGATGAAAATCTACTCGCATTTTGTCGGACACAGACGATATATTGTGCACAGTGTACAACAAAAATATTAGCATATCTTGAAGACTGCGGCATACCAATGACAATAGAGGATGTTCAAACGTATAATGATGGAAAATCCAACAGTCGCTCACATATTGCACGAGTACTTGTTGCAATGGGATTTTCTGATTCCGTGCAAGCAGCTTTTGACAAATACTTGACGACTCCAGAATTTTATGCTTTTGTTGAACGTCCCAAACCAACACCGGAGGAAGGTATTCGTATGATCCGCCAAGCTGGCGGTGTTGCTGTTTTGGCGCATCCCTATTTGTTACACCTAGATATGATGTTGTTGGAGAAATTGGTTATACAACTGGAAACTTGTGGATTAGAGGGGGTTGAAGCATATTACAGTTGTCACAGCACATCGCAAACGGAACAATATCTCTGGCTCGCAAAAAAGCACAATCTTTTGGTAACCTGCGGTTCTGATTTCCATGGACCATCGGTAAAACCGGATATTGCCCTTGGGACAGGGAAAAATGGTAATTTGAATGTATCGGATGAAACGATTTTCGTGAAGTTGCAGGATAGAATCCACAAAAGGAAACAAAATTCGTTAAATTAATCCATTTTTACGTAAAGCTTGACTTTTTTTCGAAAACGTATTATAATAGAAATTGTAATGTACATTATCAAATGAAAATATGGATTATGTATTATTTAGATAGAATGGAGGCAGTACTATGATGTGTAAAAATCGAAGTCGCCGTATCGTTGCACTGCTGTTGGGAATGTTGATATATACGACGGGTTGTTCTTCGAATAATTCCTCGGAATTATCTAGTAGGGAAACGATTTCTACGGATCTGCCACCATTTATTACTAGTGATACTGTGTCAACGGAAACGACGGAAATATCGGAAGAGACAGAAACAGAAACGGCGACGATGGAAGATCCGACTTATTTGGCATATGTAGCATCTTGGGAGTTTCCAGAAAATTTTGGATCATTACAAGAAGTACGAGTTTATCAGGATCAGGTTTATTTGTTAAGTTTAGAACAAACGGAGTCTATGGAAACCAAAGGCGTTTTGTTTTGCGCAAGTGCTGAGCCAGAGCCAGTTTTTACAGAATTATTTGCAGATGCAGATGAGGAAAACTTTATAGGACTCACTGATTTTGACATTTTATCCGATGGTACAATTTGCGGTCTGCTTTGTGAAAACACAGTTTCAGTGCCGTACGATGATCCGAATTTTGACGAAGAGACGTTTGATTGGGATACATATTATGAGAATAGCTCTGTACAGTATCGTTTGGTTTGGTATAACGAAGATGGTCGAGTGACACAAAAGCTCGGTTTGTCAACGCTTCTGGATCTGGATGATACGATGATGCAGACAGTAGCTTTCACTGGTATTCGCTGTGACAGTGCAGATCGAATTTATCTTACAGCAACAATTGATGATCAGGAATATTTGATGGCATTGGATCAAAATGAAAACCTTTGTACGGTGCAGGGTGATACCAGCGAAATGGTTACTTTGTGTTCAAGTTATCAGTGGATACGTTGTGGTAGTGACGGGATGTTGCTTTTTGAAAAAAACAATGATGATGCTATAGCTTTATATCACGTTGTTATTACAGATGATGCGCTATGGAAAACGCAGGTGCAAGTGTCGGATTTGTTGGATAATATGACACTTTTGGCAGAGGATTATTTATCTGATAGCTGGTATGGTCTGTGGAACGACGTGGGTATTTATCGATGTGAAAAAGATGGTGAATCAGAGCTTCTTTATTCTTGGACGAATATACAGCAGTCTGCGGAGGACGTCACAAAGGTGATTTTATTATCTGATTTGAAAGTGCTAATGATGACTTATTCTGCACAGGGAGAACTAGCACTGTACCTTGTTGTGCCGGAAGAATATGAGCAAATTATTGAAACAGAGCCTAGTTTAGAGCCAACCGAATCAGAAGATACGTCCAAAGTAGAAGAATCAGATCATGCGGAGGAAACAGTTCCGATTGCAACAGACGTTACGACGTTACAGTAGTTTTGAAATTCAAAAAAGTGAGGAATGCGCTATGAATATGAAATTTATCCGAAAGCTGCCAATTCCACAGGAATTAAAAAAACAGTTTTCACTTTCTGAAAAATTGATACAGGTACGAGATGCCAGGGATAAAGAGATCAAAAAAGTTTTTACTGGGGAGTCGCAGAAGAAGCTGATGATTATTGGACCTTGTTCAGCTGATCGAGAAGATGCTGTTCTGGAATACGTCAACCGTTTGGCGAAGGTGCAGGAAAAAGTCAAGGATAAGATGATTATTATTCCCAGAATTTATACCAATAAGCCACGCACTACCGATGAGGGCTATAAGGGTATGGTGCATTAGCCTGATCCGGAAAAAAAGGAAGATATGCTGAAAGGCATTATTGCCATTCGTGAATTGCATACGCAAGCTATTGAACAAACTGGACTGACTTGTGCAGATGAAATGCTTTATCCGGAAAATCACCGATATTTATCCGATTTGCTAGGATATGTGGCAATTGGGGCACGCTCTGTAGAAGATCAGCAGCACCGTTTGACTGCCAGTGGGCTGGACATTCCAGTAGGTATGAAAAATCCTACAGGCGGCGATTTAGCAATTATGATGAATTCTCTAGTCGCTGCACAAAGATCACATATGTTTCTGTATCGGGGCTGGGAAGTACAATCAGAGGGAAATCCTTATGCGCATGCGATTCTTCGTGGCGCAGTAGATCCTTTGGGACGGACAATTCCCAATTATCATTATGAGGATTTGATTACTTTGTCGGAATTATATCAAAAGAAAAATTTAAAAAATCCGGTGGTAATCGTTGATGCAAATCATGCAAACTCTGGAAAGCAATATCTGGAGCAAATCCGTATTTGTAACGAAGTACTTCATAGTTGTCGTCATAGCGATGAAATTCGTAAGCTTGTAAAGGGCTTTATGGTAGAAAGCTATTTGGAAGATGGTGCGCAAAAAGTGGGTGATGGTTGTTATGGTAAGTCCATAACCGATCCGTGTCTAGGCTGGGAAAAGTCTGAACGTCTCATTTATGATATTGCAGATCAGCTTTAAGCAATCAATATCCGATACAATTTTTATCAGGAGAGGGTAATACCGCTAATTGCAAAACGTTTGTGTGATGTGCCCGAAATAGGAAAGGAGCGGCAGCTTGATGGCATTTATGAGTCAATTGATGCTGGCGATGATCACCTTATATAGCGGTGACCCAAAACGGATTCAACATTTCATGAAAGTATATTCTTTTACGAAAATGATTGCAGAAGAAGAGAGCGTGAGTATAAAGCATCGGGAATCAATTGAGGCGGTAGCGTTAATGCATGACATTGGCATTCATGCAGCAGAAAAAAATATCATTCCACAGCGGGAGAGTATCAAGAGGTTGAAGGTCCTCCAATTGCACGTGCAATGTTAATGACATTAGGTTTTGCTCCGGCGATGATTAATCACGTGTGCGATATGGTTGCACATCATCATTCTTACAATGAAATTGGCGAGGATATAGATTTGCAAATTTTAGTGGAAGCAGATTTTATTGTGAATGCTTACGAAGATGAAATGTCGAAACGAGCCATCAAAAATTTTCGGGATAAATATTTTCGTACGGAAACAGGAATTCAATATATCAATAATATGTTTGATTTAAGCTAATTTAATTAAAACGGAAAAATCTGTCTGTTTTGTGCAGGCGGATTTTTTGTATTATTTTATAACAGCATGATCCAATACGATGAAATTTTCCTCCTTTGCAGTCAGCTGAATTTCATCTCCGGCACTGAGTTCCTGTAGGAGAAGCTTATTGGCAATTGGGTTTTCGACCGATTGTGCTAAATATGATTTCATTGGTCTTGCACCATATTGTGCAGTTTTTGGTGCGTTTGCCAATAGGTGTACTGCCTCTGGCGTAAATTCCATGGAAATTTCCAGTTGTGACAAGCGTTGTTGTAATCCCAAAAGCATTTGCCTTGCGATTTCTTCTAGGCTTTCTGGCTGTAATTTTTGAAACTAAAGGATACCGTCTAGTCGTCCTAAAAATTCTTGAGAAAAATGATTACGGATAGCTTCTTTGGCTGCTTCATTGGTAGAATCGGTAGAACGGCTTTCACGGGAATTCGCAGAAAAACCGAAATACTCGTTCGTACGTAACGCTTCACCACCGACATTAGAGGTCAAAATCAAAAGAGTATGTCGAAAACTCGTGGTTCTGCCACAGGAATCGGTCAAGCAGCCGTCCTCCATGATTTATAACAGGATGTTACATACGTCAGGATGTGCCTTTTCGATTTCATCGAAGAGAATCACATAGTACGGGCGTCTACGGACTCGCTCGCACAATATTCCGCCTTCCTCAAATTCCACATAACCTGGAGGAGCACCAATGAGCTTTGAAACGGCGTGTTTTTCCATGAGTTCAGACATATCAATGCGAATGAGGCTATCCTTATCATCAAAAAGCTGTTCTGCCAAAGTACTTGCCATTGCTGTTTTTCCAACGCCTGTTGGTCCTGCGAACAGAAAACAGCTAATTGGACGAGATTGGTCTTGTAAACCAGTATTAGCACGGAACAATGCAGCAGTGAGTGTCTCGATGTTTTTGTCGTGTCCCACGATACGTTTTTTTAATATTGTGGGCAGTTGGAGTAGTTTTTGCCGTTGTGCCTCTGTAATTTTATCTGTTGGAATTCCTGTACGTGCGGAGACGATGGTGGCAACGTCATTTTCTGTTACTGCAGCTGGTTGATTTGATGGCTTTTTTTCCCAGCGGATTCTGGCACGGGAACAAGCTTCATCCAGCAAATCGATTGCTTTGTCCGGTAAAAAGCGATCGTGAAGATAACGTTCAGCGTAGGAAATTGCAGTGTGCAATATTTTATCAGAAATTGTCACTTGATGGAAATCACTGTAGGTTTGTCGTAGCCCTTGCAGCATGGCGTAATACTGCGTTTCGTTTGGTTCTGCCACCTGTACCGGTTGAAAACGACGTTCTAACGCACTATCCTTAGCGATGGTTGTACGAAATTCGTTCGGTGTTGTTGCACCGATTAATCGAATTTCCCCTCGTGCCAGTTGTGGCTTTAGCATATTGGCAGCATCTATAGCACCTTCTGCGGCACCAGCACCAACGATGGTGTGCAGTTCGTCAATAAATAAAATAATATTTCCATGTTTGGAAGCTTCGGAAAGACAATTTTTCAGTCGTTCTTCAAAATCGCCCCGATATTTAGCACCGGATAATAGTGCTGGTAAATCGAGTGCTACTAGTTGCATTTGCTTTAAGCTTTTTGGTACGTTCCCCTGTAAAATTCGTTGTGCCACGCCCTCAACAATTGCAGTTTTTCCTACGCCGGCTTCTCCGATTAGACAAGGGTTATTTTTTGTGCGGCGAGCGAGAATACGGATGATTTGCTGCAATTCAGTGTCTCGTCCGATAATTGGATCATAGCGATAGGAATTTCCAGGATCAGTCATGAGTTTGTCATATTGAAATAGTGTCGGACAGTTTTTGCGAGACAGTGTGTCAATTTGTTGTCGCTCCATGCGGATGCCATAAGCTGCGTCACTGCTGCAAAGCGTACATAATTGGTTTAAACTAACGCCCAGTTTTTTCAAAATGGTTACTGCACTACAGCATGGCGCATGAATAATTGCCAAAAGCAAGTGTTCTGTCCCAGCCAAAGCTTTTTCCATATCGCTGGCTCTCTCACGGGCATCTTCTAAAATTGCAACGAGCGATGGCGTAAGACAATCTTCTCGTACTTTTGCTGGAATGCCTCGCCCAACGAGTTCAATTACTGCTTGACGAAGTTGTTCTGCATTTACCTGTTGCACGGTCAATGCGCTAGCGGCAGCATTGCTGCCTTTTTCTGCAAGACCCAACAGCAAATGTTCACTGCCAATATAGGTGTGCCCCAATTCTTCTGCTGCATGAATCGCCTCTTTCATTGCAAGAATTGCTTTTCCTGTAAATCCTTCTGTATAGCGCATAATTATCCTCCCTTTTTACACAACGTTTTCCGGCGATGTTATTAGAAACCATAATTTGTAATTAGTATACTATAAAATTTCGAAAAAAAACGTTGAAGTCTGAAAGCAATACAGAAAATTCTTTGCATGAAGAAATATATTTCAATAAATTATTTCACGAAATTTTTAGTATTTTTTTATTTCAACTGAATTCAAGCTATTTTTAAGTTTCATTTAAGGCTATGATTATATAATCAAGTTAAATGCACGTTAACTTCTCATTTTTTGATGCTGTTCCAATTTGTAAGACTCCATCATTTTAAGTACTGAATTTTTTACTGATATTGCAGTATAGCTGCTTGCAATTGTTCCGACAGTAAAAAATGGTATGGCGATTGATACAAAATTTTTCGCAAGCGTCAAGACAGACGCTTACAGAAAGGGAGAAGGAAACCAATATGAAAAAGCAATCACGCCGTATGGTAAAAAAGACTATGGCAAGTATTATGGCGGCTGCAATGCTTTGCACCGCTGTACCGGCAACGGCGATTGTTTCGCTGACAGCATCAGCTGCAACGACTGTTTCCGGAGATTTAGATGGAGATGGCAGTCTGACAAATTCTGACGTCAAAATATTACAAGATGCAATTCTTGGAAAGAAAGCTCTTTCCTCCGATGTTTCCGGCAATGCTGATGTCACAGGGGACGGCGTAATCAACGGCTTCGATTTATCAAGACTACGTCAAATGGTGATGAGTACTGACCCTGTTAGTGACGTGATTTATATTCACTTGAGCGATAGCGGTATTACTGTTGAGGGTGATACGAACGGCGTCACCTCGATTTCTTCGGACGGCAAGACCGTGACGATTATGTCTTCGGGTACTTATTATGTAGACGGTTCCATCACAGATGGACAGATTTACATCAATACAGATGAGTCTGATACGGATTCGGTTGATTTGTACATGACAGATGTTTCGATGACGACTTCTACCGGCGCACCGTACATTTATGCGGTCAGCGCAGATAAGGTAAAAATTACGCTGTACGGCACAAATACGCTGACGGATACTTCGACGGCAATAGCGACAGATACCAATGGTATCATCGATGCGGAGTGCGATCTGACCATTACCAAGAATAGCACTGGCTCGCTGGAAGTAACTAGCAGCTATAACACTGGCATTTATTCAAAGGATGACATTAAGCTAAACGGCGGTACGATTATTGTAAACACCGATGAAGCAGATGATGCGGATGCAGATGCCATCAAGTGCAAGAATACGCTTGAAGTAGACGACGCAACTGTTACCATTGATTCTTTCGCAGACGGCTTGAAGTCGACGAAGGAAGATGTGGTTATCACATCTGGCACGATTTCCATCAAGGCTGACAACGACGCCATCCAGGCAGCAACCGACATTACCATCACAGATGGTACAATTGTGGCTTGCGGCGACAGAGGCTTGCGGCTAGATGAAGGCGGCACGCTGAATATTACCAGCGGCAGCGTTTTGGCAACTGGTACAGATTACGGCGTCAACCTCGACAGTTCAGAAACATATGATGTTTCCGGCTCGACTCAGACCATCATGCAGTTCTCTTATGTAGAAGAGCAGTCGAAGAATACGACGATTACACTTCAGCAGAACGGCTCGACGGTTTACAGCGTAACACCGATAAAGAAGTATGATTACATACTGATCAGCGACAGTTCACTCAGCAGTTCCGGTACGTATACGCAGTATACTGGCGGCACACAGATGACACACAGCGGCTCGACCGACGGCACGTTTGCAAATAGTGGCGCAATGACGGATTACCTCGAAGTACAGGCACTTTCCGGCGGCGGCACGATTACAACCGATGACGATGTAGCGACTGCTTTGGTGTATGCCAGTAGTAGCGTAACAGCATACAATGCGAGCGGCTCTGTGATTTCCGATCCGTCCAATGTGACCATCAGCGGCACAACCGCAACGGTGACACTGGAGAGTGAAATCGATGTTTCTGGTTCTTGTTCCAACGGACAGCTGGTTGTCAACGTAGACAAGGACACCTATTCTGAAGCACAGGTAGTTTTGAATCTGACCGGCTTGACGTTGACGAATTCATCTTCCACAGCAATTCTCGTAGAAGCAATTGGCGATGAAGTGCAGCTCGTGGCAAAGAATGGCACAGAAAATACCATTTTAGATGGTTCCAGCTATAGCACAACCGACTCCACTGGAGACACAATTGCGGCAGCGATTTATTCCCGTGACGACCTGAAAATCAAGGGCAAGGGTACACTGACCGTAAACGACAACTACAGCGACGGTATCGTTTGTAAAAACGATCTGAAACTGTGGAACGGCACGCTGAATGTCAATGCTGTAGACGACGGCGTACGTGGCAACGATTCCGTTCGTATCGGCGATCCGGATGATACAGATTACAGTTCGTTGGTTGTAAACATAAATACCAATAGTTATAATAATTCTGGTACAGGTGGAGATGGTATTAAGACCAAGTCCACAGACGATGATGAAGGCTATGTTACTATCAACGGCGGTACGGTAAACATTGACGCATATGCGGACGGTATTCAGGCAAAGCAGACTTTCACCATGAATGACAGCTCGTTGAACATCACGACATTTGAAACATCGACCTATTCCGGCAGCAGTAGTTCCTCTGGCAGTTCCAGTGGGTTTAATCCAGGAGGCAATGGTGGCATGGAAGAGGGCAACTTCAATTCCACAGATAATAGTTGTAAGGGCATTAAAGCAGTTGGTCGCTTTACTGACGAGGATGCCGAAACGACTACTTATGCAGATCAAGGAAACCTCTATATTTATGGTGGTACGATCGTTATTGACTCTTCGGATGACTGTTTGCACTGTGGTGGCGATATGACTATTACAGGCGGTACATTTACGTTGGCCTCTGGGGATGATGCAATGCATTCTGACCATAGCTTGACGATCGGCACATCTGGTGCAGGTACTTATGATGATGTTTCTGTCTATGTTTCTGCTTATTACGAGGGTGTAGAAGGCGCAACCATTAACCAGAATAGTGGTACAGTGTATGTTATCTCTAGTGATGATGGCTACAATGCAGCTGGCGGTACGGATAGCTCCGGCAGCAGTTCTACATCTCCTGGTGATGGATTTAGTCAAGGCGGTATGAGTACTTCCAGCGGTACAATGAACTTGAATGGCGGTTTGGTTGTGGTAAATTCTGCTAGCGGTGACCACGATGGTTTCGATTCAAATGGTACACTTACGATTAACGGCGGTTATTATTGTGCAAACGGTAACGAGCCACTGGACTATGAGTCTAGTTATACCAATAATGGTGGCAGCATCATCAAGATTAATGGTGGTGGAAACACAAATCTGACAACTCGTTATACATTCTGCGATAGCAGTGGTAATGTTATTGTTTCTTTCTTGTCCGCAAGTGGTGGTAGTGCAGAAACGACGAATTGCACCGCATATTCTGGTGGCACATATACTGCAGGACGTCCCTGTTGGCACAGTCTTCATATGACACTTATGCTGGCGGTACGCTTTCAAACGGTACAACGTTGTCCAGCAGTAGTAGTGGCGGAAATACAAGTGGTCCTGGTGGAAATTGGTAAACTGTAGTTTTTCGTGATCTACTTAAAATAATCAAAAGCAGTCTGTACAATTTGTGCAGACTGCTTTATTGTTGACAATTGACAAGCCACTTTTGGAGTGGGAAGGTACAGTATTATTATCTGACTAACCTCTTACATAGCCGCTATCACAAGATTTTATACGTCGCAAAGCTCAAACTGCTCGAATTCGTCACAAAATCTGTTCTAATTTTCATAGGAAAAACCTCCATAAATTTGTTTTCGTTCTGGTTTCGTGCAAAGTGCCACTTTTGGCACGAGTGGACAGCCACTCATGCAGAATTCTCGTTCTGGGCAATCGGGGCAGGATTTGCGCATACTACGCCGAAACGCCTCAAATTGCGGACTGTTCCAGACTTCCCGAATCGTCTTGCCACGCAGCGAAACGCCATAGTGTTCTGCACGGTCGAAGCTGCATGGACTCATTACCATTTCGCTGGAAATATAGCAAGAATATCGTCCGCCCTCACAGGTGTCAAGCGTCATTTTGCTGATGTTCGGGCAATAGTTCATAATCATCGGTACGCTGCACGAATCGAAGCCGATCTTGAACGGCTGCTCTCGATGGTTCACAAGATCACAAAAATCACGTAAATAAGGGTTATCCGGCAAAATCATATTCTCCCGCTGCCCTTGTCCGATGGGTTTGTGCATCAGAAAAATCACAGCATTGATGCCGTCCACAAAGCCCTTTCCAGAAAGACGTTCCACCGCTTCTGCAATGCTGTTCTTCGACAAAACGTAGTGAATATTCGTGCGGCAGCCTGCGTCTAAGAAACGCTGAATCGCTTGCTCGGTGTACTTGCTGCGATACCAGCTGACCGCTACAGCACCGCAATATTCTTTGGTGAGCTGCACTTGCTTCTCCGTCATGCCAAAGCCGGATGTAGTGTAATTTGGAACGAGGTCATTTTCCTGGCAGATTTGCAAAATGTGTTCAAATTGCGGATGCTGGTTCGGGTCACCTCTGCCACCGAGCGCAAGCTGATTCGATAAATGCCGACATTGTTTCGCAATGCTTTCGAAATCCTCGACTGTCATGTCTGGCTTTCGCACCGAATAGCCGCTCTGATAGCACTGAATGCCGGCAGCCTTACATAAACCACTCTCGCCATGCTTGCAGTGTCCCATAATCCCCACATCAATCAAGTGCGGATAAGACGTCATGAACGGGTCGACGCCGGTGTCTTTGCCGTTTTCGTCCAGCACGCCGTTACGCATATAGAAGCCGGTTTCGGTGTCAAAGTAGTATTGGAAGTGGTATTTTTTGTCGTGTATTGCGTAGTGCATGGGTTGCCTCCTGGGGATTATGCATCGATGGGAATGAATGGGTTGCCGTTTCTCTTGGCGTAGGCTTCGGCGGTGGAATTGGGATAGCCGTGGATGACTACTTTTTTTCGCATCATTTTTTCTGTAATTTCCATATCTTTAGATAAAATTGTGATGTCATTCAAACATTCACAGCTATTAAATGCATTTTTCCCGATTTTTATAACGCTTTCCGGGATTGAGATGTTTGTAAGATTTGAGCAACCCTTGAAAGCACTCTCTCCAATTTCTGTTACACCTTCTGGGATAGTAATGTTTTTGAGAAACACACAGCCAGAAAATGCACTTTTCCCGATTTTTATAACGCTTTCCGGGATTGAGATGTTCGTAAGATTTGAGCAACCCTTGAAAGTACTCTCTCCAATTTCTGTTACACTCTCTGGGATTATAATAGTGGTTAAAGATTTGCAACCATTGAAAGCACCATCTCCAATTTTCGTCACGCTTTCTGGAATTGTGATAGAAGTTAGAGATTCGCAACCATTGAAAGCACTCTCTCCAATTTCTGTTACGCCTTCTGGGATAGTAATGTTTTTGAGAAACACACAGCCAGAAAATGCACTTTTCCCAATCTTTCTCACGCTATCCGGAATAACAATTTCTAAATAAGTATTAATTTTTGCAAATTCTCGATTTTTTATTTCTACAGTACCATCAGGAACCACATAATGGGTATCTAATTGATAGGTATTTATAACGTATCTCTCTCCTGGTTCTTCTAATGAAGGTTCATAGCTTTTATCAATGCATATTTCATCATGATAATCAATTGTTATTGGATCTGATACGTAAACTGCCATTTTAAATGGATATTTTCCTAATTCTTCAATAAATTCTGAATCTAATTTTCTTGTACAATCAACATCTTGTCCGCCATAATGACAGCAATTTCTGTCTAACGGTTTTTTAAAATAAAATGTTCTTATAAAATTGGAAATACTATTCCTTGCTAATACCCGTTCATGAAAATATGCATCTACTTCATCTTTTATATCCTGCTGCCATTTGAGAGCTTCAGGATCATGACCGCTGTAGTCTTCATAATCATCTACTCTGTATTTTTCCGTGAATTCTTCGACATAATCTTCTAGACCAGCCGCCTTTGCAAAATCGTTTGACCTAAAGTACTCACTATCAGAACAAATATATTCCTCAAAAGTTGCCATATAATTGTCATTGCAATCATAGATGTCATAACTGTATACGATATAGCTCGAACTACTCGAATTCGTCACAAAGTCTGTTCTGATTTTCATAAATATAACCTCCGCATTTTGGAAAAAGTTTGTATCGTACAACCGTAAGAATTTTACGATTCTACTTAAATTATATCTTAAATCGACAAAAAAAAGAAAGGGAAAATTGTGCTGAATTTTCTCCTTTTTTTTTTTTTTTTTTTTTTTTTTTTTTTTTTTTTTTTTTTTAGGCATATTGCACAAGGTCGGAATTACATACGTTTTGACCGTTAATATTTGCAAAACGTTCTACTGCCATATAATAAAATCCGATAAGGATCTTTTTTATGCAAATCTAACAAGGCTCAGTACAGAAGTTTGGAATATTCGTCAATTGAAAAAGGGATCAGTTTCTGTTATAATAAAAAAAGTATTGTAGTGTATGTAATATTAACTTTTGCATATTAGGGGACGACACCCATCCAAAAAAACAGCAATATGTCAAAAAGCCATACGAAAGGGGAAGAAACCCATGCCAAAAAACGTAATCGTATTGGACGAAATGGATGTGCAAATCGGGTTCACTTATCCGAAACGGGCAAAGGGACTCATGAAAAGTGGTCGGGCAGTGTATGTCGGCGGCGAAGATGCACAACCACAAAAAATTCGTCTGCTGACATCTCCTGTTTCACCATCGTCGCAACAGGAGGAGAAAAAAATGTCTCATGTGATAAATTTGAATGCCAGAGAATTCCAATTTGACGAAAGCTGCATCGGTAGAGAAGGGCAGCGGCTGTTTATTACGGATTTTCTGGGGAATAATATAGAAATCTTTGAAATTGGTCGTAAAGATTCATCAGAACGGACGCAAATCAAACGTGATGTTGTTCTTGAACAAAATACGGATTATGTGTTCCGCTTTGCAATGACAGGTGGGTTAGATGCGACTGGAGATGCAGTTTCGATGTTCAGTATAGTGCCACGTGTATCGGCAAAGGAACCATCCGAAGAGTTCACACTTGCGGATTGGGATAAGCGAACCAACTACGCTTTAAATCAAAGCCGTTTCCAACCAGTATGCAGTAAGGATAGTCCAAACGGATTGCTTCGGGTGTATGAGATCCCATTTCAAACAGGTGATTGTACTATATTTCGCTTTGTGTTTACGGCAATGTATACAGCTACAGCATTCATGCCGGCATATGACTTGCGACAATATGCTTCACTTCCGGACATCAGCATGGCAGCTTGGCAAGAGCGAGAAAAGGCTTTACATCCCATATCTACGGAATCGGAGAAAACAGCTCATAAAGCAATGATAGACTTCACTGGCGCACAACTAACGCAAGATGCCTATAATAAGGCGATGGAATTTGCTTCTAAAGGTATGTCAATTGACTTTACTGGTGCAATTATTACACCAAATCAAAATTAAATTTTTCTTGATTTTTAATTTAACAGGAGCGGCACGTAGAAATACGTGTCGTTTTTGTTTTTTGAATTGGCACTTACGGTCTTTCTTTGTTAGCAGCCTGAGATTCTATGTGTTAGCACTCATACATATAGAGTACTAATTTTTATCTATCATTCACAAAACTATCATAAAGTATACATAAAAGAGGGGTATTATAATACTTGTAAGTAGAAAGAGTATCGAAAGAAAGGCTTTCGAGAATTTTCGCAAATGATTCTAGGAGGAATGCTTTATGATGACTTATTTAACACCATTTGAATGTACTGGTTATGACCTGTTCCAATCTATGCGGAACTGGGAAAATCAATTTTTCAACTACTCGGAGCAGCTTTGCTCCTGCAAGACAGATATTCGAGATACGGGCGATGGCTATGTGCTAGAAGCAGAATTGCCGGGATTTCAGAAAGATGAAATCCAATTGGATGTACAAGGTGATGTGCTGACTCTGACGGCTGCCCACAAAGAGGAAACGGAAGAGGAAAAGAGCCAAAAGGGGAAATATCTGCGAAAGGAACGCAGCTTCTGTTCGTATCAGCAAAAGCTTGACATCAGCGACATGGATGTTGAAAAAATGCAGGCATCCTATGAAAATGGTGTCTTGGTGCTGCAAATGCCGAAAAAGCAGCTGGATGCACCGGTAAGTCGGCGAATTACCATTCAGTAATTTTTCAGAAACCACCAGCAATGAAAATGTAAGATTGTAATTGGAAGAGGAAAAGTGTGGCATATTATGTGAAAATGACAAGTGGTGATTTTTTGATAGAGCTGCGAAACTTGTGTTTGCATAGAACGTGCATGGTTCAAAGATGAGCCATGCACGTTTTTTGTATGAGTGACAGTATATGGCATATACTACTTGTGTAAAGTGAAGAAGGAGCGAGTTTCTATGGAATCGATTTGGCAGATGGACAAAAAATTGACAAAATTTCCGAAATGCAATGGTAATTTAAAAACGGACGTACTCATTATTGGTGGAGGTATGGCAGGTATCTTGACGGTGTACTTTTTAGAGCAAGACAACGTAAGTTATTTACTTGTAGAAAAAGAACGGGTTTGTCAGGACGTCACTGCCGGGACAACAGCAAAAATCACGTCACAGCATGGACTGAAATATTATACGCTTTTGCGAGATAGTGGCATAGCAGTGACACAGGGATATTTACAAGCAAATCAACTTGCAGAGAAAGCTTATCGAAAGCTCTGTAAAACGATTGATTGCAACTATGAGATTAAAGATAATTTTGTGTACACTTTAGATGATAAGAGTCAGTTAGAACAAGAACTTTCGACATTATCAAGAATTGGCTTTGATGGCTCATATACTGAACATTTACCTTTGCCTTTCCGTATCGCCGGAGCAGTACGGTTTCCGAATCAGGCACAATTTCATCCGCTGAAATTTGCAGCAGCGATTGCTGAACATTTGCATATTTATGAGAACACTTGGATTCGAGAAATACGTGGAAATACCGCTGTCTTTGACAGTGGAAGCATTACTGCGGATACGATTATTGTGACGACGCATTTTCCTTTTCTTAATAGATATGGCTGTTATTTTTTGAAGCTCTATCAATTTCGATCATATCTTATTGCACTGGAAAATGCTCCCAATCTAAACGGTATGTATGTAGATGCGTCCTCGACTGGATTTTCTTTTCGCAATACGCAGAAATATTTGTTGCTTGGAGGCGGCGGACATCGTACAGGAAAAGATGGTGGAAATTGGACAGAGCTGCGTAATTTGTACAGATGTTATTATCCACAAGCAAAAGAAATTTGCTATTGGGCAGTGCAAGATTGTGTTAGTTTAGATGGAATTCCATATATTGGACATTATTCTAATTGTACGAAACAATGGTATGTAGCGACTGGATTTCAAAAATGGGGAATGACGGGAGCAATGCTATCGGCTTTGCTACTGCGTGACATGGTGCAAGAAAAAAAGAATGAATTTGCAGAAATTTTTTCACCTTCTCGAAGTATATGGAAGTCAAAGCTTTTGGAAAACAGCTGGGAGACGGCGAAGCGTTTTTTCCGTATTTCGAAAAAAAGGTGTCCTCATATGGGCTGTGCGTTGACGTGTAACAAGGCAGAGCATTCGTGAGATTGTACGTGTCATGGATCACGATTCGCAGAATCAGGGAAATTATTGGATAATCCTGCGAACAGAGATAGAAATTGAAAATAAAAGGGAAATCAAGTGAATGATAATATTACACGTATTGATTTGTGATGAATTTCTTCTAAGTTTCACAACATTATCATTTTATCATCACAATGTGATGATAAAATGATTTGCATTGCAGTAAATATGAAAAAATATATTTTATATTTAGGTTTATAGCTTGCATAAAAATGGATTTATGTATAAATTAAGATGTTATAATAATGGAGGAATGTATTTTGAAGACAAAAAACATAGCGATTTTATGTGCAGTTGCTGTTATGACTTGTGGCTGTTTTGTGGGGTGTGATAGTTCTACGGATAGTTCTGAAACTGTAGAGAATAATAGTTCTACTGAAACATCAGAGGAGACAGAAGTGGCGGAAGAAATATCTTCAGAGGAATCTGAAAATACGGTTGTTGCTGAAGATGCGGAATATGCAGTGGAATTTATAGGAACAACGTTAAGCACAGATTATAATGGCGATGATGTTTTAGTCGTGGAGTATAATTTTACGAATAATTCTAGTGAATCGTAATCTTTTATATTTGCTTGTCAGGATACGGCTTTTCAGAATGGTGTAGAGTGCGACAGCACGGTCATTGGTTGTGATGACTATGATTCTCAGGAACAATTAAACGAAATTCAGCCGGGAACGACGTATACTGTTCATGTGGGTTATTATTTGCAGGATACAACTTCTTCTGTGGATATTGAAATTACAGATCTGCTTGGAACAGAAACATATTTGGAACAGAATCTTACTTTCTAAAAAATTCTAAAACAGGGTAAAAAGTTGCTGCATAATATCAAATGCGGCAGCTTTTATTTTACAAAACCATCTATGGACAAAAAAAATCCGAGAACTACAGAAATACTATTGACAAATCAAAAAAATCATGTTATACTATAAAATGTATAATTTGAAAAAAGGCGGTAAGTTCATGGGCATTTTTAGTAAAGTATTCGGTTCCTACAGTTCGAGAGAGCTGGCACGCATAGAGCCGTTAAAAAACAAGGTGCTGGATCTGGAGGACGAATACAAGGGACTTTCGGATGCAGACCTCAAGGAAAAAACCGTAGAATTTCGGCAGCGTCTGGAAGATGGCGAATCTCTCGAGAGTATGGAAGCTGAAGCATTGGCGACTGTACGGGAGGCGGCAGATCGTGTGCTTGGAAAGCGTCCGTTCCCCGTGCAGATTATTGGTGCGATTGTTTTACATCAGGGCAGAATTGCTGAAATGAAGACCGGTGAAGGTAAAACGCTCGTTGCCTGCGTAGCTGCGTATTTGAATGCACTCCCTGGAAAGGGCGTGCATATCGTTACGGTCAATGACTATCTAGCAAAAATACAGTCCGACGAAATGGGAAAAGTACTGCGCTTCTTGGGACTGACGGTAGGCTGTATTCTACACGGTCTGACGAATGACCAGCGGCGAGAAGCCTATAATTGTGATATCACGTATGGTACGAATAATGAATTAGGATTTGACTATTTACGTGATAATATGGTTATTTATAAAAAAGATAAAGTACAGCGTGATCATAATTTTGCAATCGTAGACGAGGTGGACTCGATTCTGATTGATGAAGCAAGAACACCGCTGATTATTTCTGGAAAAGGCGACAAATCTACAGCACTTTATGGCGTGGTAGATAAATTTGCGAAGACACTCACGCCGACAACTGTTGTCGAAATGGATGATAAGCAGGATCAAGAAGAGATTAATGAGAATGCGGATTATATCATTGATGAAAAGGCAAAGACAGCAACTATTACACGTCGTGGGGTGAAGAAAGCAGAAGAATATTTTGCTGTAGAGAATTTGATGGATTCCGATAATATGACATTGCTTCATCACATCAATCAGGCATTAAAAGCCAATGGCGTTATGAAAAAAGATACAGATTATATTGTAGAAGATGGCGAAGTTATCATTATTGATGAATTTACTGGTCGGAAAATGCTCGGGCGTCGTTTCAACGATGGCTTACATCAGGCAATTGAAGCAAAAGAAAATGTAAAGGTTGCACAGGAGTCTAAAACACTCGCAACCATTACATTCCAAAACTATTTCCGTCTGTATAATAAATTGTCTGGTATGACTGGTACGGCGATGACAGAAGAAGACGAGTTTCGTGAAATTTATAAGCTTGATGTTATTGCAGTACCTACGAATAAGCCGGTACTTCGTGAAGATCACACCGATTTGATTTATCGGACAGAAAAGGGCAAGTATAAAGCGATTATTGAACAAATTGTAGATTGTCATGAAAAAGGACAGCCGGTTTTGGTTGGTACAATTTCAATCGAAAAGTCAGAACTGTTGTCGGCAATGCTGAAGCATAAAGGTATCAAGCATGAAGTACTAAATGCAAAATATCACGCAAAAGAAGCTGAAATCGTCGCACAAGCGGGTAAACTCGGTGCCGTAACGATTGCTACAAATATGGCAGGACGTGGTACGGATATTATGCTTGGTGGTAATGCAGAATTTCTTGCAAAAGCAGAAATGCGACGTCGAGATTATCCGGAGGAGTTGATTACGGAGGCGATTGGCTTTGCTGATACAGATGACGAAGAAGTGTTGGCAGCACGGGAAGAATACCAGACACTCTATCGGGAGTATAGTGACGAAGTAAAAGAAAAGGCGGTTGCCGTAAAGGAGGCCGGTGGTCTTTATATTTTGGGTACAGAGCGACATGAATCAAGACGTATCGACAATCAGCTTCGTGGTCGTTCCGGTCGACAGGGTGACGAAGGTGAAAGCCGTTTCTTCCTGTCCATGGAGGATGATTTGATGCGTATTTTTGCCGGCGATCGTCTGGAAAATATGATGCGGACGTTGAACGTAGACGAAGATACGCCAATCGAAAGCAAGGCACTGACCAAAATTATTGAGTCCTCCCAGCGCAAGGTAGAGGGCAGAAACTTCAATATCCGTAAGAATGTTCTGAACTATGACGATGTCATGAATACACAGCGTGAAATCATTTATAAACAGCGTGGACAGGTTCTTGATGGCGAAGATATTCATGACAGCATTATCAAGATGATTGAAGATTTGGTTTCGGGTACGGTTTCAGAGTATATCAGCGAGGAGACAACTGATCATTCTCAGTGGAATTTGGTAGGTCTGCGTGATCACTTCCTGGGTTGGATCACCGAAGAGGGTGATTTGGAATATGACGAGGATGATTTGAATGCCTTGACCACGGATGATATTGTTACTGCTCTAACAAACCGTGCAAAAGAATTGCATACTGCCAAAGAAGATGAATATGGTAGCGACGTAATGCGTGAATTGGAACGTGTTGTTCTGCTGAAGGTGGTTGATACCAAGTGGATGGCACATATTGACGATATGAACGAGTTGAAAAAGGGCATCGGATTGCGTGCATATGGTCAGCAGAATCCGGTTGTCGAATATCGGTATGAAGGCTTTGAAATGTTTGATGCAATGGTGGCTTCTATTCAAGAAGATACCGTGCGTATGTTGCTAACGGTTCGACTACAAAAAAATCAGGCACCAGAACGGGAACAAGTTTCTAAACCGGATGCACCGAATGCTGGCGCAGGTGATGGCAGCTTCGGTATGCAGCGACGTAATCCCAATCGGCGAATACGTCGTAACGAAAAAAATAACAAAGGAAAAAATAATAAGACTGTGAAAGCTGTGGAAAAACCTAAGAAGGATACGCCGAAAGAGGCATCGGCAGAAGATGCTGAGAAGGTTGAAGCGGCAGCTACGGACACAGAAGAATAAGATTGCAAACATTTGCGGTTGAAAAACAATAGGGGACATGACACCGTCATGCTCCCCTAATTTTTGAAGTGGAGGATTTCGTATGTCAGAAACCGGATATGAAATATTTTCCTGTTATTATGATGCACTGACGGAAAATGTGAATTTTTCGAAACGTGCTGCTTATTTCGATGTCTTAATTCAAAAATATCTTTGTACTTCGGGAAGTGTTTTGCTTGATTTAGCTTGTGGTACGGGTACAATGGCGGAACAAATGGCACAAAAAGGATACGATGTCATTGGCGTAGATTACTCTAGTAGTATGCTGGGACAGGCGATGGAAAAGAAATTAAAAAGCGGATTGTCTATACAGTATGTACAACAGGATATGCAAAAACTTGATTTATATGGTACTGTTGATATAACGATTTGTACATTAGACAGTTTGAATCATCTTCCAGATTTTGAAAGTGTACAGCGAGTATTTCAAAAAGTGGCAGATGCAACTGAGTGCGGTGGCGTATTCCTTTTTGATATGAACACACTTTATAAACATCGGGTTTCTCTCAACACACAGATTTATGTCTATGAAACAGATGACGTGTACTGCGTGTGGGAAAATGCATTGCAATCGGATCAGTGTACGGTAGAAATTGATTTGGAATTATTTCAGAAGTGTAGTGATGGACGTTATCGTCGACAGACAGAGCATATAACAGAGCGTGCATATCCGACAGAGGAAATTCGAGAGGCACTTTGTAAAGTTGGATTTTCTGTGATTGGAATTTATCACGCCGACACGGAAGAACCTTTAAAAGCGGACAGCGAACGAATGGTACTTGTTGCGAGAAAGGAAAAGTGAAAATGGGAATATTGAAACGAGCCATTGCAAAAGATGCATCTGTGGTGGCGTGTGCTGTAGATGGGACAGATTTGGTTTCGGAAATAGAACAGATTCATCGGACTTCAACTGTTGTTACAGCAGCAGTGGGAAGATTGGCGATTGCTGCAGGTATGATTGGTTATGGACTGAAAGGAAAACAGGACAGTGTGACACTTCGCATTAAGGGAGGCGGACTGGTTGGACAGCTGATAGCAGTTGCAGACAGCCATGGTAATGTGAAAGCAGATGTGGAACAACCTGTGGTGGAGCTGCCTTTGAACGCAAAAGGAAAGCTTGATGTAAGTGGTGCTGTAGGAACAAATGGTACTTTGTCGGTAGTAAAGGATTTGGGGTTAAAGGAACCGTATGTTGGTGTTGTTCCTTTAGTTTCGGGAGAAATTGCGGAGGATATTACCCAATACTTCGCTGATAGTGAGCAAACACCTACTGCCTGTGGTTTGGGTGTGCTAGTGAATCCGGATTTAACCGTAAAAGTGGCAGGTGGGTATTTGATTCAGGTGCTGCCGTTTGCAAGCGATACGGTGATTGATACGTTGGAGAAAAATCTGACAGAATTGCCACCGATGACAACGATGATGACGAACTGTATGCAAATGGAACAAATCGCTTTGCGATTACTGAAGGGATTAGAGCCAAATCTATTGGATGAAGGATATTTGCAATATCACTGTGACTGCAGCCGAGAGCGGACAAAGCGTGTGCTGATGGCATTAGGAAAAAAAGAACTGACGGATTTAGCAAATGAAGTGCATCCAGTGGAGATTTGCTGTCATTTTTGTGGAAAGAAGTATTTGTTTTCTGCGAGAGAAATTTTAAAGTTGGCAGAATCGTGCTGATTCGAAATTGTAGCAATATGGCTTCTTCCTGTGTCAATTGCTTGCTTTCATGCATATCTTGGTAGTGGAGGTGGTTGATTTGACACGATGGAAAGGGATTGATGTTTTGGCGTATCAAGGAGACATTGATTGGTGCAGAGTTAAGCAATCGGGAATTTCTTTTGCAATCGTTCGTGCAGGATATGGGAAATATGCTTCACAAAAGGATACTAAATTTGACCAAAACGTTGCCGCTTGTCGTTCCTTAAAAATTCCAACAGGTGCGTATTGGTATAGTTATGCGTTATCTACTGCCGAATCTGAATAGGAGGCACGGGCGTGTTTGGCAGTGTTACGCCATCGAAAATTTGCGCTACCTATTTTTTTGGATATAGAAAATGCCACTCAAACGGCACTTTCACGAGACGAGGTGACAGCAATTGCAGGTGCGTTTTGTGAAAAAATTCAAGTTTCCGGGTATACTGCCGGAATATATAGTTATCAGTCATTTTTAGAAACTTACTTGACGGAGAAAATTCGCAGAAAATATCCGATATGGGTAGCACAAACTGGTGTATCAAAGCCGGATTATATCGATTACAAAATATGGCAGTATCGTCAAGATGGTACGGTAGACGGTATTTTAGGAGAAGTGGATTTAGATTATGGGTATGATCTAGATTTAAAGGAAACGCACAAATCAAAGCATGATGAGCATGAAGAAGATGTAATCGAGTATACTGTTCGAAGTGGCGATATGCTGACGAGAATCGCAAATAAATATGGTGTAACCGTGTCGGAATTGGTGGAGTGGAACGATATTGTTGATCCGAATCGAATTCTAGTGGGACAAAAACTTATCATTCGAAAATCAATATAAGAGTGATATTAAGAACCGAAATGGGAAGAAAAATAGCAAGGAATGACAGCTGTAAAAATATAGAATGGTGAATTTTATAGCAAGGGGAAGTTAAAAATGCAGAAGAGAATTAAAACTTCAATTATTAGTATTATTATGATAGGCTGGTTGCTGTTGATGTGGCGTTTGTCTTCGGCAGATGGAACAGAGACACTGGAGGACAGTATGCGTGTGACGAAAAAAGTCGCTGTATGGTTGTTGGGTTCGGCAACGGAGGGGCAGCTTGATCACTTGAATATGGTGATACGCAAATTGGCACACGTTTTTTTATATATGATCTTTGGATTGATCGTTTCAATATTCTGGGATTTACTTTGGTGGAAACATCGTCTATGGACACGTGCAATACTGGCATTTGGATGCTGTACAGTGATAGCGTTTATAGATGAACTGCAAAAAATTCCAATTTCCGGAAGACACTTTTCGGCATCTGAATCGATGTTGAATGCGGTGAGTGCCGATGGTGTGATTTTATTATATTTCTTATTTTTATGGATCATTCAGCTATATCAGCATCGAAACAACAGAAATTGATTGAATCTATGTGCATGATGTCTGAAAATTACAAGATTCCGTATGATATTTTTGTTATACTAATAGCAATCGTACAGGCACTACAGAAATTGCTGTGGTATTGTACGAAAATATCTTATGGAGGAATCAAAAAATGAGTAGATTTACAGTACCACGTGACGTGTATCATGGGGCGGATGCATTGGAAAACTTGAAAACGTTGGATGGAAAAAAAGCGTTTGTCGCTGCTGGCTGCAAATCCATGAGAGAGACTGGCTTTTTAGATAAAGCAATAGCTTATCTGAAAGAGGCAGGGATGGAGGTAAAGCTATTTGACGGTATTGAACCGGACCCATCTATTGATACGGTGAAGAAAGGTGCAGCTATGATGACAGAATTTGCACCGGATTGGATTGTTGCGATTGGCGGTGGTTCCACCATGGATGCTGCAAAAGCAATGTGGGCTTTTTATGAGTATCCATCTGTAGCATTTGAGGAATTGTGTGTTCCATTCCACTTTCCAACCTTGCGGACAAAGGCGAGATTTTGTGCTGTTGCGACAACCTCCGGTACCGGCAGTGAAGTAACTGCATTTTCTATTATTACGGATAATACAAAAGGAATCAAATATCCGCTGGCTGATTTTAATATTACGCCGGATATTGCTATTGTCGATCCGGAATTAACGGCATCGATGCCAAAAAAATTGGTAGCCCATACCGGTATGGACGCTTTAACCCACGCATTTGAGGCATATGTTTCGACTGTACACGATAACTATACGGATGCTTTGGCACTTCATGCCATCAAACTGATTCAAAATAATTTGAAGAAATCTTTTGATGGCTGCCCGACTGCTCGTGCAATTATGCATGATGCGTCTTGCTTGGCAGGTATGTCGTTTTCAAATGCAATTCTCGGGATTGTACACTCTATGGCACACAAAACCGGTGCGGCTTACTCTACGGAGCATATCATTCACGGTTGTGCAAATGCCATGTATTTACCAAAGGTAGTAAAGTTCAATGCGAAAGAAGAATCCGCCGCCATTCGTTATGCGGAAATTGCTGATTTTATGGGATTGGGCGGTACAACAACAGAAGAAAAGGTTGATGCACTTGTTATAGAATTGCGTCACATGAATGATCAGTTGGAAATTCCACAAGCAATCCGAAATTATGGGCACGGTGGTGTGATTTCAGAAAAATCTGTTATTCCAGAAGAAGAATTCCTGTCGAAGCTTTCCGTTGTGGCAGAAAATGCTATTGGTGATGCTTGCACTGGCACAAACCCACGTCAGCCTTCTCAGGAGGAAATGGAAAAGCTATTGAAAGCAGTTTATTACGACTTAGAAATTGACTTTTAAGAAAAAATTGGAAAATTAAGCAATTGGATATTATAAATAAAAGCATCTGATACACTGAAAATAGGTGTATCAGATGCTTTTCAATTATTTTATTACGCTTCACGATTACGTTTTTCCATGAGTGTTTTGATTTTAGCATTTGGATCAATGACTGTTCCAATGGAAACATCGTGGTTTAATGCTGCGATGAAGTAGGAAACATATTTCGAGCAATCCACTTCGTGAAACCATTCTCTCGAAAGGAGCGATTTTGTACGATAGGTTAGATTCGTACTGAATACGGCGTCGATATAGCCGTCTGTGTATGCCTTGTCAAATTCCTCTAAGCCATTAACAAATAATCCATATGTAGCATAGCAGAACACTCTGCGTGCTTTCCGTTCTTTTAGTGCATAGGCAATATCTAACATAGAATCACCAGAGGAAATAATATCATCTGCAATAAAGACATCTTTGTTCTCCACAGAATTTCCCAGATATTCGTGTGCAACAATAGGATTTCTGCCGCTGATGATTTTGGAATAATCTCGTCGTTTGTAGAACATACCCATTTGTACGCCAAGTACGGATGCATAGAACATATTACGGTTGAGTGCTCCTTCATCCGGACTGATAACCATAAACTTGTCTGGTGTTGTCTTTAGGTGAGGAATATCTCGAAACATTGTTTTTAACACCTGATAAGAGGGCATAACGTTGTCGAATCCCATCAGCGGAATAGCATTGCTTACTCTTGGGTCATGTGCATCTACTGTAATGATGTTAGAAACACCCATGCGTTCCAGCTCTTGCAATGCACAAGCACAGTCTAAGGATTCTCGATAGCTTCGCCGATGTTGCCTTCCACCGTAGAGAATTGGCATAATAACGTTGATACGATGTGCTTTGCCACTTGCTGCTTGAATGATACGCTTTAAATCCTGATAATGATCATCTGGAGACATTGCATTTTTAGCATCAAACATTTGATACTTGATGCTATAATTTCCCACATCTACAATAATAAATAAGTCCTTACCACGAATGGTCGATTTGATGAGTCCTTTTCCATCGCCAGAAGAAAATCGGGGACACTCGCACTCAATCAAGAACGTGTCTACATCATAGCTGCCTTTGTGTGCCCAATCGACGAGATAGTGGTCGATTTTATTGCCCAATTCTTTTGCTCCATCCATTGCAATCAAACCCAAAGGTGCAACGCTTGTCCCATGGTTAAATAAAATATCCGATGCTGATACCATGAATATACCTCATTTCTAGTTGGCTGCGATTTTAGAAATGTCCGAAAGTGTTTTCCAAAATGCAGCGGATTTTATACATTATGCACTTTGTAAAAACACAATTTATCCTTTGCAGAAAGTGTCGATATAGTGTTCAATATCTGCAGCAATGATTTCCTTTGCAGAATAGACGTCCTCTACTTCATCCACTGCGGTTGTCTTATGCTCCAGTTCCTTATAGACCTGGAAGAAATGCACGATTTCTTCAAAAATATGTCGTGGCAAATCGTCGATATTATGGTAAGAGTTATATGTAGGATCATTACAAGGAATGGCAACAATTTTGTCGTCACGTTGTCCATTATCAATCATATGAATAACGCCGATGGGATAACTGCGAACCAGTGTTAGTGGCTGAAGCTCTTGAGAACATAATACCAGTACGTCTAGCGGGTCGCCATCATCTGCATAAGTACGTGGAATAAAACCGTAGTTAGCAGGATAGTGGGTAGAGGTGTAAAGAATACGATCCATTTCCAAAAGACCGGTTTCCTTGTTTAGTTCGTACTTTACTTTACTATTTTTGGGGATTTCCACCACTGACACAAATTCATCTACAGTAATTCGTTTGGGGTTGATGTCATGCCAAATGTTCATATATTTACTCCTCACTTGCCTTGGGAATTTTTTACCGCAAAGCACATTCGTTTTACTATTATAGTATACCATTTTTTCGGAGTTTGTCAAGTTGAACTGACAGACTTTTTGGTTTTTTCAAAATTTTTCGCTGTTTTAACTGAAATCAACCAGAAATCTATTCTAGGATTTTGCGGAAAAGTCACAGAGAACACTTGCTCTAATGAAAAAAATGTGTTATAATAAAAATATATTCGTGGCGATTCGATGCTACTGAAGTTTTTGACTTATAAATTTGAAAAATCAAACAGGAGGATTTCAATATTATGCAAACTGCCGCATCACAACAAGCACGAACGCTGCTAGCAGCCGTTCTCGCAGAAGTACGAAAGGCTGTCGTAGGAAAAGATTTGGTTCTTACAAAAGTTATGGCTGCGTTTCTGGCGGGTGGTCATGTGCTGATGGAAGATATGCCGGGCGTAGGGAAAACGACGCTTGCGATTGCATTTTCCAAAGCACTTGGTCTTTCGTGCCGTCGAGTGCAATTTACACCGGACGTTATGCCTTCAGATTTGACTGGCTTTTCTATGTATGAAAAACAGTCGGGGAAATTTGTATTCCAGCCGGGTGCATTGTTCTGTAATCTTCTTTTGGCAGATGAAATTAACCGAACTTCAAGCAAAACGCAGGCTGCACTTCTGGAGGCGATGGAGGAAGGAAATGTTACAGTAGAGGGAAAAACTTATCCTTTACCGAAACCACATTTGGTTATCGCAACGCAAAATCCGTTAGGTTGTGCCGGAACACAGTCGCTTCCGGAATCTCAAATGGATCGTTTCTTAATACGATTACATATGGATTATCCGCAATTGAAAGAGGAAGTAGCGATTTTGCGGGGAAAGGCGATGCAAAATCCATTGAATGCTGTACGACCGGTTATTACAGCTGAGCAGTTGATGGCATTACAGCAAAAAACGGCGGAGATTTATGTGGATGATCGTTTATATTATTATGTAGCATCGATTGCGAAGGCAACGAGAGAACATCCGCAAATTATACTGGGCGTCAGTCCTCGAGGAACGCTGGCGTTAATTTCTTGTGCAAAGGCGATGGCATTGCTTCGTGGCAGAGATTATTTATTGCCGGACGATATTGCACCTCTTTGTCAAGATGTTCTGGCACATCGTATGTGTATGCGCAGTGGGGCATCAGCGGAGCAAGTGTTGTCTGAAATATTGCAAAAAGTACCTGTTCCGACACCGGAAAGAAGGTAGGCCATGCGATGGTTTCCGAAATTAATATATCTGATTCTAATTGGATCGGCATTCATGTTTGTGTTGCTGTATATGCCCAATTTCTCGGTTTATTTGTTTGTCACCATGTTGGTGATTTTGGTAATACTTTTTTTGATGGCACACTGGAGTGGCGTACATATTTCTGCTGAACTTGTTATGCCTACTGAACCGATTGCACCGGGCGAACCATTTTCGTGTACAGTGGTACTCCACAACACGTCTTTTTTACCTGTTGGAACAGTACGTGTTACACTGCAGAGTACCCATGTGACCCTACAGGAATCGGCATCATTTTATTTGCATGGTGTTATTCCATCGAGAGGAACTGCAAGACTGAACTGCACCATGACGTCTGCTCACTGTGGTCAGGTAAAGGTAGATTTAACTTGTATTCGCATATTCGATTGGCTGCGATTGTTTTCACATGGCAATCGAAAAAAAGTAGAACCGGCAATGATGGAGGTTTTACCCTGTGTTACCGATCCGCCAGAGGCTTTTTTGCAAAAGCAGGAAGAATCGGATGCACCGATGAAGCCGACTACTGAGCCGGAAGAATTCTTAGAAATTCGGGACTATCGAGAAGGAGATCGAATACGATCTATTCATTGGAAACTTTCTAGTCGATTTACAGATCCGGTGGTACGAGAATATGGAATACCGGAAAAAACCGGCGTTACGGTCTTTCTAGCGTATGCACTTTTGCCGGGTTACACAGACAGGGGGCAACGGCTGGATGCAATACTGGAAGCAGTGACGGCGTTAACACGGATTTGCTGTACAAACCAGCAGATTTTAACGTTGTTGATTTGTAGCGATTGCGATTGTCAGAACTACACCATTACTGCTGAGGATGAATTGCCGAATATACTGCGTGCTGTGTTGCAAGCTCCGCCACAGGATACGCCGGAGGCTTGCAGGCAATCGTTAATCCGTAGCGGTTATCATGCCATGTTGCAAATTGCCGATACCCCAAACGGTATGACGATTCAAAGCTTGGCATCACAAACTGGAAATATTCTACAGCTACTCATCCCAGGGACGGCAGCAGAAACGGTTTATCGACTGATGCAGGTCACGTCTGCTCTATAAAGGAGTTTGATTTATGACAAAAAATACAAATATGCTTACCGATAATCCCGTATTGCATTATGATGAAAAAACATCTTATACACTTTCTCCACCGAAGAAGCTTTGTTGGTTTTTGCTCAGCGCATTGCTGGCACTTTTAGGCTTTCTGGGTACGATGGCATCGGCACTATCTCTTTATACACCTGATTATTCAAAAGCAATTGTTTTTTTGGCTGCAATAATTGCTTTCGGACTGGCAATACTGTTTCAACGAATTCCTCACGGCGGTTGGGGCAATGTCGGAGTAGTATTGCTCACTTTGTGCATTTTAATTTTTGCAGGTGGGCATACGACAGCTGGAATTCAATTTTTGGTAAATTCTGTCTATCATACGACACAGCACACAGAGATTGATTATTACACAGTCGATGAAGCCTATGTGGAGACTTCTTGTGTGACGCTGCTTTTTAGTTGCGCAGCAATTTTACTCGCTTTCTTTTTCGTATATTTTACGATTCGGCGACCACTGTTTCTTATTCCGACTTTGATTTCGTTTTTAATTATTGAGCCGGGACTTTATTGTGGCATTGCGCTAACGCCCATGGCGGCAGCACCGCTTTTGGCATATTGGTGCGGTATGTCAGCATTGCACTTGACACTGCGTCGCACGACATCTCCTAAGGTACCTGTACGAAATATCAGTTCTATTTGCGGTATATGCACGGCAATGTTGGTGTTAGTGGTATATACACTTGTAGTTTTTACAGGCTGGATTTCGGACTATACTCGTTCTGAGGCTGACCGTTTGCGAAAAAAATCCATCTCTAACAGCTTAGCAGCATTTGATTTCAACAATCTGGCAGAAAGTATCCGCTCCTTCGGTTCTTCTGTAGGATTATATCGGGATACAGAAATTTCTAGACTGGGTAAGAAATCTAAGCTGGAATTTGAGGATGAAGATGAGCTGATATTGACATTTGACACGCTGCCGGAAAATATGATTTATCTAAAAGGTTTTACTGGAACAGTCTATGAGGACAATAGCTGGCTTGCTTCTGCGGAATTTTCCGATGCAACGAATGCTGAAATGGTTTCAGATATTATCAGCTCCTATGATTGTGCGCCACAAAATTATGCTTTTTTGTTCCAACAATCTTTGTTGGCGGACACAAACTTGATTTCTTGTACGATTACAAGTGCAGGTACGAATGAAACAGATAATTCACGCTGCTATCAGCCGTATATTTCTTATTCGGAGGAGGCTTCCTTTCAAGACGATGTAGATTGGTCTGTTGCGGACGCAAGTAGTTATACGTGGATGATTTCGGAAGGTTCTTCTGTTCTTGCTACGTTGAATGAAAACCCCATTGTCGATTTTACTTTTTCTGTGCCAGAGAATAGCGATACGGTAGTGGAGAAATTTTTGCGTGCGTTAGGTGTAGATGATTCTGAAGTATTGCTTCAAACTCGATTCCCCAGCAGTCAGGCTGCGTTGTCACCGGAGTCCATTACCGGGAAGGTTATCCCAGCCATGCTTATGGAATCGTTAGTTTATTGGGATTATGCCAATGATGCCTATACGGAACAGCCGGACGTAGACGAATTGCAGGAGGTCTATGATGCATTACCGACTTCTATTTTAGAAAAGGCGAATCCTTCCACTGCAGAGGAACAAGTGGAGCTTCTGTGTGAAATCCGAAATTGGTTGGCAGAAGAGACGAAATACACCACGTCTCCGGGAAAAACACCGGATACAAGAGATTTTGTGTCCTTTTTTGTATTGGAAAATCAGAAAGGATATTGTGTTCACTATGCATCGGCGGGAACGCTTCTCGCTCGATATTTAGGAATTCCGGCACGTTATTGTGAGGGCTTTTTAATTACGGATGATCAATATGACGAAGCAGAGGAAACGGAAGATGGCTATACGTTGTCGTTGACCGATCGACAATCCCACGCTTGGACAGAAATCTATATTGATGGCTATGGTTGGATTCCATTTGAAATGACACCAGGGTATTATAATACAGAAGCGGCAGCAATGAAAAGTCTGTTTTCTGATGGAGAAACTGCACAGGAAGAATCAGAAACGGAGGAATTAGAAGAGGAACAGGCAGAATCGGCAGACAGTGAAGAAACGACACAGCCGGCACAGACGAGTGAGACAGACAATCCGGATGAAGCGGATCAAACAGAGATTTCCGATCCAGATGCTACTACGACAGCGGTTACTTCTACGAATGATAAAGCAGAAAAGGAACAAGAGTCATTCGTTTTCCCGACATGGCTAAAATGGACCATAAGTATAATCTTGATTCTTGCAGCGTTGGTGGGAATTTATGTGTTGCTGCATAAGTTGATTTTGAAAAGGCGACAACGAGTGATGCAAGATTTGCGTGATCCGAAACGAGCGATTATGACATCTTACCATTATTTGCTGCGTTTGCTGCGGTTTTGTGGCATTCCTTATCATGGATCGCTGCTGTTGGATTATCAAAAACAGGTGGCTTCGTATTTGGAAGAACAAGAGCTGCCGATGCAAGCGGTTTTAGAGGTGATTTCAATTACTTTGGCATTTGATATGGGGAATCATGTGCCATCACCACAACGGCAAGCGCACGCAGCAGTGGAATTGCATCGATTGAGCAAAGCAATTTATGGGACACGAAAGCTGCCAATGCGGATTCTTATGAAGATTATGATGCTCTACTAATTATCAAAATAGAAAAGGAGTTTGATTTACGTGAGAAAAACAAATTCAAAAGCCAAGCTAACAAAACAACTGTCCTATATTCTGATGCCTTTTGTCCTGCCACTGTGCTTGATTGTGTTGGGCGTTCTCATGTTGGTGAATGAAACGCTTATCACCCGAATTTTCTTGTGTCTTGGTATTTTGACTGCACTGGCAGGACTGGTGGAGGTGGTGATTTATGCTTCCAGACGAAAATATGAAGTGCAAATGCGTTTTCTCATTCGGGGAATTGTTCTACTTGTAATTAGGGCAATCTTGATTATTATTCCGGCTGCAGTGAACAAGCTCATTCCGGCTTTGATTGGAATTTTTATATTAACAGCCGGCATTTCGGGTATCTCTAATACAATATCATTTCGTTAACAGGACCCTAATATTTTTATTCCGATGATTTTTGGCATTACCAATTGTTTGTTGGGTATTTTTATCTTGGTGTATGTGTTGTTTATCAACAGTAACACTGGTTGGAATGTAATTGGAATTTTAATGATTATTTCTGGCGTATTACGTATTCTTAATGAGTTTTTGGCGAGAATTCATGTGCCACAACAGGGCAATGTTTCTGAACAAAAAACGGTCGATGTTGCATTTGAAACCAAAGACAACAATCAGTCAAAATGAAGGAGGTTATACATGAAAAGTATACGTTTTCTTGCTTATACAACAGAGATAGTGTTCGGGATTGGTATTGCTGCTGGATCGTTGTACAGCGAAGCGGCAGCAAGCACCATATCTGCCGTGTCAGTGGCATATAGTGAATTGCTTGATGGCGTTCCGGATAGCCAAATTACCGGTGAAATTGTTGTTGCAGTATATGAGCAGCCAATTCATGTAAAGATTACGAGTTGTACTTCTGAGGGCATATTTACCTATTATGATATGGATTTAGCACCGGAAGAGGGGATGGGGGCAACAGCGTATACGTTTTATGTGTGTTATTGTGAGGTGGCACGAAATCCAGATGCGTTTGATGAGACATATGAAGCAGATTTCTTAGAATATACCTACAGCACTTCATATACAGTTACTATTACTGTTCCGGATGCAGTCAACGAAGAAATTTCGTATACGAAAGAAAATATTCTCATTGCAGATCCATATATGGAATCAGCTGTTATCGATATGACATAATATATTTATACAATTTCATTTGATGGAGAGGCGTCGAATCCGGTATCGGTGCAGCAGTATGATGCTGTTGTAACGGATGGGGTCGTAGTGCTGGAACGACAGGTGCAGTTTTGTCTCTACGAGTTGGGAGATGTAAATGGCGATGGATCGATCAACATTACAGATGCTTATCTCATTTAGGTTTATTTTTCACAGCGTTCTGCTGGGGTGACACCAACTGGGGACATCAATTTAGATGCAGCAGATGTGAATTTTGACGGTGAAATTACCGTGATGGATGCCTATATTACAATGGTTTATTATGCGACATTTGCCGCTGGAAACACGACGACATTTGAAGAGCTTTCGGAGAAATACTGATTGGATGCGTTTTATGAAGTTATAGATTTTTTTAATAAGCGGTTACAAAAAAGAGATATTTGACAATACAATGCAGCTGTGTTATATCAAAATGGATAATGCTTACTGAGATGGAAGAGGTAGAGTTATGGCACAAAAGCAAAATGGAATTTGGGGTGGCTTTGGACTGGAAAGGGAAACATTACGTGTAAATTGGAATGGTAGGTTGGCACAAACAGTACACCCTTTTCAGGATGCGTATATTCAACGTGATTTTTGTGAATATCAGTTAGAATTGATTACGTCGGTCTGTGAGAATATTGAGGATATGCTAACACATTTGGAGCTGTTGGATCGAAAGGTGCGAACAGTTTTAAGAGAACAGGAAGAATTTGTTTGGCTGTATAGCAATCCACCCTATTTGGAGCAAGATGCAGAAATTTGTATTGCACAATATCATGACAAAGAAGAATCGAAATTTTCTTATCGTAAGCAATTGGAAAAACGTTATGAAAAGCGAAAGATGTTATATTCCGGCATTCATTTCAACTTATCTTTTTCTAAATCTTACTTGAAAGAACAGTCGGCATTGAATCCATCCAATTCGATTACAGAATTACAAAACCGCTTGTATTTTCAGTTATTTCAACAGATAAGTCGGTATAGTTGGCTGTTGGTGCTTTTGACTTCAGCGAGTCCGATTTATGAGAAATCGTTGGAAGCGTACGGGAAATCGGGCAATTGTTTTGATGGGCATGGTTCTATGCGAAGCAGTGAGAAAGGTTACTGGAATTTGTTTTATCCGATATTGGATTTTCGGAACTTGCCCACTTATGTAGAAAGTATTCGAGCCTATGTGCGAGAAGAAAAGCTTTTCTCGGTATCGGAGTTATACTTGCCTGTTCGGTTAAAACCTCGAGGAGAAAATTGTCTGGATGCACTGGAGCAGAACGGTGTGGATCATTTAGAATTGCGGATGTTCGATTTGAATCCATTTGAACCACTGGGTATAGCAAAAACGGATTTAGAATTTTCCTGTTTTCTGCTTGAATATTTATTGACGAAGGAGACGTTTGATTTCACGCCGGAAATGCAGGTGGCAGCGATTCGAAATCATCAGGCTGCTGCTGGGTTTGACTTAGAGAAAATAGAGATAGACGGAATTCCAGCGAAACAGGCGGCAAATCGAATTTTTGACGACATGGCGCACTATTTTGCAGCAAATGAAAAGGCACTTGCGACGATTGCATACGAGAGAAAGAAGCTGGAGGGAGAACGCCCATGCGAAAGGGTGAAACGGCGGCTAGAGAATGATTACACTGCCACGGTGATGCGGCTTTCGGAACGTTAGAGAAAAGGTGGTGATACTGTGTGTGAATTATTCGGAGTTTCAGCGGCACAGAAAGTGGATATTCAAGATTTTTTACGAGAATTTTTTCAGCATAGTGTACACCATCCCCATGGCTGGGGACTGATGTGTTGTCGCAACGGAAAACGAGAAGTGTGCAAAGAACCGGTGTGTGCTGTAAAAAGTACGAAGCTAGAGCATATTATACAGACTACAGCGGCATAAAAAGTGGCGATGACGCATATTCGTTTAGCGACAATCGGTTCTGTGAAAGCGTTAAATTGTCATCCATATAGCGGTGTGGATTGTACTGGCAGAACTTGGACGCTGATGCACAATGGAACCATTTATTCCGGCAATTGATTGATGCCGTATTATCGTGTTCAAAAGGGAAACACGGATTCAGAGCGTATTTTTTTATATTTGTTGGATGAAATTAACCGAGCAACAACCAAATCGGGGGCAGCGAGAAGACTTATCATCAAAACAGCGATTTACGGTTGTAGAACGACTGACTGCACTGCTTGCACCACGGAACAAGTTGAATCTGATGCTCTACGATGGGGAACTTTTGTATGTCCATAAAAATATGCAGGACACACTTTTCTTTCGTGAGATTGGTGCGCATGGATTGTTGTTTGCGACAGTTCCTCTCATGGGTAAAAATTGGAAGCCATTTCCCATGACACGTTTGGTGGCGTTCCATGACGGTGAAAAAGTTTTTGAGGGAATAAAACATCCATACGTTTTTATTCCACCATTGGACGCTATCACGCCGATGGATGCGATGAACATATAAAAGACCACTGCCCGATTGATTTTCGCACAGTGGTTTTTCTTTTGTTGTGTTGTATTAGAATTATTCGAAGCTAGTGCCTTTAAACATATCTGTTGTGTCTGTTCCCTCTGGGATTTCAATATCGCCGGTATCCAGTTCTTCCAAAGAGGAACAATTATAAAACATTTTTGCCATATCTGTTACATTGGAAATATCACAATTGGTAGGAATTTCAATGGTCGTCAGTGATGTATATCCATAGAACATACCTGACATATCTGTAACATTTGACGTATCAAAGCTTGATAAATCTAAGCTTGTAAGTGCAGAGCATTCATAGAACATAGAACCGAAATTCGTTACGTTTGATGTATCGAAGCTTGATAGATCCAAACTTGTTAATACAGGACACGCTCCAAACATATTCGACATTGTTGTTGCACTAGAAGTATCAAAACTGCTAATGTCTAAAGACTGAAGTGCGCTACAGTAGTAAAACATATAATGGAAGTCAGTCACATTTGAAGTTTCGAAGTTTGATAAATCTAAGCTTGTTAGTGCGGAACAATAACGAAACATATATGTCATCTCAGTAGCGTTAGATGTATCAAAACTGCTAATATCTAATGACTGGAGTGAACTACAACCAGAAAACATACAATAGAAGCTAGTCACATTTCCAGTATATAAGCAGTTATTGAATTCTATGCTTTCCACATTTTCGTATCCTTCAAATAAACTCGAACAAGTTTCATTTGCATCTATGCCGCCTTCGCCGGCGACATAAATGTCATACATCGAGCCATTCTCTTCCACCCAAATCATAACTGAACCGTCTTGTGCTTCCGAAACATCCCAAGCGTCGCTGGGCATATTTGCCAGCGTGTTCAAGAACGTGATTGTTTTTACGTCAGTTCGTTCGATTTCGCTAAGCGGCACATATTCGTGGTCATAACTATAAGTTGCCCCCATAACGTTCCCACTCTCCGCAGCAACTGCTGGGAAAGAGGTTTCTGTTTCTACTTCTTCTACGGAATCTTCTTCAGCGACATCTACTTCCACAGATTCTTCTACAGCATCTTCAGCCGCATCATTTGCAGCTGTTTCTTCGACCTCAGCGGTAACAGAAGAAGCATCGTCCGTGTTATGCTCCCTGCTTTCGCTATCAGAGTCGCCACAGGCGGTCATGCTCATGCCGAGCATCGCAGCAGCGAGAACTGCAATCCATTTTTTGCTTTTTAAAAACATCCTTTTTATCCTCCAGAAATGATATGAATTTCCTTTCTATAATCCCTATAGTATTATATCTTCTGCATGAACAATTCATGCTTTTATTATGTATAATTTGTTAAAATCGATTTTTTTCGATTTTTATCCCAAATGGTTTTTGGATTTCGCTCTTGCTTTTTTTTACTTCATATGGTATAATATAAATATCTAAAAACTTGGGAGGGAATGCGATGAAAAATATTATTTTAGTTGGTATGCCCGGTTTCGGTAAAAGCACACTGGGTGAAACATTGGCGCAGACGCTGCGCTATCACTATATTGATACAGATGAAGTGATCATGGAGACGTATGGCAAAAACTTAATGGAACTTATTGAACAGCACGGGATAGAGGGCTTTATTGTGCTGGAGGGAAAGGTGATTTCCTCTATTTATACCAATCGTGCAGTAATTTCTACCGGTGGCAGTGCGATATACTATCCGGATGCAATGGCACACCTTAGAGCTTCCGGAAAGGTGATTTATCTCTATCATGATATTTCAGATCTCTATAATCGTGTGGGAGATATGGTAGAGCGTGGCGTGGTATGCCGTGAAAATTGCAACACTTTAGAAGCACTGTTTGCTGAACGATCGCCGTTGTATGAGCAGTATGCAGACTATGTAATTGATATGACAGGTAAAAATTTGACAACGTGTAATGCTATGCTACTCGATGTTGTATATGCGCACGGACTCGGAACATAAGAAGGGATGAGAATATGGCAATTCCAAATGATCCAAATATTTTGATGAGTTACTTAAATACACAGCTACGAGACAATTTCTCTAGCTTAATGGAACTTTGTAAGGTGCAGGATTGCGATGCTGGGGAGATTATAGCAAGGATGAAGACAATTGGTTATCAATATGATAGCGAAAAAAATCAATTTGTGATATCAAGACAATTTTCCTAAGCTGTCCCAATATGCCAAAAGTAGTGTCACGATGCGAGAATAGCTTTGCTTTCCGTCGTCCACACCGTTTAATTTCAACGATGTGTCCATAGCTGTATCAGATACAGATTGTACCGTTTCGGTTGCCACTAGCGTCGGAACGGTTTCTTGTTTTTCCTCCCAATAGTTTTCCGGCAAAAAGGCGAACATATCCTGTACAACGCCGTCTGAGTGTACAGATTTTGCTTCGTCTTTTCCGGTAATATCCAGTAAAACTAATGCATTTTGCACGTATTCTAAAGCGAAAATAACGCCACTATATTGAAAATCTACACTGCTGCTGTTGAAACAAGCAAGAAAAGCAAGAAATCCAGCCTCATCCTCTTGAATCCAACCACGCAAATGGGAAAATTCGTGACAGACCGTGTCTGGCAAATTGACGTCCAGCATATCTGCGTTATAATTTGATTCTAATGAAAACGGGAAATAAATTCCGGTTAAGTGCATTTGACTCATCAAATAAGAAGATTGAATGGCTTTTGGCTTTGGATAGTATCCTTGTAATGCCGGATAAGTTTCTCCGAGATTTTGCATGGCGGTTTGTGCCGTCTCATAGAGGTCATCAGTCAAAATAAAATTTCCGTCTGCATCTCTTGATACTTGCTCTCCAAGGTCGTTGGCAATTTCAACAAGATCAGTGTATAGTATCAATAATTCTTGCCCAGTGTAATTTCGTGTTTGAAAATATTTTTCTGCAAATGGTGTGACGTGATACAAAATGAAACAGTTACAAGTCTCTGTGACGAGTATGAACGTTAAAATCCAGCCTGCAACTTTACCGAAAACAGCAGAAATTTGCCGTCGTTTTCCTTTTCGGACAAAAAGAAGTATTATCCATGTAATCAGTCCACCGATGCACATCACGATTGCCAGACCAATCATGATTTCACCTACAGAGAACGGCAATTCGCCCCATACGTGAGAAAAAATGCGGCTGATCGTAGGGAAGATATCTTCTGCATACCAATCTGAAAAGGATGTACTGCACCATGCGATTAGATTGAGAAATAGCATTCCAAGAACAATCGCCAACATAATCCAAGTGGACTTGTGACATTTTGAAAGAAGGTGTATTTTTTTCATTCGGGACACCTCATGACATATTTTTCCAGTAAATAGATCGCAGACCCTTTAGCAATAATAATTCATCTACTTGAATTTGGTGTCGGCAGTGGGGAATAATAAATTCTGCCAATCCGCCAGTTGCCACATAGGTTGGAGTGTCAGGAAATGTTTTGTCAATTCGATCGAGCAAGCCGTCAATACATCCAGCTGCACCGTAGAATATGCCACTTTTCATGCATTCCACGGTGTTTTTTCCGATACAGTTTTTTGGCGGTGTTAGAGAAATTTTCGGCAGCTGTGCCGTACAGTCGGTAAGTGCCTGTAAGGAAATGTTGACGCCTGGAACAATCATACCACCGATGTGTCGTTTGTTTTCGTCGATAACTGATAGCGTCGTAGCAGTACCCATATCAATAATGACAATTGGCGGTTGATATTCTTCCAGTGCAGCCACAGCATCAGCCACACGATCGCTGCCGAGCTGTGCCGGATTATCGATAGCGATTTGCAGATCGGTTTTTACCCCAGGTCCAACAATTATGACAGAACAATCCGCAAGTTTTTGAATTGCCGTACACATGACGTAATTGATGGATGGCACTACAGAGGAAAGTATGCTGCCCTCGATAGACGTCTGCGGAATATGGTAGAGTTCTAAGATTGTTTTTATTGAAACAACGAACTCTAAGACGGTAGAATTTTGATTGGTGGAAATGCGCTCCACAAATAATATTTCTGATTGTTCAAAACCGCCGATGACAATGTTGGTATTGCCAATATCAATTGCAAGAACCATAAAATGCCTCCTATTATAAAATACACAAAAGACTAGAAACCATCATTTCTAGTCCTTTTTGTTTATAAGCGATGGCGTCGTTAAGAGGATTTGAACCTCCGACCTGCCGCTTAGGAGGCGGCCGCTCTATCCAACTGAGCTATAACGACAAATGAAGATATTTCAAGAGCATACGTAGATAGCCTTGAAATATCGACTTATTTATGCCACTCCATATTGTTTGCGATAAGCTAGCATAGCGTCTAGATGTTCTTGACCGGGGATGAGACCCTTTCGAATTCCGTCGATGATATCATCGATGGTAACAATCGAATACACTGGAACACCATAAGCTTCAAATACAGATTGTACCGCAGATTTTTCGCTAGTGAGTGCTTTTTCCTTGCGATCTACTGTGATAATCATGCCAGTGATTTCTACGTCAGCGGCAGCCTTCAGTTTCGGATAGACTTCACTCATAGCTTTTCCAGAGGTCATTACGTCCTCAATGATAACTACTTTTTCACCGTCTTCAAGTGCTTTTCCAACAAACATACCACCTTCGCCATGATCCTTGACTTCTTTGCGATCATAGCAGAAATTCACGGTTTTCTCGTATTGATTTGCCATAGCAATTGCTGTTGCTGTTGCCAATGGAATGCCTTTATATGCAGGTCCAAAGAGTGTTTCCACGGGAATATGATGTTCTTCGATGCAAGCCGCATAATAGCGACCGAGTTGTAACAACTGCGTACCGGTTTGATAGTTTCCGGCATTGATGAAATAGGGCGCTTTTCTGCCACTTTTCAAGGTGAAATTTCCGAATCGCAGGACGTCACACGCTACCATAAATTTGAGAAATGATTCTTTGTATGTCATGAGATATGCTCCTTTTTCATTATATCCGAAATAGTATACTTTGTCAAGCACTACATTATTATAGCATAAAAAACGACAGAATGCAAGGGGAAATTTCGAGTAAAAATCGACTTTCATAATTTTTTGAAAAAAGATTGAAAGTTATTGCAGAGGACAGTGTAAAATGTGTCGTCTACTGTGCTTCTCACACACCAGCCAGAATTAGTACTGCTGCGAGAATGACGGCACGAAGCAGTGTTAACCAAATTTCATTTTCTCGCAGCTTCCACGAAAACCCACGAGCGTTTTTCTTTGGACAAATTTGGATACATTTTTGACATTGAAAGCATTCTCCTTCTCTTCCCCAGTCGCCGGATTCCGGTAAATCCAAATTTGCTGGACAGATTTTTTGACACGCTGTACAGTTCTTGGCGCAATCCGCCTTTTTTCGTCGAATGGAGAACAGTGGAAGTATAGGCAGCAGTGAAAACACCGCACCCATAGGACAGAAAAAGCGACAAAAAAATCGTTCGCATACGATCATGCCGACTGCAAGAAGTACGAGCAGTACAACACCAATTACATAAGATGTCAATTTAAAATTTCCTGCTCGTAGCATAGAAAACACGTCCCACGGACTTCAGCCGGTGAGGTTTTGATATACACCAAAAAAGCACAGAAGCAGTATTGTACACAGAACAATATATTTTATAAAACGCAGCCATCGTGTCACGGATTTTGGAATTTGTACAGGCTTTTTTTAAACCGTTTGCATATCCAAACGTAGCTTGCGTGTAAAGCATCGCCGAGTATACCGAACGCACAGGCAGCCACAAAAGAAACGTCCGAATACAATGGTATAGGCACAAAGTGCCAATAGAACGGTGACAAATGCAGTGAATTCTACTGTATGAGCAAGTCCAATTTGTGTGAAGATATATTTCATGCCAGAAAATGCTGAAGTGAATGCAGAGGGAAGAAAGAGAAAGAACAATAGTTGTATGCCAGCTCGTATGTACACCTGTACCTTTTTTTGTTGTTTTGGGGTGATATGGAATTTTTTCATATTAGCGTTCCGCCTTTCCCAATGCATCTTTGATTGCGCCGATTATGCCGTTAGAACTAAATGTTGCACCGCTTACCGTATCCACATCTGTAGACTGCGTTTCTAAAATCTCATCAATCAGGGCAGATGCAGCGTCAAAATAGGCGGCGTCTTCCGACTCGGCAGAGATTACTTGGATATCTATAATGACGTCCTGCTCTATTGATATCTCCATGATTACTTTTCCACCGTATCCTTGAGCTTCCCCTTGATATGTATCGTCGTTGTAGCGATAAGATACGCTATCTGTAGATGTTGTGCTGTTTTGTGCTGAGGCAGAGGCTTCCTGTGTTTCCAATGCATATTCCAATTGTGCAATTGTGTCTGCTTGTTCTCGAGATGTAATAACACCGTTGTATATGAGAATTGCTGCTATGACAATTAAACAGCTTAAAAGTTTTACCCAAAATGTTTGCTGCATCGTCAACCTCCTAAAGAAGCTTTGGTAAGAGCGTTTTCTACGGCCGCTACAATCGCATCTGAAGAACAAGTTGCGCCAGAAACAGCATCGATTTCTGCAGTTGAGCTACTTTCCAGAATTTGCGAGGTCACGCCTATATATTTTGATGTACCATTAACTGCACGGTTAATGTACCAATCGTTTTCAGAATCATAGTTGCTGCCCGAACCGGTGACGTTAGAAATCGATGTGATGACACTGCCTTCAATGGTGATTTGCAAAGATAGGGTATAGGCTTCAAAGTCGTCGGCACTGTTCGGATAACAAATTGCCGTTCCTTCATAGGTACCATCTGCATAAAGAACAGTCGCTGTAACGGCTGTAGTCTGTGTTTCAGTGTGTGTTGTGCTTGCCGTTCCGGTTGTGGCAGTAGTCTCTGCTTTTGTAGTCGTAGTCGCCTTTGTGGAAGCTGATTTTGCAGTTTCGAGTGCATCTGTCACAGCGTCGATAATACCATTGGAACTATATGTTGTGCCAGACACTGCGTCTACTTGCGTCGATTGTTCGTCCAATATCGTTTGTATCAACGTTGTTGCATTGGAAAAATAAGGTTCGTCGTCCTCCGATGAGATAATTTCCACGGCGGTTAAATAACCATTCTCCAGTGTTACGGAAACGGTAATATCCCCTCGATACCCCTCGCCAGTTCCGGTATATATGCCATCATCATAGGGGAAATTGCCGGCTGTTTCGTTCGTCGCCGCCGTTCGTGTGATTTTTGTAGATTTTGTAGTTGTAGTTGTTGTTTTTTGGGTTGACGCAGTCGCCGTTGTTGCTTGTGCGCTGCTGCTGGAAGTTGCTTTAGACAGGGCATTTCGTACAGCTTCAATCAAATCATTGGAGCTATAGGTTGCTCTGGAAACAGTGTCCACATTGGTAGTTTGTAGAGAAATGATATTTTGCAGCAGTGCAGTAGCGTTTGTAATATACGGTTCATCATCGTTTGATTGAAGCAGAGTAATTTCAGAAATTTTCCTATCGGAAATTGTGACCTGTACAGTGAGTTCGCCGCCGAAACCTGTTCCAGTACCAAGATAAACACTGTCAACATAGTCACCTGAATCGGAGACATTCGCTATAGAAACAGCAGAATTATTGCCACTGGAGGTGGTTGTATTTCCCGAATTGCTGTTTCCTAATGCTGTTCCTCCGGCTTTCGCTAAAGCATTTCTCACTGCTTCAATTAAACTGTTAGAGCTATAGGTTACCCCGGAAACCACATCTACATTCGTACTTTGCGTTTCAATAATTTTCTCTAGAAGTGCTGATGCATTAGTAATATAAGGTTCATCGTCGTTGTGACTTAAAATTGTAATATCCACGATTTCACCATTGCTGATGGTGACTTGCACAGTCGTTGTACCACCATAGCCTGTTCCTGTACCGATATAAACACCGTCTTGATAAGTACCAGTTTCTTCCGCCTCTGCCAGCTTTACCACTGTTGTGGCGGAAGCTTTGGCTTTTGCGGATGTGCTTGTGGTATAAGTAGAGTCAGTAGCGATTTTTGTATTGTTTGCCTCATCAGTCACTGTTACATCTGCTACATCAATTTGTACCGGATATGTTGTTGTAGAATATCCGGAGAGTGCTGACAAAATGCATCCGATACAGAGTACAGCAGGCAAAAAACCGCATAGTGGTTTCCATTTCTTCCAGTTTTTCATGTTTCTGAAGCCTCCTCTATGATTTCCCATTCGTAGCTGTCTGAAGAAAAGATATTTTTCAGTCCTTGGCTTACGTAAAGTTTGTTGTCCGTGGTATAAAAAATGACATCAAATTCGTCACTGTGTGATCGCCAAAAGGTGATGCCTTCATCTAATCCCATGACAAATAGTGCTGTAGAAAGTCCGTCTGCTAGTGTGCCGTCGTCACTGACAATTGTCACTGATTGTAGACCACTGTCTGCAGGGTATCCGATTTTGGGATCAATAATATGATGGTAGGTGATACCGTCTTCTTCGAAATATCGTTCATAGCTGCCGGAGGTGATGACGGTTTTGTTATCAATTTCCAACACACCCAAATAATCTGCCGATTCATCGGGATTTTGCAATGCCACACGCCATAGATTGCCGTCTGTTTTTGTACCAAGGGTTTGGACATTGCCTCCTAGGCTGACGATTCCACTTGTTATGCCATTTTCAGTGAAAATATCCATAATTTGTGAGGAAGTGTAACCTTTAACGATACCACCGAGATCAAGTGCCATTCCAGTGGATAGTGTTACCTCACCACTGGTTTCATTGAATGTCATGTTGTCAAGATTGGTTAGAGGAAGCAGGGATTCTAATTCATCGTCCGTTGGCACACGATAATTTTGTGTGGGAAAGCCCCATGCCTCCATAATGGGATACATGGCAGGGTTGAATGCACCGTCTGTCATTTCTGAAATTTCCAGCGCACGAGATAGAATCTCTGCTGGTGCTGCGGATAGTGTTCTGTTGCCGTTTTGATTAATCAAAGTGATCTCACTGCTGTCTGAGCCGGTAGAAAGCTGCGCATCGAGTTCTTCAATAAGTGCAATTGCTTTGTCAACGGCTTGATCTGCATTATCACCATATGCCGTAATGGTCATATAGGTGTCCATAGTAAAAATATCCTGCGAGACACTAATGTCCTCCGTCGTGGAGGTTTCGTTATTGCTTGTGATTATTCCGTCAGAAGTTGTATTTGTATTGCAACCGACACATAATAAAAGTACTAGACTTAGACAAAAGGGTATAGTTTGTTTTAAAATTTTCATATGCATATCGCCTTTCAATTAGTTCATGCTAACTCGATCACAAAGAAAAATAACACCGAGTCATGCTACCTTTTTAATTATATCACGTTTTTTCTCAAAAAACAAGCAGTTAACTATGTCTAACTTTTGAATATGTTGTGATTGAATACAACAAAAACCGAATGCACATTTTTATGCATTCGGTTTTTGTGAGGATATTATGATGGCCTATCAAGAATTTGGTGTGGTGATTGGTGACATAGGATGCGATTGTGGGGCATTTCGATAAGCTTTTTCGTAGAAATATTCCTGTGCGTTAAGATTTAGTCCCTCATCGTCGGACTGACGCAGGTATGTGCCATCTGCTTGTTGAATTCTTGCTTTTACGGTATCCTCCATCATGATTTGGAACATAGATAAAATCTGGTCACGGATCATTGCGTCGTAAATCGGTGCAGCGACCTCCACCCGGCGTAACGTGTTTCGGGTCATCCAGTCTGCTGAGGCAATATACACTTTGCATTCTGGCTTTTTCCCGAAGATAAATACACGAGTATGCTCTAAAAACCTGCCTACGATGCTGCGTATGGTAACATTGTCTGTTTCACCGGGTACGCCTGCAATTAAGCAGCTAATGCCACGGATAATCATTTCGATTTGTACATTTGCTTGTGAAGCTTCTATGAGTTTTTCAATCAGATGCTTATCAGTCAGAGAGTTGACTTTTACACCGATATACGCAGGCTTCCCATTCTTTGCCAATGCAATTTGTTCATCAATTAAGTCAATCAGTTTATTTTGCAGACAATGTGGTGCAACGAGTAGATGTTCTGTACTTTCTACGGTTTGCCCTAGGCATAGTGCATGAAAAACACGTCCGGCCTCTTTACCGATTTCTAAATTAGCTGTCATCAGTGAATAGTCGGTGTACATAGTAGATGTTTTTTCATTGTAGTTTCCTGTACCCACTTGTGTGATATAGGAGATTTCATTTCCATCTTTTCGTGTGATAAGGCAAAGTTTGCTGTGTACTTTCATATCGTCTAATCCATAGATAATCCGACATCCGGCATCTTTAAGCTGTCTTGACCATTCGATATTATTTTCCTCATCGAATCTCGCACGCAGTTCCACCAGTACCACGACGTCTTTTCCATTTTCTGCCGCTTCAATCAGTGATTCAACAATTTTGCTATTGGATGCCACACGATATAGCGTCATCTTAATGGATACCACTTGTGGATCCTTTCCGGCTTCATTTAACAAATCCAAAAATGGACGTATACTTTCATAAGGAAACGTCAAAAAGCGGTCTTTCGCTTCCACAAGTTCTGTCATACTCTCGTTATCGGTGTACCATGATGGCTTTTGTGGAATCCGTCGTTGATAGAATAGACACTTCTTATGCCGCAGCATATCTCGGACAGAGGACAAAAATCCCAAATTTAGGGGGGCTTCGGAGTAGAATACTTGATCTTCAGACAGGCTCAGATAATTGCATAGTGTCTGAATCACCGCCGTGTCCATCAATCGTGAGAATTCCATTTTTACTGGGCAGAGCTTCCGACGCTTTCGAATTAACTGTTCCATAGCCTTTCGATAGTCTCGTTCTTCACTATGCTCGTCTGGATCGATATCCGCATTGCGAATAATTCGAATGAGGGATTTGCTTTTGATGTTGTGTCGTGGGAAAATAGAGGGTGCAAAATGGAGAATCAGTTCCTCTGACAGTATAATTCGATTTTTTCTCGTGGGAAGAGAGATGAATTTTGGGAATACACCACTGCTGCACGGTACAATACCCAGTTTTTCCACTCCTTTTTTTTCCATGACCACAACGGCGTAAATAGTTTTGTTTTGCAAGAATGGGAACGGTTGTTTTTTACCAATAATTTGTGGAGAGAGTAGTGGTTCAATTTCCAATTTGAAATATGCCTCTAACCAATCCGCTTCTTCGGTTGTGATGGTGCGAAAATCCACCACGTCTACACCTTGCATACTTAGATCCGCACGTAAATTTTCATAAGTATCGTCTTTTTCTCGCAACAGTTCCCGCACTCTTGCGTAAATTGCCGTCAACTGTTCTTCGCAGGTCATATTAGTTTTGTTTTCCCGAAATTTGGGATCTTCTATCATTTGATCATAAATCGAGCCACAGCGCACCATAAAGAATTCATCTAAGTTGCTCTGAAAGATGGATAGAAAGGACAGCCGTTCACAAAGTGGATTGCGTGCATCCTGTGCCTCCTCCAAAACACGCTGATTAAATTTCAGCCAAGAGAGTTCACGGTTATCATAGCATTTCGATTTCATAAGGTTTCCTCCATTTTTCTAATGTTTCTTTGCATCTAACGTTTATTCTGTGTTGCTTGCCGCCGATATTGTTCAATTTGACACTTTTGGCATTCTAATTTGTCAAATTGATATGTTGGTTCATAATATATTATATGAAATTGTGCGGTTTTTTG
>Ga0192254_1004_pt1 | contig 88165 bp, 91 predicted proteins | sample Koala_Koa26_K3_FD_131242 | JGI IMG/M metagenome (GOLD analysis project Ga0192254, IMG submission 131242) | Enriched cells from koala feces incubated with labeled cellulose particles, San Francisco Zoo, California, United States - Koala_Koa2-6_K3 ... | reverse complement strand
CAACAACTTCTTTCTCTTTTGCTTCACTCCAGCTCTCATTCGCACCGTAGCCACCAGTAATTTCCATCACACGGTCAGCAATGAAGTCTTTCCTTGTTCTGTTGCTCTCAACAATTGCTTCGATAAGGTTCTCAGGCACATCTGCGTAGTTGGCGAGAAGCTGTTTAGTATCCTTTGGCAGGCAGTAGCCTCCGTATCCGAACGAAGGGTTGTTATAGTGATTGCCAATCCGGGGATCGAGGCAGACGCCTTCAATAATCTGCTGGGTATTTAACCCTTTCATCTCAGCGTAAGTGTCCAGTTCATTGAAGTAGGAGATCCTTAAGGCCAAATATGTGTTCGCAAAAAGTTTTACTGCTTCAGCTTCAGTAAAGCCCATGATGAGGGTGTCGATGTCCTCTTTAATTGCACCTTCTCGGAGCAGCCTTGCAAATGTATTAGCTGCTTTTACTAAACGTGCATTCTCCACATCTGTCCCGATAATAATTCTGGACGGATACAGGTTGTCATAAAGAGCCTTAGACTCCCTTAAGAACTCCGGACTGAAAATGATATTGTCGCAATGGAACTTCTCCCTTATCGAAGCTGTATAGCCTACAGGAATCGTGCTCTTAATGACCATGATAGCATCGGGGTTGTTTTCAATAACCAACCGAATCACATCTTCCACAGCAGACGTATCAAAGAAGATCTTCTTGCTGTCGTAATTGGTTGGTGCAGCAATGACTACGAAATCGGCATTGGTATAAGCTGCCTCAGCATCCAGTGTAGCTGTCAAATCTAATTCTTTCTCTGCCAGGTACTTCTCTATGTAATCATCCTGAATAGGTGACTTCTTCTGGTTAATCAGCTCCACCTTTTCCGGTATGATATCCACAGCCATTACTTTGTTTCGTTGCGCAAGCAGCGTTGCAATTGAAAGACCAACATATCCCGTTCCAGCTACTGCAATTTTTAAACCCATTGTTCTAGCTCCTCGTATTTTTATATACTGTGGTTATCTCATCACCAATTTCTTATGTAGCATACACGCCATCTTTTCAACTTATATAAAACTCTTTGTACCACTCAGCAAACTTCCGCAGCCCAGTCTGAAGATCTGTACTCGGCTTGTATCCGAAATCTCTCTCTAAGGCACTCGTGTCCGCATAAGTCACAGGCACATCACCCGGCTGCATCGGAACAAATTCTTTATGGCTTTCAAAGTCATAGGTCTCAGGAAGTACCCCTACACGGATTAGTTCCTGCTGAAGAATGTCCACAAAGTCCAGAAGATTTTCCGGGCTGTTGTTTCCGATGTTATAGAGTGCATACAACAGAATTGGCAATCCGTCCTCACCTGTGGCTCTGTCAGGAGCCTTCTGCATAACACGAACAACACCTTCAACAATGTCATCGATATATGTAAAGTCACGCTTGTTGTTGCCGTAATTGTATATTTGAATAGTCTTACCGGCACGGAGCTTGTCCGTGAATCCAAAGTAAGCCATATCAGGTCTTCCAGCAGGACCATAAACTGTAAAGAAGCGCAAACCTGTGGACGGAATGTCATATAACTTGCTGTACGCATGAGCCATCAGCTCATTGCTCTTCTTCGTAGCAGCATAAAGCGATACCGGATTGTCCACTTTGTCATCTGTGCTGTACGGAACATTCTTGTTACTTCCATACACACTGGACGAAGAAGCATAAATCAAATGCTCTACAGGGTAATTTCAGCAAGCCTCTAAGATATTGAAAAAGCCGACCAGATTAGATTCCACATAAGCATCAGGATTTATGATAGAATACCGGACACCAGCCTGTGCTGCAAGATTCACAACAACTTCTGGCTTGTACTGCTCAAATACAGATGTGACCAGTTTCTTGTCAGCGATATTTCCCTTGATGAATGTGAACGAGAGATAACCGGACAACTGCTGTAATCTATATTCTTTTATTGACACATCATAGTAATTGTTCACACTATCCAGCCCGATCACTTTTACATCTTCCACTTCATCCAATAAACGCTGTGAAAGGTTCGCTCCGATGAATCCGGCAGCTCCGGTTACCAGTATTGCCTTGTGTGCTAAATCAACGTAGCTCATTGATGTAGTTCTCCCTCAAAAAAGTTTCTTCTATATAAACTGTGATAATCACAGTCCTATCTATACTGCGTTTCGCATTATGAAACTCTAAACTGAATTTACCCTATGGAAAAAGTTTCATATTTGCCCTTTCGTACATATCTTCCGAGGTGTTTACCCAACATCAGAAGTTTTAAATCTACATATCTTGAAGCAGGTCTACCCTACAAATCGTCTATCATAGAAGTTTTAGCTTGCTCGGCATTTAACGCCGTTTTTCGGCTCAAAATTAATGTGAAAAATAGTGGCGCTGACGCTGAGATTTAAAACTTTTTTTGTTGGGTAAACATTGTCTCAAACGTATATGGTTTGTTTAAAATCACCCAATTTATGTAACTTTTACTACAACTAGATTGTTGAATTTCCACCGATATTTCGTAAAACCATTCTCACAACAATCATCCAAACAGCCATCATATCTATCAGTAATAATCGCTTGTAACTGCTTCCTAAACTTCTCCAAATCATTCATCACTTTGCACCCTTTCCATGAAACACTGCTTTTAGAGTTCGAAAACAAAGTACCACATCGGTACGAAAAGAGCGAGTTTTGATGTACTGTATGTCATAATCGACCCATTCGTCAAACGGCAAATTACTCCTGCCTTCCACTTGTGCAATACAAGCTAACCCTCCTTTTACCAAAAGTCGCTGCATTTGATAAGGCGTGTATAGCACAACCTCTCGTGGTAATGGCGGTCGTGGACCAATCAATGACATATCACCTTTCAAAACATTCCAGAACTGCGGTAATTCGTCAATACTCGTTCGGCGAATAAATTTTCCGATTTTTGTGATTCTGAGATCTTCTTCGCTTTTAAACGCTATGCCATCCATTTGATTTTGTGCTTGCACTTCTTTAAACTTCTCTTCCGCATCCACACACATGGAACGCAGCTTATACATTCGAAAAGCCTTTCCATCTTTAGTAATTCTCTCCTGTGAAAAAAAGGATTTCCGCCATCTTCTATGTAAATTAATGCAGCGAACACAAAAATTGGAATTGCAGATAAAAGAAGTGCAACACTTGCACATGAAATATCCATCGTTCTCTTTAGAACTCGATATATTCTTCCATTATTTGGCTGAATTTCACTATATTGCAGCATCTCATTGACGCCATCAGTGAGAAACTGTAACGCCTCGTCGTCAAAATGTAATATTGGATATTCTGTGACCGTATTAGCATTCTTTAGTTCTTCCAGCTGTTTTTTACTTAATTCAATTTTCAATGTTTTTTCCTGTTTTTCGCTGTCCAATGCAGCCTTCGTCTGATAGCCCATTCTATCGCCTTATGTCTTATATCGCTCAAGCACTGCATTTGAACGTTCTAAATAACTTGATTTTTTCAATGACTTCATCAAAAAATCCAAGTTTGGCGCACGTTCCTACATATTATAGCAGTCTGATCCAAAAATAAATTCTCTGCCACTTTCCAAAATTTCCTTCGCAAATTTGCATTCCTTTTTGTTTGCAAATGCATCTGCATTGATTTGAAACACCACATTTAATGCCATCAACTGTGCCAGTTGGTCTTTGGAATACAACCTGACATATCGGTGAATATGCGCCAGAACCAGCTTCAAACCAAAGTTTCTTTCCAAGTGATAGATATCTTGTACCATTAAATTATGAAATCTATAGTAAGAGGGTTCTAATAAAATCAACCCTGTACCCTCTATTGCACGCTTCTCGATATTGTCACACATACTGATGTCTAGTTCTAATGCCACCTCCGCACCGAGCCGCATCTCCGAAACACCCGTCTGATGCTGAATAGATTCATACGCTTGCTGCCGTTTTTCCAAAAAGGTTGCTACAGATTCTTCTTTGTGTCGATAAAAATGCGGTGTTAAAACTTGTATTTGTACGCCCTGCCTCGCAGATTCTTGCAACATTTCCATGAATTCCTCGACGCTCTTTGCGCCATCGTCAATCCCCGGTAAAATATCTGCATGATAATCTACAAGTGAGCCATTTTCATTGTCGGATATCTTTGTCATCTACATCAATTCCCTTGTTATTATTTCACTGTATATTGTTATTGTTTTACTGTATAGACGAATTAGAACTGCATTCTACGGAAATTCCACTTCGTATTTTACGCCTTTATCTCGCTGTTTTTGCCCCCCCCGAGCACCATTTTCTTCCATTTTTCCTTCCTCATCATGACTATATTCTTTGTAATAATAATTCTTATAGTAAGATTTATAATAGCCGGAAGAATGTTTTACAGCAATATCATTCAAGACAAATCCCAAGATATTCAAGTTTGCAAACTCCACCGCTTTCACAGCACGATTAATGTCATCATACTTCGTGCGATCGAAACGTGCTACCAATAATAAACCAGCTATTTCGCCATTGATTGTTATCGCATCGCTTACGGTATTAATCGGCGGTGCATCAAGAATTACATAGGCATATGTGTCATTGACCTGATCCAAAAATTCACGCATTTTCTTTGAGCCAAGCAGCTCCGCTGGATTTGGTGGAATCACACCTGCCGGCAAAACATCCAGATTTTCAACGACCGCCTCATGCAGTACTTCTTTCAGTTCATGCATACCACAAAGCATTGTGGACAAACCGCCGGAATTATCTATCTGAAAAATCCTGTGCAGCACAGGTTTGCGCAAATCAGCATCAATGAGCAGCACTTTATGCCCCATCTGTGCCAACGAAATTGCCAAGTTTGATGCAGTTGTAGACTTTCCCTCATTGGGGTTTGCACTCGTCATCACCACATTTTTCTGTTCAGATGCGCTAACTGTAAATGTAAAATTTGTACGCAACGCCTTATAGCTCTCTGTAATATAAAAAGGTACACTACCAGAGGTAAGCAGTAGATTTGAACGATCCATGTCGCTACTTCTATCTTTGTTTTTTGATCCATTAAATGACGCAACCTCGCCAATTACCGGACAGCCTGTTCTTTCTTCGATATCTTCTACCGAACGAACCTTGTTATTCAGCAATTCCAGACAAACAATAATCACTAATGCCAAAACAATTCCGACTAAGCCACCCATCATAGTATATCACAATACATTTGGACTGACCAGACTACTTGGAACAATTGCTTCACCAATGACTTTTACAGAACCCGCCTTAACAATTCGAGTGAGATAATCCAGTGCAATCGCAGCGTAACTATCACAAACAATTGCAGAAACTTCAGCATTTGCTGTTGTCGCTGTGATTTGCAATACTTCCGTCTCATCAACAGAAGATAACATTGTCGCACTCGAAATCTCGCTATTGGAAATATATTTTGTCCCATCCGAATTTTCCCGAATGGTAAATGCCTTTGCCAATAAATCACTATCGTAATTTTCCAGCATATAATCCGAAAGAGCATTTTCCACCACAGCATTCTCTAAGATAACAATATAAGTATCTACAAGAGAACGAGACGTCGTCAAATCTTGACTATTTTTTTCACTCGAAGCTTCTTCAGTATTGCTAACATACAGTGAAACGGATGTCTCATACTATGGTGTGACCAAAAAATTAGCGTACAAGAACGTCAAAAGTGCCCCGACAATGGCAAGTATAATAACCAACCATATTTTTCTCCAAACTGCTTTCAACAACTGCACCAAATCAATCTGTATTTCATCTCGTCCTTGATTCGCTTTTCCAGTTTTTTTTGATTAATGACGGCATATCCTTATTCCATATCCTTTCACTTTTCAGCGACTCATATTTTTCCTGTGAACCTTCTGCTTTTCTCACGTCTCTATGCTTTGAAACATCATTCAGCAAAAATATATGTTAAACAAAAACCATAAATTACAAAAATTAAAAAATCCCACTTTTTTTCCTATTGAAATAACATTAGTATTATAACACACAATTTGATGATTTGCAAGCGTAAAACCAGTTTTTTTTTTTTTTTTTTTTTTTTTTTTTTTTTTTAAAAAAATTTTTTTTTAATTTTTTTTTTTTTTTTTTTTTTTTTTTTTTTACATTTTAATATTCTTTTAATATTTTCGCAAGAAGAAAGCTGCGAATCAAACCGTCCGCAGCCTATTTTTCGACAGCTCGTATCGTCACACGATTTGTGCCACTCCAAGTGCAAGTGAACAACGTCAAGTCCCAATCATCTGCGCCATCCTCCATACCGGAAACATTGTACCCATAAATCAAATCACTTTGCACAACTTTATACGTATGTACCGTTCCATCTCCATCGGTAAAATAAATTTCATCTCCTGGATTCAAATTCTTAATCTTTCCAAAATAGGAGGAATAGTTGTGTGCAGCGATAATCAAATTTCCTTCCGCAACAGTACCCTGATAGCGGCAGGGCGATATTTTCAAATTCGCATAGCTCCATTCGCTCAACACCGGCAATTCAATTCCAATCGCCGGAATCGATATCGTCCCAAGGTAATATCTCCCGTCAATCTCAATCAATGTTTCTTTCTCAGGAATGTCATATTCTGACAAAATATCACTCTGTTCCAGTTCATCAACCTGAGAAGAATCGCCCGACTCCTCCGCCTTATCGTCAGCAGTCGTCGGAATCAGCTCCTGCAATTGTGCCAAAGCATATTCCGCATATTCTGCGCCCTTTTGATTCTGCCGCACATTATAACAACAAAGTACAACCGCCGCCAGAATCATGCAAATCCCGATAATCATCCAAATTCGAGACTGTAATTTTTTCATGGAAAGTCCTCTCACTTTTTCCGGGTGTGACAGCCGATGCACAGACAAATCAGTCCCACACCTGCCAGAACCGGCACGGGCCACCATAACTGTCCCGTCTGTGGCAGCTTCGTACTGCTCGAACTGCTGCCAGAGGAACTTCCGTCAGAAGAAGAATTGCCGCCGGACGAACCGCCGCCGGAACTGTTCCTACCGGAAACATAGCTCACATTTCCGCCACTCGATCCGCTCTTTGTCGTAGTAGTGCCGCCGCTGTTCTCATCTGTATCTCCGGAAGTAGTGCCTGTCTCGCCCGTTTCGGTTGTACCGCCATCCGTGAGGGTAGTTGTCGTCTCTTCGCCGGAATCAGTCGTAACAGCCGTGGTAGTGATGGTGGAATCCTCCAAGGTGTTTACCACCACAAATTGTTTATTATCCGTTCGGTAGACAACGGTGTAGTCATCCGGCACATCTGTTTCAATGGTCTTCCAATCATGATAACTGCTCGCCGACCAACGATATGTCCAGTCGTTTTCTTCATCTAAGACAATCGAACGGTATTTCACGCCGTCGCAATACAAATCCAGCGAAACAGAAGAACTCCGACTCAAAGATGCATCGTCATTGTCTTCCCAGACTTTCGTGATGGTATAAGTGAAAGTTGCGTTACCGTCGACGCTGGCATTCCAGTCCCAGATTTCATATTTCGGATAAACCAATTCATATGTGCTGTCCGCTGTCACGAAAATCAAAAATGCACAGGGAATATAATACACATTATCCACTTCCACTGATTTACCGGTAAGCAGATAAACACCCTCTTCCATGCCATCCAGCACCAACTCGCCGTTCTCGTCGGTTCTGCCGCCGTCATAGCTGTCATAATGATAGAGAACTGCATAATTTTCCAGAGTGGAGACAGTATCGATGATTTCTGAAGTGGTCATTTCACCGACGGAAACAGGCAAATTTTCAAACTGCCCCGTTAACTCGTAATAACCCCAGCGATTCACTTCGCCAGCCCGATAAACCGTCCATTCCATATCAGACAGCGTCACATTATTCACCCGACAAATAATTGTCAGTTCAAAATTTCCATCGTTTGCCGACGCCGGCACTGTTCCAAGGCAGAGTACAACTCCCATCAAAAGTGCGAGGATTCCACTAAACAAACGTGTTTTTTTCATGAGCCATCTCCCTCCTTGTCTTCGTGAAATTCGCCGATGATTTCTTCGGCAATTTTTTCGGTATTCGGTCGCTTCCGCCGTGCATCAGAAATCCACTTTAGAATTAACAATAAAAACAGTGGCACTGCAACAAACGGCACAACCGATAAATCATCAATCTGCACTGCTTCGGCGGAAATTTTCACGGTATTGGGATAGACCGTGTCAATTCGGTGGGCACATACCAAAAGGCGATGGGTGTTGATTCCATAGGGCGTACAAGTCATCAATGTGACATAATCTTCGCCGGAAACAATCGCCAATTTGTCCACCTCGTCCGGCAGGACGATATAGATGGTTTCGACTTCATAGGTGTACACTTCGTCGAGAACTGTAATCGTAAACGTGTCGCCTTCTACAAGTTCGTCTAAGTCGGTAAACAGTCGTGCGGAGGGTAAACCACGATGCGCCGAAATCACGGCGTGGGTATTCTCGCCTCCCACCGGCAGAGATGAACCTTGCATATGCCCGACGGCGATGTTCAATACCTCCGCCGACGTGCCGTGATAAATCGGCAGAACGACATTGATTTTATCGATGGTGATATAACCCATAACGCCTGTGCCGGAAATATCCAGTGTCTCTTCGTACCCCTCGATTTCCGCATAATCGGAAAGGGGAGCGGAAAGGCTGTAGAGTGCTTCGTTATAGGCGTGGGCGGCGGCAAGAATCTCTTCCTTTTCGCTGTCGTCCATCTGGGCAACCACTTCTTGATAAGTCGAAATGACTTTTGTCTGTACTCGGTCATTCCACCAATCGCTAATTGTCGGATAAAGCATCACGGAGAGTCCCACCAGCAAAAGAATCATCAAGATTACAGTTGTTACTATGCTCCATTTGTTTCTCTTCATACTCATGCGACCCTCCCTAATGCCCGCCGGCGTTTTTACACCGGCAAGCTTACATTAGGTTTTCATTGGATAGGAGTATACCTTATAGGAAGGTAGATGTTGTTTTGGTTAATTTTTGGGGAAAGTTCATTGAAAAATTCTCAAAAGAACCTTACTGTGCGCTCTTTGCACGCTTTTTCGTAATCAACAGCACGCCTGCACCAGCAACCAGAACGCTGCCGACTACATAGAAGATGGTTGTACCGATGCCGCCGGTCTCCGGAATCACAGAACCCGATTTATTTACCACGGTAATCTCAACTATACCAGTGCTTGCACTAGCAGTACCAGGCTCATTGTCAGCAACTGTAACGCTCAAATTAGTCAAAGCCGCATCAACTGTAGTTGTCCATTGCTGATTATTCTTAGTAGTTGCAGAAATCATGACTTTCACTGCTTCGCTCAAGAGGTTGTATCCAGTTGGAGCTTTGGTTTCTTCTAAGTAGTAAGTGCCGTCGTCGAGACCAATGACTTTGAATAGACCATCAGTACCAGACGTCAGAACTGATGCATCAGTTTCATCCGTCGTCCAACCAGTAACTTTGTTGCTGCTGTCAACTTGAACATAATATTTCGTGCTGCTTTCTTCATAGTACAGTTTAAACTCTGCACCCTCTAGTCCTTCTTGCGTGCTGACGTCAATTTTGGTGGTGTCCAGCTCATAAGTGAAGACGATATTTTTGTCTTTCGGTGTTTGACCGTGGTCATCCTTGCCGCCGGAATTCGGGTTATTGGAATAGATCAGATAAACTTCGTTCTCGTTCCCGTCCAGACCAATCACTGCATCCTCATTCAGGTAAGCGGTGTATATTACATAGATGAGGGAATCTGCATTTAACGTGATATCATCACCATTTGTATCCTCGATGTCAGTCAAGTCGCCGAATGTGACGATGAAACCGCTGCCGGAATTGTCAGTAACGGTGTAACAATTGGTGTTGATGACCGTTGTTCCCCGACCGTTTGTGGTGTCGCCCACATAGATGGTGAAGTCGCCGGTGTCAAGAGAGGTACTCGATCCCCCAGCAATATCCAGCGTCAAACCCTTGCACATGGTATCAATGAACTGGTAGTAATAGGTGTCGTAATCGAAGAAATTCTCGGGCAAGCTGCCGATGAGTTCGAACTCGATGGAATCGCCAATACTGTAGTCGGCAACGTCGTTGTAATCTTCACCAACGATTATTTCCGTCCCCAAGCCTTCAGTATCGTATTCTACTGTCTTTGTATTTTCCTTCACCTTTTTCTCGACGGTGGGTAAGCCAGATTTTACGTCAACCTCCAGACCTGTATCCGCATCCATATTCACCAAGATGTAACGGGTGTAAGCACCTTCAGTCATATTATCCGTGGTGTCCTGAATGAAATAATAACCGTCGAATGTGATACCCGAAATCTCAACATCACCTGTACCTGTGCCGGTAGCTGTTGCACTGATGGTTTTGCTTTCAATATAAGCCGCAACGGCGGTGGCGAACTCTTGAATCTCGTCGGAATTATCGTTGTAATTCTCCAGAACAGCAGCAGCAATGGCTGCGGTCATGCTGCTGGAGAAATCAGAACCGATCGTCGAGTAAGTCGTAGAATTTTCCGCAATATAGCCAGCCAAGTCATTGAAATCAGTTGTCCACTGAACGTTTTCAAGCGATCCATCGTCCTGCAACTCACCGGTGAAGATCTGATAAGCAGAGTATGTATGACTTGCCGTGTCACTGGTGGATTGCGTGATTGTAATGGTATTCGCTGTCGCTGCCGAAGCCATGATCCCGCTCGACAAACACGGGGTTAAAGTTGCAGCTGCCAGAACGGCTGTTGCTGCGATGATAGCTAATGTTTTTTTCATAATGTAAAACTCCTTTGTAATAAATTTAGTCATGCACGGATTCTCCGCCATGCTTTACGTGTAATCCGGCGAGGGCGATGATAAAGACTGCACCGCCGAATAAGATGTACCACGCTGTACCTCTGCCGCCGGTCTCAGGCATCGTGGTGATGGAATCCTCCACCCGGGTGTTCTCGATTTGAATTGTGCCTGTATTATTTTTACTTGCTGTCGCAGCATCAATAAATGTTGTATTTTCCCCGTCGCTGTAGCTATAAGCTGCGGTGTAACCGCTGAGGGAAGCTTCTTCTACCCAATAGTAATATGTGTTTCCATCTGCGTCATAAACCGGTAGATTCGAGAGCGTTGCATTCCAGTCGCCCTTTGCATCCAGCGTCACAGAAGTGTAGTAATATGCACTGGTGGCTTCTGTCAAGATGTTGCTCCCTGTGATGGTTGCGGTGTAGTTGACCATCACCGTCGCACTGTTGTTCGAAAGTGTCAGGATTTGCACCTGTTTAGGTACATCGTTCGGATCTGTCGAACGGTAGACATTCATTGTTACTGTGTCGCCGCTGTGGTCACTGCTGTCTGACCATGTTTTAGCTATGTTGATGGAGGTAGTTTGTTGGGTGTTGGTGATAATCATTTCATTTGTCACGTCGTCTTTAGGTACTTGCCCGTTGTCGTCGTACGTCACCGTCCAGCCCCCTAGTGATGTTTTCTCCACCACATAATAAGCATAATCACTGTCCAGTCCTGTCAGAGTTTGTGACCAACTGCTGCTTTCTGTCAAGGTTACTATCTTCACATATTCGTAAACATCTGTGTTGACTGTGTTATCTTCGCTGTAGAAATCACTCGGCAAACCGTCAATTGTGGTGTCTTCGGTGGTGGAAGAAGACGATGAATCATCAACTTCTGTTCCCGTCAAAAAGGCGTTTACTTGTGCTGCCAAATAAGTACCCATGACACTATAGCCATACTCGTTCGGATGACAATAGTCGCTCAATAATGCTGTGTAATCCGTAAAACTCAGGAAGTACGAATTCATATCGATGTATTTCAATGTCTTTCCATCTGTTGTATAGGTATCAACCAACGACTTAATAGCTGAAATCGCATTTGCCGTGTTCTGATCCAAAAGACTTTGATCCATCCAGTCTCCCACTGTTCCAGTTCCACCAATAATTGGCGTTGGACTCATAATCAGTACTTGTGCATTTGTTTGCTGTGTGTAAATCAAATCTAAAAGCGTTTTATACCGACTAGTGTATTCATCAACCGACAACACGCTTCCATCTGTCCTGCTTGCATTCATAATATCATTTGTACCAATCATCAACACAATCACATCAGGATTTTGAGTTGAAATCGCATTTGCATTGTTTCCGCCTTCAGACAGAGCAGTAACCAAATTATCAATCGTCCAACCAACGGTTGAAACCGAACCATCTGTATAGAAATAAGAAAAACTACTTGTTTGTGACCCATTATCATCAAATGTGTATATGGTAGATGAAGACGACCAAGAACCAGAACCCACTAAGCTGACATTATATCCATAAGTCTGACTCAACGCATAGGACAAATAAGGACGATACCCATTCCCATTTCCAGAACCAAATCCATTTGTGATTGAGTCACCCAAAGGCATAACTTTAATCGTTTTCGAACTCGAACTCGTCGTGGTAGTCGTTGTCGTTCCCTCGCTTGTTGTCGTAGTAGTCGTAGTGGAAAGCGACTTTCGATATACGTCTACCTCAACGGCGTCTGTACCTGCGGTAATCGTTTCGCCGTCTTGATTTTCCCAATTTTTCGTCACTTTCAAGCTCTTCGGAAGACTATTCTTGATATTAATGGTTTGCGTTGTAGCTTTATCCACTTTCGAGTAGCTGACTTCATAACCCTCCACCGAACTATTCTCCACAGCGTAGTAGTAATAACGCTGTCTGTCATCATTCGAATAAGGTAAATCCTCCCAAGTATACGTCCAACTGTTTGCCGCATCCAATGTTACAATTGTGTCGACACCCTCGGCTTCATACTTCACCGCACTTGAATCCTGCGATTCTGTACCTAGGTTTTCAATCTGCGCCGTTGTCAACGTTCCCACGGACTGGTAGAGCGTTGCGTTAATCGAATCACTTGTATGTTCATCTGCACCATCGCCCCATTCCTTATTCACCGTAACATTAACGCTTATCGGTGTGGTATCCGTGTTGATAATCTGCATAATACCGCTTGAACCATTCAGGCTGCTGATATAGCTTGTTACATAGCCATATAATGCAATTTGATCATCACTGGACAACACTTCTTCTACTTTATAGGAAACATAAGTGGTATTTGTGTTATTCAGCTGCACTTCTGTCAAGGTTTCCTGCCAGTCGTTACCTTTTGTCAGCGTACCAGTATAAATCAAAGTTTGATTGCCGCTGCTGTCCACACCGTAAAGGTTGTATGTAATACTGTCTACCGGAATGTCCGACGTCTTAATTGTCTTATCTGAATTTTTCCAGACCTTCTCGATTGTCAAACCTTTCGAGTTTATGATAGTAACCGTGCCACTTTGGTTGAGTCCCTCGTTGGCATAAGTCGGTTTATAATCGCCTTCAGACGTTCCGTCAGTATTTACATTGGTTGTTTCGCCTTCTATCCTATAGGATGTTTCCACAACATAATAATAAATCGGTACACCGTCCAAACCGTTCGGGAGATCTTCCCAAGTTGCCGTCCAGTCGTTGGAACTACTTAGTATCGCTGTACTGGAGAAATCGTCTGGTAAATCTTCCAGTGTACTACTGGATACAATCACTGCATCACTCGGTAACGACAAGGATTTATTTTTGGAATAATAAAGTGTTACTGTAACCGACGCATTCTCATCGCCCGGATCTGTTGTCCATGACTTCGTCACACTGACGTCAATCTGGTTATAGTTCGGAATTGTGACAGAACCATGTCCCATAATCGTCATGATGTCGTCTGTGTCCACGTCGCTCGGCAGTGAATAAGTTCCTTCTGTGTCGTTGTTGTTGTACATGAAGTAATACGTGAAATCTTTCAGCGACTCCAAAGAAGTTTCATCCGTAGATACAAAAGTCGGTTGTATATACCCACTCGGTGCAGAAATTTCCACAAGCTTATAGAGCGTGTTGTCAGCGAACTGTATATTGTATGATGTTGTCACTTCTAAATCTGCCGCACTACTCGGCATATAAGTGTATGTTGTTTCTACACCCTCCACCGTTTCCGTTTTGGTGGACTCCACTGCATCCGAGCCGTTATCACCATAAACGATTGTGTAGATTTGGTTCGTGTCATCATATTCAAAGCTCGTCGCATAAACCCACTTTAAATTTACAGCATCCCACTTCGCCAACTTAAAGGTAGCGGTGAGTTCGCTGATAGAGTAGTTGCCTACATCTACTTTATTAATTTTTGGTTTTTCCGGCGTATAAATAAGTGCATTGGAATTTTCTATCATCAGTCCAAATTCATCTACTTCGTCATAGCCATCTCCATCCTGTGTGGACATAGACGCTGTGTTTGTCATGTAGATGGTAGAACCCTCCGGCGACCGAACGCCTATTTCCGTAATGGATTTATCAATTTCCATTGTATTGCTATTTGTCACTAGATTGTAAGAATAACTAATCTGTAGTGCCATTTCATCTGGAACGGTGATAGTTAGAACGGTTTGGGTCACCTCTGTCACTGTCGTGAGAGTAGCGGATTCTATTGTGATATTCATACTAGTTGCATTTGCGGTATTGATTCCAATTTGACCTGTGAAATCAGTCAAAATTTCAATTTGTATCCTCGCTTTTCCTTCACTGTCATATACTGTGTCAAGTGCCATAATATTAAATTTTTCTGCATTACTTATCTTCACTGGACTCACAGAAACCCCAGCTATTCCTTCGACTTCGACAATAATCACTTCTCCAGCATAAAATAATGTCGTACTATCCCATATATTATCCCCACATGAATAATAATAACCTTGATAAGAAGAATAAAAATTTACCATACAATCAGTTATTTTCGTATTCTCTACCACCTCAGTATTCACCAAATAGGAGTATTCCGAAGCGGAAAGGGTTCGGGTGACGTTTCCGCTGTCCAGTTCTTCCACTTTTACAGAAAATAAAATCGCATCAATTAAATCACTCCCCGCAACCAAATCGCCTCCACTTGGCTGATAGCCGGTGATTTCGAAAATGTCCGTAATTATAATGGTATCGTCCAAAGAAAGCTGCATCCCTGTCGGATTGACAATCAAGCTATACTGCGCCTTACCCGTATAACCATTGATGTTCTGATCATTATATGACTTGTTTAATACGCCTTCCTCGCCTTCCTCAATGGTGAGGGTCGCTTCTTGTCCGTTTGAGTCGTCACTTCTCATAATGGTATTCGTAAGGGAATATGTGCCGTCCGCTTTTAAGGCTGCGTCTATGGTCGATTTCGAAACTGCCGTGAAATAGGTGAAGTACTCTATATTTGTATCCATATTAAATGTAATGATATTAGTACTTGAATCATATTGATAATAAAAATTTGACCAAGTCGAAACTTCACTAGGTTCATTTCCACTATACTTTAATACTATACCATAATCCGGAGAATTTACATATAAAGAAGATCCCTCTGGCAAATAGTCAACAAAATAAGCCCCATTTCCTGTTTCGTTGATACTAACACACCATTTTATCAAATAACACTCCACGTTATCTACAGTAACGGTTATCAAATCGTCTGGTTCAATAGAAGTAATTGCATTCATCACAGCACCTGATGAATAATCCACCCCCGTGTCAGTAATTTCACCCCATCCTATTCCAGTGTTAATATATTCAAATGCTTTTATTGGCATCGCATACTTTGCATAAACGGGTTTCTCTTTGTTGGTGATGGTAATTGTACCGGAGTTGTTCAAACCGTTTTTGCTTGCACTCGACGACGAAGTGTAACCATCGATTGCCGTTTCTTCCACGGTATAATAAATGGTGTCGCCATTGTCATTTGTTTTTGGTAAGTGATACCAAGTCACACTCGGATAACTTAATGTAGTCGAATCATAAGAAACCGTCACTTCCGCTGTATTCCCATTGGTTTCAGCAGAAACACTCATTGCAGTCTCCCATTCGCCACTTGTTCCCACACGATACTTCAGCGTATACTGTAGGCTCACGCTCGTCGGTGCACTAATCGTCGAACCTTTGCTGTCCTGCCATACTTTTTGTGCCGTGATGGAAATATAATTGTACACGTTGGTAATAGTAAATGAACCACTGGAATGTATGCCTGTGTCGTTATATATCGCTGTGTAGCTGCTGTCAGTAGTCGTCTCTACCGCACGATAATAGATTTTGTTTCCACTCTCATCAAATTTCGGTAGATTCTCCCATGTTGCCAAACTCATGTCGTATTCATTATCACTACCTTTTAAGACGGTAATATCACTGTATCCACTCAAATAGCTTGTGTCTACATCCGTCCATTCGCCGTTTGAGTCTATTTTGTATTGCAGCTTAAAAGTAATCGAACTCGGTCGGCTACTTTCATAACCATCGTCGCCGGACCACTGTTTATCCACCGTCAAGCTCATCAGCGTATACGTATTTGTAATAGTACTCGTGCCGCTTGTATTGATACCGGTACTGTCGTCCGATTCGTTATAATTAGCGACTGCCTCCGCTTCTACTGCACGATAATAAATTGCGTAGCCGTTTTCATCGAATCGATCCAATCTCGTCCACGAAGCAGAAGAAAAGCTGCCATCATTTTGTTTTGTTATAGTCTGACTGCTGCCATCTACATCTGTCCACTCGTCTGAACCCTTGATTCGATATTGCAATTTTACGGTGATGCTTGTCGGGCGATTCTCTGCCGAGTCACCGTACCACAGCTTATTCACCTCTAGATTCATCTTTGTCCAAGTGTTCGTGACTGTCAGTGTCCCGGTACTGTTGATACCGGAAGTATAGTTGCTGTCGTAGCTTACCACAAATTCGCCGTTTGTGCCGCCGTCTTCAACAGCATTACTATTGCTGTCCAACTCCACAACCCGATAGTAGTATGGTGTCTGGTCATCGTCTGCAGTATACTGTGGTAAATTACCCCAAGTTTGCATCATGGTATCTGATACCAAAACTATCATAGGATTTGTCACGCCATCCGCTGTATATGTTGTCCATTCCCCATCTGTTCCTTTTTTATATTGGAGCAAGAGCGTAACATTTGTATATTGACTCATATTGGCATTGACCCAAGATTTATTGGCTGTAACTGAAATTGTCGGTACTTCCGGCATTGTTCTCTCGAATGTGAAAGAACCGCCATCTGCGCTAACCGAATCAAAGGATGCCGTATTGGAGAAAGAAGCACTGCTGCCATTGATAACAGTCGAAGTGTCCGCTGTCGTGTTGTACGTAATTTTTACATAAATATAATTCGCTTCATCCACACTGGAATTGAACACGATTTGGAAGCTTGTCGCTTCACTGCCATCGGTAACCTCGTCTTCTCCCTTGTAATATTTTATGGTATAATTATCTGTACTCAGTACACTATAACTGCCCGTTGCAGTTTTCGCATACACCACAATATTGGCGGTATCTGATGTGATATAATGGGTACTGCTGCCCGTTGCACTCAAAATGTCTACATATGCTTTTGAGCTTCCGCTAAAACCGTCATACTTGTCGATCTCGACTGTCCAAGAAAGCGTCTGTGTTTCTGTCTCTCCATTAGCGAACGGACTATTATAATTAAACTTGCCCTCAGTTGTCACATTACTGGAGTTCAACGTCTTTGTGACGGCGTTGGTCAGCTTCAACAACGTCTGCGAATCTTCGTCCTCATCCGTCTCGCCATCTGGATCGGTGACTTCTACTTCATTTGTAATGGTCAGTTCGCCATCCAGTCGACTTGACATTTGTGTATCCGTCAAGTCCACTTCGTATTCGATAATAACCTTATCCACAGTGCCGTTGACAGTGAATGTGCCGTCACTATTCGATTTCAAAAGATTCGATATACTAACTGACGAACCGTTGTTATAAGCGTAAATTGTTGCATTTGCCAGAACATCCTCCGTCAAACTCGAGTCTGAAATCACATAGCCATCTAGGTCACCTTGATAATTTGCGTTGTTCGTTGCATCCAAAGTGATTTTCCACTTTACGGAAGACTCTGTGTAACCGTTTCCAGCTTTGTCAACGGTGACAAGCGAAGTATCGTCATACTCTACTTTTTCAGAAGTGCTTGTTTCAGTGTCGCCCTCATTTTCATTCGGCGGTGTCACGCTCGCATTATTCGTATAATCATTATCACCGCTTGCCGTGGTCTTATATGTAATTATTACATTGTCGGTATCCCTACCAATTGTAAGACTGCCACTGCCTGTTGTATAATTAACGTTATTTCCGTCACTGTCTTGAACGCTGACAATTGTTGCATCGCCTAACATACTATCAGCTAAGGTGTAGCCATTCAGAGAATATCCATAAAGACGGCTGAGATTTACTGTCCAGAGGATATAACCTATCTCACCATCTTCTCCCTCAATTTCATAAGAGGGAATACCAGACTTTTCAATCTTCACATTTGTTGATTGCCACGTGACTTCTGCTCCGTCTGTGATTGTATTATTACCATCTGTGTAACTGTTGTCTTTTACCGTCAGCGTCGCTTTATTCTCGCTCGTTCTACTTTCTAATTCAGCTGCACTCGCTGTTGTGGTGTAGGTAAACGTTATATCGTCATACTCGCTAGCACTCTCATTAAAAGTGAACGTGCCGGTAGAAGATTCAAATGTACCAAGATCACTAGTAGAATATGTTTTCGTTTCCCCATCTTTTGTTGCAGTGATAGACAGAGCATCAACGCCTTTTAACATATCATCCTGTAATGTACTATCTTTCAAATCTGTATATGGTCCGGGATTTTCGATTGTTACCGTCCAAGTCACCGTTGGAGTCGCATCCGTATCGTCTGACGCCACAGCAGTCTTGAAGAGTGTCACCGGCTCGTCGTCAAATTTGATGATAAGCTCCGCACTTCCAATCGAAACTGTCACATCCCCGTCTACTGTATCGCCCCGATTTACATAACCATTAAAAGAAATTTGACCAGACATGGAACCCTGATTTGCAAGGAAGCTTAGATATGCGTTCGTGAACATAATCACAAGCAAGCCTGTTTCCATATCAATGGAATAATAGCCGACAACACCAGTACTTTCCTGACTCAGCCAAGCATCAGATGTCTCGTAAACTTTACAGTCCACTCCATAATAATCAGTTTCCACTTTAATATCTTCTGGCAATTTGATATAAATATATGCTTGGGTGCTATTCACATCATTCTTGGTTATATTAGTATACATAATTGTAAAATTCGCATACTGTACACCATCTTCAATTGTCACATCCGTCATCGTGAGTGAAGTAACATTACTTGAAAAGTTATATGCACCACTTGGTTCTGAACCAACAACCTCAGTAAAATAACTATCCGTAGAAGTTGCTCTAAGCGCATTAGAAGAATCCGTCACTTCATTTTCATCCGTTGCACTAATCGCAGGCATAATCAAGCTACTACACACAGTAAAAACCACAACCACAGCCAGCAACAACGCCACAAACGTATACCATTTTTTCTGACGATGATTTTGTAAATAATTACTTGCCTTTTGATCCCAATTTTGCATGAGAATTCTTCTCCTTTCTTAAGAAAAATATTGTCACTCTGACATTCTAAAAAACTGTAAGTTGATCCAGCGGCCAAATACACCAAATTACTTTTCCAATTACCAATTCTTCCGCTACACAGCCAATGGAGCTGGAGCGACTGTCTACAGATGTGGAACGATGGTCGCCCATCACAAAAATACGATCCTCCGACACTTGGTATGGCAATTCAATGTCACACTCGCCTAAAGCTTTTTCGTCCACATACGGTTCGTCGATTGCTTCTCCATTGACATAAACGGTGCCGTCTTCGTCAATATCGATAACATCGCCAGAAACACCAATCACACGCTTCAATAAAACCTTATTATTAAAATAGAATGCAATAATATCGCCGGTTTCAAAATCACCAATTCTCCTACAGACTACAAGCTCCTGGTTTTGCAGCGTAGGCGTCATACTTGTACCAACCACACGCAAAACCGGCAAAAAAAGCATCGAAATCAATACAGCGATTGCCGCCACAACAACCAGCGATGAAATCGTACTTCGCAAAAGCTTTATGTATCCAAAGCGATATTTCCGTTTCCGCAGCTCTTGTTCCAACTGTTCTGTCATCGGCAAGTCGAGCTTTGCGTTCTCATCCATCTTTTTCATCGACCTGTTCCTCGTTCTGCCGTTCTGGTTTCACTGCCGCCAAAATTTCTTCCAGAGTCGACTGAACGTCCTCAGCAGACTTTAACCGTTCCTCCAGCACAGCATTCTTCGCTTTCATATCATCCAGCTCTTTTCGGATTTGGAAAAGAACTTCCAATAACTCAGTTTTTCGCAGCTTATGCAGCTCTTTATCCATCATATCGATTCCTCTTTCCGAAAAGTATTTCGCTTTTCTTTTTTTTATTCGCATATTCGCAGTTTTTTTATTCGCAGTTTTTTTTCTTTGGTTACTTCTTTACTAATTATTATATCACCGCATTTCCACTTGTCAAGGAGTTTTCTGAAATTTATCTTAAAAATCGTGAAAAATACAAAATTGACTTCTATTTTTTTTGTATATATTGTACAAATATTTCCCCATAAATCCGATTTTTTGAAAAAAATCGACGTTTGAGATCTCATCTACGGTAATTCTCATCTACGGTAATTTTTTTCAATCAATCGGCAAAGGAATCGAACTTACTAAAATATGGAAACTGTATTTTTCAAATGATTTCCTTTTCTACAAACTCAACAAAATTTGAGTTAGAATTGAGATTACGTTGAGCTTCCTATAATATTATATACTCATAATTAAAGTAATGAAATTCAATTTTGAAACGTCAAAATTTTTTCAAAACAAAACAGGAGGAAAGCAATGTTAGAACTCATTGGTATAAAAAAAGATTATAAAGTAGGAAATGATGTCGTCTCCGCTTTAAAAGGTATTGACTTAAAATTTCGCAGCTCCGAGTTTGTATCTATTCTCGGACCGTCCGGTTGTGGAAAGACCACAACGCTGAATATCATTGGCGGATTAGACCAATATTCCGAGGGTGATTTGCAAATTGATGGCATCTCCACAAAGAACTATGAAGACCGAGATTGGGATGCCTACCGCAATCATTCGATTGGCTTTGTTTTTCAAAGCTATAATTTGATTCCACAGCAAACCGTTCTACAAAATGTCGAAGTGGCACTGACACTATCTGGTGTATCCAAATCCGAATGTCGGAAACGTGCAAAAAAAGCACTGGAAGACGTGGGACTAGGCGATCAGCTAAACAAACGTCCAAGCGAAATGTCCGGCGGTCAAATGCAGCGTGTTGCAATTGCACGTGCGCTCGTCAACGACCCGGATATTATCTTGGCAGATGAACCCACCGGCGCACTGGACACAAAAACCAGCGTACAGGTCATGGATATTCTGAAAGAAGTGGCAAAAGACCGCTTGGTTATTATGGTTACCCACAATCCGGAACTTGCAGAGCAATATTCTACTCGTATTATCCGTATGCTGGACGGCAAGATTGTGGATGACTCCAAGCCACTGACAGAAAAAGAAATCCAAATGGAAGAGGTACGTGCCCAGACCATCCAAGAAGAAAAAAAATCCGGCAAACAGAAAAAGCCATCCCTCTCTTGGGGTTCTTCCTTTTCGCTGTCACTGCGTAACCTGATTACCAAAAGGAGCAGAACGGCACTGACTTCTTTCGCCGGCAGTATTGGTATCATCGGCATCGCACTTATCTATGCGGTATCAGAGGGCTTTACAAATTACATCAATACGATAGAGAAAGAAACACTGTCTACTTATCCTTTAACCATTGAGGAAACTAACACAGATTTAACAGAAATTATGAGAACTTTTATAGATGTATCCAGTGAAGAAACCACGCATGGCGATGATGATGATACTGTTTATCAAAAATCTTCGATTTATGAAATCGTACAGGCAATGTACGGCGGTGAAGAATCCGAAAACGATTTAAAATCTTTTAAAGCATACTTAGAAGAAGAGATGTCTGACGATGAATCGGAATTATCCGAGGCATTCAGCGGCATACAGTATTCTTATAACTTGGATATGTTGGTTTATACAAAAAATACCGATGGTGATATACAAGTTTCCGATACGATGAAACTGATGCAGGAGCTTCTGGCAGAAAATATGAACATGGATATTTCTTCGTCTTCGATGTCTTCAAACAGCATGATGTCCTCTATAACCTCTTCTTTCATCCTATGGGAAGAAATGCTGAGCGGTCAGGATGGAGAACTGATTAGTCCGATGTTGGAAGATCAGTACGATGTAGTTTATGGTTCATGGCCAACGAGTTATGATGAAATTGTTTTGGTATTAGACAAGAACAACGAACTAGACGATATGACACTATATGCACTGGGTTTGGAATCCAAAGATAGTGTCAATAAAATCGTTTCGGCTGCCATTAATCAAACAGGACTGCCAGAGAAAACCGATGAGGAATCTTGGACATATGAAGAAATTTGCGATATGGATTTCCGTGTTATTCTCAATTCGGATTGTTATAGCTATGATGAAACAACAGGTCTATATCACAATTTACAGGACTCAGACGCTGGACTCGAATACCTCTACAACAACGGCATTACCTTGAAGGTCAGCGGTATCATAAAGCCAAACGAGGATGCTACTGCAACAATGTTATCCGGTTCAATTGGATATACCAGTGCATTGACAGAGTATGTCATTGACAATTCCAGTGAATCAGACGTTGTACAGGCGCAACTTGACGATCCGAACACAGATGTCACTACAGGACTGCCGTTTCTATCTAGCTCTGAGAATATCACAGATGACGAAAAAGAAACGGAATTCCGTAACTACTTAGACGAATTAGAAGATTCTGAAAAAATTGAAATGTATACACAAATGATGGCAACACCAACAGACGAAGAATTAGACCAAATGGTTTCAGATGCAATGAGTGGTATCACACGGGAGGATATGGAAAGTACCATGATGCAAGTACTTATGGAACAAATGGAAATGAGCGAATCCGATGTGACCAGCTATTTAAAAAGCATGAGCGATGACAACATCACTGCGCTTTACACCTCTGCCGTAGAAGAACAGGTATTGGCACAATACGCTGCACAAGTGCAAGCATCCCTAACTGAAATGTCTTCCGAGGAGTTACTGGCAAGCCTAGAAGCATCCTTAGATACTTATACCACGGAACAGTTTGCAAAGTTTTACGATGAAATTATCGAATTTTCGGACTCCACCTATGAGGACAATTTGACAGCAATGGGCTATATCGATTTGGATACACCATCTGCCATCAATCTATACGCATCTTCTTTTGAAAATAAAGACGTGATTGAAGATACTATCGCTGACTACAATGCTGATAAAGACGAAATAGATCAGATTCAGTACACCGATTATGTGGGACTGATGATGAGTTCGATTACAACAATTATCAATATTGTTACATATGTATTGATTGGATTTGTGGCAATTTCTTTGATTGTATCTTGTATTATGATTGCTGTTATCACGCTGATTTCCGTACAGGAGCGAACAAAAGAAATCGGTATTCTTCGTGCTTTGGGTGCATCCAAACGGAATGTCAGCAATATGTTTAATGTAGAAACTGTACTCATTGGATTAGCATCCGGTATTCTCGGCGTAGTAATTGTCTATCTCCTTTGCATTCCGCTGAATGCAATTATACATTCTCTGACGGGAATCGGCGCACTGAGTGCATCACTGCCGATTGTGATTGCCATTATTTTGGTAATCATCAGCTTTGTCTTAACTTTGATTTCCGGCTTAATCCCATCCCGAAGTGCCGCAAAGAAAGACCCAGTTGTAGCTCTGCGGACAGAATAAAATTTTCAAAAACATTTTCGCTTTCATAAAGAAACTCCCCCAAGTATGCTGTCTTATATGCATACTTGGGGGAGTGTTGTATTATTTTTTTATTTTATAGCTTGCTGCAAATTTCATTTCTTCGTACGTTCCAAAAATACGCCGTATCATGGTTTCGACGTATCGAATAAAAAGTATATCTTTCCCTTTATCTCGCTCATCTTCTTCTAAAAAAGGCAAAGTTCTCGGAGAAAGAATTTCTATTACGTTCGTTTGATTATAAAACGTAATCATCATACCGAATTTCACTAGGGTTTCACTGTCACCTGCGATCGTCAGGGATGCGCATTCCCACTTCAATTCCTCCAATGCATCCAAACGATTTCCGTTTGCATGATATTTATCTGTAAGATTTTCATCCCCTACTTGTATATATTGAAATTCTCCGTCGAAATCTGCGCATTCCAGATATTTTACGGTTTCAACAATCCAGTCCCAACCATACCCAAAGGATAATTCTATGTTTCTCGCAAAGGTATTAGGACCGGCAAGGCGTCCCATCATAATACTCTGTACATAGGGTTCTTCCAGCAACGGCTTCAAATTTCCAAACCAAAAATCGAATCGTTGTTTCAGCGTGTCCCAAAGAAAAAACTTGTTAGGTTCATCTAGGTTCATCATCACAATTTTCGCTGGTATCTCAGGTAATTTTTCCACATCTAGCAATCGGAGTGGTTTCGCATTCTGTTTTGGCTTCGTAATCTCATCCTGATCTTTTTTATCTAATAAGCGTAAGCGATCAAGATTATTTTTTGCTTTCGCATTCCCTTGATCTGCTGCCTTTCTATACCATTCCTTCGCCTTCACATAGTCTTGTGTTACGCCTTCACCATGTTCATAGCACCAACCGAGATTATTTTGCGCAACAGCAAGTCCCTGCTCAGCGGCTTTTCGAAACCATTTTACAGCTTTTGTATAGTCTTGCGTTACACCGTGACCACAGAAATAGCAAACACCGAGATTAATTTGTGCATTAGCCAATCCTTGTTCCGCTGCTTTTTGGTACCATTTTACAGCTTCCTTATAATCTTTTGTCACACCTTTGCCAGAGTAATAGTAAACACCAAGATTATTTTGTGCTTGTGCATCTCCTTGCTCTGCTGCTTTTTGATACTGTTCCACTTGCTGCGATTTTACACTTTTCTTCGGTTTCGTAATTTCATCCATATCTTCCTTATCCAAAATAGGCTGATACGCTTCTTCCGATTCATCATGGCATTTCTTCTTCATCTCATCCCCATCCGCTTAAACATGAATATCATCCTCATTTCAATAATCTTTCGCACTGAAAAAGTGCTAAAGTTAGTATAGCATGGTATTGTGATGGTACTGTGTAAAAAAAAAAAAAAAAAGTGATGATTATCCGAAATTTTAATTTCTATTTTATCACAAGCCCATCACAAACCTATGCTATACTATCAACATATCTAAATACGAGAAAGAGGTGAAGAACACCTATGTTTCATATCCTAGTTGTAGAAGACGACCGTGATTTAAGAGAACTATTCTGCCGTACCTTGCAAAAAAATCAATATCAACCCTATCCGGCAAAAGATGCCGACGAGGCACTTGAAATACTCGATAAAGAATATATCGACTTAATTGTCACAGACATCATAATGCCCGGAACGGACGGCTTCACATTCGTCAAAGAACTGCGAGAATGCCGTATCGAAACACCAGTTTTAATTATTACTGCAAAAGGTGAACTTTCTGACAAAAAAAAAGGCTTTACCGTCGGTGCCGATGATTATATGGTAAAGCCAATTCACTTAGACGAAATGCTCCTGCGCATTCAAGCACTCCTCCGCCGTTCCAAAAGTATCAGCGAAAAAAAACTAACCTACTTCCATACTACGCTGGAATATCAGACGTGGACTGTCACAGACGACAACGGCTCGCAAATTCTCCCCCAAAAAGAATTTTTGCTTTTGTACAAGCTCCTGTCCTACCCGGGACAAATCTTTACCAGACAACAAATTCTCGATGACATTTGGGGAATTGAAGATTATGTGGATTCGCATACGCTAGACGTGCATATGAGCCGATTGCGAGAACGGTTTAAACACAACCGTGATTTTCGCATTGAAACAATTCGTGGCTTAGGATATCGGGCGGTGCAATATGAGAAAAAATAAAAGATTTTTATTTGGTATCCGGCATTATCGCAAGTTCGTCTTTCATATATTCTTCGTGCTAATTGCAATTTTTGTAGTGTTGATTCTGCTGTTTCTTTTTCTGTTCTTTTTAGCAAGATTCATTGGCTTTTCTATGATGCCAAAGTCTATTCCAATTCTTTGGATAGCTTTACTTTTGATTTTTAGCATTATCGTTACCAGCCTTAGCGTATATCCTATCGTACGAAGCATCTTTAAACCACTGCGTGATATGAGTGCAGCATCGAATAAAATTGCAAAGGGTGATTATCAAGTACAATTGGAATACAACGGCGTCATTCAAGAGTTCGCTGAAACAATTGATAGCTTTAACTATATGGCAAAGAAACTTGGCTCAGTAGAACTCATGCAAAACGATTTTATTTCCAATGTCTCCCACGAATTCAAAACGCCGCTCTCTTCCATATCTGGCTATTTGACTTTTTTGCAAGACGATAGTTTATCCACAGAAGAACGCAGAATTTACATCGAAAAAGCGTTTTTCAGTATTGAAAAGCTCAACAACCTAACCGATAATATTTTGCGGATTTCCCGTATAGAGCATCAACCATCCCTTGATCCACCAGTAACCTATCGTCTGGACGAACAGCTGCGACAGGCGATTGTACTGCTCGAACCAAAGTGGAGTCAAAAAAACATCGCTTTTGATTTAAACTTACCAAAGAGTACTTATACGGGACAGGAGTTGCTGTTGTTTCAAGTGTGGCTCAACTTAATCAGCAACGCCATCAAATTTTCGCCAGATGGTGCAGCGATTACGATAAAGCTAGAAGAAACGCCACATCACGACAAAGTTTATATTTGCGATGAGGGCATTGGCATGGATACAGAAACAGTAGAACATATTTTCGATAAATTTTATCAGGCAGATTCCTCACGACAAACACAGGGCAATGGCTTGGGACTAGCACTTTGTAAAAAAATCCTCGACCGCTGTGGTGGAAAAATTTTCGTTAACAGTAAGCTTGGCGAAGGTTCTAAGTTTTGTGTGCAGCTGCGCCGTAGGAATTCTTAAATACAAAACACCGCTTTCCTTGAAATTGCTTCAAAGAAGACGGTGATATTTTTATAAATTGCCACTTAAAAACAGAAAATAATTTTACAGCGACATGAGGTTTATCAAAAAAACAATGCCCCATGTGACCAAACTGACTGTAAGATAAGTATTCCCAGCGTGTGTTTCGCCACCTTGCCGTTTATAGATCCCACATATAATACCAACTATCGGAAAAAGAATAGACAAAATAATAAGCCACCACTTTGCTGGTTCATATAAAGCTCTTCCAAGTCTACGTGAATAACCGCAACCACAAGTTTCAATATCTGGTTCATTTACTACTTAACACAACGGACACTTCCACGGTTCAGTTAACACAACATCATCATTCTCGCCAATATCATCCATACTATCCGCACGCACCTGATGACGAAATCCACAAACACACTCACTTGCATCATCTGGGTTCGTCTTCCCACAATTTGAACAACTCCACATAAATACCATCCTCATTTCAATAATCTTTCGCACTGAAAAAATGCTAAAGCTAGTATAGCATGGTATTGTGATGGTACTGTGTAAAAAAAGTGATAATTTGACGAAAATTTCGTGTTATTTATAATAGCCAATCGCCGAGATGATTTCTAATATATATTAAAAGTACTATAGCAATTACCCAGCAAGCAGCTTTAAGATAATCATATTCCTCACGTTTTTGACCATTTACACATTTATAGATTCCACATATAATACCGAAAGGCGGACAAGCAATCGATAAATAAAAATATCCAGCGTGTTTTTGCCCTTTAGCACATTTATAAAATCCATATATAAAGCCAAAAGGTAAACAAAAAAGGGATAATAGAGTAGTCCATCGCTTTGTCTGTTCTTCATAATGACCGCCACCGTGCCCACATTCACAAACATTCGTCAACGGATCGTTTACAATATGACACACTGGACAAGTCCAAGGCTTTGTATGTACTTGAATCGCATCGACACCATCCATACTATCCGCACGCACCTGATGCCGAAATCCACACTTGCACTCAACTGCATCGTCTGGGTTTATCTTCCCACAATTTGAACAACTCCACATAAATACCATCCTCATTTCAATAATCTTTCGCACTAAAAAAGTGCTAAAGCTAGAATAGCATGGTATTGTGATGGTACTGTGTAAAAAAAAAAATGATAATTTGACGAAAAATTAAAATATCCCAAAATTTAATTTTGAAAACGCTTTTGTATCTGTTGTACCAATATCAGTATTCCATACATTCCCAGCCAGATAATACCCATTATCACCGAAAGTCCAATCAGATGGCTGCCGAAAGTTTCTTCGAATCACACCAATGGTGAGCCTTTGGATGCTCTTGCCAAAAAGAAAAAATTGGTTCCCAATCGTTGATTGATCCACCACAGCGGTACACACAGAAACAGAACACACCCGAAACAAAACGGCAATCGTCGCAACTGAAGACGTAATTCACCACTAGATAACAGTAAAATCGGAATCAACATTAAAATCCCATGCACCAAAAAACTGTGCAGACAAAAGAAATTACAGATCGGAAGTTTATTCCAGTTTGGGAATAACAGTGCCAAACACGCACCTGGCAGCGATAAGCTATATAAACACTCCAGCAGCAGCGGTTTTCTGCAATACGCTGATACCAATTCTAGGTAGACGGATAATCCACACAAATCCAAAGGGAGATAATTCCAGCGATACTGTCCCGTATAAAGCAGAATCGACGTTTTAGAGATTTCCAGTACTACCATAACCCAAGCAAAAATTTGAATCGTTCTTCTGCGTGCTTTCGATGACATCTTGCGATAACAAAGTGCGAATAACACAATTGTCAAAACAATGCCGCATAAGAAAAGAAGATGCTCCCGACCATAAAGGGAAAAGCCAATGCCAAAAGGTACTTTTTCCTGTAATGTCCAAAAATATTGCAACAGCTTTCATCTCCTATCGCTTTCCAAATCAATCAGACCTTAAAAAAATGAATGCGATTTCGAATGGGGGCTTGGTATTGCTGCAATCGCTCTGCAATAGATCCAAATGTAATTCCGGCAGATTCCATTTGGTTTGCCAACTCCATCGGAAATTCATGCACTTCTGGTAAGAAAACCGGCGTTTCCTCCGCTTCATAAAATGGAATATACTTTCCTTCACAAGGGATTCCAATGTCGTAATTATACACCTCTTGCATAACACTCTTGTGTAATCCTACCAGATGACCCGGCTGCATGAAACCGATGGAAACCGTCCGATTGGAACAGATACAATTTCCTGCACCGGTGTCTCCATGCAAGCCGCTGTTGATATCCACAGAAAGCACAAAACCACGAAAAGCGTTCACGGCTGCAACCACTTTTTTTAAATCCGAACGCAGCTCCCCGTGAAAGCCTGTCCCTAGCAAACAGTCAACAACAATATCCACACGAGAAAATTGCAATTCCTCAGTGATTTCTACTCCAGCGGATTTTGCCATTTCCAAATAATATGCTCCATCTGCTGAACAACGATTCGCACAGCGAATGATATAGCACTGTTTCCCCACATCCGCCAATAGCTTCGCCAAAACATAACCATCTCCTGCGTTATTGCCACTGCCAGCCAGAATCGCAATCCTCCCGTTCCAGTCGCAGCTTTGAAATATGCCCACACCGGCACGGTACATCAGTTCACGTCCAGAGGTGCCCCTCGCAATTTCCCCAGCGTCGCTGTGCCGCATGGTTTGTGTCGTTAAAATTTTTTGCATAATCGCCTCACTGCAACTGTGCCAGCTTGCCAAACTGCGTTTGCAGTGCCGGATAAATCTCCCGATACAGCTGATAATAATGTTCATAAATCGGGACATTCTTCTCACATGGTGACTGAATCTTATCCGCTTTTACAATTGCTTGACAAGCTTCCGGTACACTGGAATAAATCCCTGCGCCTACTGCCGCCAAAATGCCCACGCCCAATGCGGGTCCCTCTTTCGATGCCAGCGTTTTCACTGGACAGTGATACAAATCTGCCAACATACTTCGCCACAGTGGGGATGTTCCTCCTACACCGCAAGCCATCATATCATCCACTTGAATTTCCATTTCACGGAATACTTCTACACAATCCCGCAGCGAATAAGTAACGCCCTCCAACACAGCACGGAGCATATCTCGCTTGGTGTGCATTGCCGATAAGCCAAAGAATACCCCTCTTGCATCGGCGTCCAAGTGCGGTGTCCGCTCACCCATCAAATATGGCAAATAAAGCAGTCGATTTGCACCAACTGGCACTTGTTCTGCTTCTTTGTCCATCAGGTAATATTCATCAATGCCCATATATTTTGCCGTCTGTTTCTCCGCATCACAGAAGTTGTCACGAAACCATTTCAGAGAAAGTCCTGCTCCTTGTGTTACGCCCATAACGTGCCAGCTATTCGGCATAGCGGCACAACAGGTATGCACTCTTCCCTTCGGATCAATCGCCATCGTTGACGTATGCGCAAAGACAACACCAGAAGTGCCAATGGTAGTGAACGCTTTTCCATCTGTTACCACTCCCGTACCCACAGCAGCAGCAGCATTGTCACCTGCACCACCAACGACGATTGTCTTTTCTGACAATCCCAATTGCGCTGCAATTTCCGGCTTTAATGTTCCAGTCACTTCACAAGATTCATAGACTTTTCCCAACAGATTCTTGTCAATTTCCAAAAGCCGCAATAACTCATCAGACCAATCTCGCTTTCCAACGTCCAAGAGCTGCATTCCCGACGCATCAGAAACCTCAGTAGCAAACTCTCCCGTCAGCACATAACGCAGATAGTCTTTTGGCAACAAAATATGACGGCATTTTTCATAAATTTCCGGTTCATTTTTTCGTACCCAGAGAATTTTCGATGCTGTCCAACCGGTGAGTGCCGGATTCGCCGTGATTCCCATCAGTTTTTCCTGTCCAACAATACGGTTCATATCGTCAACCTCTGCAGCCGTTCGCTGGTCGCACCAAATAATGGACTTTCGTAAAACATTCCCGTCCTTATCCAGCATTACCAACCCATGCATTTGACCAGAAATACCGATTCCTTTGATTTCTTCCTTGGGAATACCACTCTTCGCAATCACCTGTCCCATAGATTGAAGCATGGCGTTTTTCCAATCCAGTGGGTCTTGCTCCGCATAGCCGTTTTTCGACTGATACATGGGATATTCAATGGTTACGCTGGACAGCGGTGTGCCGTCCTCCCGAAATAAAACAGTTTTCGTACCGCTCGTACCACAGTCTACACCAATAACATAAGACATAATTGATAACTCCTTTTTTTGGAATATGGGCATTTTCTCCACGCCTTCCTGTGGAAGCTGTCCTTTTATTTAACTCGGAGCAAAGCACGATGTAAGCTCGCTTAACATTGGCTGCGACGAGGCGACCTCGCCGCAGGAGCTTTCGCTCCTCGGTCATTCAGTGGAGAATTATTTTCCCCCACTGTCGGTTATATGGCAGTATAACCACCATCTACCGTAATATTCTGTCCATTGACATAAGACGATGCCGGAGATGCCAAAAACAATGCACAAGTATCCAATTCGCCCTCATTTCCATATCTTCCCAATGGAATTGCACCCTTTGCATAATCCGTAAACCATTCCGTCTCCAGTGTATCCTTTGTCAACGGTGTCCAAAAATAGCCAGGACAAATACAATTTACAGTGATGCCATCCTTGCCCCACTCTGCTGCCAGCGCACGTGTTAAATTAACCACACCGCCTTTTGCAGCGTGATATGGTGCGCAAGTAGCTGCCATATTGCCTACTAATCCATACATCGAGGCAATATTGATCACTCTCCCATATTTGGCTTTCAGCATTTCTTTTCCAAATTCTCTCGCACAGAGAAACGAACCAAACAAATCAATATTCAACTCGTTTTGAAATTGTTTGTCCGTAATATCCACCGTAGGTGCAGTCGCTCCAGTGCCTGCATTATTCACCAGAATATCCACCCTGCCAAACTGCTCCATTATGGCAGCGACTGCTGCTTTCACTTGCTCTGTCTGAGTAATATCACAAGCAATCGAAAGTGCTTTCACGTCAAATTCCATTTCAATGGTTGCTGCATTTTCGTCCAATAAATTTTGTCGTCTTGCCAGCAAAACAAGATTTGCACCTTGACTTGCAAACGCTTTTGCCATTTGCACGCCGAGTCCGGTGGAAGCTCCTGTCACTACTGCCACTTGTCCTGTTAAATCGAAATAATTCTTCATCATTTTAATTCCCTTTCGTAATCCTGTAATTTATTTTCATCGGTATTCCCAATAATATACACACCTTAAACATCCCAACCATTAACTGTGATTTCCGAAATACTAGCATTCTCACCACTGTCGCCGCTGTATACGCTTTCAATTGTGATTTTAATATAGGAAGTACATATATTTTTATCAAGCACTATTTCCGTTGTCGATTGATAGCCGTCTTCTAGCGTTGCAGTTGTCGCAGAACCGTCAGAAAATTCCAGCGTGATCGTTTTGGGACGATTACTCTCTAAAAATGCCACCTCGCTCCTTTGGTTACCATTATCAATCTCGATGCTGTCTATTACTATTTCCCCTCCTGCTTCCAAATAAATAGAATCACCCTTTCCACTGCCAGAAGATGCCCAGCAAGTGCTTATGCTGCCATCCAACAGATTACCGGTAGAGTATGTATAAATTTCGCCGTCACTACTTGAGTCGGTATCATAATCATCATAAGCGTAAGCCGATCCCTGTGAATCGGAATCGGCTTCACGTGAACTGGAAGCGGATACCGAGAAACAATAGATAATATCAAACGGATTGATATAAGCCTGCTCTATCCCTGTTGTCGTGGTCGTCTCTATCGTCGTTGTGGTTTTTTTCGTCGTTGTCGTGGTCTTTAACGATTTTGACTTTGCCGTCGTAGTAGTTGATTTTTTCTTTGTAGTCGTATATGCTTTTGTCGTCGCCTTTGTCGTACCGGCTGTGCCAAGCTGCTGCGGTACTGCCGTTGTGGTGTTCGTTGTAGACACAGTGTTTTTTGTGGTCACTTCTGTCGTTGTAGTTTCATTTGTAACACTTCCCAACGTTTCCAGTGCCTCCATTGTCACTTCGTTGGTAGTTTCCACCATCATCACACCATTACGATTGTTGTTATCATCACTATCATCGCTGCGTAGCACCACAAACCAAATGACGAGTAAAATCACAAAAAGCAGGATCAATCCCTGACAAATCAAAAACACCAATTTCCAGCGATTTTCCGATGCCAGAATTGCCGGACGGTTCGTATGTGCTTCATCGGAAGTATTTGTAGAAATCTCTGACGGTATAGATGTGGGCGTCACATCGTGGGACGAATCCACACCGGAAAATCGCTGTTGATTCCGTGGTACTTGTCCTACAACCATATCACAGTTGGGACAACTGTTCGCACCTTCTGGAATCTGCGTTCCATATTTTTTACAATACATAATGTAACCTCTCTTCATTGTAACGGTTAATACAATTTTAATAATAATAGTAGTAGTAGGACTCTCCATCTATTTCGGTATACGTTCCATGATAACTATCATCGTAGCTATTCTCATCATTAACCCTTATTGTAGTCTTCGACATCGTTTTCGTAGTTGTTTTTACTGAGACCACTGCCCCACCAGTATCTATCGTTTCTGCGGTTGTTTTTGTCGTGATCTTTGTGGTTGTTTTCGTGGTCGTTTTTGTCGTGGTCTTTGTCGTTGCTTTTGTAATCGATTGCATTGTAGTTTGTGCTGCCGTTGTAGTGACATCCTCTGTTGTTTCTGTAGCTGCTACCATGGTGGTCACAAGCTGAATGATATTTTGACCAGCTGCCTCTGTCGTAGGAGTTGTGCTAGCCTTTGTACCCACTGATACTGTATACACGGATTCTTCCGTCTCCATCGTTGCAGCTGTTGTATGAAGACTTCTAACAGCATTTTCATCGTCACTACCACTCTGAAACAAAATCAAACAAGCCAAAAGAACGCCTGCTATCAAAACAAGTACGCCAATTTGACACAAGATAAAAAGCCGATTTTGTTTCGTTTTCCTCATAGCAGTTTGCTTGCTTTTTTCATCCTGCAGCACGTCATTTGCATAAAGTTGCTGATCTCTCGGTACTTGCCCTACAACCATGTGACAATTCGGACAAATATTCCCCTCCGAAATTCGTGTCCCACATTTTTTGCAATACATTCCGCTTTCCCTCCTCGCCTTCCTGATTTGCTTATGATTTTAAATCAATATAATACGAATCAATCCAGCCGTAATAATCCCCATCATCAGCATCCCAGCACTCCAGCCAGACAATGCCGTAAGAATAATACACATTCTCTATAACGACATTCCAGCCGTCCTCTACGTGACGTTCCACCGTATAGTTTTCTTCATCGCCATATACATACGATGTCGTTACGCCATCAACAGAGCCACCGTGGGTGTTCACTTCCCCGTCAAACGACAAGATGGTCCAATCGCCAAGAGAAATATTATCAAAATTGATATAATTCGAGTCAATCCAACCATAATAGTCGCCATCATCCGTATCCCAACATTCCAGCCAAATAATGCCATAAGAATAATACACATTTTTTGCAGTAATATGCCATTCGTCCTCTAAATGGCGTTCCACTTCATAACTGTCGTTGCCGGACACATAATCTATGGTTACACCGTCCACAGAACCACCATAGGTATTCACTTGTCCCGTGATTGGCACGATACTAATGCCAATTGGATCACTACCAGAATGTGTTGTAGTGGCTGTTGTGGTCATCGCTTCTACTGTAGCTGCTGTAGTTGTCTTTGTTTGTGTCGTTGTTTTTTTGTACGTTGTGGTAGTTACATAAGTTGTCGTCGCTATTTTTGAAGTAGCTGTACTTAAATTCTTCAGCGTTCCTGTTGTTTCCGTTGTGGTTGTTGTAGTGGTTGTACGCAAAGTAGTACTTGATGTTATTGTTGTTTCCACCACCGTAGTCTCCAGCGTTTCTAAGGTTGCTGTGGTTCTTTCTGCCATCGACAATTCATCAGTAGACTTCTCTTCGCCGTCATTACGCAGTACTGCAAACCAAACGATCAACAAAACTACCAAGAGAAGAATCAGACACTAACATATCAACAATATCCATCTGCCACGATCTTCCGCAGAAAACAACCCTTTTCGACTTTTGTCAGGCTCTACGAAATCGAAATCGTAATCATCCATTGGTGGCGGTATTGGCGGCGGTATCGTATTGGAAGGCAGTACTGTACCGTTATATCACTGTTGATTCCGTGGCACTTGCCCTACAACTATATCACAGTTGGGACAACTATTCGATCCCTCCGGAATTTGTGTTCCACATTTTTTGCAATACATCCTACACCCCTGCTTTCTAATATTGTCTTGATACTCTTTTACGTTTCCTCATTTGGATAACCTGTTATTCCCTCGAATACGTACCACTGATGGTAACAATTGTTATCAGTATCGGAAACCAGCATAAACTTGACATTGTCACTGACAGAATAGATCGTTGTCCCGTCCGTATCTGAAATAAAATTGCCATACTGTTTATTCGCACCATCTTTTACACTGCCATCATAATTTGTACCCGTGATGTCATATCCTATCACAACCAATTGATCGTTTTGAAAATAAAATTGCACTGTCACGCCTTGATAATCACAAGTCGCCACCCATAAATCCGTTCCCCAACCCGTGAATTCTGTTGTGGATAGTGATGAAATAGACAAAGTGTCCACCAAAGTTTGTGCTGACATTCCCAAAAGTGATGAATCTGCATAAAGCAGTTTATCCTCTGTTAATTCAATCATTTCATAAGTTGTTGTAGTAGTTGTTATTATTGTCGTTGTTGTCGTCGTTGCTTTTGTAGTTGTTGTCTTGACTGCTGTTGTCTGTGCTACTGTCACTGTAGTTACTTTTGTAGTCGTCACAACGGTTGTCGTTCCGTGATAGGACGGAAAATTGTCTGTATTAATTGTTGTTGTCGTACTAGATGCATCCGAAGAATCGTCGGTTTCTTCTTCCGTTGCCTCCGCAGTATCTTCAGTAGTAACTGTTTCTTCGTCTGCCGCCGCTTCTGTGATTTCTTTTGTAGTAGTCGTAACAACTTCGCCATAAGAAGTACCCCATTCAATCACCACACTGTCTTCAACACCGGCATCACTATTGCGAGCCACCAGAAACCAGACAATCAAAAAGACAGCAAGCAAAATAATCAATGCTTCACCAATAATCAATATCGTATTACGCCGATTGTTGAATACACGTCGAAATACGCCTTGCTTTTCTTTGGATTCCATCTGTTCATTCGATGAATCTTCCGCTTCTTCATACACTTCCGATTTGCTTTCGTTGTATGGTACATCATCATAATCGTCATAATCATACTCTGAATCATAGTTCTCCGCATCTGCATTCGACTGTACAATCTCCTCCGAGTTGTCACTTGGTTCAAATGTGATATCAGGAGAGCTTTGGCTTTTGTGTTCCGCTTTGTGCAATGCATCTCTTTCCAGCAATGCAGTAATCTGAAACGCAGATGATTCCGACTTCAGCGACGATTCCCGATATTCTGGCATTTGGCTGAAAAACATTTTACAATTCGGACAATATGTTGCACTATCCGAAAGTTTCATACCACATCTTTTACAATACATACCACACTTCCTGCCTTTCTATTTGTATAACTTATATAACACTCTTTTTTCTCTAAATCAATCATAAAGCTGATAAATGAGTACTTGCTCCGTTGCAGGCGCATAATAGCAAATATATCCACTTTGAATCGTTACACATTGTATCCCGTTATAATCTGTTCGGATACTTTGCTGCGTACCACCATCCATAGGGATATAATATAGCTCATATCCATAACCCAAATTACTATTCGTTGTATCTTCGCCAACCTTACTGGTATAATAGAAATAAGTCCCGTCTGTATTCAGCCAGCGTGTATAATAGCTGCTAATCTGTGTACTCGTGCCGGTTGTCAAATCATAGCGATAGAGATAGCGTGTATCGGCACCATATGCATAGTATATACTATCACCATATGCTAATGTTTCATAAACGCCTTCCGACAACAAAATTTTCTGGTCAGAACCGTCTAAACCACAAGAGCATAAACTACGATCGGTAGACACCTCATAATAAAGTCCATTGTCTGTCACATTCAAATACCATACACTTCCGCTTGCAAGCTTTGTGACATTGCTGCCGTCTTTTTCCATACGATAAATGCCATCATTATCCACGCAAAAATAAATCCAATTTCCATAGACATTTACCTCGTGAGATGTGCCTTGATAAAGCACCTCATAATTATCGCCATCTGTCGTGATACGTACCACACAAGCATCTGTGGCATTGTAAAGGTAGAGCCAGCCATCGACACAGTTGATATAATTCACCGTCTTTTGCAATAACAGCTCCTCATTGCATAAGTCTGGATCTGAGCGATACAGATAATGATCATCTCCACGATAAAAAAGCGTAAACACCGATGCGTCTGTTGCAAGGAATCCACCATTATATATATTCGCACTGGTGGTTGTGTTGACACCCGTTATCAGAGCTTCCGATTCGTCATCTTCATCAGCTTCAGACACCTCCATACCAGACGCATCTGAATCTTCTGTGCTGTCTGATACCGCAACTCGATCCTCATTAGAATTTTTTTCTGTATCGTCTTTGTTCAAAAAAAGGAACCAAACAACCAATAACAGCACAAGTAAAAAAATCAATACCTGACAAAGAATCAGAATAACCTTTCCACTTTGCTTTTCTCATACCTCCATGGCATCTGATTTTTTTCCATATTTCTAGAGTCCGATGATGCACCCACAGAAGGATCGTTCCCAGCATTTTTCATATATGCCGCTCGAGCCGCCGGCGTTTCCTGTCGAGGCATTTGCTTCACCAGCGTGCCGCATTTGGGACAAGCACTTTTGCCGTCCGGAATTTCCGTACCACAAATTTTACAATACATAACAAATTCCCTCCTGAGGAAAACAAACCAACAACATAAAAAGAATAATATTATATTACCTCATTTTTCATGGTCGATAAAACGCAGCCGTATGATACTCCCCACCAATAATACAACAACAAACAACAAAAGAATTCCCCAAATTTGTACCAAATGTTCCCCAGTGGCTTCATAAGCGTCTTCTGAAACACGTTCAAGTGTAAACAGCTGTCCGCCCTGTTCTGCCACTTGCTTATCGACGTATTTCTGTACTTTCTGTGGAAATGCTTCCGTATCATTCAGACCTGCAATGGAGCCCATTGCAGCCATACCCCATTTGCTGACCGTAATATAGAAAATGTATTCTGACCAACCGCTTAGTGTAAACAATACGCCGGACATAATCAACTGTAAAATCAAAATAAACGGCATTGTCGTCATTACCGTCTTTGGCGACCCCACCAAAGAGGAAATAAATAACCCCATGGCGTCCGATGCAACCATGACCAGATAAATCGTAATCGAATATTCTACAATTGCCCACGGGAATAAGACACCCTCTGTGGGATAATCCACCCAAACGCAATATGCAATCACCAATATCGCAGACTGCACCAGACACATCAATGCCTGAAATCTGAAATGCGATAAAATATAAGCGGTGATTTTTAAGCCGGAGCGATATTCATACTGCAGAATATCCCGTTCCTTACAAATAAGCTGAATCGAATTAAATATGCCAATCCAAATGGCAGCGCAAATAATCGCAAAAAAACCGGACTTTATATCATCATAGGTTTCGAACATTTTTTCTCCTACGACTGTGCAAACCAAAATTGAAATAATTGCACCGAATAGGATGAAGCTCCAACCCTTTTCATTATTAAAGATGCGGACGTGTTTTCTAAAATAAACCTTTGTCTGCCCTCGCACAGATGTATTTTTCTTATGCATAATGTTCCTCTTTTCCCTTTTTCCATAATTCATATCGCATGATATATTCGTCTGCTCTCGCTTCGCCACCCTCATCAACTGGATTGATGCGTAAGATGATTTCCTGCAGCGTTTCTACTTCGAAAAACTCCAGTACCTCATTGACAGTGCCATAAAAGGCAAGCCGTCCAATCCCATCTTTTTCACTCTTCGCCAGAACTATAACCTTCGTGAACAAATCCTGTGCATTGTTCGGTGCGTACGTAATCGTCATGACAATTTTATCCTGCAACGCTATACCATGTAATATTTCCATTAAATTTCTACCATTGCCGCCATCCAAACCAGAATCCGGCTCATCTAGGAAGAATAAACTCGGATCGGATACTGCCTCCATCGCTACACTAACACGCTTCTTCTGCCCACCGGAGAGATTAGAAAACAGCTTATTCCGATGAGATTCCAATGCAAGCATTGCCAAGACCTCGTTCACCCGTTTTGTCAGTGCTTCTTCTGTAATGTCCGGCGGCAATTTCAATTTTGCTGCATCAATCAGCGCATTTTCCACTGTCTCATTTTCTCGCACCAATGAAAACTGCGGCACATAGCCAATTTTTTGCTTCATTTCATGAAAATGTGCATATAAATCCAGCCCATTCAGAAGAATTTTTCCCTTTGCTTTTCTCGTGCCCAAAACAGCATTCATAAACGTTGTTTTCCCCGCTCCAGATCCATCGAGTACCAAAACAAATTCTCCGCTTGGAATTTGAATATGAATATTTTCAATCAGCGTCTTGCGGTGAATCCGCTTTCTTTCAATATCAATTTGCAGCGTTTGCGTGGATTTTTGCTGATGCAAATACGCCAATTCTGTCCCCATGAACACAAAGCAGGTGTCGAATATTTGAATATAATCGTCCATCTGCAATGGCGTCGGCGCACGCATTTTCTTTCGATTGATAAAAATTGAATTGGTTCGGGTATTGTCATAGAGAACCCAGTTGCTGCCCTGTTTTATCAAATTTGCATGACAAGCTTACATCCGCATATCGGAAACAGTGATGTCACATTCCTCTGATTGTCCAATCGTAACACGGGTTTTTCGTTGCAATTTATAATGCGTCCATTTCCCTTTGAGCTTACTGCTCAATGGAGACTTTGACGTACCCGGCAGCGAACGAGCATCCTTAATTGGAAACTTCGCCGGACTCACTGGAACTGTAGTTCGCCCTGTCGATATGGCACGATTTTTCGATGTTGTCATTCTACCAGCTCTGCCACACTTTGAACAGATCATAGAACCCGGTGGCATTGGCGTACCGCAGTATTTACAGAATTGCTTTGCAATTGGATTTCGAATTGGTTTAGGCGCATTCGTGGTTTGGATAAATCGTGTCGTACCTGCCGCTCGAGCAGATTTAAATGCACCCATACCGCCAAAATCTACGCTAGGTTCAAGCCATACGGTATGATTCATACCTCGCCTGGAATCCGTCGTTGTCACACTAGATTCACGATAAGACTTTGAATCAAATGACGACTCTCTCTTCGGCTTTTCCGGCTCATCTCGGATAATCATCGGAGAAAAGCCCTTTTTTCGGCTTCCCGAAGCTGTACTTGGCGATACCGGACGTTCTGATGGTTTTGTTACAACCGTACTGTGAACTTTACCACTTGATTCTATTTTTTCTTCATCATCGAAACCGACTACCTTACGAAAACCTGCCATAATTAACTCTCCTCGTTTTCTCGCCCTAATAAGACTTTTTTTCTCACGACACCTCTACTGCATCAGAAGTGAGTGGAATATTCGACTTATCCACATCGGCTTCATTATAGTCAGAAATTTGCAAATCTACTTGTAAATTAAATTGCACATCAATCAAAACACTACTCAAAATAGCATTTAGTGTATCCAAAATTCCATTAGATGCCGTCTGCGAATCTTCTCCCATCCATGATTCAATAAGATCGTCAAAAGAATAGGCCTTTTGAAATTGAAGATTCCCTACCTGAAGATGTGCCAGACGATGATTCGTGTCGTTTTCCCATACAAGCGTCGGATCATCATCCATTACGTTTAACACATCCGACACAGAAATCTCCATGGACAGCACCTCAATTGCTGCATCCATCCAATCTGTATTTTCCGTCAAAAAGTCGCTTAGTGCGTCAATGGAAAGTGTCCCTTCGATTTTTGCCACATCATCGTCCCACGATAAGTCAGTATCCACGCAGGTGTCATATGCATAATAGAGAAACACAACATTACGAATAACAATAAAAAAAGAACTGTCTCCATCGCTCGCTTTTATCGACTAAAAATTCTCCCAAAAAGTATCTGCATTGCGACTTTCACCGGAGCGAACGACCCAATTAGCGTCTTCTTCCCCACGCACTACAAGTACATAATATCTTTGGTTGATAGAGAAATAAAGCTCACTACTTTCTGTAACCTCATATTCTTCTGAGGCAAGATTGCTGCTTTGATTCGAATCTATGGTCATTCGGATTGCCAGTGCTTGATTTTTCAAGTCTAACTCCAAATCGCCATCCGCTATCGTTTATGTGGCAAGGGATCCACTTTCCAATGAACGCAAATAATTTTCCACCAATTCCGGCATTTCCGCTTCATAAGAAGCATCTGTATCCAATGTCAGCGTAAAAGAAAAACTATCTGCCGCCAGCGTTTTTGTACTGCCATATGCCATTTGAACAATAGGACTCGTATAATACACATAAGCGATTGATGCGATACTACCAAAGACAACCAAAATTACCAATGCACAAAGAGTCGCAACAATCCAATGTCGTTTTCGCTTCGGTTTTTTCATCTTTTCATGTTTTTTCATGGCTGTCTGTTCTTGTAACGGATAGCCGCACCTTTGACAAAATGCAGCAATTTCCGTATTTTGTGTACCACATTGTGGACAAAACATGGGATCATCCCCATTCCAATTTTTCCTCAAGATAAAAGATCCATTTTCTCTTTCTGCGTCAGTATTCGCCCGACGCTTTCATTGATACGTTCCTCTGAAATCGTTCCATTTTCCACTGCTGCTATCACTGCGGATACTGCCGAGGTCAAGTCATCCGGCATAAGGATCATGTCAATACCTGCCTCCACCGCCATAACTGCCGCTTCCCCAGCGGTATAGTTATCCGTAATCGCACCCATATTCTGCATCGGTGATAGCAATGCCATCATACTGTAAATCCTCCCGAAGCCATTGGGTAACAACCGTGTATGACAAATCACCGGGCAAATTGTCGCCGGAACCAGAAGTAATCTGATGTCCCACCATAACAAAATCCGCACCAGCATCTATCCCCCCCTAAAACGCCACAAATTCTGTAGAAACCAAGTCGTCGTAGCTGCGGTCAATCCACACGCTGCCATTGTGAGTATTGCCATCTCCAGCACCAAGTCCCGGGAAGTGCTTCAGCGTTGTGCTGACACCATTGTCTTGTAGTCCACGGGTCACGGCAGCTGTCATTTCTGCCACAATAGAAGCATCTGAACTGAAAATACGTGAACCTAATTCGTTATTCTCGTTGATATTCACGTCGGCAACTGGAGCAAAATCTAAGTTAAAACCCAATGCATGAATATCCGAACCAATCGTACTGCCAATCGAATATGCCGTATCCGTATCGCTGCTTGCACCATAAGACGCCATATCGTCAAATGCAGCCGTACCTAGATTGTCCGCACACCGTGCTACTGTACCACCTTCTTCATCCACCGCTAAAAAAACACCGATTCCAGATATTTCCTGTGCATACTGCTGCGTATTGGTAAGCATTTCATTGGTCTGTTCCCATGTTTCTAAATTTTGAGAAAAATAAATGATTCCACCCACCGGATTGCTATCCAATGCCTGATAAGTTGCATCTCCTGCAGCAACAACCGTGCTGACACCTGTCAAGGCTTCCGGTGTAACGATAAACATCTGATAAACCTTTTCTGTGAGCGTCATAGTACGAATTTTGGCATCCACCGTGTCCGAAACATCCAGCGATTCGCTATCTGTATCTGCATCGCTGGACGTTATTTCGTCCTCTTCTGCTGTATCAGCAGATTCCCCTGTCTCTGCCGTAGATGTATCAGTCTTTGCGGCAGATTCTGCCGAGAGCGTGTTATCATTTGTTCCTGTTTTACTATCCGCCATTTGAACACTCTGTTCTACATCTCCATTGTCGATATCTTGTGTTCCGCATCCGCCGAGCATCGCACAAATCAAAACAAGTACTGTTCCCAAACATAACCCATTTTGCTTCATATGGTCACTCCTTTTGTCGCAAGAATTGCCTTGTACATGAAAAATTCCCCATCACCAGTTATACTCGATGACATAACCAATTGATTTATAATATTGTAGTGCCTCATCACTGTTATCATTTAGCGACCAAACATTGTCGATATTCCACAACATCAAGTATGGCTCTAATATACCAGTACCACCGTCATAAAAAGAGGATTCTCCAGAATACCAGTGACCACCATTCTCAATCTGCCAGTCAGAATAGCTGTCGCTATAAGAAAAAATAAAGTCGTTCTCTCCACCAGATAGCCAAGAGAAATATGTACCACTATTGGATTGCACAATTTTTCCGCCTAGCCACACATAATTGACGCCCTTTTGGCTGCAAAGCGATGTCACTGTATTCCAATCGCTTTGTGAGTGTATTTCCGCCAATCTGCCACCGGCACTTTCCGCCGCCGCTTTTGCCTCCGACCAAGTAACTTTTGAATATACTACTTCATAATAGTATTCTTCCGCTGATGCCTCCGTTGTGGTCGTCACAGTTGTAGATTTGGTAGCAGTAGTCGTTACTCTCGTCGTCGCCACTGTCACTACTGTCGTCATTTCCAGCGTTTCTATTGCGCTATTTTCAATACTTCCTGTTTCTTCATTACTCTCATCATATTCGGACGTATCAGAATCACTATTTTCAATTGCCGCATGATCACGGTCAGAACTATCATCATCTCCATCAAAAATGCCGCTGACAAAAAGCACCACAATAATCAATCCTATAACAATCACAAACAGTGCAATTTGCCCTATCAACATCATCGGAGGTACTTTGTGTGACTTTTCTTCCACGACACCGGATTCACTCCAAGTGGACGGATTCATCGATATGGGTGTCACTGGTGGCGGAACGGTTTGATTCCCATTTTGGGGTGCATTTCTCGGCTACTGCTTGGCTGCAATATCAGAATTGTTCTCCAATTGCGCTCCACAAAATTTACAAAATTTCGCACCACTGACATTTTCATTTCCACACGATGTACAGAACATTTTCATCCCTCCGTTTCGTAGAAAAAATCTTCTTCGTTTTTATACAATACTGCTGCCGCAGAATTTACAGAATTGTAAATCCGTACGAACCATTTGCCCACAATGCGGACAAGCTTTCATGCCACCATCAGCAGACGTTGTCGCTGCACCAAATGAAGCCGCCGTCCCACCGTATTGCGGTGTAGTTCCTGCGCCTGCTGCTGTGCTTGTTGCCGACGGCAGCGGTACTGCCTGTGATGTGGGAACAGGTGTGCCGCAAACCGTGCAGAACCGCTGTTCTTCCGTCAGCGAACTGCCACAATTGAGACAAACTTTTTTCGGTTGATAAGGAAACCGATAGCCGCAAATACTACAAAACGGTGTCCCTGCTTTCACCTGTGCCTGACACTGTGGGCAAATCACAATGCCTTTCAACGCCGTGTACTGCGCTTGCAGCGATTGATTCTGCTGTTCCAGCATCTGTACCTGTAAAACATAATCGTTCAGTTCCGGATGCGATTCTGCATTCGGATTGGCACAATAGGCTTTTCCAACTGCTATGTACAAGTCGTTCAATGCTTTTTCGTTGTTGGTGATCTGACCACTGATTTTCATCATTTCTGTGGTGTCTTTCATTTTCCCAGATGCGTTCTGCGCAAACGCTGATAAATTTCCAGTAATAGACATTTTTATTCCTCCTAAAATTCCATAATCATGTTAATTTGATTCGCCCGCTTCATTCGTCGACGAAGAAGTGTCCACAGCTCCATTTAGTTCATAAACAGTTCCGTTTTCTATCTCGTACAGATGGTAACTATAAGGGCTTTCTGAAACACTTGGATCGTCTTTCATTCGTACAAATAAATAATAGTGACCACTGCCCATATTTAGTGTAATATTTGGATCTTCCACGTAGTCGTAGTATGTCAGATAAGCGAGACCGACGCTTCCGGCACTCACATCTTCTTCTGTTACAAGATTGTCGTCGATAATATCATAACAAAGTCCATTGACAGATTTAACCGTATAATTTTCAAAATAAAGCGTTTCTCTAGCAATGACATCATACCACTTAAAATCGTAAACATTTGGATTATCCTGATGCAATATCGCATCAGTGTCGGTGTCATTTTGATAGTATTTAGGTCCGTCATAAATTTCATTCATAGAAAAACTGAGTGACGTATCACTTCTCGTCAAATTTATTTTTGACAAATCTTCTAAAAGGCTAGTAAATTCAATTATGAAATTTGGGTCACCATTTAATAATATGTTTTGCGTCTCGCCCAATTGAGCATATTCTGATAACGAGTCATTACAATACGCATTCACATTGTCATAAGTTCCATCTGAGTTCGCATATGACGTTGAATCATCTGTGCTTTCTCCCGGCTCCTCTTGCGTTTCCAATGATTCCTCATTATTGTTATACACTTCCGCACCGTCAGATTCTGTATCACTATCCGTACTGGATTCTTCCGTCACTGTTTCAGACACTTCTGTGGTTGCTGCTTCACCAGTAGTTTCTATTATCTCTTCGGCAGTTTCTTCTTCACTAATAGTTTCTTCGACAACAATACTGCTTCTGTCCTCGTCCTTGTCATCGTCATCTCCTGATGAAACTGTCAACCCGATAAGAAATCCTATCACAAGGACAACCACTGCACCACCGGCAATTCCTGCTATCTTTGTCCACTTTGGCACTGCTTTTTTCGTCTCGGATTCTTCGATTCCACTTCGTTTCCAAGATTCATTTTCCTCTGGTATCTTGTACATGGTCGATTGCTGAAGCTTTCCATCTTGGTATGTTGCATGAATCTCTCCCCGCTCGCCATTCTTTCCAGTAAAATAAATTCTCTCTTCTGTAACATTGCCGGTGGCATCGGCTTTTGTATTGTTTTGTTCCGGCTGGTTCACCTGACCAGAAGGCGGCAGCACATGATTGGAACTGCCGTTTATATCTGCTTCCTGAAAATCCGCTTGTATCGCCTGATAATCCGCATCATTCTGAAATCCGTTTTGTCCTTTCCACTCTGTCGGATTGCCACACTTTTTACAAAACGCACTATTCGGTACAAGCTTTTCACCACATTTTTTGCAAAACATCGTTCTCATCCTCTCAATCTTTTTAATTTTTCCATTTTACTCCGATTTCCAACAATATTATGCCTACCCGCTTTCATTTAGAATCCCTGCCCACTGTTCAGCACGTCCTGCCCACTGTTCAGCACGTAAACAATAAGCATTAAAATCCCGAGCAGTGCTGTGGTTGCAATTGACAAAATAATGGAGAAAGCTCTTGAACCACTCTTCTTTTTCGAGTGTGAAACAGATCGTGTAGGGTCATCCAAAATCGACGGTGCTTTTTTTGTCACAGGCGTAAGCCTAGCCGATATCTTTTTGCCCCCTGAAGGAACAAGTGGAGGATCTGGACGAAGCGGCTTATCCGTTCGCACGCCTGCACCCTCTGGATTCTTGGATGATTCTTTTCCTCGCTTGTTTCGCTCTTGTTCCAGCTTCAAATTAGCATCGATTCGCTTTTTTACGCTTTCTAATATACCCGATTGTAAGCCACAAACATAACAAATCCTATCCTTGTTTTCATTATTCGTTTCACATCTGACACATTGCCACATATCCTGTATCCCTCCTATATCACCATTCCAGCATTTTAGTTGTCAAAATCCGTCAATGGATGCCAACGTGGTCCGTCACCTTCATTGTCTGTACTGGGCATCGATACGCCCTTTACTGGCGGCAGTACATTTTTTGCACTGTCCATCCGTTTCAGCCGCTGAAAGACCTCTTTGCTGCTCAGTCGCTTTTCCACATCGAACAATAACATATTGGCAATCAAATCTCGATAAGGCGTATTTTCCAACTGTAACGGTACATCATTTAATACCGCTTCCGCTACGCTATGACTGTTTGGATCATTGATTCCCGGAAGAGTACCACAAACTATCTGATGGAACAGTATTCCCAGTGCAAACACATCCGCCTTTGACGTAATGTCAACTTCCTCTTCATTAATACGAAGGATCGTTTCCGGCGCATAATAAACCGTATCGCCCATGATCTCATCCAGATAGAGCTGGTGATCTTCTAAAAAAACACACGTCAAAATCAATAATCTTTGCTGTAAAAAATCCATCTACAGTATCTTTGAAAATCAAGTTATTTGGCTTGACATCAGCATGAACTACGCCATGCTCTGCTAATTTCATAAAAGCCGATGCAAGAGATTTCATAACCATATGCTGTTAATACAACGGTCGCTGGTGCAGCTGTTCAATGGCAATATGATTCGATTCTACACGTTCTGTCACCAAATAAAATTGGTTCTTGAACTTGAAAAAATCTAATGGTGCAATGATATTCCCATTGGCACTCTCCATCACACGACGATATACCTTTTGTTTTTGCTGAAACCAATCATTACACTCCCGAATCTGCCGCTGTCGCCGCTCTTCGAAAATCGATGCATCCTCCTGCGGATATTTGAGCGACAAAAACTCCTTTAGAAAAAATTTTTTGTCACGATAACTGCAAAAGCCCCATTTACAAAAGCTACCATCATTATTTGTCAACGGCTTTTCTACCAAATATTTATCGACTTTATACGGTTCAAACACCGACGACTTGTCTGTACTCGATCCAAATTTGATTATTACTTCCGGCATCGCTTAATCCCACCTATAATAAGAAGCTTTATATTGTTCCCACAATTTTTTCAGTGTTTCCTCATCTGCATTTTTACTTGGCTGAATAAAATTGTTTTTCAACGATACAAAACGATTGAAAAAATAATTCTTCATCTCCAAATAGCTATCAAATTCAACGCTCGTAATCATCAGGGTATAGTCATCTTCGGCACACTTTTTGATTGCCTGCCCCAGATGATTTTCCCACTCCTGTGGATTATTCGCACTCAACAGTGTTTCAAGCAATACCCTTTCAAAGTCCATTGGCGAATCAAAATAGACAAACCCACCGTCTGTTGAGCAAATTAAAACAACCGGTAATTTGATGTGACAACAATGCGCATAAATTTGGAAATCTGTATCCGCATTTGCAAGATTGAGCAATCTGCTATCATTTTTCAAATTTTCAAAGGCATCATGGCTCGCATCCACATCGTCAATTGTCAGCTGTGCCAATTCGTACTGATCCATAATATAACATCTGGAATCGCCCGCCCAAAGTGCCTCACACAAAAGCTTATTCCGCTCTGTCAGACAGGCGACAATCATTCCTACCGTTGTAGGAAAACTCTTCTGCAAACTGCCGCCAATTTGCACGCCGCCATCCTTGGTACACTTTTGTTTTAATTCCCGAAGTGCGCTGGAAAGTGCCTTTTGATATGCCGCAGCGTCCTCTGCTTCTTTGAATTGCAGCTTTTGCTTTTGAAAGAAATTCCATGTTACTTTCGCCGCCTCACGTGAAGCAATCCATGCACCGGTATGATGATTTCCAAGCTGTGGATAAGTCTGTGATCCAAGACCACCACAGCTGTCAAATACTGCCTGATAATATTGCGCACCAACATAATCACAAGCGTAGCTATCCTCACCTTGGTTCGGAATCACGTCGCCATGCGCTAAAATCAAAGGCGATGCCAAATCTTGCAAATTTTGAATACTCATCTCTCATTACCCCTTTTTTTTATCGCTAAGGCTTCCATTGCAATATGCGAAAATCTTAAACGGTATGTACAATTGTGTTCAAAATCTGCTGATAATCATGCTCTTGCAGACCATTCCCAGCCTCTGAAGGATAGTGAATCACACCATCCCAGTTCTCTACAATCGTACTCCAGCCAGGTACATTCGGAGTATACAAAATCAAACGCTTTGCGGAATAGCTCATATACTGTTGATTTTGCTTATCGCCCCACCAGTCTGTCAGCTGCGCAAAATCACGTGCCATCTGAGGAGAATAATTCGGTACTGTGCTGCCATAACCCAATGGATGAGTAGAGGCATCAGACCATACGACAATTACCTGATGCCGTCTTGTCCTCTCTGTATTCCACTTGGAACGAATGGCATACGCTAGTGCCTCCAGTCCATCCTCCGGCTCGTCGCCGCCGCCAAAAGCTTCAATGGACTGTACTGTTTCACTAAATTCACGAGATTGTGCTGGTAAATTGAAAAAGTCCGTATTCATCATAGCATCCTCGCCGTCCGCTACATAATCCCGAAATGCAATAATCTTGATTCGCAGAGAACTAATCTCTTTGTTGTTTTTACGCATTGCATTGGTGACATCGTCATAAAAATGCAGCGCATTGTCTTTTACCATTTGAATCACATTATCCATACTTCCAGTTGCGTCGATGACGAATACAATATCGACGTTATAGGTTAATTGATAATTACTAGCCATTTTTCATTTCCTCTTTCTACTATAAAATTTTATATAATTTCTATACAATTTCGCATACACATGATACATTTTGATACAATTCCATCAAACGTCAAAATCTTGCAGCACACGAAATTTCTCATTCGATGAAACTGCATCCTCTTTTCTTGTGGTCTGTGACATTTGACTTGGATCAACCAAGAACGCAGAAGAAGATACGATATCATCCTCCTCTTTGATTCTGCCATTCTTGTCACTGCTCTTATCAGCGCCAAACACTGTGCCACAGTGAGGACAAAAAATCGCACCTGATTTTATGGGATAGCCACAGGAGAAACAGTTATACGGTGCATTTTCGGCATCTGCACTCACATTTTTTTCAAAAGAAAATGCCTCACTCAATGTAAGCTTTCCTAAATACGCATCTTTTTTATGAGAAGCTCCTCCATATATGAGCTTTCCCTGTCCACATTTCGCACAAACACCGTCGCTGGATAAAAGGCTGCCACAATACGAACATATGTTATCATTTTTCTCCATTAGAAACCCTCAAATCATCAAACGTCAAAGTCGCTTGTGCTTTTGAAATTTTTTTCGCACGAACCGTAGCTGGTGAAGCCGGTGGCTTGTCCGGCTTATTCTTCACGTTGATAACAAGACCGCCGCTTATTGTATCTGGTGTTACATGGGTAAACGTTTCCGAAGTAGGTGAAGTATCAGATGGCGGTGCTACCGATTCGCCCAGAAACTGCCCACATACTCCACAGGTCATACTGTCGGGATAGACAATTGCACCGCAATTTGGACAATTGGATAGTTCACTATTGTCCGTTGGTCTGCCGCAAAACGGACAAAGCGTCACCGTAGCTCCTACCAGTTCACCACAATTGGCACAAGGGTGCATTCCAAATGTTTCTATAGGCTCAACCGCTTTCCCACAACGTGTACAGAACTTCGTATCGGCATCCAGCTCCATACCGCAACTACAAATTCTACCAGTAAATACCGGCGTTTCCTCTGTATCAGCGTTTCCTATACCATCCATCCCATGCGAAACAGGTGTACCACAAGCGATACAAAACGCCGCATCTTTGTCTATTGGTGCGCCACAAGTCGTACAAACGCCAAATGACGGTGCCATATGATCCATCGGATTTGATTCCGGTAGCACAGACGTTACCGGCATACCACAGCCAATACAGAACGATGCATCAGGCTCTAACACTGCACCACAATTCGAACAAACCGATCCGCCGGTTACCGACGACAAACCTGTCATCGGTGCGCCTACCATTTCCGGTGTGGGTGTAGGTGCACCGCATTGGATACAAAACAAAGTACCGGGTTCTAATGCAGCACCACAGTTAGTACAGGTCAGCCCGCCACCCGCAGCAGACACGCCTGCAACAGATGCACCACACCGAATACAAAAGACATCGCCGTTGTCCAGTGGTGCCCCACAGACAGGACACTGCACAAACGTTTCATATGTTTCTTTCATTTTCATTTTACTCCTTTCCGCTGAAAGTTATATTATATGTATAACCACATTTTTTCGTTTTGTGTTACATCATATCTGCCAGTTCTTCTGTTGCCATATTGAAAAGGCCACTGTTCATTTCTGCAAGATAGTACACACCATCTACATTAACAACGATAAAATTCCACGGCATCGTGCATTCTTCATCATCACCTTCTATTGTCACTTCCGCAACCACCATGTAGATAGCCTCAATGCCATACTCTTCCTCATAATCTTCCAGCACGCCGGAAACTGCATTGTAACTCGTATAATAGCTCTCATCCATCAAATAAGCATATAACTGCATTTGGCGAACAATTGCATCGATTGTAATTTCTTCAAAACAGGAAATATTGTACGAATACGTAACGTCCTCTCCATAAATATCTTCCATAGCATAGAAAATATCGTCATAACCCGACTCAATGTACAGCTTCGTGTCCACACCATTGTCTAACAGCAATTGATCCAAATCATCAATCGCCAGAATAGAACATTCAAATAACTCGTCCGTATCGCCGCTCTCCAACGCATTCATATAATTTTTCATAACTCGCTTCGTTTTAGCCTTTGCGCTTGTAAAGAGTAGCGGAATCAAAGCAATCACAATCACAATAACCAACAGAATCGCCAAAAGTGCCAGAATCAGCGGCGTTTTCCGCTTTTTCTTCACAGGTGTCACCGGCGGTATAGGATTTGGGTTTTGGTATCCCGGATTCGGATAGATCGGATTTGGATTTTGAAATCCCTGATTCGGGTTCTGAAAACCCTGATTTGGATTCTGTAAACCACCAAATCCACCAACATTCCCATTTGCAGCAGTATTCTGATCGGCATTGTTTGCACCACAAGCCGGACAAAATACCCCTTTGTTAAACTCATTCCCACAGTTCTTGCAAATCATAGCAAAATTTCTCCCTAACATGTATCAACGTTGTAAAATAAAGCATAAATTTATCGAAGTAATTGCAGAACACAATTAAAATTGCATTTTGTTCTTTAACAAATCTCGTCGGATTGTCCAAAAAAAGAATCGGATTTCTGCATATACTTTTTTCAATATAGCCAGTTAAATTATACCATAAGTATCAAAAAAAGTCAAGGAATTTCGTTACACGATGCAATGTTTTATTAGTTTGTCATCCAATTGTAATATAATTGTAATTGTTTTCTTTGGTGTATAAAATTCTACAGTATGCAACTCTTTCCAAAAAGCTTTTTCTTTTCAAGCGTATGTCAAATTGTTTAAAATAAAATTTAATTCAAAATATATTTACAAATGAATTTAACAAAAAAGCTTGACATTATCGGTAGTCTTTGATATAATAAAAAAGTTGACTGATAAAAACGAGAAGCGAGTGTGCTGGAACTGGCAGACAGGCACGTTTGAGGGGCGTGTGCTTCGGCGTACGGGTTCAAGTCCCGTTACTCGCACCACTTCCTCACAGGAAGCAAAAAAAGTTAGATAATTGGATTTTGAGATGTTATGTCTCTTGTTCATGGCTTCATATTTTTTAATGTCTAAAAGGACAGGTGGTTGAGCTGGTCTAAGGCGCACGACTGGAACTCGTGTATACGTTAATAGCGTATCGAGGGTTCGAATCCCTCCCTGTCCGCCAAAGCTAAAATTTCAAAAAGACACACAAACACGTCAAAATAACGTGAATGTGTGTTTTTTGTACCCAAATTTTCGAACTCCTCGATTTTGCTCCACATTTTATCACACTTTAGGGGAATTTTCATAACATCATTAAAACTAAATACGACCAAGAGTACAATAAAATTTTTTAAGTTATCTAATTTTTGGAGTCAGTTCACTTTTAACGGTTGAAGATGCAAAAGGCTATTCCGTTTCATCCTTGCAAAGCTCGTCCAAGGTGACACCGAGGGCGGTGATTAGCTTGAGGGCTTACCTTGATTATAATATTATTACACCATCTTTTTAGGTAGCTGTCAAGTCTGTTTTCAAACTTTTTTTTCCAAAAAGCACTTAGGGGGGACAGTTTTCCTGACTTAATTAGCAACTAGCCGAGGTGATGTTTTCGCTTTTCACAATACTCCTATGTAAGTTGTTCAGCAGTATATGCAATGGTAAATACAACGTTTTCACGTAAAAAAAGAAAACAAAAAAACACACATTCACGTGTCTTTTCGTGTTTGCGTGCTTTTTTTGAATTTACTATTTTGGCAGGGGCAGAAGGAATCGAACCCTCGGCATGCGGTTTTGGAGACCGCTGCTCTACCGGCTGAGCTATACCCCTACGTTTCAACAAGTATGACTTGCAATATTATTTATTATAGCACAACCTTCTCCGTCTGTCAAGTAAATTTTAAAATGTTTTTATTTTAATTTAATCTTAATTCGTTCATATTTAGAATTACTAATATTTTTTCTAATTTTCCTTGACAATTCTTCACCTCTTGTGGTATAATTTATTTGTCACCCAAATTTCTTTTAAAGCTGGTTGACAATAGAATTTATCGGAGGTTTTACTTATGCAACACAAATCCATTTTATCACTGGTACAAATCGTACTTTTTGCTGCTGTTCTGGCGGTATTGTCCCAAATTAGCATTCCCATACCGTGAGGTATTCCCATCACACTCCAGACATTTGCCGTTGCCCTGTCTGCCTACGTCCTTGGCTGGAAGCGTAGTATCATTTCTATAGTCGTTTACCTTGCACTGGGTGCAGTAGGAATCCCTGTTTTTGCAAATTTTACCGGTGGTATTTCCAAACTCATAGGCATCACAGGCGGCTACCTTTGGGGATTTCTATTCATAGCGACTCTGTGCGGACTGGGCAGTGAAATTTGGTACAAATCACCCTGCGCAAAAAATCGAATTTTCTGCGTAATTTGTAGTGTCATTGGGCTCGCCCTTTGTTACATTCCCGGCGTTATACAATTCGCACTGGTCTCTGGCTCTTCGCCATTGCAAGCATTTGCACTGGCATCCACACCCTACCTCATAAAAGATGGTATTTCCCTCGTTCTCGCATTCGGTCTCGCAGCTGCAATACGAAAAGCCACCCATAGAGTTGTGTCAAATTGACAATATGTTTTCATCGCTTTTCGATCCCTTACAAAATCTTTTCCAATCTCATCCGCAGTTTGCGGATGATTTTCTTTTCTAGACGTGAAATATAGGATTGTGATATGCCAATAACTTCTGCTACCTCCTTTTGCGTCTGTTCTCGTCCACCGGTCAAACCAAATCGCATTTCCATAATTTCACGCTCATGCTGACCTAATTCTGATATAGCAAGTCGCAGCATCTCTCGTTCCGCTTCCTGTTCGATATTCTTGCTCACTATATCTTCCTCCGTTCCCAACACATCGGACAGCGATAACTCGCCTGCGTCCCAATCGGATCGCAGCGGTTTATCGATAGAAATTTCATCACGTATCTGAACATTTTTTCGCAGTACCATTAGAATTTCATTTTCAATACACTGCGACGCATAGATAGCAAGCTTTATTTTCTTCGCAGGACAAAACGTCTCCACTGCCTTAATCAGTCCAATGGTTCCAATGGAAATTAAGTCGTCTAATCCCAACCCGGAGGATTCAAATTTTCTGGCTATGTATACCACAAGCCGCAAATTATGCACTATCAGCGTTTCCCTTGCCCCAGTGTCCCCCGCCGCCAGCTTTATAAAAACTGCCTGTTCCTCCTCTTTGGTCAACGATGGCGGTAAAGTGTCCATCCCGTTGATATAATCCACTCTGCACGGTGTCAAAAACTGTTTCTTCATGTGTTGAAATAATCTCTGCAATGAAATTCGTACGCTTTGCATATCTTTTCTCTCCTTTTGAATATTCATCTATTTTCCAATGAGTTTTGGGTGAAAAATCGCCGTTTTCTGTGTTCCGGCAATGCCAATCATGGCATCTACCGTATGTATATGCTTGCACTTGTTCTGTGTCATCTGCCGAATACAGATTTCGTCCGGTCGAAATAATGGCATAACCCCCTCTGAAGTAACTGTTGCACACGGAATCACTCGATAGTGTGGAAGTTTTTCTATCGGCATACCGTTTTGCAACTGTGCTAAGGATTCAGCCGAACAGACAATCACCAGCAAACCGGAGAAGAAATCCTCCAACCGATTTCCTGTGTCCGCCAGTCCAGAGAGAACCAGCGTACGTCCATCAAGGCGAAGATATACCTGATAATCTGTCTCTGCGACGTGCAATCACCCTCGTATCCTGTGATAGCCGTGCAACGCTAGATACGCCAGTGCTGTCATAACGATTAGCTGCAACATCGAAAAATCTACATACCAATAGCCATTCGCCCATGCAGCAAATCCCTGTTTCGTTTGACTGGACACTGCGAGAAGCAATCCAGCCAAGAGAAAACTACAGCAAAAAAACACAATATTTAACGAAATCGTACAAACCGTGCGTGACTGCGTCCAAACGCCAGAAACACCGTAACACCTGCCGTGCCAAGCTTCAGAAGCCACTGCACGACAATCGGCAACGATGGCAGAAACAGCAACAACGAAAATAAACTGCTGACAACTGCCGCAAAGACACACCGACAAATGCGAAGCCTTGTATGGGTCAGTCGTCCCGTTGCACGCAGCAAAAAATAGTTGACATAAAAGCTTTCCAATAATAAAATATCCAGATAAATTGTCTGCATGATAGCTCCCGAGCAAGATAAAAATTATATTTGAAAATTCCCACCGATTCTATTATAACAGAGTTTCCCTGCGGCTTTCGTCAATTCTCGCTGTATATTTTTCATTTTTTAACACACACTACCATAAAGCCACCGCAAAGATTTCTCAAAAAAAAATTGACGGATGAACAAAAAAATGGTATAATAAAAATACAAGAGGTGTCGTTTCGGATATAGATGATTTAACAGATGGTTTTACAGGAATGTATAGTTAGTCTTAACTTACTTTTAATCTGCCCAGCCCCGATTTTGCTATGCCCGATTTCTCTGTTCACCCCTTGGATATCCAAGAAAAGGAGAAAAATGTTATGACAAATACAAATGTAGGCAGTTGTTCTCTGGTAGATGGTATTCCCGCACTGGAACAAAAACTTGCACAAGTGCGAAAAGCACAAGAGCAGTTTGCCACATATACCCAAGAACAGGTTGATGCTATTTTTCATGCCGCCGCCTTGGCAGTAAATCACGCACGGATTTCCCTTGCTAAAATGGCAGTGGAAGAAACCGGCATGGGTGTCATGGAAGACAAAGTCATCAAGAATAGCTTTGCATCAGAATATATCTATAACGCCTACAAAGACACCAAAACCTATGGTGTAATTGAAACCGACAATGCTTATGGAACACAGAAAATTGCCGAACCAATCGGCGTTATCGCAGTGGTCATTCCCACAACAAACCCTACCTCTACAGCAATTTTTAAATCGCTAATTTGTCTCAAAACAAGAAATGCCATTCTCATTTCTCCACATCCTCGGGCAACGAAAAGTACCATCGCAGCGGCAAAAATCGTGTTAGACGCTGCTGTAAAGGCTGGTGCACCGGAAAATATCATCGGCTGGATTGACGTGCCGTCGCTGGAGATGACGAATACCCTAATGCAGGAGTCAGATTTGATTCTCGCCACCGGCGGTCCGGGCATGGTACGGGCAGCATATTCCAGTGGGAAACCGGCACTAGGCGTAGGTGCTGGCAACACACCAGCAGTCATCGACGCTTCTGCCGACATTCCGCTGGCAGTCAACTCGATTGTGCATTCCAAAACGTTCGACAACGGCATAATTTGTGCATCAGAGCAATCCGTCATTGTAGACACTTCTATTTACGATGCTGTCAAAACGGAATTCCAAAAGCGTAGTTGTTATTTCCTAAATCCAGATAAAACCGAAAAGGTACGCAAGACCATTTTGATCAATGGTTCGCTGAACAGTAAAATTGTAGGACAGTGTGCCACAAAAATTGCACAGCTCTCCGATATCACCGTACCGAATGAAACAAAGGTGCTAATCGGCGAAGTGTCAAACGTCCATATCAGTGAAGAATTCGCCCATGAAAAACTGTCACCTGTACTGGCGATGTACCGTGCAGACGATTTCACACAAGCAATCACATATGCGACCAACTCATTCGAGACGGTGGCTATGGACACACAGCGTCCCTTTACGTGGACGAGATACACCAGCGGGAAAAAATTAACACATTCGCCGATAAGATGAAAGCGTGCCAAATTGTCATCAATACGCCATCTTCCCACGGTGGTATTGGCGATTTGTACAATTTCAATCTGGCACCATCCTTAACCTTAGGCTGTGGCTCTTGGGGCGGCAATTCCGTTTCAGAAAATGTAGGGGTAAAACATCTGCTGAACATCAAAACAGTTGCAGAAAGGAGAGAGAATATGCTGTGGTTCCATACACCCCAAAAGGTGTATCTAAAAAAAGGCTGTCTGCCGGTGGCATTGAAGGAAATCCAAACGGTACTTCATCGAAAACGAGCGTTTCTCGTCACTGATCAGTTCTTGTTCCAGTCCGGCGCAACGGCACAGATTACGAATCGCCTACAGGATATGGGTATCACCTATCGGATTTTTTCAGATGTTCAACCGGATCCCACTTTAAAAAACGCAAAACAGGGTGCAGAAATCATGCGTTCTTTTTCGCCGGACGTCATTATTGCTATGAGCGGTGGTTCAGCAATGGACGCAGCCAAAATCATGTGGGTACTCTATGAACATCCAGACGCAGATTTTGTCCATATGGCAATGCGTTTTACGGATATACGAAAGCGGACGTATACTTTTCCAGAAATGGGCGAAAAAGCGTATTTTATTGCTGTTCCTACTTCCTCCGGCACCGGTTCGGAGGTCACCCCTTTTGCGGTCATCACAGACGAGTCGACTGGCATGAAATATCCCTTGGCAGATTATCAGCTGATGCCCAATATGGCAATTGTAGACACCGATTTGATGATGTCTCAGCCAAAAAGTCTGACTGCTGCTTCCGGCATCGATGCCATGACTCATGCGCTTGAAGCCTATGCCTCTGTTATGGCAACCGATTATACTGATGGCATGGCATTACAGGCACTGAAGAACATTTTCACCTACCTTCCAGAATGCTATACAGACGGCGCACATACGCCAATTGCCAGAGAAAAGATGGCAAACGCCTCCACCATGGCGGGCATGGCGTTTGCAAATGCATTTTTAGGCGTATGCCACTCTATGGCGCATAAACTTGGCGCATTTCACCACCTTCCTCACGGTGTAGCAAACGCACTGCTAATCACCTATGTGATGCGCTACAATTGTGCAGAAGCACCGCAAAAAATGGGAACATTCTCCCAATATCCTTATCCTAACGCACTGGCACGCTACTGCGAATGTGCACGTTATGTGGGTGTGAAAGGTAGCAGTGATGAAGAAGTGTTTGAAAATTTCATCCAAAAAATCGAAGCATTAAAAACAGCTGTTGGCATCAAGAAAACGATTCGTGACTATGGCATTACAGAAGAAGATTTTCTGAAAACGTTGGACGAAATGAGCGAACAGGCGTTCGATGACCAATGCACCGGTGCAAACCCACGCTATCCCCTGATTTCAGAAATCAAAACACTTTATCAAAAGAGCTACTACGGTGAGGCTTATGCCACTATGACTTCACAGACAAAGGAGGAATTCTAATGGAACAAATTGCACAGGGAAAAAACAAGGCGAGCTATCGGAACAGCAACACCCGAATTAAAATATTTGAACAAGACTTCAAAAAGTCCGATATTCTAAACGAAGCTTTAAATCAAGCCAGAGTGGAGGAAACCGGCCTGCGAATTCCCAAGCTATTGAAAGTCTGCAAAACAGAAGGCAAGTGGAGCATTGTAACAGAATATGTAGAAGGCATCACACTGGAGTCTTTGATGGAAGAAAGCCCCGACCAACTGGAAAATTATATGGAACAGTTCGTTTTATTACAAAAGGAGATTCTCAGCAAACGTTCGCCACTGTTGACAAAACTGAAGGACAAGATGAACCGAAAAATCAGTCAGTCCGGCTTAGATGCTACCACACGATACGATTTACACACAAGGCTAAACGCCATGAAAGATCACGTGAAAGTTTGCCATGGTGACTTCAATCCTAGCAATGTCATCGTCGACAAAGACAGCAGATTATTCGTGATTGACTGGTCACACGCTACCCAAGGCAATGGCAGTGCCGACGCTGCGAGAACCTATCTCCTATTTGAATTGGCTGGAAAACATGATTGGGCGGAACTATACTTGAAAATGTTCTGCGAAATGAATGACGTTGCAAGACAATATGTCTATGCATGGACACCGATTATTGCTGCGTCTCAGCTTGTAAAAGAAAAGCCTAAAGAACGAGAACTCCTCCTCCGCTGGGTGGATGTGGTGGACTACGACTAAAACCCAACTATCCTCGCTAAAATAAAAGCAGTGCCCTCTTACCAAGGGAACTGCTTTTTTGTTATTCTGATTTTAGGAAACGCTTAAGTAAATAGCTGCACCCAAACCTTCCCATCTGCGCTAAATCCAACGCCAATTTTTGTGTAACTTGTGTTGACCATATTTGCATAATGACCAGAAGAGCTTTCCCAAGCCGCCACTACAGATGCTGCGGTACTCAACCCACTCGCACAGTTTTCTCCTGCAGCGGAATAACTAATGTTCATATAATACAACACGGTATACCAATTGTCGCCGGAATAATTGGTTTCTCCCTCTGTATTATAATAGCTTGTAGGTCTTACATGACTCAAAATATTGTTTTCGTCCATTTCCAAAGCACGCATCGTCGCTGCAATGCACAAATCCTCATCTAATGTCAGCGATGATAACCCAGCCGCTTTTCGAATCTTGTTGACTTCGGTTAAAACCTCTTTATAATAGGTAGACATATTCTCCTAATAGATCTCCACCGCCTTTTTGTATAGCGTATCCTCCGCATCGTTCTGACAAACGCCAGTCGATTTGTTAAAATAATAATTTTTTCCGTCAATGGTCTGCCATCCAGTCTGCATGATACCACTCGTATCAAAGTAGTATTTATTGTCATCAATAGTTTGCCAGCCAGTTTGCATGGTGCCAAGCCCTACTGTAAGATCCCCATTCGGATAAAAGTAATAAGTATTTCCGTTTATTTTAACCAAACCTGTCTTCATAGTACCAGAACCAGAGAAATAATACTTTTGGCTGCCGATCGTAGTAAGTCCTGTAGCAGCGGCTCCCGTTTTTTCGTTAAAATAATAATACTTTCCAGAAATCTCTTGCCAGCCGGTTTGCATCGTACCATATCCGGAGTCAATATCTCCTTCAGCAGTAAAATAATAGACACTTGTCCCGATATTCAATTTTCCCACCTGCATTTCGCCGCTGATCGGACTAAAATAATATGTCCCCGTTTCGGTGGTGACCATATCAGTTTGCTGTATGCCGTATTCATCGAAATAGTAGTAAGTTTCCGTCCCGATTTCCTGCATTCCGATTTGTTTTTCACCCGTCTCTTCGTCTGCATAATAGCGGTAGCCGTCCGCATCAATCCAGCCGGTCTGTACAACAGGTGTACCGGAATCGTCTACACTGTAATACCGCCGCACACCATTCACCGTTCGCCAGCCGGTTTTCATTTCGCCGGTGTAGTCAAAGAGGTAATATTCCTCCTCAACTTCTGTGACGCTAACGGCAGCCTCGCCTGTGTCATAATAATAGTGCCAGCCATCTGCCACGTACTGCCAGCCGTATTTCTGGTAATCGTCTTCATCGAAAGTGTACCAAACATTGTCAATCTGCACCTCGCCTGTGGCGTAAGTGTCGTCGCTAAAATGATACTTTCTGTTGCCGTCGTCTGTGGTTTCCCACCCCTCCACTACCGTGGTATCTGTAGCAACTGGTGTGGTTGTGTCCAAAGCGACTGGTGTAGTCGTGTCTGAAGCAATTGGTGTAGTTGTACCCAAAGCAACCGGTATGGTTGTTTCTGTGGCGACCAGTACCCCTGTCTCCAAAAATACGACACTATCGTCAGCAGATGCTACATCAGTTAGTAAACACGCTCCGCCAAGAATCGACACAATTGGCAAACTAGCTTGAATTAGTCTTTTTTTCCACTCGTGATTCATTTTTTTTCCTCCTATATGATTTCTGAAAAGCAACACCTTGCTTTTCAGTACTTTCTTTCTATTATAGCAAATCACATAATTTTTGTCAAGGAAAACAGCAGCCAAAAATTATACGCAAAATTTTTTTGAAAAAAATCGAAAAAAAGCTTGACAAATGATTTTGATTATGCTATAATATAAAAGCTTTGTGGTGCAAAAATGCGGATATGGCGGAATCGGCAGACGCGCTAGCTTTAGGTGCTAGTCCTCGCAAGGGGGTGGAGGTTCAAGTCCTCTTATCCGCACCACTCTTATTTTTATTTTTTTTACTATAGGCAAGGGAATCGTCATGGATTTCTTGCCTATTTTTTGTGTACCGACATTTCAAATATGTTTTTCAAAATTATACCGTAGAACACTTGATTTTTTTCACAATTGTGGTATAATTACAAAAAAGAAAAATTGAAAAAGGAAGAATTCGTATGATTCAATTGATTGTTTCTGACATGGACGGTACGCTTTTGGACGATAAAAAACAGCTTCCACCCAAATTCCTTCAGCTGATGGAACAACTCTACTGTCGGGATATTACCTTCGCAGTTGCGAGTGGTCGTTCTCGTATAGCCCTGATAACACTATTTGGCGATGCTGCAAAAGACATGATTTTCATCTGTGACAATGGTGCTTGTGTCATGTTACCCCATCGTGACCCGATTTTAAAGCCGCTGTGTCAAAGTGCAGTTACAAAAACGCTAAATTTATGTAAGGATTTGAGTCATACTACACCGGTACTGTGTGGCTATCATCACATCTATTTTCCAGCAAATGCACCGGAAGATGTTCGGACTGAAATTTGCCGATTTTATCAGAATTTTCGGGTGTTACCCTATGAAGAAATGTACCAAGTAACAGAACCGATTCTCAAAATCGCCCTATGTAACAAACATACTTTAGAAAGTCGCACCTGCCCCGCCATGTTCGCCATATTCGGGGATTCTTATGAACAGCTTGTCTCCGGCGATTGCTAGATGGACATTATGGAAAAAGGTGTTACCAAAGGTGCTGTGGTGGAATGTTTGCAAGAATGTCTGGGCATTACGGCGGAAAATACCATGGCGTTCGGTGACTATGACAATGATATCTCTATGTTAAAATGTGCAAAATACAGTTATGCTATGGAAAATGCCTCCAGTCGCATAAAAGAACAAGCAAATTTTCTTGCACCAGCCAACACAAAAAACGGTGTCGTAGAAACAATTTGTCAACAATTGCAAATTCGATTATCATAGTGTAGCACACCAAAATTCCTCAGAAATATTTATGAAAATTGCTACTTTACAGGTTTTGAAAAATATGATATAATCAATTTGAGGTAGTGTGGCATTTCATCGAAAAAATACATTGCCGAAAAATTTCATCTTATTTCATGGCACTCTTCCATGAAGACAACCAAAGGAGCGTATATGGGAGATTATTTACCACTGGTTCTTTGGGGAATTGTGTTCGCCGTCGCAGTCATTGCTGAATTTGCTTCTTTACAGCTCATTAGCATTTGGTTTGCCGCCGGCGCACTGGCTGCATTTTTTGTGGCACTTTTTGATGGCACATTTCTCTTGCAGCTTGCCCTATTCACAGTTGTTTCCGTTGTGCTGTTACTATTCACCCGACCGATTGTCCGAAAAGTTATGCACTTTGATGTCAAAAATACCAATCGACAAGAATTGGGACGGGTCGCAACAGTAATTCAGTCTATCGACGCTGCCAAAGGAACGGGACGTGTCCGCTTGGATGGCGTGGACTGGATTGCGATTGCTCAAAACGAAGAGACCATTCCAAAGGATGTGAGCGTCTGCGTAAAAGCGGTAGACGGCACAAAGCTCATTGTTGCCATGCTTCCTAAAGCAGAAATGGCAGAAAGTACAAATTAAATTAAACAAAAGCCCCCTCATGAAAGGAGAAAAGGTATGGATGTATCTATTGTTATTCTTTTCATTTTAATTATATTTATTGTTCTGTTAATCATCTCTCGGATTCGTATTGTTCCACAGGCAAACGTCTATGTTGTGGAACGACTGGGTTCGTTTTATCAAGCGTGGGATACAGGACTCCATTTTTTAGTACCATTTATTGACCGTGTCGCAAAGCGTGTCTCCATCAAAGAACAAGTTGTAGATTTTAAACCTCAGGCAGTTATCACAAAGGATAACGTTACCATGCAAATCGATACAGTGGTATTCTTCCAGATTACCAACTCCGTACAATATACCTATGGAGTTGAGCATCCTATCGCTGCTATTGAAAACCTGACGGCAACGACGCTGCGTAACATCATCGGCGAATTGGAACTGGATGCTACATTGACTTCCCGTGACCTAATTAACTCCCGTATCACAGAAACTCTAGATAAGGCAACAGACCGCTGGGGCATTAAAGTCATTCGTGTAGAATTGAAAAATATCCTGCCACCTACAGAAATTCGTGATGCAATGGAAAAACAAATGAAAGCAGAACGGGAAAAGCGAGAAAAAATTCTCCGTGCGCAAGGGGAAAAGGAATATCAAACTACCATTGCACAGGGCGAAAAAGATGCAAAAGTCCTCCGTGCCGAGGCAGATAAACAGGCTGCTATTTTAAAAGCAGAAGCTGACAAACAAGCCGTCATTCTTCGTGGCGAAGCAATCAAAGAACAGAAGCAGCAAATTGCACAAGGTGAAGCAGAAGCCATTGAGGTCGTACAAGCCGCATTAGCTGAAAGTTTGAAAAAATTAAATATGGCAAATCCGAATGAAGCAGTACTACAGCTAAAGGCATTAGAAGCATTTGAAAAAGCAGCAGACGGAAAGGCAACCAAAATTATTATTCCAAGCGAAATTCAGGGACTTGCTGGTTTAGCTTCCGGTATCAAAGAGTCAATTGTTACAAACGATGTGGATAGCATTGAGACAACCACCGCCAAATCAGCAGAATAAAAATGACAGAATATGGTTTTCTCTAAAATATCTAAAAGCAGTGGCTGTTTGCTGCTGCTTTTTGTTGAAATAGCCGATTTTTTCAGAATGGAATTTTCACTGCCTTTTACCCCCTTGCAAATGAAGTCGAATTTATTGTATAATAAGAAGTGCAGAATTTCCGTTTTTCGTAACGACCCTCTGTAAAACGGAATAGAGAAAGAAGCCGTGTAAAAAAAAAAAAAAAAACGGCAAATATATTTTTTGATTTGATTTTGTTTTCCCAGTGTGTTTTTGAAACTTATGTATTACAAAAGAGGACGTGTCAACATGATTTTTTCCAGACTATTTTTCATCTACCTGTTTTTTCCAATCTGTTTTCTCTGCTATTTTGCGACAAAGAAAACGTCTTATCGAAACGCTGTACTCATCGTTTTTTCTCTCCTGTTCTATGCCTGTGGAGAACCGACTTATTTGTGGTTGGTGATAGCGAGTGCAGTACTCAACTATTTCTTGGGCAGAGGCATTTCAGCATTTCGAGATCGTGTGCCGGCAAAACTGTTTTTGGCTTTGGGTCTAATTATCAACCTCGGCGTACTAGTTGGCTTCAAGTACACCGCTTTTGCTGTGGAAAACATCAACAGCTGGTTCGATTTGTCACTGACAGTGCCATCTCTAGATTTCCCCTTAGGAATCAGCTTCTTCACCTTTCGTGTGGTATCTTATCTCATCGACTGCGCTTGGAGAAAGATTTCCGCAGAGCGTAACTTCTTCACATTTCTACTCTACGAATCCTTCTTTCCTATCACCGTCTCCGGACCAATTGTACGATATGAAACGATGCAGAACGATCTCCACGAACGGACGGTCAACGCCGGTGACTTGAGCGAAGGCTTCACACAAATCGCCATCGGTCTTGGAAAAAAAGTCATTTTGGCAGACAACTTGGGAACGATCGTTGACCAATTTTTAGGGAACTCCCTTTCTAATCAGACTACCTTGGGCATTTGGTATGGTGTGATTGTCTATGCGATGCAAATATACTTTGACTTTGCCGGCTATTCCGATATGGCAATTGGTATCGCTCGCATCTTCGGTTTCCATCTAGAAGAAAACTTCCGTTATCCATTTCTGTGTAAGGATATCACTGAATTCTGGCAGCGGTGGCATATCTCCTTGGGAACGTTCTTCCGTGACTATTTGCTCTATGTGCCGATTTTCGGCAAACGTCGAAAATATGGCGGTCTGTTTCTCGTCTGGTTTTGTACTGGACTTTGGCACGGTGCAAGCTGGAATTACATCATCTGGGGTCTCTACTATGGTCTGTTTATTCTCATCGAAATGTGCATTGGCAAAAAACGCATGAAGAAAATTCCTGCTGTCGTTCGCCATATTTTTAACAAATTGATTATCGTTATTGGCTTCGGTATATTTTACTGTTCCGACGGCATTTCCCAACTGGGCGAACTGCTCTGGGGATTATTGGGACAAAATGGTATCGGATGGACCGACGCACTGCTGGAATCTTCTGTACGAAATAATCTGTTCTTATTATTGGCGAGCGTACTCTGTTGCTTCCCACTCCTTTCGCTTCCGAAAAAACTCATGCAGAAAAACTCAGTTGCCAATTTAACATTATCTATCTTCGGCACTGTTCTCGCAGCGGCTGTATTTCTCATCAGCAGCGTCCTTTTGGTCGATGCAACAAATACGCCGTTCTTGTATACAAATTTTTAAGGAGGGGAAAAAATGGACGAGCGTTATCAATCTGACAGTGACCGCAATAACTATGATTTAGATACTGCACTAGAAAAAAAATTTCACGAAGTGCAGGAAGATATCAGTCACTACCGTGATATGGACACAGGACCATCTTATCACACTTATGACAAACAGATGCAAAGGCAACCGAGAAGCATATCGGTGCAGCGTACAAGCCAAAACCGTAGAACGTCTTGGGAGGACGAATTCGATATTCCGGACGACTTCGGCGTATTGGATATTCCTGATGAACCATATCAAACTGCACCGCCAGAAATTTCAAACAAACAAAAAAAGCAAAAGTCAAAAAGGAAACGTCAGAAGCCCAACTCACCATCACAACAGACAAAAAAAGCTTCTGCACACGCATCGGAATATCTTCCTTCACAAAGCAAACCCATTCCAGACGAACCGGAGGAATCCTCCGAGGAAAGAGAACGCCGCTATAAAAAGAAGCGTTCCATGTTAATTACCACAAACGTGGGACAAGTGATGCGAACCTGCGTTATCGGAACGATCATGCTTGGTGGCTCAATTTTCCTTTTGATAGGTACACGACCGACGGAATCTGCCGAAGAAAACCGTATGTTGGCGACTATGCCATCCATTACTGCGGAAGGCATAGCAGATGGATCCTACATCGAAGATCTGATGTACTACTACGAAGACACTGTGCCGGGACGCAGCTATTTCAAGCAGCTGATTAGTGACTGGGAGACCTATAAAGGATTGTCCTCAGAAGACACCGTTATATTATTTATCGGAGAAATCACACAGGTGGAGCAGGAAACGATAGCGTTTACTGAAGCGGAAACGGAATCTACCACCGAGGTAACAGTTGCAACAGGAACACAGACTACTGTAGAATCTACCACTGTAACAACAACAACGACAGAAGAAGAAATTGAGAAGGATGCTGTAGAAGTCGGCGACGGAATTGTCCTCATTGAGACACATGCCATCAGTATGTACGGTGGTGGATTCAGCAAAGGCGAAGAATATGCACAGAGCCTAAACAACTACAAATCAGATTTGGGCGCAGACGTAAATGTTTACTCCCTAGTTGCACCAACCTCCGTTTCGTTTTACCTGCCGGATTCTTATTCCGGTTATACTGCAAGTGAAATTGACAATATCGAACATATCAATGAATACTTAGATGGTGTCATTGCTGTAGACGCCTACAGCACGCTTGAAGAACACAAGAGCGAAGAAATTTATGCTCGTACCGACCACCATTGGCTGCCACTGGGCGCATATTATGCTGCACAGACATTTGCAGAAGCGGCTGGTGTTCCCTTTGCAGATCTAACAGACTATACCGCTATCACCAAAGAGGGCTATATAGGAAGTATGTATACCTTTACAAAGAGTGCCGTTTTACAGGACAATCCAGAGGATTTCACTTATTACATTCCGTCCAACGACTACACCACTACCTACTATAACACAGACTTCACCAATGCACGTGATGGCAACTTATTGATCAGCTTAGAGAACGTCGAACCGGTCAGCTGGTATCTGGTGTTCATGGGCGGAGATGAACACATCACCCATGTTAGCACCGATGTAGACAATGATCGTGTGCTGGTCATGGTCAAGGACAGTTATGGCAACGCTATGGTACCCTGTCTGACACAATCGTTCTCCGAAATCTATGTCACCGATATGCGTTACTTCGAACTGAACGCTATCGACTTTATGCAAGATGTTGGTGCAACAGATGTCTTATTCGTTATGAATACCTTTAGTGCAACCGGATCAAATTGTAGCTACCTAGAGACCAACCGGACACAATGATACAATAATGTCATCAAACACATATTATTTATGAAGAGGAGATACATATGCTGCAAGAACTGCAATATCCATTCGATAGTGAGTTATTGCTAAAAAAACGCCGCAAGCTGAAAAAAGTATTGTTGGCGGATGGCGAAACTCGTATGACCAAACACATTGCCGTGTTAGGCGGTTCAACCACCAACGACATCGTGGCAATGCTGGAGTTGTTCCTCCTACAGGAGGGCATTCAGCCAGAATTTTATCAGTCGGAATATGCCAAATACTGGGAAGATGCCATGTTTGATGCGCCTCAGCTTCAGGCTTTTCAGCCGGATCTGATTTTGATTCACACGTCCATTCGCAATATCACAGAAGCACCTTTATCCTTAACAGCATCGGAGGAGGACATCACAGCAGCACTGGATCGACAGTATTCCCATTTTTCACAAATGTGGGAGCATTTAAAAGAGGTATATCACTGTCCCATCATCCAAAATAACTTTGAACTTCCTTCCACACGCCTTATGGGCAACCGAGACGCTTGGGATATGCATGGTATGGTATGGTTCGTGACGGAGCTAAACCGCCGTTTTGGCGCATACGCACGTACCCACAACGACTTTTATATACATGACGTCCACTATCTGTCCGCTTGTTATGGGCTGGATCGGTGGCAAGATTCTACCTATTGGTACTTATACAAATACTCTATGGCACTTTCCGCCATTCCGGAATTTTCCTATAGCTTGACTCGTATCATTCGCTCCATTTATGGAAAGAACAAAAAAGTTCTGGCATTGGATTTGGACAATACCCTTTGGGGTGGTGTCATTGGTGACGACGGTCAGGAAGGCATCGCCATCGGACAGGAAACTGCCGATGCTGAGGTCTATACAGAAGTTCAAGAATATTGTAAGGCACAAAAACAGCTGGGTGTTCTTTTGACGATCTGTTCTAAAAATGAACCGGAAAATGCACAACTCGGATTGCAACATCCGGACAGTGTCCTCCATGAAGAGGACTTCGTCGCTATCAAAGCAAACTGGGAACCCAAAGATCAGAATTTACAACAGACAGCAGAACTGTTAAATCTGCTGCCAGAAAGCTTCGTCTTTGTTGACGACAATCAGGCAGAACGTGATTTGGTTGCCGGACAAATTCCTGGGATTGCCGTGCCGGACTTTGATTCGCCGGAGGCGTGTATTCGGGTGCTGGATCGTGCAGGCTATTTTGAAACGACAACGTTTTCAAAGGCTGATGCCAACCGCAGTGAAATGTACCGTGCCAATGCACAGCGTATCCAAATGCAGCAGACATACGCAAACTATACGGAATATTTACTGGGACTGGAAATGGAAGCAGAGATTGATGACTTCACGCCTGTGACACTTCCACGAATTGTACAGTTGACCAACAAGAGCAACCAATTCAATCTCACCACAAAAAGATACACCCAAAGCGAAATGGCAGAGGTGACCGCCGATCCCAACCGCATTCGCCTATATGGTCGACTAAAAGACAAATTTGGCGACAACGGTATTGTATCCGTAGTCATCGGCGAAGTGGTAGAGGATACGCTGCATATAGAATTATGGTTGATGAGCTGCCGTGTGCTGAAGCGTGACATGGAGCTAGCAATGCTAGACGAACTTGTAGCACGATGTCAGGCACATGGGGTAAAAACGATTCGAGGATACTATTATAAGACCTCAAAAAACGCCATGGTACGAGAACTTTATGGCAGCTTTGGGTTTGAAAAAATAGAATCCTTTGAGAATGGCGACAGCGTCTGGTCGTTGAACCTGACAGGATACACGCCGAAAAATCACGTTATCTCCGTCAATGGGGCAACAGTTCCCCAAGTTTTATAAAAGAAAGGGTAGATTAAAATGACACATGATGAAGTTATGGCAAAACTTAACGAAATTTTTCAAGACGTCTTTGACGATGATACTATCACCGTTTATGACGACACTACTACAGACGATATTGACGACTGGGATAGCCTGGAACATATCAATTTGATTGAAGTGGTGGAACATGAATTTGACATGAAATTCCGAATGCAGGAAGTCTCTGACATGAAGGATGTAGGTGAAATGGCGGACATCGTGGTTGAACGTGCTGGAACAAAAAATAAGAAGAAAAAACGTCGGTAAACGAAAGGCAGTGATAAGTTTGAAAATGAGCCCCAAAAGCATGATGCAGCTAAAGCCGCAACTGGAACAATTCCAGGCAGAGCATCCAAAAATGTTTCCCTTTTTTCGTGCAGCGATGGGCAACGTCGATGTAGGCAGTATCATAGAAATCAACATGACTACCACAGCTGGGAAAACGCTCTGCTCCAATATGCGTATAAGCGAGAATGACTTGGCATTATTTGAAACTTTGACAGCAATGCTCGCCAAATAAGACATAATTTTACAAAAGATCAGTACCCCAAAAAAAAGCTTCCAATTTCACTTGGAGGCTGTTTTGATTTTGTTATACACTTTTCTTATAAATGCTTTCCGTCAAAGGCGCATTCTCTGTACCCAGAAAGTCCATGATTTCTCTCTGCTTCTGCTGTTGTTCTTGCGCTTGTGTATGCTGTTTGATTTCTTCTGCCATTTTATCACTGGCTTTCAGAAATTTTCTCAACAAAATTATCATGGTAATAACATATATTACTGTTACAACCATCAACGCAATCGCCAAGGGCGTATTCATTTTATTGTCACCTCATTTATTTATGCGCAGATATAATAGCTGCCGTTCAATTGTACAATAAACGCATTGATCGTACCACCAACATAGGTGGATTCTCCATCGTTTAATGATACTTTAACGGTAATAAATTTACAACCATCCCAGTATTCGTCATAAGCATCCTCGCCTTCTAATTCGATGAACATTTCTTTTAAAGCGGGAACTCCCTCTAAATCCAAATCTGCATTGCTGCTGTCGTCGGAGCTATCCGCAGCAGTCGAAGATGCATCATCACTATCCTCATCGTCAATACAGGAAGTCACAGAAAGCAGCGAAAATATGAAATCGTCTGTATCCACCTGATCAGAAAACGTTTCATGCTGTTGGGTAATATAAGCGTCTGTATCCAGAAGTCCGCCAAAAGCATTTTCTAAATAATAATCCATGTAAAATTCCGCAGCATAGGTGTCAAACAGCTTTTTATCTTCCATTTGAATGGCATAGAAATAAGACGACAATGCCTCGATTTCGCCCTCCTTAAAAAACCGTTTGTCATATTCTATAGTGATGTTATAATCCGTATTGGTTCGCATCATCGCACCATATTCTATTTCATCGTCATTCTCACTGTCGTCAAAATCTAAACTTGCGACAATATCGGCAGCGGAACTGTTTGCGGCTTCACTATCTACAGTACTGTCTTCGTCACCGCAAGCGGTACTAAATGGAAGCATCAAAAGCACAGCAAATATTGCCATAATACGAGGTGTTCGTGCAGTATATTTCATAAAATTATTCTTCCTTTCCAAATTCGAATCATGAAAACAACGTTTCATTTATTATAGCATATTTCATAGAAAAGGTCAAGATTCCGACGAAATAATTTTTTCATATATGTCGTTTTGCGATATGCTTGACAGCAACCAAATTCATGGGGTATAATAGAAGTGCCAACGATATCAAGAAAATAGAAAGGAACCTTTTTATGCTGCTCGCAAACTATCACACCCATACCGCACGCTGTCGCCACGCCATTGGGGAAGATCGCTATTACGTAGAGGACGCCATCGAAAGTGGAAAAAAAGTTCTCGGCTTTTCTGATCACTGCCCTTGGATTTTTCCGAAAGGTTACGTCTCCGGAACAAGAATGAAGCCATCAGAACTGGATGATTATTTCTCCTCCCTCCTCGATTTGAAACAAGAATATGCAAAGGATATTACCATCTACATTGGCTTTGAATCGGAGTATATTCCAGAAATGATGGCGGAACAGGAAAAGCTCTTGGTAGATTATCCTATAGATTACATGATTTTAGGAGAACACTTTCTCCAATCAGAAACAACTGGCGCATATATGGGCAACGAGCCGGAAAACGAAGCTGAATTCATTCGCTATATCGACTACATTATTGAAGGAATGGAGACCGGAAAATATCGCTATGTCGCACACCCTGATTTGTGTCCATTTTCCAAAAATCCGGCTTGTTATACGGATCAATATTTGCGACTTTGTCGCTATTTAAAGGCACACGAAATTCCTGTGGAGATCAATCTCTTAGGTGTTGTGGAGAAACGACATTACACCTCAGATTCCTTTCTGGACATCGCTGCAAAAGTGGGCTGCTCCGCAATTATCGGATGCGATGCCCATTCACCCGACCGATTACAAAATGCATATGGAGAAAAGCTCTGCAAAGATATGGCGGAACGCCATCATCTTCCACTGATAGACTTTTTACCGGGACTCGAAGCACTATGCTAATCGGCTTTTTTTGCTGCACGCAATGCTCGAAAAAAGCTTGTCAGAACATCAGCACATTCTTCTTGTAAAATTCCCTCGTAAACGTCTGTTTTCCAGTGATAAGGCAGTGCAAACATCTCCTCTACAGAGTATACTGCGCCACCCTTTGGATCTCGTGTGCCAAACACAAGTTCATCCAATCGTGCGTGCAAAATTGCACCGGCACACATAGGACAAGGTTCCAATGTCACATAAAGCACACTATCCACCAATCTCCAGCCGCCCAGTGTCCGGCTTGCCTGATCGATAGCAATCAGCTCTGCGTGTGCCAAAGGAGAACGGTTACACTCCCGACGGTTGAACCCTTCGCCAATAATGCGATTTTCCGGTTTATAAACCACTACTGCGCCAACAGGCACTTCTCCCATCTCAGCCGCTTTATGTGCCAGTTCCAATGCACGGCGCATATAACACGCTTCCGGCGTAAAAGACATTGTGTTCACCTACTTTCACTTTTCTTATGATTATACCACAAAACCATAAAATGTCAAGGAGGCAATTTCTATGCATTCCAAATACCCCTTTCAGAATACATCTCTCCCCCTGCACGAACGTGTACAGGATCTACTCTCCCGTTTGACACTGGAGGAAAAACTCTATCTACTCTCCACCCACTAGCACTCGGTAGAACGACTCGGTCTGGGCGAATGGTTTGTGGGACAGGAAATCGCACGTAGTTACGTTTCACGTAAAGAAGAGGAATTTTCCACCGTCTTTCCACAACCCATCGGCATGGCGTCTACCTTTGATCCATGCTTGATGGAGGACATCGGTACAGTTACCGGCATCGAAGCCCGTTATTACCACCGACAACACCCCATGGGATACCTGATGGTCTGGGGACCGACTGTCGATCCGGAGCGTGACCCACGCTGGGGACGCGCGGAAGAAGGGTATGGAGAAGATCCGTTCCTCATTGGCGAAATGACGGCAGGATACACACGTGGCATGGCTGGTGATCATCCAATTTATCGCAGAGTTATCCCGACGCTGAAGCACTTCTGTGCCAACAATACCGAGAGACACCGTGGAAGCGATTCCTCCAATGTGACACCTCGCACCCTTCACGAATATTATTACCGTGCATTTGAGGGGGCGATTGTATGGGGAAAAGCGGGTTCGGTGATGACAGCATACAACGAGTTGTCCGGCGTGCCGGCATGTATGAATCCGGACTTACAAAAGGTATTGAAGGATCAATGGGGACTGGATTTCGTCGTGACAGACGGCGCAGATTTTTCCCAAAACGTATTGGCACACCACTCTCACACCACACATGCAGAGGCGTTGGCGACCTATCTCCACAACAGCTGTGATATTATGACGGATAACGCCGAAATGGTCGCTACTGCGGCAAGAGACGCCCTCTCACGTCACCTCATCATGGAACAGGATATTGACCGTGCCGTCGGAAACAGTCTTGTGGGTCGTTTGCAGCTGGGCGACCTGGACGATGCAGTATGTCCCTACAACACCGAACCAGTAGAAGTTGACTCTCCAGCCCATCGGCTAATCAATCAGACAGCAACACGGGAACAAATGTGTCTTCTGCACAACAACGGCATTTTACCGCTGGAGTTATTGCCCAATCAGAGCATCGCTGTCATTGGACCACTATCGAACGAAAATTATCGGGACTGGTACACCGGTCAGTTTTCTTACGCAACATCCATTCGAGATGGACTGCGTAAAAAAACTCGGAGAAAATCGTGTCCTCTGGGACGACGGTTATGACATCGTGGCACTCCAAGCCGTAGAAAATGAAAAGTATTTTTCTGTTGCGAATGATGGCACATTATATGCAAATGCGACAGAAGTAGGCGAACGGGAACGCTTTCAGATGCACGATTGGGGATGGCAAAACGTCAACCTGAAAGCATGCTGCAATGGTCGCTATGTGATAGAGGACGACACCTATATCGCCAAAAGTGAAACACCCTATGACTGGTTTATCAAAGAGTGGATAAAACCAGAGCCTTATGGGGATGCATTGCGGCTGCACAGCTGGCACGACAAGCCAATGGATTTGGCATTGCAGCCAGACGGCAGCCTGCGCTGTGTTCCCTGTGGGCATGCCACAAAAGACCGTTTATTTCGGATGGAAAAACTGGAAGACGGTATACAGCGTGCTGCCAGACTCGCCGCACAGGCGGATGTAGTCATACTTTGCGTGGGAAATCATCCGCTGCAAGTGGCAAAAGAATGTTACGACAGACCGGATCTGGAACTCGCACCACATCAAAAGGCACTGATTCGAGCTGTACGACAGGCAAACCCAAATACGATACTGACTGTCGTTTCCAGTTATCCCTACGCACTGACAGAAGAACGGGACACCTTACCGGCAATTCTCTATACAACGCACGCTGGAGCGGAACTGGGGGATGCCGTGGCGGAGACGCTCGTCGGAGAAAACAATCCTGCGGCACGCTGTCCCATCACCTGGTACAAGACGGCACAAGACCTTCCCTCCATTCGAGAATATGACATCATCGAAGCGGAGCGCACGTATCTCTATGACGAAATAGAACCCTTATTCCCCTTTGGACATGGACTATCTTATGCATCCTTTGACTATCAGAATTTTACGGCAAAACTCGTAGACGAAGGCGTCCTATTCCAATTGGATGTAAAAAGCACTTCCAAACGAGACGGTGACGAAGTGGTACAGATTTATTTCCACGCCGACACAAGCACTATGAAACGCCCGATTCGGCAGCTCTGCGGTTTTCAGCGTGTGTGGATTCCGGCAGGACAGACCCAATCGGTGGAAATTTTCGTACCGTGGTATGCGCTAGAATGTTATGACGTGTCACGGGAAAAAATGTTGGTGGAACGTGGCACATATACGTTCTGGGCAGCGGCGTCCTCTCGGGATTTGCGGAAAAGCCTCACGTTAGAACTCCCCGGAGAGACAATTCCGCCACGGGATTTGTCGAAACCGACTCTCGTAAAAAACTATGACGAAAAAGACGGTATGTTCAGTCGGCTCTGGTACTCCCATAAATTTTGCGACTGATACGGCAGTTTAAACGACTGGGGGCGGCAGCTTCATCTTCCGTAATGCAACATTTAAAAATTATACCAAGGCTGAAATTCTGGCAGCTGCGCCATGCGAAGCGTGTGAAGTGAAGCTTTACGCTGGAGATACCCTTTTGGGCACAAAAAAAGTCTCGCCCTCTCGCAGTATGGATGACTTTCAATGTATCACAATCCCACTCGAACCATTTTCCAGCACAGCAGATTTGAAACTGGAATCCGTGGGGCAAGGGAATTTCTATCGTTTCCAATTCGCATAAATCCAATTTTATCCATTTTCTTTGTGCGGTTTATATAAATAAACCGCCTCTTTTTTCTATAAATTTATGGTTTTCCACCTTTTCTTGAAAAAGCCTTGACATTTTTTTGTTAGAATACAATATGAAGAAAATTTGACACGCACTATTCTTCAAAATTTACAAAATGCCTACAGGCATTTTTGACAAAGAGAGGAAATGAAAAATCATGAAAAAGATTATTGGTTTGATTGCCGCACTGTCTGTGCTTGCTGGTTCTTGCGGCACATATGCAATAACAGCGATGGCTGATGAGGAATCGTCCGCTTCCACAGAAGCGGCAGAGGAATCTTCGGATGAATCATCTGAAGCAACCACAGCAGAAACTACGACAACCATGACATCTGTCACCGCTATTACAACGGAAACGGAAACCACGGCAGAAGAATCATCAGAAGATACAGCAAATGAAGTAACAGAAGAAGATTTATATAATAGTTTTGTTACAGCTTATGGCGTTCTGGAAAGCGTTCATTATGGCAATTTTGATGGAGATGGTGAGTTAGATGCTTATGTATATTATCAAAATGACGATTTACTTCAAACTTACCTTGTTACGGCTGATTCCATTACAATGAAATGGACAGAAGAAATTATTTCCGGCGAATCTATGGGTGTTTCGATTACTGATGGTTCTACTTCCTTTGAGTGTGCGGGGTATACATTTCAAATAAACTATTCTATTGGTGCGGATAGCAGTTATAAATATATTGATGTAGACAGCATTGTTCTTGTGAACAGCGACGGTTCTACAACAGCGATCACAGTCGACGGCGCATATAGCTTTAATTTATGTTATGTTAGTATTGATGGCTTGCCTACCGATCCTAAAGTATGGGATGAGTATCCGTGGCTTAGTGATGCTTTTGATGCATATTTTTATTTCCCAACATTTGGTAGTCAATTCACTGCCTCTGGCGACACCATTACGTTTGATTATTTCTTCTCTGATGCGGCTGTTCATCTGGCAAATTTAGCTTATTTGCCAACAGAATATTCCATCATCTATAGCTATGATGCTGCAAATTACAATTTTGTACAAACATCTTCCACTGATTTTTCTTCTACCAGCAGCTCCTCCGATTCCACTTCCAGCAGTTCCAACAGCACCGATAGTTCCACTTCATCATCTTCTTCCACCTCTGACACATCTTCTTCACCGGCTACAGGGATGCACACCTCCGCTTTGATTCCGGTGACAATCACAGCAGCCGGTTTTGCTCTGCTTCTTATCAAAAAACAGAGAACGAAGTAACGATGATTGATTCATTCTAAAAACAAAAGCTGCTGCACTTTCAAACGTGCAGCAGCTTTTTTATTGTTAAGATTCTAGTCGGCGGTGAAACCACCCGATTAAATCCCCTTTCGACAACGCCTTTTGATGTGACGGCTGACACAGGGCAAAATCCATTGGCTCCAGCGTTTCCATTAATTTTCGCAGCTTCTCCGGACGTTCTACCCAAGTATCCCCCACTGGCTCCTGATAGACAGCGTCCCCCAAAAAAATCATACGTTCTTCTTTGACGAAAATTATGACAGTATCTCGTGCATGGGGACTGACCACGTGTTGTAACACACACGTACAATTTTCCAGATCCAGTGTCATTTGCGACTGAAACACGATATTTGGCAGCACCACCCGAATTTTTGTAGGATCGGGAAAATTCTCCCGTATCGCTGGTACAATCATCGATGGCACAATTCCCTTCCGAATATTCTCCTCGATGGCGTTGGGTGTCCACTGTAATCTCGACACCATTTCTAACGACTGTCTCGTCTCCACGCACGCAATCGACGGCATAGACAAGCCACTTAACCCAAAACAGTGATCCCAGTGAGAATGGGTCAATGCAACAAAATTTGGTTTTCGCAGTCCCGCAGATTCTATTTCTGTCAAAAAAGCCTGTGCATATCTCGGCGTATTTCCAGCATCAATCATCAAGGAAAACCGATCGCCGCAAATATACCCCAGCGACGGCTTTTCACTGCCCTTTGTCGTAGGCAGAAGATATACCCGTGGCGTTAAGCGTTCCAGCATAGAAGCCCTCCTCAGCTCAAGAAAAATAGTTCAAACAGTGCCATCCACTCCCGCACCCAATAAGTGGGAACATAGAGCGGATTGGTATAGGCACTGTATGCATATGCGGTCAAACCGCACTGCTCCGCCAACAGCGATGTCCGATATTGATGGAATCCATCCGTAATAATCGTCACTTCTGTTCCAAGCTCGTTTTCTTCCAAAATCGCTGCGGCATTTTCTAAATTTTCTCTCGTATCTGTAGAGGTGTCCTCTACCAAAATCCGTAACTCGTCAATACCGTGTTCCACCAGCCATGTTTTCATCGCTTGTCCCTCGGGAATATCCTCCCCAGAGCCCTGTCCGCCGGTAGTAATACACATCACTTCTTCGTTTTCCTCAAGATATTCCAGTGCAGCTTCTAACCGCCTTGTCAGCATGGCACTGGGTTTCGTCCCCTTCACTTTACAGCCAAGGACAACCACTGTCTGCGGCTCGTCCGTATGGCTCGCAATTGCACGACCCATTTGTACAGACATCATGCTGCAAAACAATATACCTGCGACGAGAATGAGTGCCAGAACAGAAAGTCCAATTTTCCCTGCCAGATGCGACCAGAGAAGCCGAATCAAATGAACAAACTTCTGTGGAAAAATCGTCACAAAGATACAGAAAACACATACCAAAATACCGCTCAAATTCCCTGGATTGCAGATACGTTTATAAATCGGTATCATAAACCAAAATAACATAATAGCTTCCGGTAAAAGCCATAAATAATGTAATTTCATGAAAAATCCCCTTTTTTTCGATTAAAAATGCAGATAGTGTCCCATCTTAAATTGTTTGGTACGCAAATACTGCAAATTCTCCGGCTTTTCCGGAATATCAATCGGCACACGCTCTACCACCGTCAATCCGTATTCATCTAGCTCTGCAATTTTTTCCGGATTATTCGTCATCAGTCGAAGCTTCGTCGCACCCAACGACTTCAGAATTTGCGCACCTACACTATAGTCCCGTAAATCCAGTGCAAAGCCAAGCTCTATATTGGCTTCGACAGTGTCCAATCCCTCTTCCTGTAGCTTATAGGCACGGATTTTGTTAAGCAGTCCAATACCTCTGCCCTCCTGCCGAAGATAGACGAGAACACCCCTGCCTTCCTCGTGAATCTTATCCAGCGCACGGCTCAGCTGTTCTCCACAGTCGCAGCGACACGAGCCAAAAACATCGCCCGTCAGGCACTCCGAATGCACTCGACAAAGCACCGGTTCTCCGTCCGCTACGTCGCCCATAACAAGTGCCACGTGTTCGTTGCCTTTGATAGTATCCCGAAAACCATAGAGTTGAAATTCTCCGTGACTGGTAGGCAAATTCGCCTGTGCAACTTCTTCGACAAAGTGATCGTGTCTCCTGCAATAGTGCTGCAGCTCTTGAATCGTGATGAAAGACAAATCGTGCTTTTGGGCAAATTCCGCCAGACGTTCCCCACGCATCATCGTGCCGTCATCTTCCATAATCTCACAGCAAAGTCCCACCTGTGTCAGTCCAGCAAGCCGCAATAAATCTACAGTCGCTTCTGTATGACCGTTGCGCTCTAAAACACCGCCTTTCTTCGCTTCCAACGGGAACATATGTCCCGGACGGCGAAAGTCAGAAGGATGTGCTTCTGGGTCGGCAGCCATACGTGCAGTCAGTCCTCGTTCCACAGCTGAAATACCCGTGGTGGTGTCAATATGGTCAATTGAAACGGTAAACGCCGTTTCATGGTTATCGGTATTGTGAGAGACCATCTGTCGTAACCCTAATCGTATAATATTGTCGTGACTCATTGGCATACAAATCAATCCCTTTGCACAGCTCGCCATAAAGTTCACATTTTCCGTTGTAGCAAATGTGCCGGCACAGATCAGATCTCCCTCGTTTTCCCGATCCGGATCGTCCGTCATCAAGATACATTTTCCAGCACGTAAATCCTCCAGTGCCTGTTCAATCGTCTGATATTCCATAAAAATAAACTCCTTTCTTTGCACTAACAAAATCCATTTTTTCGTAACAATTCAATCGACACACCTTTGTCCTTACATTGCATCATTCTTTCCACATATTTTCCAATGATGTCCGACTCTAAGTTGACAATTTCTCCCGATCGGTGTCGCAGCAATGTGGTTTCCGCACCCGTATGTGGTATCAAGCTCACAGTAAAGCGGTCGTGGGATACAGCTACAATTGTCAGACTAATACCATCAATGGCAATCGAGCCTTTTTCTACCACATACTGCAGCAGCTGCGATTCTGTCCGAATCGTCACGAGAACAGCGTTTCCCTCCGGCTGCATAGAAAGAATTTTTCCCGTGCCATCAATATGACCTGTCACAATGTGTCCGCCGAATCTGCCGTTTGCCGCCATCGCACGTTCCAAGTTGACAGGAGAATTCACCTTCAGTTGTCCTAAGCTGCTTCGGCGCAGTGTTTCCGGCATCACATCTGCGGTGAAACTGTCATTTTCTAACTGCTTGACAGTCAAGCACACGCCATTTACAGCAATGCTGTCGCCAATTTTCGTTTCCTCTAATACCTTTTTGGCACACAAAGTAAGCGCACACTTTTTAGGGGTTTGAGTTATGTGCCGCACTGTGCCAACCTCTTCAATTATTCCAGTAAACATTTCAATTCACTCCTTCAAGGTCACACGCTCCGCTTCAAATTTCGATATGTCAACAGAATATCCTCACCGATTGTCGTTACCTCCGGTTTTCCCAATTGTACCGCTTCCATCGGACTATGGATACCCATTTCACCAACAGGAGATTGACCATCACCGCCGAACACCTTTGGCGCAATGTAAACCTGCAACGCATTCCACAGTCCTGCCTGCAAAGCTGCACGGTGAATCGCTGCACCACCTTCTATCAGTACACTGTCAATGCCCTGCTGTCCTAACTGCTTCAGCACTGCCATCAAGGAAACCGAACCATTTTCCAATGGCACCTCCGTCACCGTTACGTCCTGTCGCTCTAACTGCAATTGCTTTTTCGTGTCCGGCTGATGCGTAAACACTTGTACCGGATTTTGTCTTGCTGTTTGTGCTAATATCGAATCCAGTGGCAGCTGCAAATGTGTATCCAACACCACACGCAACGGCTGACTTGGATTTTCACAGCGGCAGCTAAGACGTGGATTATCTGCGATAACTGTACCAATTCCTACACAAACGGCTGCGACACGCTTTCTCGTCTGCTGTACATGGGCACGAGCTATTTCACCCGTCACCCATTGAGATGCACCGCCGGCACAGGCGATTTTTCCGTCGGCAGTCATGGCATATTTCAAAATCACATAGGGCATTTTCGTAGTGATATAGTGAAAAAAAATCGGGTTGAGTACGTCGCATTCCTGTCGCAAAAAGTCCGTATGTACTTCAATTCCAGCGCATCGAAGTATCTCCACGCTCTTTCTTCCAACAAGCGGATTCGGATCACGAGAACCAATATAGACTCGCCGTATACCACTTTCTAAAATTGCATCCGTGCAGGACGGCTGTTTGCCATAGTGACAGCACGGTGCAAGCGTCACATATAAATCTCCGCCATCCGGCGATTCGATACAATTTTTCAATGCATTACGTTCTGCGTGTAAATCGCCGTAGCGTGCATGATATCCTTCACCGATAATACGTCCGTTTTTAACAATCACCGCTCCAACGAGGGGATTGGGATTGGTAAAGCCTATACCATTCTTTGCAAGACGAATGGCACGATCCATATAAAAACTATGTTCTGTCACGTTTGTGAACCTCCATTCATAATAAAAATATAAAAAACGCCTGTTCGCAAACACTTGCAGAACAGACGCAAAACCCATATCCTATGGGAATCGTTTTTCATTTGGGGGAATCCAAAATGACGGCTTCTCTTATCCGGACTATACCGTCGGTTTCGGAATTACACCGAATCAGCCTTTCGGCTCGCAGACTTTACTGCCGGTCATGACTTTCACAATGCCCTGAAGCGTACTTATGCATATAGTATAGCACTAAATGGTGTACTTGTCAAGGGCAAAACCAATATTTTGAGAATATTTCGTATTACTAGCCTACAGACTCCGGCAACGGTTTATATGTTTCCTGTCCCAAATTCTGGTTTTGGCAAAATAACGTGATGCTTAAAATCGCCACAATTAGTACAAACGTGACACATAATCCACCTTCCGGCCCAAACGTACCACCGTTCCAGATGGTCTTGTCCTCAAGAAGAGAAGTGGATAATACGCTGTCACCGGAATCAATTCCACTCACCGGCAAACCAAAAAGATTACCTTGTGCAAAATTCCACACGCTATGTATAGCACAGGCACCCCATAAATTTCCACGGCGAATCATATAGACCGTCAAGAATACACCAAAGAGGAAAATATTAAGAAGAGCCAATAGCGATACGCCTGTATTTGCAAGATGCAGCAGCGAAAAAGCCACAGAATTAATGAGAAGTCCAGCCCAAAGTGGCGCACGCCGTGATATGGATACACATAGGTACCCACGACATAGAATTTCTTCCGATGCTCCTTGTACCATATATCCAAGAAAATAAAAGGTGAGCAGAGGAATCATACCGGTTTCAAAGATAATGCCATTGTATGACACGCCGCCAACTAGGAGATTGAGTCCCCAGACCAGCGTAAACAACAGCAATCCAATGAGAAGTCCAAAGAGGTATTCTGAAATCTTTCGTTTTCTGGTAAGTCCTAGAGTATTTAATCTGCGTTTTTCAATCTTCGTACAATAAAAGAGAACAGTTAAAATCAGACCAGCAGTAGAAAACAGAACAGCAATATTTACCCAGCTTGACAGTTCGCTAAGCATGGTATAGACTGCGTCCATATAGTTGGTCATATCAAACGTACCATTTTGTGTTTGTGAAAGAATATTCTGATAGGTTTCTGTTTGAAGTAATCCAATCATCATAGGAATGATTTCAAGAATGCTTTCGATGATACTAGAGATGAGAAACACCAATATAAAAATCAAAATTTCTAGCCAAAATGGTTTTCCTTTTCCTTGGACACGGGCATTTTCCACCATTATGGGATGTCCCAGAGCAAGTGCAGAATCGTTTGATTCTGTTTGTGTTTTCATCATAGAAAATTACCCTTTTCAAGAGATTTTTTACGTTTCTTTCGTTTCCGCACCAAGTCGAATTGCCTTGAGATTCGATGCAATCAAATGTGCCCGCTTCGGCGGAATGCACTTTTCCATTGCTTTTTCTACTATCTCCATAGAGAAAAGCTTTGTTTCTGCCAACATTCTCCCAAGCAGTATCATATTGGCAGAACCATTTAAATTCACTCGTGCTGCCATATCTGTTGCAGGAAGTGAAATCTCTGTAATATCAGCTCGATTGCACGGCTCATCTACCACGGAATTATCCAGCAGCACCAAACCATTCGGCTGTACAGCATCGATAAACTTCTTATAAGACGGGCCATTCATTGCAATCAGATATTGCGGATTGGATACCACAGGTGAGCCTATCAGTTCATCGGAAATACATACGGCACAGTTTGCTGTACCACCACGCATTTCTGGTCCATAGGACGGCAGCCATGAAATTTCTCGATTATCAAGCAGCGCACAGTATGCCAGAACCTTTCCTGCGAACAGAATCCCCTGTCCGCCAAATCCGGCTAAAATAATTTCTGTTGTCATTTCGTTCCCTCCTCTGCGGTTACGTCCTTATAAACTCCAAGAGGATAATAGGGAATCATCTTTTCTTTCACGAAATTCATGGATTCTGCCGGTGATAAGCCCCAGTTGGTCGGGCAGGTAGAAAGCACTTCAATGATCGACAAGCCACGCTTTGCTTTTTCATTTTCAAATCCCTTGCGAATTGCCTTTTTCGCTGCACGAATATGTGGAACAGTATCGATTGCAACACGCTCTGCTAGTGCCGTGCCGCTTAGAGTCGCTAGCATCTCACATACCCGAATGGGATACCCTGCTGTATCGGTATTTCTGCCAAACGGTGTTGTCTGGGTCACCTGTCCCGGCAGCGTTGTGGGAGCCATCTGTCCGCCAGTCATACCATAGGTCGTATTGTTGATAAAAATAATCACAATATTTTCACCACGAGTTGCCACGTGTATGGTTTCAGCCGTGCCGATCGCTACCAAATCACCGTCGCCCTGATAAGAAAATACCATCTTGTCTGGATTGGTACGCTTGACTCCTGTTGCCACTGCCGGCGCTCTGCCGTGGGGAGCTTCGATGACATCACACCCGAAATAATTATATGACATAACCGAACAGCCTACCGGTACAACGCCGATGGTGTCGCCCTCAATGTCCATCTCATCTATAACCTCACACACAAGCCGATGTACAATGCCGTGCCCACATCCGGGACAAAAATGTGTCGGCACGTCCAAAAACGACTTTGGATGTCCAAATACTTCTGCCATTACTGCGCACCTCCCAATAATTTTTCAATCTCTGTGAGTACTTCCGCCGGTGTGGGAATCACACCACCAGTTCTGCCGAAAAACGCCACCGGCAAGTGGCACTCAGTCGCCAAGCGTACATCGTCCACCATCTGTCCCATGGACATTTCTACATCCAGAATCTGACTGGCGTGTGTCGTCGCCTGACACAGCTCCTTTTTCGGGAACGGCCAGAGCGTTTTCGAGCGGAACAGTCCAACTTTCAAGCCCTTGCGTCTCGCCTGTGTGACTGCCGATTTCGCCACACGAGCCGATGCACCATACGCCGTCACAACAAGCTCCGCATCCTCGCAGTAGTATAACTCCGCATCCGTTTCATTGGCTTCAATGACTTCATATCGCTTGAAACGCTCTTGTACCTTTGCCTCCAGCAATGGCGCATCCAGATAGAGAGAATTGATAATATGATGTTCCCGTTTGTTTCCATGTCCAGTTGCCGCCCAGTCAGACTTGTCCGGCAGCGTGGTACGTGGTTCTGGAAATGTCACCGGTTCCATCATCTGCCCCAGTAGACCATCCGCCAAAATCATTGCAGGAATGCGATATTCGTCTGCTTTATCAAACGCTAACATCACTGTATCTATCATTTCTTGTACGGAACATGGTGCATAGACCAAAATATGAAAATCGCCGTGTCCCATGGCACGGGTTGCCTGATAATAATCCGACTGTGCCGGCTGAATCGAACCCAGTCCCGGGCCGCCACGCTGTACGTTGATAATGAGTCCCGGCAAGTCCGAGCCAGCCATATAGGAGATACCCTCCGCTTTTAGGGAAACCCCTGGCGAAGAAGAGGACGTCATCGCACGTACACCGGTAGAGGCTGCACCCAGTACCATATTGATTGCGGCAATTTCAGACTCCGCCTGTAAAAAAACACCGCCCGATTTTTCCATACGCTTCGCCATATAGGCAGACAGCTCTGTCTGCGGCGTAATCGGATAGCCAAAAAAACACTTACAGCCTGCCCGAATCGCAGCTTCCGCCAAGGCTTCGTTGCCTTTCATAAGACTTCTTTCCATTGGAAGAACCTTCTTTCCCAAATTATTTTTGAATTAAGATTGCGCAATCTGGACAAATGGTTGCACACATTGCACAGCTGATACAAGCATCCTGATCGATGCAGATTGCTGTAAAATAACCTTTTTCATTTCGCTTTTCTTTTTGCAGTTCCACGATATTTTTCGGACAGACTGTCGTACAAAGACCGCAGCCCTTACAGCGTTCGAACTGCACCTGCATTTTTTCCATACAATCACCACCTTTTCAGAAGTCAGAGGGAAACCTTCACCTTATTATTATACCACAAAACAATATCAATTGCAAGTATTTTATCATATCATAATATCAAAAAAAGATTTCCATTATTTTCTTTTAAAAATTTAATACATTGTATTGACAACGTATTCGCTTATGTGCTATAATATAATATAGGTAGAAAGGAGTGTGTTATTATGGCACAGACGACGATTAGCATCAGAATGGACGATGCGTTGAAAAAGGATTTCGACTCGGTCTGCAATGAACTAGGAATCACAATGTCAACCGCTGTCGTGATACTTGCGAAGAAAATGTCCCGTAAAAAAAGGATTCCCTTCGATGTATCGATTGACCCGTTTTACAGCGAATCAAACTTAAAAGCACTCGACGAAAGCATAGAGCAGATGAAAGCAAGCAAGATGGTAAAGAAGATTTTTGAAGAACTGGATGTGTTTTCAGAAATAGACCAAGAAACGGAGGAATATGCATGAGCACGAGAGAAAAAGCGTCCATGATTCTCGATAGACTGACAGAAGAACAATTATGGGCTTTTGTCACGCTGTTTGGTGCTTCGATTGAAATTCCGGAGGAAGAACCGGACGAGTGGGATCAAGCCTTGATAAAAGACAGCCAAGTGGACAACGCAGAATCTATGGAAATGGATGATTTTGTAAAAGAATTGGGGTTTACGCCAGATGACCTACGAATTTAACATCAGAAAAAGGGCGATGAAATTCATCGCAAAGCAGGAAAAATCCCAACAAAAACGGATTTTAACGGCGATTTATGCTTTGCCGGACGCAGGAGATGTTCAAAAGATGGCAGGACATACGAATTTATATCGTCTTCGAGTCGGTGACTTTCGAATTCTTTTTGAAAAGGTGCCGAAATCCGGTCAAATTACGCTAATTGATGTGACAAACGCCGGAAACCGCAGACAGATCTATCATGACGTTTAATCCTTTTCCAGAGAAATCCACCTATTTTATGCAGGTGAATTTTTTGATTTTTACGGTGGATCTTCCTTGTTTCCCCAAGCGGCATATTTGTCGGAAATCCGTGTTCCCATAATTTTCGCTCCTTAAAAAGTGTTGACAACGTTATCACGTTGTGCTATAATTGTCATGAAAGGACGTGATGTTATGCAAACCAACATCAATATTCGTGTAGATTCTCAGCTGAAAGAACAGGCGCAAGATCTGTTCGACCATCTGGGGTTAGATTTGACCACGGCGATTCGTATTTTTCTCAATCGTTCGGTTTCCTATGGCGGTATACCGTTTGAGGTGTGTGATCCACAGTATAACGCAGAAACTTTGGCGGCAATGAAAGAAAGCGAAGATATTTTAAGTGGAAAGCTGCCATCGAAAGGATATGCTTCTGCGCAGGAACTCTTTGCTGAATTAGATCGGGAGATGGAAGAAGAATGTTAGAACTTCACACGACGCCAAGGTTTCGAAAAGATTATAAGCTAATGAAAAAGTGCGGCAAAAATATGCAGCTATTGGAAATTGTTCTTGATATACTCCTGCAAGAGCAGCCGCTTCCCGAAAAATATCTGGATCATCCCTTAAAAGGTAATTATCTCGGCTATCGGGAATGCCACATTCAGCCGGATTGGCTCTTGATTTACAAAGTACAGGAAGAAAAGCTTGTCCTTGTCGCAGTAAGAACCGGCAGCCATGCGGATTTATTTGCATGAATCCTCCCCAAACAAATCCACTTGCACAACGCAAGTGGATTTTCTATCAGAGGTCAGAATTTTAGAAAGAAAGAGGAAAGAGGCTAGACCTCTCCGTAGGTCGATCTCTTGGCTCCCCTAAAAGGGGAGCTGGCAGCACGCAGTGCTGACTGAGGGGTCTTCACACAAGCGGACACCCCTTAAAATCCCAACTCGTCTCAAAGCTATTCCAATCGGCTTTGGAGAGGGCGATGTTTTCTTCGACGAGGGCGTCGATGTGGGGTTTTTGGGTTTCGTCAAAAATTATGGGGATACTGGCAACATTGCTTGCTTGCATATTTATAGTAGGATTAACCACTTGTAAAATTAAAGTAGCAAATTTTGAATTGCAAATTACGAGTAATTCGAGTATATCCTTTGAATCAGGAAAAATCGCAGACCCAGCAACGTCGCATATAAATCCAGATGGTAAAAATCTCACAGAAAATGGACCTGATGTTATAAAAGACCATGTCACACCCGGTTTACACATATTTTCTACGTTTTGGATATATCTTGACCAGTGTTTTCCATGATTTCTCACTACAGCATAATCTTTTATTTCTTTACCATCATTTTCCCAATTTATTAGATACTCTTGATTTCCATACCATCGGCGATATTCACCACCTTTGTTATATGGTATCCATTTATAAGAACGTGTTTTTAATTCCTCGTGCTTTAATCCAAAAGTGATTTTTTCCCTTTCAATTTCAAACCACAATCGGAGAAAACGTTTATTATCACCAGTATTTTGTCCAACTCGTGGTCTTGCAATATCACCGAGTAGTTGATTCGAATTGAATGTATCTAACACCGCCTCCCCGACCCAATAAGCCACCGGCGAACCGGGGATTTTGGAGAAGTTTTCTTGTTGGGCGGTGTGGTATTCCATCCCATCAAAAAACCATGCTTCTTTTTGTTCAATGCTATCAACTGCGCCTTGTTTTTTAAAAAGGCGTCGATAAACAGCTACATAATTTGGAATTTTCTTTTTTGAAATAATAAATGCAGTTGTTCCAAAATCCGAGCCAAAAACACCTCTGCCAAAATGAACCATATTGTTGTATGTATTATTTTTAAGTATCTTTTTTCTTAATTTTTCATAACTTAACAAAAACATCCAAACTGGTATATTTATCATTCCATAATATCCAGAA